>OGCM01000063.1_pt1 | contig 170917 bp, 109 predicted proteins | sample 1570151 | NCBI WGS metagenome assembly OGCM01 (sample SAMEA4370582, study PRJEB24528) | human gut metagenome
CTGCATGAACCGGTAATTTTCTTCCGAGCCGTAACCGGAGTCTGCCACACCGATAGCAGGTAAGCGGTTATAGCGGTGCCGGAAGGAGTGGAAAAAAGGAATGAGGGTCAGCGTATCGGTAGGGTTGGGAAACAGTCGGAAGTCTATGATGAATTGGTTTTCAGTGCCTGTTTGCAAATTATATCCGGGTTTGGTCTGCCCATTCCTCATGGCGTCTTCTTTCATGCGCATGAATGTGGCATCAGGATCGGTCTTGGAATAGGAATTACGTTCTCCAAGGACATCAAGGTGATTGTCGTATTCCATCAGCTTGTCACGATACCCTTCAAGTTCCCTGACCTGTTTCTTTTTCTCCCGCAGGGTTTTCTTTTCTTCCTTGTCCTTTGTTGCAGGCCGGTGTTCCAGGGCTTCTTTAAGTTCATTCGCTATGCCCGAGAGCATGGAGGGAGTGAACTCCACGGATGTGTCTTTTACGGAGTTCTCCTGTGCAATGGTTTCATCCACCTGCTCCAGAAGGATGCGGATCTTATCCATCAACCTTGTACGGTTCCTTTCGACTGTCTTGCGCCAGACAAAAGTATATTTGTTGGCCTTGGACTCGATCTTGGTACCGTCGATATACTCCACGTCAAGACTGATGAAACCTTTGTCGGCAAGGACAAGAACCAACTGCGTGAATACGTTGTTTATTTCCTCCTTTACACGGTTACGAAAACGGTTGATGGTAATAAAATCCGGATGCTCATTACCGGCAAGCCAGATATAATGGATGTCACGCAAAAGAAGCTTCTCGATTTTACGGCAGGAATAGATATTGTTCATGTAAGCGTAGATAATGACCTTGAGCATCATCTTAGGATGATAGGCTGAGCGCCCAGTTTCTTTATAAAGCTTCTTGAAATTATCAAGATTGAGATTATCAACAACTGCATTGACGATGCGGACAGGGTCGTTCGCAGCTATGTTTTCATCAATTCTTTGTGGAAAAAGAACGGTTTGGTTGGGAATGTAAGGACGAAAATGTAACTTTGCCATAACGAAAATGTAATGCCTAAAGTTACAAAAAAATTAGGTAATAACAAAGCCCGGGCTTGGGAAAGTCTGGGCTTTGCGCATAAAAAAAAGTTGTGCCAGCATTTTGACACAACCTCATTCTCTTTATTTTCTCTGCCAGCTGTTTTTTTTCATTTTTCCATGTGGTATTTTCTTTTTGAGCAGTCTTATATGCAAATCACTTAAGTGCATTCCTGTATCAATACTAAAAAACAATTCTGATTATGAAGAGAATTAAATTCTTATTATTAATTTTTCTGATAGCTATTTTATCTCCCAATCTCATGTCAGCACAGAACAGTACATTGACACTCAGCATGTCTGATACTCCTCTGAATGAGATCCTGAATAAAATAGAAAAGAAAACAAACTATTCTTTTCAGTATAGCACACAAGTTATCGACGTAAAACAGAAACGTACGATCCATGTAAAGAACCAACCGATAGAAGCAGTATTAAATATTCTTCTGAAGGGTACAGATATCCAGTATCATATCAAAGGAAAGCAAATCATCTTGAATGCCGGAAAGAAGGAAACGAAGAAAACGCCGGCTAAATCTAAAGGCATCGTCATGGACAGTAAAACCCGTGAACCGATTATCGGAGCAAGCATTACGGTAGAAGGGGAGAAAACCGGTTCTATCAGTGATATTGACGGTCGTTTCGAGATTGAAGCTCCGGAGTATTCGAGACTTTGCGTTTCTTATATGGGCTATGTCACACAGCTTGTTCCGGTAAAGGCGAACAGCCTGCTGGAAGTATGGATGTCTGAAGACACGAAAGTGATCGACGAAGTAGTGGTAGTAGGATATGGAGCGGTATCCAAAAAAAACCTCACGACTGCCATTGCCCAGGTGAAGCCGGAAAAGATTCCACAAGCGGCAGCAAGCAATATCAACCAGTTATTAATGGGTCGTGCCGCCGGCTTACAGGCAATTGTCAATAGCACCCAACCGGACGGTAAAGTGAATATATCCATCCGTGGAGGAGAGAATCCGATCTATGTAGTGGACGGCATCGTAATGCCAAGCGAAGCCATCAGCACAAATGGTGGAGAAACAGGGCTGCCGAGCAATGTAAACCGTGGCGGACTTGCCGGACTGAATCCTTCTGATATCGAGTCCGTAGAAATACTGAAAGATGCTTCAGCAGCCATTTATGGTATCGGCGCAGCCAACGGAGTTATCTTAATCACCACCAAGAAAGGGAAAGAAGGCGCTCCCAGGTGCGCCCATAATGGCTGCATGTTAAATATCTCTTTGGCAAGAGATTAGACTAGGTTCCAACGGTCTACTTCCAACCGACTTACCTTGAGAGGAAACTCGTATGGGGAATGTAGCATGTCGGTAATGCGGATAAGCAACTAACTGCTATGTTGTATTAGGTCTGCAAGGAAGAAGGATAGATATGAGGATAAAGCCTGATTGGTTGAATGATAGTTCAGTGACCCAGGCCTTGGTGGTGACGGAAAGCAGTTATAAACGTCACTCCGAGATACTCGACCTTACACTGGAAGAGGAAGAGCAGGAACATATCTCGGCACAATCGCAATGAGCGAATAAAAGGACGTAAGTCATATCCGACAATCTATCGAGCCAAATAGTTAACATGCATCTAAATGGGGATTGCCTACGTTAGAATGCCCTTTAAAAGGCTATGAGTTTCAGACTCTGAAAATCTAATATGGCAACGGAGCCTCCGTAGTACTCTGAGCAAGATAACGACTTGTACATGGGGAAGGGAGGCAGTTAATAACTTTAATACAAACAAAGGAAAATGTGAGAGACATTATGAGAAATCCCGAGCTAGTATTAAATAATCTAGCGGCACATAGCAAGCTTTCGGACTACAAGTACGAAAGGCTATACCGTCTACTATTCAATGAAGAGATGCTCTTTGTTGCCTATCAACGTATTTATGCGAAACAAGGCAACATGACAGCCGGAACCGATGGCAAGACCATTGACGGCATGAGTCTTCAAAGAATAGAAAGCCTAATAGAAAGTCTCAAGAGCGAGGCTTACAAACCACATCCGGCACGACGTGTCTACATACCCAAGAAGAATGGAGGCAAGCGACCTTTAGGTATTCCTTCGGTTGAAGACAAGTTGGTGCAAGAGGGAACGAGAATGATTCTTGAAGCCATATACGAAGGCGCTTTCCAAAACACTTCTCATGGCTTCAGACCTCATAAGAGTTGTCACACTGCACTTAAGGATATTCAAGTCAACTTCAAAGGAGCGAAGTGGTTCATAGAAGGAGACATCAAAGGCTTTTTCGATAACATAGACCATGAGACTCTGATTGCAATCCTAAAGGAACGCATATCAGATGAACGATTCCTAAGAATGATAAGAAAATTCCTCAAGGCTGGATACATGGAGGATTGGACTTATAATAAAACCTTCTCGGGAACACCGCAAGGAGGTATCATCAGCCCAATACTGGCAAACATCTATCTTGACAAATTCGACAAGTATATGAAACAATATTCCCAAGAGTTCGACAAAGGTGTTAAAAGACGGACAAACCCAGAATACAATGTATACCGAAATCGGATGTCCGCAATTCAACGTAAACTCAAAGTCGCACAGAGTGATACGGAGAGGCAATCACTTCTTCGAGAACTCAAAGCCACACGAGCAATCATGGTGACCATCCCATTCGGAATGAGTATGGATGAAAAGTACAAAAGATTGAAATATGTGAGATATGCAGACGACTTTCTCATCGGAGTAATCGGCACAAAAGACGAATGTGTCAAAATCAAAGAGGACATATCCAAATTCATGAAGGAAATCCTTCACTTGGAAATGTCCCAGGAAAAGACACTAATCACACACTCCGAAGAGAGCGCCCACTTTCTCGGATATGACATACATGTACAGAAATCAGACTTACTCAAACGAAATGGAAACGGAGACAAGGCAAGAATCCACGCGGGTGCGGTTGTCTTGAAAGTCCCCGTAGAAGCCATAAAGACCAAACTCAAAGCCTACAAAGCAGTTGAATTCAAGACTTTAGATGGCAGAGAAGTATGGTGGCCGATACGAAGGAACAATCTGATAAGCAGACCCGAAGAGGAAATCATTGCCCAAGTCAACTCCGAGATAAGAGGTCTCTACAATTACTATGCATTCGCACACAATGTGTCGCAAGTAGTGGGCTCGTTCGGCTATGTCATGACATTCAGCTTTTTCAAGACCCTTGCGGCCAAGCACCGCAGTTCCATACGAAAGATTAACAAACGCTATCGCAGAGGTGGCGACTTTGTAGTCAAGTATAAGGACAAGAAGGGGAATGAAAAGTGTATTGTCCTTTACAATGGCGGCTACAAACGTAAGGCGGAAGCGAATAGATTTGCGAATGTTGATGAACTCAACCACCGTATATATACGCCCCTTCCAACTTTGGTCGACAGACTGAAACTGGGCAAATGCGAATTATGCGGCATGAACTCAGATTTGGTCATGTACCAAGTGAGAAATCTCAGATTTCTAAGGCCAGACACAAAATGGCATAAACTGATGATTGAGAGGAACCGCAAGACGCTTGCAGTGTGCGAAAATTGCTTTCATACGATTCATAGTTATGGCAAATAGATTAATGTTATTAATGGAGAGCCGTATACATGGGAACATGTACGTACGGTTCGGAGGCAGGTCTGCGGAAACCTGCTGCCGAAAGGCAGTAAGGCGCCGCAAACCGAGCCTACTATCAGCTATGAGGGCAGTTACTCTTTTGTGAGAAACTATCCGTATCTGGACGCACTCACCTCACAGGAATACATGGAACTCGCCAATGTATTCAACAAAGAGAATTACTTGTATAATAAGAAACAGTATCCTTATGGTCCTGATGAATATGACGGAAAATGGAGTCCGCTATTCTCTGAAACAGACCGTCTGAACCCGCGCAACACAAACTGGAAAGACTATGTGCTGAAAAGCGGATACATCACCAAGCATAATCTGACAATCAGCGGAGGCACATCAAAAGTCCGGTATTATCTGGGAGGCAGCTACCTGGACCAGGAAGGAACCGTACTTAATTCCGGTATGACCAAATATACATTTCGCGGAAATATCGGTGTCGAACTCTTCCCTTTTCTGAACCTCACTTCCGCTTTCAATGCCAATCAAAACATCTACAGCAATTGTATGGTAGGTACCGATACTGGCAACCGGGGAGATGTAGCGGGAAGTGCACTGACTTCAGCACTCTTATATCCCCCTTATCTGCCCCTGACGCAAGATGACGGCAGTTATACGATCTTCCGAAGCATCCCTAATCCCAAAGCAATGGAAGACATCGCCGACAAAACGAAAGAAAACGGATACAACCTGAACTTCACCGCCAATCTGAAACTGTACAAGGACATTCTTTCAATCAAAGGGATATATGGGATGAATCAGGAAAACATGAGACGTTCCATTTTTATACCTTCAGATGTTTACTTCTCCAGAATGTACAAATCAAGAGGAAACATACAATCTGAAAGACGGCTGACACAAACACTGGAAGCCATGCTGACGTTCTCTAAGTATATGTTCAATACCGTACAGGTAGATGCCTTGGCAGGTATCGGCAAGTATCTGGAAAGTTACGAAGGATACGGCATCTCCTATGAAGATGTGCACGATGCCATCAACGAGCATGATATCAGTTCGGCAAAAGGAAAGTTTTATCCGACATCGCACACTGGAAAAAATGAGAAGAGATCGCAGTTTTTTAAAGCAAGTTTTGACATACTGGACAAGTATGTGCTTACTGCCACTCTGCGACGGGACGGAACAGACAAGTTTTTCCCGGGAAACAAGTACGCCTTGTTTCCATCCGTATCGGGTGCCTGGAAGATTTCAAATGAAAATTTCCTGAAAAACATTTCATGGATCAACCTGCTAAAGCTCAGAGCAAGCTGGGGAAAGACAGGGCAGGACAACTTGGGCAGTTCTCTTTACGGATCGTATGCACCTAACAATTTCAAAGTCAATTTCAGCGATAACGGCATTATCAACATTCCCTATGTATCGATGGGAGCCAATTATCCGGATGTAAGCTGGCAAAAAACAACCATGAAAAATATCGGCCTGGATTTCTATTTGCTAAGCGACCGTATTTCCGGCAGCTTCGATTTCTTCAGGAATGACATCACCCGCTTATTGGGATATGCTTCCACTTCACCTCTGGCAATCTACGAAACCAGACCGATCAACGGCGGACACTACTACAGAAGAGGCTGGGAACTGATGGTGGATACCAAGAATCTAGTCGGAGAATTCACATGGGACACCTCGCTTACCTTCTCAAAAACAAATTCGTTCTGGAAAGAAAGACTGCCCAACTACGACTACCAGATTTACCAGCAAAGAGAAAATGAGCCGATGAGTGCCTATTATTATTACAACGTCACCGGAATCATCAACACCGACCGGTCCAATATGCCGGAATCACAAAAGACATTGCAGGCAGAAGCCCAATTGCCCGGATGTCCGATTATTGAAGACAAAAACAAAGACGGCAAAATCGATGAGAACGATGTCTACATGAAAGATAACTCTCCTGCCATTTATGTCGGTATCGGAAACACTTTTACTTACAAAAGATTTGAATTTAGTTTCTTCATGTACGGGCAGTTCGGCATACAGAAATATAATATTGCCTACAGCGCAGCACAGGCCGGTCCATTGGCAGTTGACTATCCGGAGAATTCAAATAAGTTTGCATACCGTCTCTGGAACTCGCAAACAAATCCCAATGGAAGCCGGCCCGGTCTGGCCATTGGAAAAATGGGGGCATTACCGGGTAATGCCTGGGTAAATGCAGACAGGGAAAATGCCTCATTCATGAGAATGAGAAATATCACACTGGCTTATAATTTGGCTGGGAACATACTCGGCTCTCTACAAAGATATGTACGAAACATTAAGGTATATGTAGATGCCCAGAATCCTTTCATACTGACTAAATTTCAAGGATTTGATCCGGAAATATATACCGGAGGCGGCGGAGCTAGTGGAGGTTCCAGAGGTGAATATCCTCAAACCCGCACTTTCTCTCTCGGAGTTAATATTACTTTTTAAATGAACCTAAGAAAATCTGCAGAAATGAAAAAGATAAGATTGATAAGACTGTTTATTGCAACAAGCCTGCTCGTATTAAGTAGTTGTGAAGATAACTTCGATCCCAAAATATTCGGTACTTTGAACCCCGACAACTTTCCTTCCACAGAAACGGAATATAAAGACTATGCCCTAGCATGCTATATACCGTTCACTACGACATGGACCTATTACATCGGTACTGAGTTGAGACAGCATGGTTTCTATATACCGGAAGGCGGCATTCTCAGAATGTTTGAATCTCCCTCGGACAATGTGGCTGTCTGGGGCACAGGATGGGGAGAATGGCTGAAGTTCTCGCAAGCCAATTTCAACAACTGCATTTACTATGAGCGCTCCTGGGTAAGTGAAGATAACATCAACCACATACCCAAACTGGCCCAAATCACAAGATTCACCGAAATCATCTCCACACTGGAGAAAGCTGATGAAAACATTTTCCACACCATCAGTAAAAAACAGCTGTTGGGCGAAGTGCATTTATGCAGGGGGCTGATGATTTATTATCTGATGCATATTTACGGTCCGCTGCCCGCCGTCACCAGAGGAGAGGATGTTACAAACGATGAAGTCTTAAATAATCTGGTCAGGCCCTCTTTGGAAGAGATGACTTCATGGATCTACAGCGATTTTGAATTCGCAATAGAAAATCTTCCGGAAACAGTGGAAGAAAGAGGACGTTACACTTCAGATTATGCCAGATTCTGTATGATGAAACACTGCCTCAACGAAGGGGAGCACATGCCGCAGTACTATCAGAAAGCCTTAGAAATGTATCAGGAACTGGAAGCAACTCATCGCTACAAACTCTTTAAAGAAGGGGATAATCCGTATGTGGACATGTACAAAGCCAAAAATGACTTTAATTGTGAGATTATCATGGCTTTAAGCTGCGATCCGTCCGCTGACGGAGGAGACAATAGCGGAAACTTTTTCCCGTTATCCATGCTTACGACTCCCAATGACGCCTCCAAAGTAGATATAAACGGCAATCCTACTCCATTCTATTATCAGGGAAAAGGATGGGCACAATTCTACAATGTATCTCCCAAGTTGTATGACAGTTACGACTCCAAAGACAAACGAAGAGCCGTCATTTTAAATGAGTATTGGGTAGACAACGGAACAGGAGAAGTGACTACCAAAAGAACCAAAGAAGATCTGGGAATCAGATGGGATGGATACATTATCAATAAATTCCCGATAGAGACAAACACAGTCTTTCAGGGAAACGATTTCCCGCTGGCCCGTTGGGCAGACGTATTATTAATGATGGCGGAAGCGGAAGTGCGTAAATCCAATGCAGCACCTTCTGCAGAGGCTGTCAGTGCAGTCAATGAAGTAAGAAACAGAGCAGGACTGAACAACCTGTCCACACAACAGACAAACTCCAAAGAAACATTTCTCGATGCAATTCTGGAAGAAAGAGCGAAAGAGTTTCTGTATGAGGGACAGAGGAAAATCGATCTGATCCGGTTCAACAAGTATGCCCAGCTATGCCGCAAAACAAAGGGCGTATTACCTACACACCAGTATGTACCGCTGCCTAACTATTTTGTAGAACAGGCAAAATCATATGGAAAAAACTTACAGCAAACCTATTCACGTCCCGGATGGAGTGAAGATTTATCGAAAGCTACTAACTAATCAACTTTTTATTATCATGAGAAAACATTTACTTTTGAAACTCTTATTTGTGTGTTTTGCACTAACCAGCTCTTACCTTAAAGCCGGAAACGGAGGGTATCTTTTCGCACATATGAAGCATGAAGACTATGGACGCCTATATTACTATATCAGCAGGGATGCTAAAAACTGGACTAAGTTGAATAGCAACGAACGGGTGGTTCCGGAATACAGGGGGCATCCCGACATCATGAAAGGCAGGGATGGACGCTACTATATGATCGGCGTATCTGAAAAGACACAGAATCCCATCCTTTGGACTTCCAAAGATTTAGTAAAATGGAAACAGGAAAAAGAGTTATCTGCCGAACCATTTATCCATATCGAAGGCTACTTTACAGAACGTGTCTGGTTTGGCGCTCCCAAACTTTTTTATGATAAGGATTCAGATCAATATCTGATTACCTGGCATGCCTGCAAGGCAGGAGCCACCGGCAACGAAGAGTGGAAAACCATGAGAACTTTTTATATATTGACCAAGGATTTTGAGTATTTCACAACACCTGAACGTTTGTTTGACTTCCAAAATGAGGCAGACCGGGAAATGGCTACGATTGATGCCATCATCCGAAAAATCAATGGCAGTTATTATGCCGTTATTAAAGATGAAAGATGGCCTGAAGACGGAGTGCCGACAGGCAAAACTGTCAGAATCTCCCATTCCCGGAATTTAACCGGTCCATATACTGATCCCGGCCAGCCGGTGACTACTCCTTATACTTACTATGAAGCTCCTATCCTGATGCCCAAACCGGACAATGACGGGTGGATGATCTTCTCTGAGAAGTATCCGCATGAGTATGTCCGTTTCCAGGCAGGCAGTATGGATGCCGAAAAATGGGACTGTACGGATCTGACTATTCCGGATTCACGCCACGGAGCAATGGTCCGCATCAGTGAGAAAGAGTATAAAAAAATACTGTCCGGTTTCAAACACTAAGAAAAGATCAATTATATAGATGATGTTTATGAAAAAGAATTTGTATATCGTTCTCTTATGTTTTTTCTGCCTGAACCTCTCTGACATACAGGCGAAGAACCGCTGGAGCATCAATCCGGATAATGATCCGGATTCATTTGCCTGAATAAAAAGAATGCAACTTCCTTAATCAATTATTTGCCCGTCCCCTCCTCTTTTGGGGGCAAATAAAAAACACAGCTAAAAATACGGTTCCTCCGGTAAAGTTCAATCTATCCTATTCAAAGAGTAAGAAGAAAAATATATCTTTGCACCGAATACCCGGCAGAGGATGACTGTGCCGAAAATAATATAGATTATGAATATACTGTTACTTATCGGAGGATTGATTCTCATTTTACTAGGAGCTAACGGACTGACAGATGGTGCTGCTTCCGTAGCCAAACGTTTCCGCATACCTTCTATCGTAATCGGACTCACGATTGTTGCTTTCGGTACTTCCGCCCCGGAACTGACGGTGAGTGTCGCATCTGCTCTGAAAGGAAGCGCAGATATCGCCATCGGCAATGTAGTAGGCAGCAACATATTCAATACATTGATGATTGTAGGATGCACGGCACTCTTTGCTCCGATTGTCATCACCCGGAATACTTTACGAAAAGAGATTCCACTCTGTATCCTTTCGTCTGTCGTATTGCTGATATGTGCCAATGATATATTTCTGGATAATGCCACAGAAAATATATTGAACAGAGTAGACGGTTTGCTTTTACTCTGCTTTTTCGCTATCTTCATGGGATATACATTTGCCATCGCTTTTCCCAAGTCTTCCGCTACACCGGAACCGGCAGAACATGCGGCAGTCCAGGAAGAAGAAATCAAATTGCTTTCGTGGTGGAAATCAATCCTCTATATCATTGGCGGATTGGCAGCCCTGATCTATGGAGGCCAACTGTTCGTTAACGGAGCTACGGGCATTGCCCGCAGTATGGGCGTCAGCGAATCTATCATCGGACTGACACTGGTAGCCGGAGGAACTTCTCTGCCGGAACTTGCCACTTCTATTGTAGCCGCCCTGAAAAAGAACCCGGAAATAGCTATCGGAAACGTAATCGGCAGCAATCTTTTCAATATTTTCTTTGTATTAGGATGCAGTGCCAGCATCACTCCCCTTCACCTCAGCGGAATTACCAACTTCGATTTGTTCACACTGGTAGGTTCCAGCATTCTGCTCTGGCTGTTCGGACTGTTCTTTGCCAAGCGAACGATTACACGTATAGAAGGAGGTATTATGATACTTTGCTATGTGGCATATACGATGGTACTGATTTACAATACGTAATCCGGCAAACCACATTAAAAAAACAAAAGGCTTCCGGCAATTATGTCCGGAAGCCTTTCATATTTAGATCCAAAAAGAAGAATCTATTCCACCTCAGCTATAGTCAAAACATTCACGCCATACTTTCCATCTCTGGAAATCCACCAGTCCGTATCTCCATTAGCGCAATGGATAGCATAACGAGGATTATATCTGAGCCTGTCCGATCCGTCCGGTATCCATAACCCTAACTGATAAGTTCCGGCAGGAATCGAAGCCGGGAGTTTAAGAGATAAATTTACCGTGTGCATCAATGAGGTATAGGTCGAATCATTCGGTTCAAACGGTTGCCAGTTCAAAGGATTGGCATCCGTTGGAAATTCCGTAACTTCTCCTTCCTTATCTATCAGCACGAAATAAACAGGATGCTCACCAAATACAGTGGCAAAGCCTCTGTTCTTCAAACTTAACTTCAGCATGTTCTCTTCTCCACCCACGAATTTTGAGGGAAGCTGAAGTGACTGCAGTTCAATCCGATAACCCAGATGATCTCGTATGTAATCAAACACATTACGCTTTACCTTCGTTCCGTCTTTCTTCCGGAAATAGCTGTCGGACACAGGCATATGATGCTGGAGAAGAGAGTCTTCCGTTATCATCGTTTTTTTCCAGACTACCATAGAGTATTCGGGCGGGTTATTTTCGTCAAACCGATTGTTGGGATGCTGTTCTTTATAGTTATGTATAACGCTCAAGGAAGTATAGTGCTGGAGGAACAACCGTCTTGCCGCCTGCACACCGTCAATAATCCATCCGGCAGAAGGACTGTCCGGATCGGCTCCTACACTCCAAAATCCCCAGGGCAGTTCACCGTCAACCACTAAATAAGGAGATTCCGCCACTATCTGATCAAACTTGGGAGTTCCTTCGTGCATGTCGGCATCCCATCTGTCAGGACGTATGACAATAAAATCATCATGGAAAGAAAGTCTCTTATAAAGCTCCGGTTTATCCTTTAACAGATTCTTGAATTCAGGAAGTCTTACTTGTACATTTCTCTCCGCAGGTACTACAGAAAGCAGTTTCTCCAATACGGCAGCCTTTGTTTCTTCCGAGTTTTCCAATCCTTGAACTGAACTATGCCATTCTCCCCATGCACCGATCATTCCGGCTTGCACCACTAAAATCAGATCTCTATTTTTCTCCAGAAAAGGTTTCAACTGGTCCAGATGATCCAGTATCTGTTCGCCGGTAGGACCGATGGGTGATCTCCCCATAAAGTCCCGTTCATAGGCAAAACGCAGTACAGCCTTTTTCCCTTGATTTTGCAGTTCATCAAAATAAGCCTGCATGGTCCGGAAGTTTTCTTCAGATAGCTTCTCGCCTATTAAATAGGTAAGATAAAAGTAACTCTGTGCCAGTGACACACTATCGGAGATATATTTAGCGGACAATTCATCCAGTTCTTTGGTAGGGCTATCTTTTTCGTGCAGTACATCCACGGCTGTTTCCAGCCGGAATCCTCTTCCGGGATTGTACAATCCATGTTCTCCCTGCGCATCATCTACACAAATTCCACGAAACTCCAGAGTCCGCTGTGAATTACCGCACCCGCCCGCCAACAAAGCAAACATGGCAACAACCATACTGCTACATATCCAATTCCTTTTCATAGTCTTATTTTTGTTTACCGGACAAATGTATAACAAATCCGGAGACAAGCATCACCCTACAGTCATTTTGCACAAGAAAGTATCAGTATCTGATAAATAACGCAAAAGTATTAGTGAATGCTAAAATTGTATTTGTCCCACTATCGGAATAATCCTACCTTTGCCGTATCATTCGTTATGACAGTTCATGATCGTAAGATTAATCTTAAAAATAAGGCAATACATGAAAAATCTCAATTGGTTATTACTATTCATTATTCTGCTGATTCCGATAAAAAGTATCAGTGCCAAAAAGAAAGCGGAAAAGAGTGACAGAGAAATCTGGTGTGATATAATGTACCGAATGGCAGCCCCTGTATTGAGTAATATGAGCGAAGGGCTTCTAAAACAGAATATGCTGGTTGAATTAAGTCCGACATGGGACGGACGCAATAAGAACGTCACCTACATGGAATGCATCGGACGTTTAATGGCAGGGCTGGCACCCTGGCTGTCACTGCCGGATGACGACACACCGGAAGGAGTCCGACGCAGGCAACTTCGTGAATGGGCATTGAAAAGCTATGCCAATGCCGTAGATCCGGATTCCAACGATTATTTGCTATGGCGTCAGGAGAATCAGACATTGGTAGACGCCGCTTTTATTGCAGAGAGTTTCTTAAGAAACTATGACGCTTTATGGATGCCATTAGACAGCATCACCAAACAACGATATATCGCTGAATTTACTGATCTCAGGAGAGTAGACCCTTCTTATAGCAACTGGCTGTTGTTCAGCGCCACTGTCGAATCATTTCTCCGGAAAGCAGGTGCATCCAGCGATACCTATCGCATCAGTTCTTCTCTGCGTAAAATAGAAGAATGGTATATAGGAGACGGCTGGTACTCGGACGGTCCTAATTTCGCTTTCGACTATTACAACAGTTTTGTCATACATCCTATGTATATAGAAACACTGGAGATCATTACCGAAGCCGGCAAACATAAAAAGATTGGAAATATGCCCGGCTGTAACTATCATGAAGCGATCAAACGCGCGCAACGATTCGGAATCATTCTCGAACGCCTCATCTCTCCGGAAGGTACACTACCTGTCGTCGGACGGTCTATCACTTACCGCACAGGCTCCTTACAGACCTTGGCCCTGCTCGCCTGGCGCCATTGGCTACCCAAAGAATTACCAAACGGTCAAGTACGTTCTGCTATGACGGCAGTCATCAAACGTATGTTTGGAGACAATCATAATTTCAATGAAAAAGGCTTCCTTACATTAGGATTCAATGGTTCTCAGCCTGATATATCTGACTATTATACCAACAATGGCAGCCTATATATGGCATCTCTCGCCTTCCTGCCGTTAGGTCTCCCTGCCGATGCTCCATTCTGGACAGATGCTCCACTGCCTTGGACGTCGAAAAAAGCATGGGAGGGAGAAGATTTCCCGAAAGACCACTCTTATCATTGAAACAATTGATAATCAATATTATACTATAGTTTCCATTCGTACTGAAAACTATTATTCATGGAGTTGTGTCAAAATGCTGGCACACCCCCATTTTGTTTATATAATTCCCCAATAATCCGAAAATTCTTCCAAAATAGTGTCTAATAAACTTGGAGACCGTTTATAATAAACCCTTCAACTATTTATTAAAAACATTGTGACCGTTTATTCTAAAACTGTAAAGATATTATCTCTAACAAAAAGAGAGTCTATTCATCTTTGGAGAAGAAAACTATGTTGACAGTTAATATTACATACAAAAAACGTATGCGCATAAATTTACAATCAGGATATCGAAAAGCAAAATCAAAATATAGAGCATCCAAAGAAATAGTATAAAAAGTATTAGTATCTGCTAATATTATATTTGTCTTCCCCCTAAAATAGTCCTACCTTTGCCTATCATTAGTTAGGGTCCTCCCCATTAAATAATGAATAAAACATTAACCATATAAATAACAATATCATGAATAAACAAACCTTTTTAACCCTACTTGCTACATTCGCCCTTCTCTTCAGTTTCACCTTCTCCTGCAATGCCAAAGGAAAAGATAAAGCCAAACACGTTGTCTTCATCGGTTTAGACGGCTGGGGAGCCTACAGCCTTCCTAAGGCAGATATGCCCAATGTGAAGAAACTGATGGAAGACGGTTCTTATACGTTGAAAAAGCGTTCCGCCCTCCCCTCTTCCAGTGCCATCAACTGGGCATCCATGTTTATGGGAGCCGGACCGGAACTACACGGATATACCGAATGGGGATCTAAAACTCCGGAACTTCCATCACGCGTATTAAACAAGAACGGTATCTTCCCGACTGTTTTCCAGTTGCTGCGCGATGCTCGACCGGAAGCAGAAATCGGCTGTCTGTACGAATGGGAAGGTATTAAATATCTGGTAGATACACTCTCTCTAAATTACCACTACCATGTGGCCGACTGCAATAAAACACCCAAAGAATTAGGTAATATGTCCTCTTCTTACATAAAGGAAAAACATCCGGCATTGGTAGCCATCTGTTTCGACGGTCCCGACCATACGGGACATACAGAAGGACATGATACTCCGGCATATTATGAGAAACTTAAAGAACTGGATAGTTATGTCGGACAGATCGTTCAGGCAGTCAAAGATGCAGGAATGCTGGATGATACTATTTTTATATTAACTTCCGACCACGGAGGCATTGATAAAGGACACGGAGGCAAAACAATGCAAGAGATGGAAACCGCTTTCATTATATCCGGTAAGAATATTAAAAAAGGCCTCCGATTCGACGATGTAAGTATGATGCAATACGATGTGGCTTCCACAATTGCCCGCATCTTTAATTTAGAACAACCACAAGTTTGGATAGGTAGACCCATGGAGATTGTTTTCAAATAATCATTCAAGATGATTAATAGGAAGAAGAAGAGACTAGAAATAACGAGTTTCTCCTTTTTCAATTTAACTCTTGGCACTATCATTATATAGGCTACAAAAATTATTTCCTATAAGTAATAAAATGGGGAATCATAACAGTTTTATTACTTATAAGTAATAAAACTCCTTCTTTTATAGCTGTTAATTACAGCATAATACTTGCATCAAAATACATATCCTTATACCTTTGCCCTCGATAACAAAACAAAATATAACTTTCATCATATAATGTATAGCGACAAATGAATATTATACCCCGAAAATTTGCCTTCCCCCCAATATACTCTATCAGCATCCTTCACAGGCAATCCAGCGAATTCAAACAGCATCAAAAAAACTGATAGCACATTTGTCCTTTCGCAGAATCAGCTTGAAATACAAAACGATAGAATTGTATTAGTAAATGATAAAATACTACTTGTCTGACGGAGTAAAGCCAAGTAACTTTGCCACATATTAAATAACAAAAATAACATGCAATGAAAAACAAACTATCTTATCTTATTGGAGTAGCGTGTCTATTGTGCTACACAAGTACATTTACTTCTTGTGTCAATGGTGTCGATGACGAATATCTTGAGCAGAAGTTTACAGAAAACAATGGAACTGACGAAGAAGGTGATGAACTCCCTGATCTAAATGGTGATTATAGTATAGAAGGAGATTATGAGTTAATTATGACTTGCAATGGAGAACCCCTTGAAGGAAAAAAAGTGGTTATGGCAGTGGATGAAACAAATGAATCAGCTACTATCACCTTTGCTGCCGCAGAAACTGATTTGGAAAGTATAATCGGCTTGATTCCCGGTGCTAACCTGATTCAAGGTCTGGGTCTTAAATATACAGGCAATAGCCCGGTTCCGGGAGAAAAGGAAATCACCATTACGAATGTTCCTCTATTCAGAAATGGAATGAATTATATGTTCAAAGGTAGCTATATCCAGCCAACATATACTATGGACTATGAAGGGAAAATTGAAGACGAAAAGCTGACTGTCGATATAAATTACGAACTGACAAATCAAAAACTGGCAGGCACATGGAATCTTGCACCGGTTAACACCAATGCGATGATGGAGGGAATAAATTGCGTAACAACTTCTCCATTGTGGATTAACTGGGACTCTCAAGTAGCAATTGATCCCGGCTATATTGAAGGAGTAGACAATTTAAAGCAACAACCTAACGGAATATTTACATATCTTATTGTTATATTAGGTGATCCCATAATGGCAGATTATCTTCCCATCAACTTGCCTGTTCAAAAATGGATATCAAACCTACTGAAGAGTGTGACAGCTAAACCCAATGGCGGTATGTATGCTATTTATTCATATAGCGGTGATCTTGAACATCCACAATGGAGCAGCTCAGACGGCATGCCTCACAATGCAATGCGTTACTACTACGATCCCGAAAAACCGGATGAAAAAATACACCTTGAACTCAACTCGGGTTTACTCATTGATATTATCCAAGGATTTATAACCCCCGTCTCACGCGGGACCCGTGCTGAAATAGACTATGGAAATACAAAAGAAATAGCCAAACAACTGGTTAAATTATTGGTTCCGATGCTCGAAAAAGGTATCCCTTGTGATTATGAACTTAATGGTGACAAATTAATACTTAACATAGACGGAGTTGCATTGAGAGACATTCTAGCCAAATTAGTAGAACTGGCAAATGACCCGGCGGCAAAGACCGTTATTAACGAATTTCTTGACAGCCAAAGCTTAGGAGCATATAAAGAAAATATAGCACTGCTACTGTCGACACTTCCGAACGCCTTAAAGTATCAGAACTATGACGAGAAGAGTGGAGTTGGATCCGGCGAATGTACTTATGTTAAACTTGGATTAAAATTTGTCAAAGAATAATGTAAGGTTTATGATCATAAGGTACCCTCAGATAACATCACATCTATTTTCATTGCAGTAAGAAATGAAAGGAGAGAATCAAAGCATTCTCTCCAATTCAAACTACATTTATTGATTGCTGATACATTAAGTATGAGCCATCAATCAAGAAGATAAATGTGCAGTACCTATACCTCATACCTCCCCAAAAACAATATATGTTTAATACCCTAAGTATTATGAAAAAAAGATTTTATTTATTCTTTATATTATGCCTCATAACCCTTTCCGGATTTGCCCAGGAAATAAAGGTTACGGGTGTAGTAACGGAGGCTTCGACCAATGAACCGATGCCCGGAGTTACAGTTCAGGTGAAAGGAACCACCAACGGCACTATCACAAATTTAGATGGGCAATACACCATTCAGACAAAGATGAACGACATACTCGTTTTCTCGACTATAGGCATGAAAACAGTTGAAAGAAAAGTTTCTTCCAACTCTCCCATCAATATCTCAATGTCAGAAGACAATGTTCAGCTGGATCAAGTGGTCGTTATCGGCTACGGTACGGTAAAGAAGAGCCACCTCTCGGGGGCTGTCAGTTCCGTAGGAACGAAAGAACTGAATGGAGATGTAGCAACTTCTGCGGCTAATGCATTACAAGGAAAAATTGCGGGTGTGTCCGTCATGAGTTCAAGCGGTAACCCGAATGACGGAACTACGATCAACGTTCGCGGTATCAGCTCTTTATCCAACAATGCTCCACTATTTATTGTTGACGGTGCATTCGGCGATATCAATATGGTAGATCCCAACGACATCCAGTCTATAGAGGTATTGAAAGATGCGGCTGCAGCTGCCATCTATGGTTCCCGTGCAGCAGGCGGTGTAGTATTGATTACCACCAAAGGCGGTCGCAAGGAAATGCCGACCAAAGTGGACGTTAATTTCTTCACAGGTGTTCAGCAGAACCCTAAAAAACTGAACGTACTGAATGGCGAAGAATACAGCCGTTTCGCACGCTATTACGGACTTGCCGCTGATGGTTATGGTGCAGAAACCGATGCAGTGCCATATACCGGTGAAGGTACGGACTGGCAAGATGTCATACTGAATACAGCCATGGTGTACAAAGCAAACGTAGCTGTCACAGGCGGTTCAAAAAACGCATCATTCAGTGCATCCGGTGGCTATCTGAATAAAGACGGCATCATGCGCAACAGCAGCCACGAATCTTATAACATCCGGTTGAAAAGCGACTTCAGCTTTCTCAACAACCGCGTCACTGTAGGCGAGTCTTTAATCCTTCGCATGGCAGAAGGCAAAGGCGGTACGGATCAGGATACGATGAACGGCTTGTTGCGTTTCCCCAGCGTTATTCCTATTTTCGACCCGGAGAACGCTACAGGATGGGGTACCTCTGCAGACATCAACCTTCCGAACCCTTATGCAATCTCTGAAATCAATGATATTACGAGCGAAAGTACACAAATCTTTCTGAACGCATACCTCCAAGCTGAAATCATCAACGGATTAAAATACAAGTTGAACCTGGGTATGAGAAGAAATCACACGAAAAACCGTAATTATACAGGCGTATATGACTTGGGGACTTATGGAACCAATGAAGCACCGGACCTTTCGGAAAGTTTTTCAAGCTTCGACTCATGGGTACTGGAAAATACGTTGAATTATGACCGCACCTTCGGCAAGCATACAGTTTCGGGAATGGTAGGCTATTCTGCACAGAAAGATAAAAGCTACGGACTGAACGGAAGCAACTCCGACCTTCCGAAATTTATCGACACAATGACCGGCAACGTGACTACCATGAAATCCAGCAGTTCCATACACGAACAGGCATTGGTTTCTCTCTTCGGACGTGTGATGTATTCATACGACGACCGTTATCTGTTCTCTGCTTCTATCCGTCGTGACGGTTCATCACGCTTCAAAGACGGACATCGTTTTGGCAGCTTCCCCTCAGTCTCTGTGGGATGGAACATCAACCGTGAAAAGTTCTTCCGCCCGTTGGAAAACATCTTCGACCAAGTGAAACTGCGTTTAAGCTACGGTAAACTGGGTAATCAGGAAATGGACAGCTATTATCCTACATTGAGTGTGGTAAGCGACGGTATGAACTACCTGCAAGGCAACTCGATATGGTTTGGTAAGCTACCTTTTGTAAATGCCGTATCACCGGACAACCTGACATGGGAAAATACGGAAACTTACAACATCGGCCTGGACGTAACTTTACTGAACGGGAAACTGGCACTAACCGCAGATGCTTATATCAAAAATACAAATAATGTATTGCTGCCGATTCCTTACGCCTCTTCTACCGGTATCAACGGACTCTCCATCCAGAATGCGGGACAAGTACAAAACAAGGGTATCGAAATTTCCGCTACATGGCGCAGTTCTATCGGTGACAAAGCAAACTACTACATCGGCGCCAACCTAAGTACGGCAAACAACAAGGTGACTGAAATCAACGCCGGCGGAAAGTATATGTCTATCTCCGGTTATTCGGCTCACGGAGCAGGCGGACGCGGTATCAACATGTTTAAGAAAGGACATTCCATGTCTTACTTCAACCTGATTGAAACAGACGGTATCTTCCGCAGCATGGAAGAAATCGAAAACTACAAGAACAGAAAAGGTGAACTGATTCAACCGGGTGCACAAGTAGGCGATGTACGCTACAAAGACTGGAACGGCGACGGAAAAATCGACACGAATGACCAGCACGACGTAGGCAGCCCCCTTCCTAACTTCACCTTCGGACTGAGGTTAGGCGGCGACTGGAACAACTTCGACCTCAACATCTTTATCGACGGTGTGGCAGGCAACAAGATTTATAATTATCCGCGCTATTGCCTCGAATCAGGCGCATTCAACGGTAACTTAAGCACGAACGTCGCCAACTCATGGAGACCGGATAACCCGAATACCGACATGCCCCGTTTCTCAAAGGTAGACGGTACGGACAATAAACTGGCTTATACCGACAGATGGCTGGAAGACGGCTCTTACGTACGACTGAAAACGATTGATATCGGTTATACCTTCCCTAAACAATGGCTACAAAAAGCTATGATCCAGAACCTGCGTCTTTACGTATCTATGGAAAACCTGCTGACCTTGACCAAGTATACCGGCTATACTCCCGACCTGGGCGAAAGTTCTTCTACCGGCGTGAGCTACAATGTTTTCTCAAGAGGAATTGACCAAGGCCGTTACCCTATTCCACGTACATTTTCCTTTGGAATCCAGTTAGGTTTATAACATACTAAGATTAATACATTGAAACATTGAATTATGAAAAAGAATTGGTTATCATATATGCTTGTATCAGCTCTCCTATCCGGAGCGCTGACATCATGCAGCGACTCTTTTCTGGATCTGAAAGACCCGAACCACTTTACCAACGAAAACTTCTGGCAGGATAAGGCAGATGCGGAAAGCGCATTGGCAGCAGCTTACTCACCTATCAAATACCAGATGAACGGATATTACGGCGCATTTGACGGATGGCTCAACCTCAACAGCCGTGGAGACGATATCTTTACGATACTGAATGAAGAAGCCAGTATGTGGGATATAGCTACATTTCAAAACTCCGCCACAACAGGAAATGACCCGTACGGTGCTTTGTATGCAGGTATACAACGTGCCAATATCGTACTGAGATACATCGACCAGGTACCGGCAAGCGGTATCACGGAAAGCGACCGTGCCATGATTAAAGACGAAGCTCTCACGTTGAGAGCCTATCAATATTTCCTGTTGGTAAATAACTACGGAGATGTGCCTTTGCGTCTGGTTCCGTCGAATGAAGACGATCCCAACAAAACGTCATCTCCCGAAGCTGAAATCTGGCAACAGATTGAAAAGGACCTGACCGACGCAATCAATGACGGCAACCTGCCGGAAACCCGCCCGGCTGAACAAAAAGGACGTATCGAGCAAGGGGCAGCCATCGCCATACTTGGCAAGGTGTATGCAACACAGCACAAGTATAAAGAAGCCAAAGAAACACTGAAAGGTTTGATTGACTCTTCATACAGTCCATTCGGAACTTCAGGAAAGCGCTATCGTCTGATGGAAAACTTTGTCGACAACTTCACTACCGCCAATGAAAACAATGCCGAATCTGTATTCGAATTACAGTACAGCAGCGACGGTGACATGTCATGGGGTAATGAAGGTGGTATTAGCCTGGGCAGTTCATTGGCACAGTTTGTAGGTCCTGCTAAATCAGGGGGATGGGCAAAGTTGATGCCCTCAGCCTTCCTTGTCAGCGAATTTACTACTGAAACACGCGGAAGCAAGCCCACCGTTCTAGTCCCTGATCTGGATAAAGACGGAAATCCACAATACAACGAAGACGGAACTCAGAAAATGAAAGAAATCGCCAATCCTGATAAAACAGCAGAACCAAATTCGAAATATGACAAGCGAATTTATGCCAGCATGTTCTTTACTCCGGAAGAATACGGTGACTGGGTTACAGAAGAAAATGGCTGGTATGACGGAAAGTTCTACGGTGGTCTCTTCACGATGGACGACCTCTGGACAGGAAATGCTTCCAAAATGGCTGGTGGTGCTCCTATCTTTAATGTAAGTCAGGCAAGCGGTGCTCAGATCGGTAAGTTTCTATTAAAGAAATACACTGCCCACTATGTAAAATCAAAAAGTGCCGATAACATGGGTAATGTAGAAGGCAGAGCAAACAATGTCCGCATCATACGTTTTGCGGAAGTATTGCTGCTGTACGCCGAAGCGTGCACAAAAGAAGCGGATAAAGACGGAGCCAACTGGGCATTGAACGAAATCCGCCAAAGAGCAGGACTGCCTGAAAAAGAGTTCCAACAACCCGAGCTGATGAAAGAAATAGAACATCAATGCCTGCTTGAATTTTTTGGAGAAGGTCATCGTTTCGACGACTTGAAGCGCTGGTATACAACCCCTCAAATTCAGATGATCTTAAAAGGAAATGATAAACAGGGAGCATATAACTTCAGAGAAAAACATAAATACTTCCCTATCCCCGCAGGAGAACTTAACAACTCATCTGTAGAACAGAATAAATTCTGGAAATAATTAGAAACACTATTAAGAAACAGTTTATGAAAAAGATATATCTATTTTTAAGCACATCATTGTTCCTGTTGCTCGGAGGCGTTACGGCTTGTGACGACAACAGCCTGAGTCATGATGAAGTGAATATTCCGGACCTGGTAGTGATATCCGACGAAGATGACGGCATTTCAGCCGAACCGACTACAGAATCAGTAATCAGAATCCAACCGGAAAACAAGCATCAGGAGATTGACGGTTTCGGATGTAACTTCGGATGGGCGGAAGCTGTATACGGATGTATGAAACGTGAACAAATCATGGACGACTTGTTTGGCGAAAACGGATTGAAATTTAATATCTATCGTGGAGAGGTATGCGCCTCATCCGCCTCTGAAGATGGTAATACTTTTAATTTCAAAACAAATGAAAATTATCATCTGGGAGCACATTCTTCTGAACAGAAAACGCTCTTTAATTCAGATAGCGGGAAATACAAAGAATATTCCCAACTATGGATCATTGACTACCTGTGCAAAAGAAAACTGATGGATATCTATTACTTCTTCTCCGTATGGACTCCTCCTGTAGTATGGAAATCTTTTGGCGAAGGCGAAGTAGCCAGTGGCGGAAGCGGTTCTTTCAATAGCGAACACAGTCAAGTTTATGCCGAGTTCCTGACAGGCTTTGCAAAAGCTCTTGAAGATAAATTCGGTATCAACGTCTATGGTATCTCCGGCTGGAACGAACCCGACCAAGCAATGGGAGGATGGGACGGATGTATGTGGGGAAATCAGCAAATGGCGGATTTCACGATGGACTATCTGCGCCCGGAACTGAATAAGCAAGGCTTACAGGACACAAAAATCATTTACGGTGAGTTGCCTTGGTGGGCAAATGCCGTGACATGGGTGGAAACTTCTTTGAAAAACAACCCGAATTTAGCGGACGCCAACATCGTTGCAGCAGGACATGGTTATTCTACAGTGGATGCCAATATCCTGCCAATGACAGCAGCTCAAGAAAAAGGAATCCATGTGTGGCAAACAGAGACTTGTGATGACAAAACCCGCGACGAAACGTGGAATGATGCAATGAAATGGGCAAAGAACTATCATGATTACCTGACAAAAGCCCAGACCAATGCCGTCGTATGGTGGGCAGGCGCACGTCAATGCACATCGACCGGAGAAAACCTTCTTCAAACAGATGCATGGGATTTCAGTAATTCATATTATCGCATAGACCGCTACTACTCTATCGGACAATTCTCCAGATATATCCAGCGAGGTTCAACGCGTGTAGACGTAGAAACGAAATCAACAACGGCGAACAGAATCCCAAAAGATTTGAGTGCATCCGCATACATCAAAGACGACACATATACCATTGTATTAGTGAACAAGTCAAAATCCAAAGCCTTCGATGCCTTGCTGGAAATAGACGGCAAAGATTTCGACAGTATGGTTTCATATACCTCCAGTTCCAGCGTGAAATGGTTGCGCAAAAAGCTGAATCCGTCTTCGACCGGCAAACGTTCTGTGACTGTTCCCAAATATAGTGTAGTAACAATCACCGGAAGGTTCAAATAAAACACAATCCGGCAAATTGAAAGAGGAACAATTAAGTTTTGTATTGTCAATAAAATGATTCCGGATTCCCTTATCGGATCTGGAATTATTTTATTAAAGAAATAGTATTATGAGTAGAATTTATGACAACAGATTGCGTCTTCTACAAGAAGCGCATGAGACTCTGATAACCCGCGCGAACAGGATTATTCTTCCCGGCAATGGGATTTTCGAAAGATACGAATACCCGGTTTTAACAAACGAGCATGCCCCTCTGGAGTGGCGTTACGACCTGAATCCGGAAACCAATCCATGGCTAATGGAACGGATCGGAGTCAACGCTACCATGAATGCGGGAGCCATCCAATGGAATGGAAAGTATCTGATGATGGTACGCGTAGAAGGAAATGACCGAAAATCTTTCTTCGCCATCGCCGAAAGTCCCAATGGCATCGATAATTTTCGCTTCTGGGAATATCCGATAGAGCTGCCTGACACAGACCCGAATGAAACAAATGTCTACGACATGCGTCTGACGGCCCACGAAGATGGCTGGATTTATGGTATATTTTGTAGCGAAAGCCTTGATCCGAACGCTGTACCGGGTGACCTGTCTTCTGCCATAGCCAAAGCAGGCATCGTGCGTACAAAAGATTTGAAAAACTGGGAACGACTGCCCAATCTGATTTCCAAAAACCAACAGCGCAATGTAGTGCTACACCCGGAATTTGTAAATGGAAAGTATGCCCTGTACACCCGACCGCAAGATAGCTTCATTGATGCGGGAAACGGAGGAGGTATCGGCTGGACGTTAATTGACGATATCACCCATGCGGAAATAAAAAAAGAAACAATCATTAATTATCGACATTATCACACTATAAAAGAAGTAAAAAACGGCGAAGGTCCTCATCCTATCAAAACCCCCAAAGGATGGTTACACCTCGCTCACGGTGTCCGTGCCTGTGCCGCCGGACTTAGATATGTCTTATATTTATATATGACATCCTTAGATGACCCAAGTAAAGTTATAGCCCAGCCGGGAGGTTACTTCATGGCACCTGTAGGAGAAGAAAGAATCGGAGATGTATCCAACGTATTATTCTCTAACGGATGGATTGCAGATGAAGACGGAACCGTTTTTATTTATTACGCTTCCTCCGACACACGGATGCATGTGGCAACTTCCACTATTGAACGATTAATAGATTATTGCCTGCATACACCGGAAGACAAACTTCGCTCAGCAACCTCCGTCAATAGTATCTCTAATCTAATAGAAGCTAACAAGCTCGTTATGTCGGAAACAGCTGTGGCATTATAGTTCCGGAATCATTAGTTAACCGGGAAAACGATTTCTAATCAAACAAGGTTCTTATACAACGAATGTATAGGAATCTTGTTTCTTTATATCGGCGCAAAAACTATAGAGTACACTCCAAAACAGCAGTATTATCGTGTATCTTTCAAGGTGCTCTATTCAGCATTTCAAACGTTAATACCTGATTTGCGGGATGTTAATATCTGACACGCCAAGTATTAACACTTGGGGAGTCAGATATTAAGATATGGGAAGTCAGATAAATAGTATCAGCATGGGTTAAAATAATATTTGTTTCTTCTCTATATTCGCCCTACTTTTGTATCGAATAGATAATTAATATATTAAACCAAATCAAAACAACGACATGAAATTACACACAGCCGATCTTCTTATCATCTGCGCCTATCTCATTACCATGATTATCATCGGACTCATACTGAAAAAGCGAGCTGCACAAAATATGGATTCCTATTTCCTAGGAGGCAAATCACTACCTTTCTATATGCTGGGGCTATCCAATGCATCCGGCATGTTCGACATTACAGGTACTATGCTGATGGTATACTGGGCATTCGCTTATGGCTTTAAAAGTCTTTGGATTCCCTGGTTATGGCCGGTATTCAATCAGATATTCCTGATGGTTTATCTGTCCGTGTGGCTGCGCCGTTCCAATGTACTCACCGGGGCCGAATGGATCAAAACCCGTTTCGGCAAAGGCAAAGGAGCTACCCTTTCTCACACAATCGTGGTAGTATTTGCTTTATTGAGCGTACTTGGCTTCCTGAGTTACGGATTTATAGGAATAGGTAAATTCATGGAAATCTTTATTCCTTGGGAAGTCATCTCACCTTATATTCCTTTCACTGTTTCACCGGAGTATGTTCCGCATGTATATGGCATTTTCTTTACAGCTATCGCCACCTTCTATGTAATGTTGGGAGGAATGCTGAGCATTGTATGGACTGATGTCGTTCAGTTCCTTATCATGACAGTAGCTGGCATCGTCATCGTAGTGATTGGTATGCAGATGGTGGCACCCGATATGATACACTCCTTTGTACCAGCAAGCTGGGATTCCCCTTTCTTCGGATGGACACTCGATATAGACTGGAGCAGTCGGATGAGCCTGTTAACCGAGCGAATGGCAAACGAACCTTACAGCCTGATAGGTATCTTTGTCATGATGGCTTTACTCAAAGGTATCTTCATGAGCATGGCCGGTCCTGCCCCCAACTATGATATGCAGAAAATCCTATCCTGCAAGTCGCCTAAAGAAGCGGCGATGATGAGTGGTTCTGTATCTGTAGTGCTATTAATTCCCCGTTATCTGATGATTATGGGATTTGCGTTACTGGCTATCTACTTCTTTAAGGAAGATGGAGGATTGTCACAAATGGAAGTTACACGCACAGACTTTGAGACAATTCTTCCTCATTTAATAACCCGATATGTTCCGTCAGGACTTGCCGGATTACTACTGGCAGGTTTGCTGGCAGCTTTCATGTCCACTTTTGCTTCTACCGTCAACGCAGCTCCCGCCTATATAGTGAACGATATTTATCTGAAATATATCAACCCGAAAGCAAGTGTCAAAACGCAGATACGCAGCAGCTATGTCATTTCTGTAGCGGTAGTAGTAGTCAGCACTATCATCGGATTCTTCCTGAAAGACATCAATGAAATATTCCAGTGGATTGTAGGCGCACTTTTCGGAGGCTATATCGCAGCTAACGTACTAAAGTGGCATTGGTGGCGATTCAACGGTGAAGGCTATTTCTGGGGAATGACTGCGGGAGTAATAGCCGCTATTGTCATGAAATTCACTGTACCCGATGCATGGGTAATCTACTTCTTCCCTGTATTATTCGGCATTTCACTGATCGGATGTATCATTGGAACTTATAGCGCCCCGGCTACAGATGAAGAAACACTTATCAGTTTCTATGTCAATGTGCGTCCGTGGGGCTGTTGGAAACCGATTCAGGAAAAAGCAATAGCACGCTATCCTCACATCCGGGTAAATAAAAACTTCAAAAGAGACGCATTTAATGTGTCTGTAGGAATTATCTGGCAATGTACTCTTACTATCATCCCCATGTATCTTGTTGTTCGTGAACAGCTGGGACTCTGGAGTTCTATCGCTTTGCTGCTGATTACTACGCTTATATTGAGAAAGACGTGGTACAAGCCTTTATGCAAAGAAGAAATAAGATACAACGAGGAGATGAAACAAATAAAAGAACAAAAAGAAGATTTAACTTAACACACTAAAACAGAGAACCGGCCATGAAAAGACTATCAGTAATACTATTGTCATTTTTATTATACCTTCCGCTATACGCTCAATTCAGAGGAACAGTCTATATCGACACCGATCAATCGGGCACATTCGACAAAGGAGACAAACCACTGGCGGGAGTGATGGTAACTGATGGAATGAATGTAGTAAAAACAAATAAAAAAGGACGGTTCTCCCTGCCAGGGTTCGAGAAAACCCGGTTCATCAGCATGACTACCCCTGCCAGGTTCGAGACGCAACAATTCTACCTCCCTGTCAAAGAAAACAGAAAGAGTTATGATTTCCTGCTGACCGAAAGCGAACGGACCCAACCGAGAGAGCATTCTTTCGTTCAAATCACCGATACGGAAGTAACCGGAGGAATGGGACGTTGGGTAACTGACTTACAACAATATGTAAAGAACGAAAAGCCTGCCTTTCTGATTCATACCGGAGATATCTGTTATGAACCGGGATTGAAAATGCACAATCAAGTAGTGAACGCAGAGACTATGAATTGCCCGGTCTACTATTGCATAGGCAATCACGACTTAGTAAAAGGCAACTATGGTGAAGAACTCTATGAATCGATTTATGGTCCGACCTGGTATTCGTTTGATATAGGCAACATTCATTATGTCGTTACCCCCATCGATCACGGAGACAATCCCACCGATTATACTCAAAGGGATGTATATAACTGGCTAAAAAACGACCTCGCCATGATGAAGAAAGATCAGTCATTGATTCTCTTCAACCACGATCTGTTCACCCCCGGCGATACTTTTGTTTTCAAAGCCGATAACGAACATATCCTCGACTTCCGTACCTTCAATACAAAAGCACAGCTCTATGGACACATGCACTACAACTATGTCCGTAATCAAAAAGGTATTTACACGATCTGCACCGGCACACTGGATAAAGGGGGCATCGACCATTCACCTTCTTCTTTCAGGGATATAAAAGTAGATGCAAATGATCATATCACAACGCAACTGCGATACACTTTCATTGAACCGCAAGTCGCCATCGTTTCTCCGATGGAGAATCAAACAACCCCAATACATCCGGACAACAACCTGCTTCCGGTTTCGGTCAACACCTATAACTCACAGGCAAGAACATCGCGTGTTTCTTATATCCTGAATGATTTGGAAAATCATCAGGAAATAGCCAAAGGCGAACTGACTCCCCGCAGTGACTGGAACTGGAGTGAAAACATCCAAATTCCAGCTAATACAGACGGAAAGAAGCTGGGGCTGACAGTGACCTCATTCTTCAACGACGGAAAGAAAGCGACTGCCACAAACCGATTCCTTTATCAAAAGGACTTTAAATTGACTTCCATTCCGGGAAAAGACTGGAACACTTTACTTCAGAATGCCAGTCATTCCGGCGGAATAAATGACTCTCAGATCAAACTTCCCCTGCAACTCCAATGGACAGCAAACACAGGCAGTAATATTTTCATGACGTCCCCCATCATCACCAGACAAAAAGTATTCATTGCCACTACCGACGATAACACGTCACTCAATACATACATTTGTGCATTCGATTTCAATTCCGGCAAACAAATATGGAAATTCCGCACGGAAAACTCAGTAAAGAATACGATTGCCTGTGAAGATGGAATCATTATCGCCCAAGATGCCTCCTGCAATCTCTACGCCCTTGACGCAGAATCAGGAAAACTACTGCGGCAGCAATACATCCACCTGAATAGCTATCCTTATCTGACGGAAGGACTAACAATAGACAAGGGAATCGTTTATGCCGGAATCGGTACCGGACTTTCAGTCTACGACTTGAAAACCGGAAAAGTAATATGGACAAACAAAGACTGGAAACAACGGGAAGGCTCTACCACCACACTCACCGTTGCCGGAGATGTATTAATCAGTGGAACGCAATGGGGAGGGCTATACGGCAACGATATCCGTACAGGCAAACAACTTTGGAAACTCTCTGATAACGGACTCGGTAACCGGGGAGCTTCTCCGGTCTATAAAGATGGGAAATTGTGGATCATTTCTTCCAAGAGCTTTTTCATAATAGAACCTCAAACCGGAGAAGTACTCCAACAAAAAGAGTTATCAGCCAATCTGGATGTTACGTCTACACCGCTTGTCACCGAGCAAGAAATTATATTCGGAACCGCAGACCGTGGAATCATGGCACTGGACAAATCCACACTTTTCATCAAATGGAAAGCTGAAACAAAACCTTCACTCGTATATACAGCCCCTTATTCTTCCACTCCACAAGCCGGAGTAGAAACAAGCCCTGTATTATCACAAGGAATTGTTTACATCGGAGCTTCCGACGGATACTTATACGCCATCGACCAAGCAACGGGAATTATCAAAGACAAGCTGAATCTCGGGGCACCCATTTTCTCCACAGTGGCAGTGTCAGGAAATAAAATGATAGTTTGTGACTTCGCCGGGAATGTCTATTGCATAACTACCCCCTTTTCTCTAAATATCAGTCCGGAGAACGATTTATAACTTTTTATTTTTCCCGGTCAGCTCTCCGGGCACACAGTTTTCTCGCCCCACAGCGTTGTAATTTAAAGATTATCACGTATCTTTGCCCCTCAATCATAAATACGAGATATGGCTATTACAATCAAGAAAGTCTCTACAAAGAGAGAACTTAAGAAGTTTATTCGCTTTAATTACAGGATGTATAAGGGCAACCCCTATTCCGTGCCCGATCTCTACGATGATATGCTCAACACATTCAACAAAAAGAAGAATGCGGCATTCGAGTTCTGTGAAGCAGACTATTTTCTGGCATACCAAGACGACAAAATCGTAGGCCGTGTGGCTGCTATTATCAATAACCGTGCCAACGAAAAATGGGATGCTAAAAACGTCCGTTTCGGATGGATAGATTTCATAGATGATCCTGAAGTATCATCCGCACTTATCAAAACTGTAGAAGACTGGGGAAAAGAACGAGGTATGACCCATATTGCCGGACCACTCGGATTTACCGACTTCGATGCTGAAGGAATGCTGATTGAAGGCTTTGACCAGCTCAGTACGATGGCCACCATCTATAATCACCCGTACTATCCCGTACACATGGAGAAACTCGGTTTCGAGAAAGACGCCGACTGGGTGGAATACAAAATCTACATCCCCGATGCCATCCCCGACAAGCACAAGCGTATCTCCGAACTGATTCAACGAAAATACAACCTGAAGATAAAGAAATACACCTCCGGAAGAAAAATAGCCAAAGACTACGGACAGGAAATCTTCGAACTGATGAACGAAGCATACAGCCCGCTCTACGGCTACTCCCCGCTGACACAACGGCAAATCAACCAATACGTAAAAATGTATCTTCCGATTCTTGACTTACGAATGGTTACCCTTATCACCGATGCCGATGACAAGCTGGTTTGCGTAGGTATCTCGATGCCTTCACTGGCCGAAGCCCTGCAAAAATCACACGGACGATTACTGCCACTCGGATGGTTTTATCTGCTGAAAGCATTATTCATGAAACGTCGTGCCAAAATGCTTGACCTACTGCTTGTAGCAGTGAAACCGGAGTACCAAAATAAAGGTGTTAACGCTTTGTTATTTTCCGATTTAATTCCAGTTTATCAAAAATTAGGTTTTATCTTTGCGGAAAGCAACCCCGAACTGGAACTGAACGGAAAAGTTCAGGCACAATGGGATTACTTTGAGACTAAGCAACATAAGCGCCGCCGTGCGTTCATCAAAGAGATAAAATAAAAAGCAACTATGGAAGAGAACGAATTGATACCTGTAGACAACAACAATACAGTAGAGTACACAGATGACAATATCCGCCACTTAAGCGACATGGAACATGTACGCACACGCCCCGGTATGTATATCGGCAGGCTGGGCGACGGTGCGCATGCCGAAGACGGAATCTATGTCCTTCTGAAAGAAGTCATTGACAACAGTATCGACGAGTTCAAGATGCAAGCCGGTAAGAAAATCGAAATTACCGTTGAAGAAAACCTCCGTGTCAGTGTTCGCGACTACGGTCGAGGCATTCCGCAAGGAAAACTAATTGAAGCCGTAAGCATGCTGAATACAGGTGGTAAGTACGACAGCAAGGCATTTAAGAAAAGCGTCGGTCTGAACGGTGTCGGTGTAAAAGCCGTCAACGCATTGAGCTCTCGTTTTGAAGTACGCAGTTACCGTGACGGTAAAGTACGCATCGCCACTTTCTCGAAAGGCAACCTGCTAACTGACATGACGCAGGACACCGAAGAAGATAACGGAACATACATCTTCTTCGAACCGGATGCCACACTGTTCGTAAACTACTGCTTCAAGCCCGAATTCATCGAGACAATGTTACGCAACTACACGTATCTGAATACGGGACTTGCCATCATTTACAACGGCCACCGAATCTTGTCACGTAACGGTCTGGTAGACCTGCTGAACGACAATATGACGGCAACCGGACTCTATCCTATCATCCACCTGAAAGGAGAAGACATCGAAATTGCTTTTACACATACCGGACAGTACGGAGAAGAATATTACTCCTTCGTCAACGGGCAGCATACTACCCAAGGAGGTACTCATCAAAGTGCCTTCAAGGAACACATCGCCCGCACCATCAAAGAGTTCTTCAACAAGAACATGGATTACACCGATATTCGTAACGGGCTGGTGGCAGCCATCGCCGTCAACGTAGAAGAACCGATCTTCGAAAGCCAGACTAAAACCAAACTGGGCTCTACCAATATGGCTCCCGGAGGTATGACAGTCAACAAATACGTAGGCGACTTCATCAAACTGGAAGTAGACAACTTCCTGCACAAGAATACGGACGTAGCGGAAGTGATCCAACAAAAAATACAGGAATCGGAAAAAGAACGCAAAGCGATCGCCGGCGTAACAAAATTGGCTCGCGAACGTGCTAAAAAAGCCAACCTGCACAACCGGAAGCTACGCGACTGCCGTATTCACCTCAACGACCCGAAAGGGAAAGGAATGGAAGAAGACTCCTGCATCTTCATCACCGAGGGAGACTCAGCGAGCGGCTCCATCACCAAAAGCCGCGACGTAAACACACAGGCAGTATTCAGCCTCCGTGGTAAACCGCTGAACTCATTCGGACTGACGAAAAAGGTAGTTTACGAAAACGAAGAGTTCAACCTGCTGCAGGCTGCCCTTAATATAGAAGACGGCATTGAAGGACTACGCTACAACAAAGTAATCGTAGCTACCGATGCCGATGTGGACGGCATGCACATCCGCTTGTTACTGATTACTTTCTTCCTGCAATTCTTCCCCGATCTGATAAAGAAGGGGCATGTATATATTTTGCAAACGCCTCTGTTCCGCGTACGCAACAAGAAGAAAACGATCTATTGCTACAGCGATGAAGAACGGGTGAATGCTATCAATGAATTAAGTCCCAACCCTGAAATCACCCGATTCAAAGGTTTGGGAGAAATTTCACCGGACGAGTTCAAGCACTTTATCGGCAAAGACATGCGTCTGGAACAAGTGACATTACGTAAGACTGATGCCGTGAAAGAACTTCTGGAGTTCTACATGGGCAAGAATACAATGGAACGACAGAACTTTATTATAGACAATCTGGTTATAGAAGAAGACTTGGCATCATGAGAAGAGCAATATTTCCGGGTACTTTCGACCCCTTCACCATCGGTCATTATTCGGTAGTGAAACGTGCACTCACCTTTATGGACGAGGTTATTATCGGAATCGGTATCAACGAAAACAAGAATACCTATTTCCCCATCGAGAAAAGAGAAGAAATGATCCGGAATCTCTACAAAGACAATCCCTGCATCAAAGTGATGTCTTATGACTGTCTGACGATAGACTTTGCGCAACAGGTAGAAGCGCAATTTATCGTCCGCGGTATCCGCACAGTGAAGGATTTCGAGTATGAGGAAACGATTGCAGATATTAATCGTAAACTGGCGGGTGTCGAAACCATCCTGCTCTTCACGGAACCGGAACTGACCTGTGTCAGTTCAACCATTGTACGTGAACTGCTGACCTACAATAAAGATATCAGCCAGTTTATCCCCGAAGGAATGATAATCAGCGAATAATAATCAAGTTAAGCACTTGCCCCAAAGAGAACAGCAGGCAAACTTAACCCAATAATACAGAAGATGATAAAAAAGCTAACGATACTGTGTATTTGCCTGTGTGCTATTAGTGTACAAGCTCAGAACTTCGGTTCTTCCGCCATGCGAAAACTACAGATGGCAGAATTTGCCATTTCCAACTTTTATGTAGACAAAGTAGATGAAGACAAACTGGTAGAAGAAGCCATCATCAAGATGCTGGCACAGCTTGACCCGCACTCCACCTACTCGGATGCCGAAGAAGTGAAGAAAATGAACGAACCGCTTCAAGGCAACTTCGAAGGTATCGGTGTACAGTTCCAGATGATTGAAGATACCCTACTCGTCGTACAACCTGTCAGCAACGGACCTTCCGAGAAAGTAGGTATCCTTGCCGGAGACCGTATCATAGCTGTTAACGACTCCACCATCGCAGGAGTAAAGATGAGCACGGAAGATATCATGAAACGCCTGCGTGGACCGAAAGGCTCAAAAGTTAATCTGACAATTGTCCGTCGTGGCGTACAAGAACCGTTAATATTCACTGTGAAAAGAGATAAGATTCCTATTCTCAGTCTCGACGCTTCTTACATGATTCAGCCAAAGACCGGATATATTCGTATCAACCGTTTCGGAGCCACCACTGCCGAAGAATTCAAGAAAGCTATGACGGCTCTCCAGAAGCAAGGTATGAAAGACCTGATTCTCGACCTGCAAGGCAACGGCGGAGGATATCTGAATGCCGCTATCGACCTTGCCAATGAATTCTTAGGGCAAAAGGAACTGATTGTTTACACCGAAGGCAGAACTGCACAGCGCAGCGAATTCTTCGCCAAAGGAAACGGAGATTTCCGTACCGGTCGCCTCATCGTACTGGTAGACGAATACACTGCTTCTGCCAGCGAGATTGTGAGCGGTGCAGTACAAGACTGGGACAGAGGTATCATCGTAGGCCGCCGTTCTTTCGGCAAAGGACTGGTACAACGTCCTATCGACCTTCCGGATGGTTCTATGATCCGACTGACCATTGCACGATACTATACTCCTGCCGGTCGTTGCATCCAAAAGCCTTATGACAGTTCGACTGATTACAATAAGGACCTGATAGAACGCTTTAATCACGGAGAACTGATGAATGCCGACAGTATTCACTTCCCCGACTCTCTGAAAGTGCAGACCAAGAAACTGAAACGTACTGTCTATGGTGGAGGCGGCATCATGCCGGACTACTTCGTTCCAATCGACACAACTCTCTACACAGATTATCACCGGAATCTGGTCGGAAAAGGAGTCATTATCAAATTCACGATGAAATTCATAGAGGATCACCGGAAAGAATTGGCTGACAAATATAAGAAATTCGAGCACTTCAACGAGAAGTTCATCATTGATGACGATATGCTGGCCACTCTCCGTGAAATGGGCGAGAAGGAAGGTGTGAAGTTTAACGAAGAGCAATATCAAAAATCATTGCCGCTTATCAAAACGCAACTCAAAGCACTGATAGCCCGTGACCTCTGGGATATGAACGAGTACTTCCGGGTGATGAATGCCACGAATGAAAGTGTTCAGAAAGCTTTGGAAATCCTCCGCTCGGGTGAGTATCAGAAGAAGTTGAAATAAATATCGAAAAATAAAACAGATAAACCGTACCCGATCAGACACCTTGGTTGTAGTATAAGTAAAATCATTAAAACAGAAGTATGATACGACAGTTTGATTTTACTTGGACAGCAATCGGCTGGTTACTGATCGGATACGGTTTATTTTTTGCCCTTCCCCTTTTGCAGGCACAGACCTCTGCAAAGAAGTTCTCACTGGAACTGAAAAAAGAAGGTCTGCCCGAAGCACTGAAACAAATAGAAAAAGCGGGCGGAAAGAATATTCTCTTCACCTACAACGGAACAGAAAGTTATCGGGTAACCGTCAGCATCCGCGAAAAAACGGAGCACGAAGCCATTGACCTTGTATTAACCGGCAAACCTTTTGTCTGTATCGAACGGGAAGAGTATTTCGTCGTACAGCGCAAGAAATCGGACAAAGCCATCGCCGTAGAAGGCAAAGTATATGACGAAAAAGGGATGCCCCTGCCTTTTGTCAACATTCTCGCCCTTGCCGCTGATTCCAGTTTCCTTGCCGGAAGCGTGACCGAAGAAGACGGCTCCTTCCATCTGCCTCCGATAGCGGGAGAAGACTGTTTGCTGAAAGCGACTTACATAGGATACTGTCCTCAAATAATCCCCTGCCGCCAACAAAATACCATCCGCCTGCAACCCGACACAGAGCTACTGAGAGAAATAGTCGTCACCGCTTCCCGCCCGCTGATAGAACGGAAAGACGGAACGCTGACAGCCAACATAGCCGGAACGCCCCTTTCACTGATGGGGTCAGCCAAAGAAATGATCTCCCACCTCCCTTTTGTCACCGGCTCGGACGGAGAATATACCGTACTGGGCAGAGGCACCCCCGAAATCTATATCAACGGTCGCAAAGTCAGAGACAAGACTGAACTGGACCGCCTGCAAGCAAATGAAATACTATCGGCAGAAATCATCACTACACCGGGCGTACAATATGGCTCTTCGGTGGGCGCGGTCATCCGTCTGCGCACCATCCGCAAACGCGGACAGGGAATGAGCGGCAGTTTCTACACTGACTACTCGCAAGGACACGAACCGATCGGTAACGAAGGCATCTCCTTGAACTACCGTACCGGCGGACTAGATATTTTCGTGAAAGGGGACTTTGCGGAAATCAACAATTACAGAACAGGTACCTCCAGTCAGGACATTTATGCCTCATCCGACTGGAACCAATCGACAGAGGATAAGAGCAAACAAACCTATCGTACCTTCAACGGTGAACTGGGATTCAACTACGAAATCGACGAAGATCAGTCATTCGGCATGCGCTATATGCCCGGCACGAACATAGGCAATGCACATACTACCAATGAAGGGATAACTCGCATTCTGCAAGACGGCAAAGAAGTAGACCATCTGCACGCTCTCCGCCAAACAGATGCCCATACCGGCTGGTGGCAGGCAGCCAACGGATACTACAACGGTACATTCGGCAAGTGGAACATCGACTTCAACGCCGACTACCTGTACGGACGCGACCGCATCCATCAATATGCCGAAAACAACGGAACCGAAGACGCCACTTCGAGCAACCGCGTACGCAACCACCTCTATGCCGCCAAACTGCTGATCACCGCCCCACTCTGGAAAGGCAAACTCAGTTTCGGCACAGAAGAGACATTCACCAACCGCCACGACATTTTCCTCCAAAGCGGCTTCTCCGCCGATGCCGACGACCGCATCAAACAAACGATGTTCTCCGGCTTCATCGACTACAGCCTGCCATTGGGAAAGTTTAATATCTTAGCCGGACTGCGCTATGAATTTCAACAAACAGATTACTACGAGAAAGGGATTCACCAGGACGGACAAAGCCCCATCTACCACGACTGGATACCTGTAATCAGCATCAGATACACTTCCGGAAACTGGTTTCTCGCCCTTTCTCACCGCACTCTGAAATACAGTCCCAGCTATGACATGCTCACCAGCGCCATCACCTATCAGAACAAATACTCCTATCAGAGCGGAGAACCGTTTCTCGTTCCTCAGATACACCGTTCAACCACCTTCGATGTCGGATGGAAATGGGTCAACTTCAACATCAACTACGACCATTGCTGGAATATGTACACCAACTACACCCGACCGTATGACGACATCAACCATCCCGGCGTACTGCTATTCGGTATGGCAAGCATTCCGCATACCAACATATACGGAGCCGGCATCGCCCTCTCACCGAAAATCGGCATCTGGCAACCTCAGTTCACCACCAGTGTCAACTGGTACGACTCACATGCTGCCTGCGTAGGCATTCCCCAAAACTGGAATGAACCACGATTCCATTTCAATTTCGACAACAACTTCAGTTTCCCTAAAGGTTGGTTCTTCAACATCAAAGGAATACTGTCACCCGGTGCCAAACAAAGTTACGCCATCTGGAAAACCGAAGGAAGAGTGGATGCCCAACTGACCAAATCGTTCCTAAAGGACCAGTCGTTGAAAGTATCAGTAACTGCAAAAGACATCTTTCATACTGGCTACAGATACTTCACCATCTATGGTGACCGGACCTTTAGTTCCAACCGTGATTACCTTGATCAACAGCGTTTCGGCATCCGACTGAGTTATCAGTTCAACGCCACGAAGAGCAAATATAAAGGAACCGGAGCCGGAGCAAGCGAAAAGTCACGTTTGTAAACTGGTAGTTTGAAAGAGAAAAGCTACTTTTACAGCCACAGAATCCTTAAAAGAATGTTCCTGTTCCATAAAAGTCAAACAAAGCGAGAAGCCTTCGGACAGATGTTTACGGAAATGTATCCGCGAATGGTACGATATGCCACACAATTGATGGGGGATAGAGAAGAAGCACGTGATATAGTGAGCGAAGTAATGGAACAAGCTTGGAAACATTTCGAGCAATTGAACAAGAATGACCGGGGCGGATGGATATACACAGCCGTCCGCAACAACTGCCTCAACCGCTTGAAGCATCTCCAAGTAGAGCAGGAAAATGTAAAAGCTCTCTACGAAGCAACACTGGCTGATGTAGAAAATAACTATCGGGAACACGAAGCGCTGCTACAAAAAGCGGAAGCGATTGCCCGAAGTCTGCCTGAACCAACTTGCACGGTACTTCGTTTGTGCTACTACGAACATCTTACCTACCGGGAAGTCGCCCGGCAGCTTGGTATCAGTCCCGACACAGTAAAAAAACATATATCTAAAGCTTTGCGTACACTACGCGAAGCCATGAAAGATTAAAAAGGAGGACAGGTTATGAAAGAGAAAGAAAAATGTACGATGAAAGCGGAAGATTCCAGTTATGGACCGGTAGCAGATAACCGTTGTCCATTCTCTGAAGATGCTGAGATACACCGCTTGCAGAACGCCTTCGGTGAAGCATTGGGTGATATGCCCCTGCCGGAAGAAACCCGGAAAGAATGGAGTATATTCGTGCAACGTCAAGAACAGAAAAAACGGAAACTCCATCTCCGCATCTGGTTGTCCGGCGGCGTAGCAGCAATGCTCGCTTTATCCATATTGCTCTGGTCGCCCTGGCAGAAAACGGATAACAGACAGTTTATCGAAATCTTTAGTGCCCTCCATGCACCGGAGCAGATTACAACCACGGAAGAAAACGGCATCATCATCATCTCTACCCCACCAGCTACAACGACCAAAGTCACTTTGGAGGACGGAAGCAAAGTACTGCTAAACGCAAACAGTCGTCTGGAATACCCGAAAGAATTTGCTTCCAAAAAGAAACGTATCGTAAGTCTTACCGGAGAAGCACGTTTCGAAGTTACTAAGGACAACCACCATCCCTTTATCGTCTCCGCCGGGAAGATGCAAACACAGGTACTGGGTACTGTATTCGATGTAAACGCTTATCCCGGCAATCCTCCTGTCGTCACACTATACCAAGGACATGTGAGTGTAGGCAAAGTAAAATCTCTACCCGAAAAGAGAATATTGCCCGGACAATGCGCTACATTAACGGCAAACGGTGATATTCAGTTATCAAAAGCCACCCAAACAGAAAATGAAGGGTGGCTCAAAGACGAATTTTATTATGATAATACCGAGATGCTAACAGTACTGCAAAATATAGGCACTTGGTATAATATCAGCATCATCTGTCATTCGGCGGACCTGCTACACAAACGAGTTCATTTCCGCTTTAGCCGGAACGTCCCGATAAAGACTTTGCTGAATGTACTGAATGATTTAAACATTGCACACTTTCAGTATGACAATAAACAGATAATAGTCGAATAAACTTCTAGTAAGAACTGTACGGTCTGATAAACAGAGGAAAAAGAATCAAAGTATAAAACAGTTTTTATTCAAAGGAATAAACAAATAATTCTCTTCTATGAAAGCGGTTTACTCAATAATGTTATAATCGAACGTGCCGGAATCCTGACCGTTTTTCCACTCTTTACCTTTTCAACGGGCATTAAGTCTTCTCCTTCTATATCAGAAGTCCGATAAACTTGCCATTGAACTCTGTTACCGTCAATTTTGTCGATGGCAAATTCTTTCTCCGCCTGTGCATAGTTAATGAGAACAATAACGTACGAACCATCCGCATTTTTATAAGCAGAGCACATCAACCCCTGTTGATCCGTATCACCACCGGGAATTAAATTCTTCATTTTATCGAAAGCAGAAACAGTCAGGCGGACAGCTCCCGGACGGATAAAGCGACTGTAATTACCCAATGCCCACATAAGTTTGGAATCTTCCACACGTCCATCTCTGAGATCTTCATCGGTATATTCCCGAATCAATCCGTCTTTATAATCGCCGCCAATGGCACGCCACCACTGCCAGCTCTTCGCTCCCGCATACACGATGTCATGATGGATGATACGAGCGACGTAAAGCGCTGTCTTCATCGTACGGTCGAAGCCGTGACCACCGCCTATCTCTTCATCATTCCCCATGATGCAGGTTTCTGACTGCCAGAAGCCGACGTTGTATTTATCCAAGGCTTCACGCAGTTCGCAGCGCTTGGCACGCAATTCACTCAGAGGAGTCGTTGTCCAGTAGCTATGTCCAAGCATTAATCGGGGAACATTGGGTATATCCCCCAAATAAGTATCCACACTATCCGGACAAAAGAAAGACTGAATCTGATAGCCACGCTGCCAATCCGTTTGATGGGTACGGAGCATACAACGATAATCCGAAGATTCATTCACCATAATCTGCGTATCCATTTTCCGGTTCACAAACTCTTTGCTCAGCAAACGAACGGTCCGGGCAACTTCCCGATTGGTTGCCGGAGAACCTTCTTGCTTCGGTCCTACCCAGTTCCAATGCCCGTCCGGTTCATTGAAAGGGCATATATAGTCAAACTTAATTCCATCCTGCCTCTCTACTCCTTCTACTACATCTGCCAGAAAACGTGCATACTTCTCGTAACAGTCCGGTTTCAAGTTTGCCGTCCCTCCACGACCGGTATTAGTAGCCAAACCGTTTTGAGTATAATACACAGGAGGAGAATTAAGGAAAGCAAGAAACTTGGTAACACCCCGTTCCTTTGCCAGTTTCAAGAAGTTACGCTGTCCCTGTTGCTTATTCCAGTCGTACGTTCCGTCCGCTTGCAGAAAACATTCGGTACGCATCCAAGGTGAAGCAATCTGGCTTGCTTCACCTTGTTCCGTACTACCTGCTCCAACGTTGAAACGCCAGAGAGACAAACCAATCCCTTTCGGTTTACCATTCTCATCATTCTCCATGCTGAACAGCCAGTCAGCGATCTGATTTTGTTTTTCCTGCGGCCATAAACCAATGAACTGCATACTCCAGGCATCAGAAGCACCGAAATAGTCCATTGTCTGTAGCGGTTTATCCACTTCAATCTGATAGCACAGATCAGGGACAGGCTGAGAACATCCACCTACTATCCCCATATATAAAAAACCGAAAGCGCCCAAAAACATTTTACCTTTCATTACCTAGTCTTACTACCTATTAAAATATGCTCACGATCAGTTATTCTTTAAAACAACGCCTCCTTGCGGTTGAATGGTCAACTGAAACTTGCCATCAGATTTTACATTATACTGCCGTAACTGTGGTTGCAATTGTTTGTCATCACTATAGAAAGAAACTGATTTTCCGGCAAACATCGGTAAATCCAGTTTCAGTTTCAAGGGTTCTTTAGTAGCGTTCACAGCAGCCAGATACCAACTATCACCATGACGACGGGCCAGCACTACATATTTCCCGGGATAACCATCAACAAAACGACTCTCATCCCACTCAGTAGGAACTTCTTTCATAAAGTCAATGCAGACCGGGGAAACATCTGTCAGATTATTAGGAGTCAAAGCAAAGTTCTGAACCGGATTTTGGAATAAAACAGCAGTCGCTAACTGAAATACATCTGTAGTCCGGCGTGTTGTTCCCCCGTTATTTCCCTTATTCAATCGTCTGTTGAAGAAACAGCCGCCAAATTCCATAGAACCGACCGAATTACGTATAAAGGGGTGTAAACAAGCATTGAAAGCCTCTTCATCACAGAAATGCTGATTGAAAATCATATTCTCCGAAGCCAGCACCGCTTCACTGCCTACATAATTGGGATACATCCGTTCCCAGCCACGCGGCAAAGTACAACCGTGGAAGATAACCATCAGCCCATGATCACCGGCATCACTCAATATAGCTTCGTACAAACGCATTGTCTCCTGCTTGTCACCGCCGAAGAAATCGACCTTAATACCTTTTACTCCTTGACTTTGCAACCATTTCATTTCGCGCTTACGGGCAATAGGGTTATCCATCAAATTCGTAGGCCCTTGTTCGATATCATTCCAATAGCCGCTGGAACTATACCACAAAAACATATCCACCTTCTTACTCTGTGCATATTTAATAAGTTGCCCCATACGCTCATAACCGATATTCGTATTCCACCAATTATCTATCAGTACATATTCGTAACCCATAGTTGCAGCCAGATCGATATAGCGCACCTGATCATCATAGTTAATACTACCATCCTGCCAGATTATCCAACTCCATGTTCCCCGTCCCATACGATATTGGTGTTCCGTTTCATACAGCGGTTCGACTACATCCCACGGGACAGTCGTTTCCACAATAGGCTTCAATGTTTCCCCCACAGTAATAGTACGCCAAGGAGTAGAACCGGGTAAAGAGAAAGCCGGTTCTACCGTTCCATTACCATTGTTCTCTTCAGGCATAGGAAAGGTAACTGTATAAAGACTTCCCTCTGTGACATCGCTCAGACGTGAACCGCAATAGCGGCTGTCCACTCCCGTCTCACTGACAAGCACCCAACCATTTTCCCCGATTTTAAACAAACAAGGGAACGTATATCCATGTCCATATTGTGAACGCACATCCATCGGGATATCTGCCTTGTACTCTTCTTCGTAACTAGGTTTCGTCCGTTTCCAGCCAATCATAGGATCACTCTGCGGACTAAGAAAGGTGGTTGTTCCGGCAGGAAAACGGAATCCCGTTTCTTCGCTATTCACTACAACACTTCCTGTCTCTCCCTGACGAGGCAATGTGTACCGGAAAGCTACATCATTGTTGCTCACCCGAAACGTTACATTCACTTTCTGGCCTTTATCATTAACGAAATAACAAACCAATTCATTAGCACAATAGTGTATGCGGGAAGCTTTTATGCGCGACTGAGTATAAACGGTATCAATCTGCTTCTCCTGATGTCCGGTCAACTTCATTCCTTTGGCAAAACTACCTAAATTCGTTTCCAACCCCAACGGGGAAGATTCGAGCATCTGCTTTCCGTTATAAACAAGAGAGTAGGATGCCTTGCCTTCTTCCGGACACGAAACCGTGACCTGCAACTTACCATCGGGTCCGTTAACAACCACATTCTGCGCAGCCAGCGACGAAACAACTGTCGTCAACATAAAAGCGAAACCTTTTAGTCTATTCTTCATCATATCAAATATTTAATAGTCAATATAGGCAGGCGGATATTTTCCGCCTGCCATATTTATAAAAGCAATCTAAAACAACTGAAAACCTTTTAAGATTCATGATTTGAAATCACAACCCATATGCATATATCTCTGCCAAAGAAGTATTGAGATCTCTGTTACTTTGTGTAATCTGTACCTTGAAATAACGGCCTTGTACCGGAGTCTCCAAAGTAAAGTTCTGAGTAGCATGAATTTTCTGCATAGTGAACGTTCCGACTTCTGTCCAGTTTACCTTATCATCACTCACATAGAAGACTCCTGCACCCGCATCCATATAACTATCATGTTGTCTTTGTACCAGACCAAACTGAGTAAATGTATATGTCTCTTTGGTATCAATAATCAACTCATGAGGTAAAGCATGGGTACCACTCTGCCAGGACGAATGCCAGTAAGTCGAAAGATCGCCGTCCAATGCACATGAAGGCACACCATTTCCGGAACCTTCACCACTCGGTTCTTGTGTATTGGCCTCTATCGTCCAACTCGTACGATCTAACAGCGGACCAAGAATACGAATAGTCAAAGGATACACATCATTGGTTGAAGAGATACCAAATATAGAAACCGATTCAATACGGATAGGTAACATATAATCACCCGGTTCCAACTGATCAGTGTTTATCGTGACAGCCAATTCCGTATTCGTAGTACCGGGAGAAAGAGTCATCTGATCCTGGAAAGAATAACTGCCATCCGGCAAAGCCTGAAATATAGTCTTATTCTTTGTATTATAAGCTGTGCGATATGCATCGTCTACAGCAAACTCACAGTTTATCTCCCAGCTATTTTCCGTATCAAGCCCCAAAGCGACTTTTTCGGTAATAGCAGAACCATAACTATACTCCTTCACAGATACAGCCGAACTTTCAAATCCAAAAGACGGGGTGATGACTCCGGTTATTTGCAGAAACAGCTCATTCTTCTCACTATTTACAGAGTCATTTTCACTTACAACCTGCAAAGGCAATACCCATACCGCATCCGGATTGGCTGTTATCATAGACTTAATATTCTCCGGGTCCAATGACACCGTAACCGGTTTATAACGGTCGGTAGCCGAAAAATCCAGATGGGTCGACTCTATCGAATAACAGTCTGTACCTATCAATTTATAGTTTACAGCCTCAGGATCACTATACTCGTTGTCAAGTTCTTCCTGCGTCAACACATAAATGTCTGCGCTGGCAGTCAGACTGGGTTCACTTCCCGATTTGAATATTGAAAAAGTGTATGCATAGCTCTCACCCGTATCATACAAAGTCACTTCCTGTTTACCACTATTATTCACATACAATATCTTATGATACTGTTCCGGGACCAAGCTGTCCAGATCATATTTTGATTCATCGCAGGCACCCAATAAAAGCAGGCTTCCCGCCAACAATAATGTATTTCTTATTTTCATAATGCATTGTTTTTAGATGATTAATAACCGGGTGCCTGCACCATCTGCGGATTACTGTAAAGTTCATCCATATCACTTCTCGACCATACCGGAAGCAGATACAACCGATCGTCCCATTTAAAAGGCTGGTCAATCTGAGTTGGTGTGTTGAATTCCTCGAAATTCGGGTTTAGAGCTAGTCCGTTCAAACCATAGCGGAGTCCTGCTTTAAGCATTTGTGGAGCAATTGCCCAACGACGTAAGTCATAATAGCGGTGTCCTTCTTCGTACAACTCAATAAAGCGTTCATTGCGTACCCATTCCGTTATATTCATATCTGTCAGGTCAGCTGTTTCCAGGTCTCTGACTCCGGCACGTTTGCGGATTACGTTCAGATTCTCAATAGCATTCGGTGTATCGTCCAATGCTGCGTAACATTCTGCCAGATTCAGATAAAGTTCCGCCATACGGATAAACGGACGTCTTGAAGGAGTATGGCTACGGGTTCCACTTGCACTGAAACGTATATTCGGATCAATAAACTTCTTCGACAAATAACCGGTACCTGCTATATTGCGTGAATCGGAAGAACGCCATCCATTGGTATTGGTGTTTTTGAAATTCAGCCAAAGTGGATTACCATTATTGATTTTCTTTGCATACTCGCAACCATCAAAAGCAATCCATGCATAGAAACGAGCTTCACGCTTGGCATTCAGTTTGATGATATCATTCTTCACATCTTCACTATCCAGCCCGTTAGTTGCGAGTTCGGGACTCGAAGTTCCTTCATAAAAACGGGTATACCATTCTGACTTCGGATAAAAATCACTGTCCTGTTCCGGAAGTTCTCCATTCTCTGTATAAAAGTGTTGCACAGCGTACAAGGTAGGTGCCAGACCTGCCCAACCGCCTGCCCAACTTCCATCACTTTTCTTCACTACACGGTTCGGCAAACGAGAGTCGGTAGCTTCTCCACCATTATTCACATCTGAGTCAATACGCTGTCCCCAGATAATTTCTTTGTTATTGTCCCCTTCATTGGCAGTAATCAGATACTGGAACATACGGACACGCTCTTTGAATTCCTCATTTTCCGGTGTGTCTTCTTCCTTACCCGGAATAAAAGGTAATTCCACTCCGTCACGTTCCGCTTTCTTGTTAGCTGTATCAATATCGAACAAGTCATGACCAGCTGCTTTGGCAGCTGTCAGAGCTTCCTGGCACGCAGTCAATGCACGGTTCCATTTTTCACGGTCGTAAGAGTTGCTGACCAGTTCTTTGCCATAATCCGGTGTTTCATAATTCTCATTCTGCCAGTCCGGCTTAAAGAAAGAACCATTCCATAGCGGAGAAGCGGCATACAGCAGTACACGAGCTTTAAGACATTTACAAATGGTAGAAGTAGCACGACCGAGGTCTTCCGTCGCTCTCGTAGCCGGAAGAACATTGGCTGCATCATCCAGTTTACCTACAATGTAATCCACGCAGTAGTCAAAATGTGAACGTCCGGGAATCTGATCGTTTGTTATATTCGGATCCACTTTCTCTGTAATGAGCGGACACGGTCCAAAAGCCTGCAACACACGAAAATGGTAGTATGCTTCCAGAAAATAACATTCAGCTTTGTATTGTGCCTTGTCATCTTCGGTTACTCCAGTAGGCTGTAGCTCATCTATCAGACTCAGGAAATGGTGCACATAACCCAGCCAATTGTAACTGGGCGTCCAGATATTCATGTCATCACCGCCCCAACTGTTGTAATAAGAAGGTGAGATTGTTCCCCACGCTACTTGTTGTTGATAATCATCCCACATCTTAGGTGATATAAGTTCATCAGCAGATTGTTCGAATGCTTTAAATTCGAACGGATGTACACGGGGAATATAGCCGTAACAAGTAAACAGGAAATTCAGCGTAGCAGCTTCATCTTTCATGGTATCATCAAAGTCAGCTTGTGCAGGCGGAATGACGTCCAGATAATTACAAGAAGTCAACAGGCAGCAAGAGATCAGCAAGGTCCGTGATATTTGGATTATTTTTTGTATTAGTTTCATACTTCTTTTCTGTTATAAGTTAAACTGTGCTTTTAGAAAGTAAATTGAACGCCTAAGTTAAAGGTTCGTTGCAAAGGATAAGCATTCCAAGAAAGTTCCGGGTCCCATAACTTGAACGGACTAAACACCGCCAGGTTGTCACCGCTAAAGTAAACACGGCAATATGGAAAACGATAACCTACTTCCAGACTCTTAAAACGCAAGAAATTTCCATTGCGCATCCAGTAAGAACTAGGCTGAGTATTATTGGAAGTATCGGCACTGGTTATACCCAAACGAGGATAAGCCGCATTCGGATTCGGGTTATCTACCGACCAATGATCATCAGCAATCCATTGCATCAGGTTGCGTTCCAGACTTTCAGTAGTCATACCATCGCCACCGCCGGAAAGGAAAGGAGCATATCCGCTGTTGATCATGATCTTGCGTTTTGCTGAACCATTGAAGAATACACCCAAATCAAACTTCTTATAGGTTAGATTCAAGCCGAAACCATATTGAATACGGGGAACACTATTATAGGGAGACAGCATCACCTGATCTTCCGTTGTAATGGCTCCGTCGCCATTGATATCACGATACTTAATATCGCCTGGCATAATGTTGGCTCCCAGTTGTGACTGATCCGGCCAGTTAGCTATTTCTTCCTCGCTGGTAAATAATCCTTCAGCTACATAACCGGTCAGGGTATTCAATGGCTTCCCTGTTTTAGTCTGCCATACATAAGGATACTCCGGCTCATCAACATACTTATATTCATTCTGATTATAAGTAAAGTTACCACGGAAATCTACAATCCAATCTTTGCCAAACCGCTTATTCCAGTTCACGCTCAATTCGACACCACGGTTGATTACCTCACCAATATTACTCCAAGGCAGAGATCCCCAGTATCCTAACATATTCGGCCAAGATGAACGTGCCATCAAAATACGGTCACGATGATCGCGGAAATAATCAAAAGTAATATTCAACTGATTGAACAGAGACATATCAAAACCGACATCAAACTTCTTCACATGCTCCCAACCTGCATTTTCAACAGCTAATACATAGAAAGCAGGACCTTTTCTGTTAATTTCATTGGAAGGAAGACCGGTCCAGAAACTGTGTCCCGCACCAATACTGATATTATTTTGATACAAGAAGTGCGGAGCACTGCCGTTAAACTCATCACTACCGACCAAACCATAAGAAGCTCTAAGTTTTAAGTGGTCGACATACTTACTCATCGGTTCCCAGAACTTCTCAGAACTTACTACCCAACCAACGGAAGCAGCAGGGAAAAATTCAAAACGTTCACCGGATGCCAAACGTTCAGAACCGTTATAGCCAAAGTTAAATTCAAATAAATAGCGGCTAGAGTAATCGTAAGTCAAACGCCCTGAGTAACCTTGATTACGGTTAGGTAATACACTACTACGATATTCACGCATCATATACATAAGCATCGCAGTCAGATTATGATCACCAAAGCTACGCTTCCAGTCAGCACGAAAATCAAAGTAGAAGGTTTGATCGGCACTTTTACTGATATCCGACTGGCTAACATAGTCCGATCCTGTCTGTAATGTCTGAAGTTCATACTGATTCGTTCCAAAATCATAAGACCCATCTTTCACTTTATAATAATAAGGTGTAATGGAACGGTTATAAGTAGATTCCGACCAGTTTTTAAAGTTAACTAATGCTTTCACGCTCAATCCTTTGGTAAGAAAACTCAAATCCTGAGTAATATTCAGTGAGGTATTCAGCGTATTATAGTTGCCTTCTTTAAAAGAACTCATCATATATGCGTACGGGTTCTGTCCGTAAACACCGGATTTTATTTCTGCATTACCGAAGCGTATATGCTCATCACCATCTTCACTGGGGAAATAAGCAGGAAATGCTACAGGATTAGCCTGCATGACGATCTTATATAAATCGGAGGTAGAATAATTAGGCCCTTTTTTGTTACCAATCTGTGCCATCATACGCAAGTCAACGGTCGTCGTATTAGTCAACTTATACGATATGTTGTTCTGAAAATTATATTCCCAGTTGTTTATATTAGGGCTATAGTAATAATCAGGAGCATCTAACAGTCCGGTATCGTGATTTGCCTGCAAACTCATATAGTAAGTCACACGTGATCCCCCTCCCTGCACATTTACATTGGCACGCTGGTTGAAATTGCCTTCTCTGAAAATAAGGTCATACCAGTCGACATCCGGATATACATAAGGATTTACCCCATTTGCAGTATTGGTGATTTGCTCTTCCGTATACTTCGGAGAAGTAATCTGCGTTGCACTTCTGGCTTGGGCAGCTTCATTATAGGTCTGCATATAAGTTGCTCCATCAGCAAATTTCACCCGATTCATCGGGCGAAAATAAGAAGCTTCCAAAGACACATTTACAGTCGCTTTTGTGTTTTCAGTACCACTTTTGGTAGTTACCAACATAACACCATTAGCTCCACGATTACCATAAATAGCTGTAGCAGAGGCATCTTTCAGTAAAGAAAAACTTTCAATAGATTCTGCCGGAATTCGATTCAGGTCATTAGAAGAGATTTCTACCCCATCCAACAAAATCAACGGTGTAGAACGTCCGCCGAAAGTATTGATACCGCGAATATAAAAATCAGAAGTAGAACCCGGTTCACCGCTATTAGTAACAGAAACGATACCCGATAACTTTCCGGCAAGTGAACTGGTCAGTGAAGAAGATGGTAGTTTCAGTGTAGTACCCTTGACTGTAGCGATAGAACCTGTTACAGACACCTTTTTCTGAGTACCGGCGCCGATAACTACCACTTCATCCAACATCTCATTATCAGATTCCATTTTAACAGTCATCACCCCCAAGTCTCCTACCATTAACGTCTGTGTCTTATAACCGATATAAGAGATTTCCAGTTGCGTCTGGCTCGTTACCCCGATAGAGAATTTACCATCCAAATCGGTAATAGTACCTTCTCCCGTTCCTTTCACCTTAACATTGACTCCAATCAGCGCATCTCCAGTACTTGCATCTATTACAGTACCAATCAAAGTACGCTTTCCTACAGTCTTTTCCTTTGCAGCTGCACGATTAACAGTGTTCGCCTGTTGTGCATTTCCCGACAAACAAAATAGCAGACATAATGCCACTAACAACTTTTGTTTAGAGTTACAACATAAACTTTTCATCATAGTATTAATTGTTAATATAGAAATTCAGAAAACTCAAGTTCGCAGTGAAACCAAACAGTATTTCTTCTGTTTTACTGCACAAATATAGACCAATAACATAGAGATAACAGACAAAAATCATGCAGAGAGGCTATGTAAATCATGCAATGCACGATTTACATAGCCAAAATAAAATATTTATTTCTATTTTTGGAATTGAATATAAAACAAATAAACACAAATCATGAAACGATACATCATTCTTGTGATTTTGCTTCTGACATCCTCCTGTTGGTTGATGGCTCAACCCTATATTATCAAGCGATTAGGTATAGAGCAGGGACTCTCCAATAATTATGTAGTCGGCATTACACAAGACAAGCAAGGTTTCCTATGGTTTGCCACAGAAGAAGGGCTGAACAAGTTTGATGGTACCCGTTTTATTACCTATTATAAGAATGATCCGTCCAACAATACCCAAAGTATCACCGGTAATGAACTAAACCAAGTATATGCTGATCCGAAACGTCCTATTATCTGGATTGCCACCCAGCGTGACGGGCTTAACGCTTACAACTATCATTCACAAACCTTCACTGCCTATCAGAACGATCCGCAGAATCCAAACAGCCTGATAACGAATGATGTTACTGACATCGTCTCAGCCCAAAACACAGATGGTTTATGGATTTGTACCTATTATAGAGGTATAGAATATCTTGATATCGCTACAGGTAAGTTCACACACTATAACAAAAAAACTGTCCCTACATTAGAAAGTGAACAGACCTGGACAGTACTTGACGGAGGAGATGAAAATCTCTATATCGGTCATGTCAACAGCGGTTTCAGCATCCTTTCATTAAAAGACCGAAGTACAAAAAACTTCCGTCATGATCCCAATGATCCTAACAGTCTGCCGGGAAATGAAGTAAGTACCATCTTAAAAGACAGTTATGGAAATATATGGCTGGGGACAGATGGAGGGTTGGCTCTTTACAACTCAACTACCCAAAGCTTTGTCACTTTCAAGCAAAATCGGAACGACAAATATGGTACACTTTCCACCCGTATTTTCTGCATCAAACAACTAAAGAATAATAAACTTTGGATTGCCTCCGAGCTAAGCGGTATCGCAATACTGGATTTAAAACAAAGCCAGTTCCTGTCACCCGAGCAAATCACCTTTGAGTTTCTCCGGGAAGGAGACGACAGCCGCAGCCTTTCCAATGCCAGCGTACGCTATATCTATCAGGACTCTTTTGACAACGTATGGCTCGGAACATGGGGAGGAGGAATCAACTTCATCAGCAGTGAACCTGCTTTGTTCACAACGATCGATTATTCTCCTATTCCCACCAACAGCAACAGTTTGAATAACAAGATTGTAAGCAGTATATGTACAGATCAACAAGGACGTCTATGGATTGGTACAGATGGCGGAGGAATCAATGTTTTTGAAAACAACAAGCGTGTAGCCATCTACAAAAAAGAAACAGGAGAACTGCTGTCCAATTCCGTACAGACTGCTTTCCGGGATTCTAAAGGAAATTTATGGTTTGGAACCTTTCTGGGAAGTGTCAGCTTCTATAATTCCCAAACAAAGACATTCCGCTCAATCACTCCAATGGGCAGAACCAATTTAGATGTACGTGCTTTCTGCGAAGACAATCAGCATCGTATCTGGATAGGATGTGGTGAAGGCATATACATTTACGATCCGGAAAAGATGGAAGTGATACAGCATTATCATTCCGGCAACAGCGAATTACACGGTAATCTGATTCGTACAATTGAACAAGATGAGAAAGGACGTTTCTGGATCGGAACATTCGGTGATGGAATGGGAGTATATAGTCCGGACTTTCACCTAATCAAGCATTATATACAAAGAGAAGGATTTTGCTCCAACACCGTCAATCAAATATACAAGGATAAGGAGAAAAGGATGTGGGTGGCTACCGGTGACGGGCTGGTATGTTTCCGTTCACCGGAAGATACGGATTACAAAACCTATCAGCGTAAAGACGGTTTTGCCAACACCTTCATTCAGGCAATTACCGAAGACCAGCAAGGAAATATCTGGTTCAGTACCAACAAGGGGATCGGATGTTACGTGACAAAGAAAAAACGGTTCTATCACTATGGACACTCTGACGATGTTCCTGCCGGAAACTTTATGAGAGGTAGTGTAGCAAAAAACACCGATGGCTCCATTTATTTCGGATCTATCAACGGACTCTGCTGCTTTGCTCCCAATATTGCGATGAGCAATTTCAAGATACCACCTGTCATCATTACCGAGATGAGAATATTTGAAAGATTGGGGAATCAAAAAAACAGCGAAGTATTTGTTTCACTATCCGATAAACAGGAAGTAGAGTTGACACATGAGCAGAACACATTCAGTCTGACATTCAATGTACAAAACTATTCTTTTGTGAATCAGATGGATTATACCTATATGCTGAAAGGACTTGAGAATTCCTGGTATACCGTTAATGAGAACAACAGCGTAACCTTCCGAAATATTCCACCCGGCAAATATGAGTTCCTTATCAAAGCACGCATACACAATCAGGAGTGGCCGGAAGAAGCCACTTCCCTTATCATCCGGGTCAATCCCCCTATTTGGCTGACATGGTGGGCAAAGCTTATCTATATCCTGACATCTATCAGCATCATTTATCTCATTCTACATGCTTACAAAAAGAAAATAGATTTGGAAAGCCTCTATACACTGGAAAAGAAAAATCATGAGCAGGAACAAGAACTGAACCAGGAACGCCTGCGTTTTTACACCAATATCACACATGAGTTGCGTACACCTCTCACACTGATTCTCGGTCCTCTGGAGGATATGCAAAAAGATACATCTCTGCCGACAAAACAAATACAAAAACTTTCTGTCATTCATCAGAGTGCCCTTCGTTTACTCAATCTGATCAACCAAATTCTGGAATTCAGGAAAACGGAAACGCAGAACAAGAAGCTATGTATCTGTAAAGGTAATATCACCCCGCTCATTTATGAAATAGGACTTAAATACAAAGAACTGAATCAAAAGCCTAAGATTGATTTCCAGATTCAAACAGAAAAAGAAGAGATACTGCTTTTCTTTGATAAAGAAATCATTACCATTATATTGGACAACCTGATATCCAATGCCATCAAATACACAGAGCAGGGACGTGTAACTCTTAGTTTGTATCAAACTATAAGAAATGAAGTTTCCTATACAGAGATAAAGGTCAGTGATACAGGATACGGTATTTCAGCGAAAGCCCTACCGCATATTTTCGACCGTTACTATCAGGAAAGCGGCAAACATCAGGCATCAGGTACCGGCATCGGACTGTCATTAGTCAGAAATCTTGTCAAACTGCATGAAGGTGATATACGTGTAGAGAGTACACTGAATGAAGGAAGTACTTTCTATATCAGTTTACTGACGGATAACACCTATCCGAATGCCTTACATGCCGACTCCACAGAAATGACTCCAAAACCGGAATATCAGGAAACAATCACGGATGATTCTCAAACAGCAACAACAGAGAACAGCAAACCTATCCTGCTAATTGTTGAGGATAATGAAGAAATACAGAATTATATCGCCGAATCCTTTTCCGACTCTTTTGAAGTGATCGCAGGAAGCAATGGTGAAGAAGGAAAAGAGCAGGCACTCAACCGCATTCCCGATATTATAGTCAGTGATATCATGATGCCGGTGATGGACGGTATCACACTATGCCGGCACTTAAAAGAAGATGTACGTACCAGTCATATTCCCGTCATCCTGCTGACTGCCAAAGACTCACTACAAGATAAAGAAGAGGGATATCAGGTCGGAGCAGATTCCTATCTGACCAAACCCTTCAGTGCTTCTCTACTGCGTAGCCGCATCAACAATCTGCTCGATTCGAGAAAGAAATTGATCGCTCAATTCCAACAGTCCGGAACAACTCATGCCTCCAGCGTCCATTTGGACGAGAAACATTCCATCATCACTGAAGCTCTCAGCAAGCTGGACAATGAATTCATTGAGAAAATTACACAATTGGTTGAAGACAACCTCTCATCAGAGAAGATTGATATCACCTATTTATCTGACAAAATGTGTATGAGCGGTTCTACACTCTACCGAAAAATGAAAGCACTAACCGGACTTTCCACAAACGAATATATCCGTAAAGTAAAAATGCAGAATGCGGAACGTTTGCTCCTCGAAGGAAAATATAATATTTCAGAAATAGCCTATAAAGTAGGGATGAATAGTACAGGCTATTTCCGTCAATGTTTTAAAGATGAATTTGGTGTTTCTCCTTCGGATTATCTGAAGTTGATAAAACAGGAATAAAGAAACAAAATCAGTCAATAAGCCGTTAAGTCCAGAAAGTGTCCGAGGTGTGTTTTGCCCTGTTATCGGGCTTTTAAACTATCTTCCTAACTCCTCAAGCATCGTTCTGAACAATGATCTGCTGTCTTTCAGCGGCATATCCGTCGCCAAGTCCCAGCTCATCATCCCTTTCAGCTGCTGTTCCATTGCATAGCGCGTTTTAGTACGGATATGATCCTGCCCGTCAAAAACATATACTTCTCCCTTATAGGTCACTTCATTCTGTGCAGGCGTGGTAATCAATCCATCCTGTACAAAGCTGAAATATGCTTCCGTTTTCTTCGAGCCATTTTTCGTCACTCCATAAAAGGGAACGCCGGCCACCAGTTTCTCTTTGGGAATGCCGTAAGCCAGTACCATCTGTATATCCGAAGCATATTTCTCCATAGGAAAACGGACCGGAGAAGGGCCATAACATTGCAGAGAGATAAAATCAACGGCAGCTATCGCTTCTTTACTGATTTTATAGGAAACAGGATGCAAAGACACACTGAAAAGATACTTGTCTCCCAACACTTCTCTCATTTTCAGGATAGCCAGACTGTAATCCTTATACTCCTTCTCAGTCTCTGCCCACTCAAAATCCAGGTCGATGCCGTCCAGTTTATTTTCTCCCAATACCTTCTTTATATTTTTTGCAAATGTTGTCCGGGCAGCCTCATCCGCTACCATTGCTTTCCATTCGCCACCGGCGGCACCCAACCGAAGTTTCGCTTTCGTCCCCTTCACATCGGCACGGACCGACTTTATCAGTTCTTCCCAGGTCGTCACTCCTTTTTCCTGAAAAACACGGGGATTCTCAAAAGAAAGAGAACCGTCTTTATGGGGACGGACATTCAAAAAGATCAAGTCATCGCTTGCCCTCAAACTTTCAGCAGCAATACGACCACGGTTATAAAAATTACCCCGTACATAAGAGCTGACAAAATAGTCTTGTTGCGCATACAACGATAACCCTACTAACAAAAAAAGAAAGAATACAATTTTTCTCGGTACTAGCATAATGATTGATAATTAATCGGTTCAGGTCGCAAAAATACGCATACCTCACCCAAACAGATGTTCAAAAATCACTATTATACTTCCAAAAATCAACAGATAGTTTATCCTTAGAATATGAAAAACAGAACATCCCCCCAAAAATGCCAGGAAAAACAAAATAAAGTATGTTTCTTTGCAGCCAAAATCACCATCTTCTACTATATTAAGAAAAGAGAACCTATGAATAAAAATCAACGTATAGAAAACGGGTAGCAGATACTAAGATCAGTATCCGAAGGCGATTCGCAGGCTTTTCGTACGTTGTATATGCACTATTACGACAGGTTGTTCAACTTCGCCATGCTGTTTCCACACGTAGCTATGGTATACGACCATACTAAATGTCATTTTTACGCCAACGGCAAGAAGGTGCAGGATGTAGATGCTACCGGTGTACCCGCCGATATGACTTCCATCACCTTCTTCAATGCCAACACGAAGAACGAACATATGATGGGACAGGTACGCTTATGGAACAAAGCACTGACGCAAGCGGAAATTCAGAGTAACATGGGAGGCCCCGTAGCTGTCAGCTCCAACCTTATCGGTTATTGGAAGATGGACGAAGGTGAAGGGGATGTGGTACACGACAGCTCCGGCAATGGCAATGACGCTACCGTGGTGACCGGAAAAATCATTGAATGGAGACCTGAGCAATGCTTCACCAAAACGAAGAGCAACAACTAACGGTTGGTTAGCCCAAGGGCGATATATACTGGACAACCAACATTTTTTGTAGGGAAAACAGTATAATGTAAATCACATTCACTATCTTTAGGCGTGAATTAAGTAGTCCCGCGAATTTATTTGTAATTCGTTCTGTCTGCTTGATTCGCGTCTAAAACTTTAATAACACATCGTTTATATAACATACCCCCTTCATATGAAATCAGCTATCCGATACTCTTTTATATCCCGATATCTGCCGCTGGCGTTCACGCCCCTCGCCATCGGGTGCCAGTCGAAAACAGCCGGCGAAGTGCCGCCTCCCAATGTCTTATTTATTCTGACGGATGACATGCAGGCCACCTCCATACACGCCCTGGGCAACCGCCCTGCAAGCCAACGGATACAACACCGGACTGGTCGGCAAATGGCATATCCAGTCGCAACCGCAAGGGTTTGACTATTACTCTATCTTCTTCGACCAGGGCGAATACCGCGATCCTACATTCATCGAGAGCACCGATCCCTGGCCGGGCAACCGGCGTTTCGGCGAACGGGTACTGGGCTTCTCTACCGATCTGGTGACAGAAAAAGCCATCAAGTGGATCAAACAGCAGGACGGCAAGCAGCCTTTCATGATGTGCTGCCACTTCAAGGCGACCCACGAGCCTTACGATTATCCGATACGCATGGAGCACCTCTACGACGGAGTCACCTTCCCCGAACCGGAAAACCTTCTCGACTGGGGGCCGGAAACCAACGGGCGTTCTTTCGTCGGCCAGACACTCGAAGAACTGGAACGCCGCTGGCGCATTGCCTCGCAAGACCCCGACAAATGGTGGTGCCGTTATCCCGGACTGCCATTCAGCACCGAAGGCATGCAACGGACCGCTGCCAGAAAAGCCGCATACCAGAAGTTTATCCGCGACTACATGCGTTGCGGAGCCACTGTCGACGACAATATCGGCAAGTTGCTGAAAACATTGGACGAAATGGGCATCGCAGATAACACCATTGTTGTCTACGTTTCCGACCAAGAAATCTACTATCGCTACTGGACTAACCACGCGATTCGTCCGGCACACTTCGCCATCCGGTCAGACCGTTACAAACTCATCTTCTACTATGCCCGCAATCTGGATATGACGGACACGGAAAACTTCGACTTCACTCCGTCATGGGATTTCTACGACTTGCAAAATGATCCGCACGAGAATCACAACGCATACAATGATCCTAAATATGCACCTGTCATCAAGCAGATGAAAAAGGACATGCTGAACCTTCGCAAAGAAGTAGGAGATACGGATGAAAAGTACCCGGAAATGCAGGAATTATTAGAGAAATACTATTATAAATAGGGAACAACAAGGCCGGTCAGCCCAAGCAAATAGTTCCAAATTCAGTTCCAACCGTTGAAACAGCGTGTTTCATGCCTTGGAACAAAGTGTTTCAAGCAATGAAACAAACTGTTTCAAGTAATGAAACAAAGTGTTTCAAGCGGTGGAACAAAGTGTTTCAAGCGCTTGAAACTTTTTGAAACACCTGTCGATAGAGTTGAATGAACCGCACCATCCGGTCAGGTTGACCGGATCTGTTGCTCCAATTCACCTGTTCTTTCAGAAGGCTTGAACCATTTATCGGCCAATAATGTATGACGTCTCAGCTATTAACGTCTGATTTATCAGTTATTAACAGCCGGGACGTCAATCATTAATAGTTGACACATCAAGTATTAACACACTAGAGATCAACAAATAACATCAGGAAAACAATATACTACAGAACAAAAACAAAGTGAGAGCAAACGCTTGCCCTCATACTTGCCACCACAGTTGCTACCATCACTGCAGCTCCGATGAATAAAGGGATACAGGCAGACTGTGAGAGCATGAGAGCAAAACTCATATTTAAACTCGTTGAGAAGAAATCAATCTACCCGTATTTCATCTACAAATAAGAAAGGGGGTTCGCCTTCGCCGGAATGTCCTTTGGGCAATCCCTTAAAAGGTTCTACGAGCACTTTTACATATCGCGCAGATTTTTTATTGAATGAGAATCTGTTCAACTCACTTCGTTTCTCGCCCATGGCATCTGTGGGTGCCTGATAAGTTTGCCGGGATACCCGTTTGTAGCTCTTTCCATTCGAAGAGAGAAATATGGAAATAGCCTGCGGTCCCATAATCCATGCACTCAAATCGGTCAATGCCGAAACCTCTACGGAAGAAATGCGCTGCAAAGAGCCAAGGTCAATCACTGCAACCATATCAGAAGTATAATATCCTACCCATAAACCCGTGTTATGAAAGTTGACACTCCAGTCCAGCTCCATCATCACATCTCCATAAAGACAATTATGTGCGGGTTTATGCTAAAACATAAATGGAAGAAAGAACCTAAAAATCACAAAAAAACGATTATCTTTGTCCCTAAAGACAATAATTCACATGATAGAACTCATGTCCAAAGACTCACTTTGCATACAACAGAAAGATTGCGCAGGATGTCCTAAAGCAACAGAAGGTATTCTTATCCACAGACATATGCTCAGGGGTCAGCATATTCCGAAAGATAAGTGTACGCAAAATTGTATGCTCTTTATCATAAAAGGTGAATTATTGGTCAACAGCGACGAGTATCCCGGAACTACCCTGCACGACAAGCAATTCATCCTGCAAGCCATCGGCTCGAAGCACGAAGCACTGGCACTTACAGATACCGAATACATTGTCTTCTGGTTCAACGAACTGCCGCTGCTTTGCGAAGACCGCTACCGCGAAATCATCGACCAGGCGGAAGCTCCGCTGGCCTATACCCCTCTGGTGATGGACCACCGACTGCTCAACCTCGTCACCGATATGGCGGCTTATCTTGACGAGCCTGTTCCTCCCTGCAACAAATTCATCAACCTGAAATGTCAGGAACTGGTTTACTTAATAACCAATTACTATCCCCTGCCCCAGCTGAAATCGTTCTTCCACCCGATCAGCTCCTACACGGAAAGTTTCCATTACTTTGTCATGCAGAACTACACCAAAGTGAAGAACGTGGAAGAATTTGCACATCTGGGCGGATATACCACTACCACTTTCCGCCGCCTCTTCAGAAACTTCTACGGCATTCCGGTGTACGAATGGATACTGGAGAAAAAACGGGAAGGCATCCTGGAAGACCTCCAGCACTCTAAATTACGAATTACGGAGATCTGCAACCGGTACGGTTTCGACTCCCTCTCCCACCTTGCACACTTCTGCAAAGATTCTTTCGGAGACACTCCGCGCGCCTTACGCAAGAAAGCGGCCAATGGCGAAAAAATCGGAAAGATCACCGATTAAGGAATTATTTCTTTAATTCTTTGGTCAATCAATCTATTTCCCCTATTTTTGCAGTCTGTAAGAGGTGTAAAACGTCGAAATTTTAGTTCTAACAATTAAATAATTTAAATTCAATCATTTATGTGGTTAAGTAATTCATCTGTAGGAAGGAAAGTGGTGATGAGCGTTACCGGTATCGCCCTTGTCCTGTTTCTAACATTTCACATGGCGATGAACTTGGTTGCAATCATCTCGGCTGATGGTTACAACATGATTTGTGAGTTTTTGGGAGCAAACTGGTATGCGCTGGTAGCTACCGCAGCACTGGCTGCTCTTTTCATCATTCACATCATCTACGCGTTCTGGCTGACAATGCAGAATCGCACAGCGCGCGGCAGCGAACGCTATGCGGTGGTTGACAAACCGAAAACTGTAGAGTGGGCTTCTCAAAACATGTTGGTGTTGGGCCTTATCGTTATCGTAGGTCTCGGTTTGCACCTCTTCAACTTCTGGGCAAAAATGCAGTTGCCTGAACTGATGCACAATCTGGACATGCATGCTGACACACTGACGCTGGCTTATGCAGCAAACGGTGCCTATCACATCCAGCAGACATTCTCTTGTCCGGTTTATGTAGTGCTCTACCTCATTTGGCTGTTTGCTTTGTGGTTCCACCTGACTCACGGCTTCTGGAGCTCCATGCAATCACTGGGATGGAACAACAAAGTATGGATCAATCGTTGGAAATGTATTTCTAACATCTACTCTACGATTGTAGTACTCGGTTTCGCACTGGTAGTAGTGGTATTCTTCGTGAAATCACTTCTTTGTGGCGGTGCTTGCTAAATAGTAAATTGTAAATGATTAAATTGTAAATAATATTATGATCAAGATAGATTCAAAAATTCCAGAAGGCCCGGTGGCTGAGAAATGGACCAACTATAAAGCTCACCAGAAATTGGTGAACCCCGCTAATAAACGCCGTTTGGATATCATCGTTGTGGGTACGGGTCTGGCAGGTGCTTCTGCTGCTGCATCCCTCGGTGAAATGGGTTTCAGAGTATTCAACTTCTGTATTCAGGACTCTCCGCGCCGTGCACACTCTATCGCTGCACAGGGTGGTATCAATGCTGCTAAAAACTATCAGAATGATGGTGACTCTGTTTACCGTCTGTTCTACGATACAGTAAAAGGTGGTGACTACCGTGCACGCGAAGCTAACGTATACCGTCTGGCTGAAGTATCCAACGCTATCATCGACCAATGTGTAGCTCAGGGTGTTCCTTTTGCACGCGAATACGGTGGTACACTGGACAACCGTTCTTTCGGTGGCGCACAGGTATCACGTACATTCTACGCTAAAGGCCAGACCGGCCAGCAGCTGTTGCTGGGTGCTTACTCTGCACTGAGCCGCCAGGTAAACGTAGGTACAGTGAAACTGTTCACCCGTTACGAAATGCAGGACGTTGTTATCATCGACGGACGTGCCCGCGGTATCATTGCCAAAAACTTAATCACAGGTGAACTGGAACGTTTCGCCGCTCACGCCGTAGTAATCGCTACCGGTGGTTACGGTAACGCTTACTTCCTGTCTACCAACGCTATGGGTTGTAACTGTACAGCTGCTATCTCTTGCTACCGCAAGGGTGCTGTATTCGCTAACCCCGCATATGTTCAGATTCACCCGACTTGTATCCCGGTACACGGTGACAAGCAGTCCAAACTGACTCTGATGTCTGAATCTCTGCGTAACGACGGTCGTATCTGGGTTCCGAAAAAGAAAGAAGATGCCATCAAATTACAGAAAGGCGAAATCAAAGGAAGCGATATTCCTGAAGAAGACCGCGATTACTACTTGGAACGCCGTTATCCGGCATTCGGTAACCTGGTTCCGCGTGACGTTGCCAGCCGTGCAGCTAAAGAACGTTGCGACGCAGGCTTCGGTGTAAACAACACAGGTCTGGCTGTATTCCTCGATTTCTCTGAAGCTATCAACCGCCTGGGTATCGATGTAGTTCTCCAGCGTTATGGCAACCTCTTCGATATGTATGAAGAAATCACTGACGTTAATCCGGGTGAACTGGCCAAAGAAATCAATGGTGTGAAATATTATAATCCGATGATGATTTATCCGGCTATCCACTACACAATGGGTGGTATCTGGGTAGACTACGAATTGCAGACTACTATCAAGGGTCTGTTCGCTATCGGTGAATGTAACTTCTCTGACCACGGTGCAAACCGCCTCGGTGCTTCTGCATTGATGCAAGGTCTGGCAGACGGTTACTTCGTATTGCCTTACACAATCCAGAATTATCTGGCAGATCAGATTACTGTTCCTCGTTTCTCTACCGATCTTCCTGAATTTGCTGAAGCAGAAAAAGCTGTTCAAGCCAAGATCGACAAGTTCATGAGCATCCAGGGTAATGAATCAGTTGATTCTATCCACAAGAAACTGGGTCACATCATGTGGGAATATGTAGGTATGGGACGTACGGCAGAAGGCTTGAAGAAAGGTATCGCCGAACTGAAAGCAGTCCGCAAGGAATTCGAAACAAATCTGTTTATCCCCGGTTCTAAAGAAGGTATGAACGTAGAGCTCGACAAGGCTATCCGTCTGTACGACTTCATCACTATGGGTGAGCTTGTTGCTTACGATGCATTGAACCGTAACGAAAGTTGTGGTGGTCACTTCCGTGAAGAATACCAGACTGAAGAAGGAGAAGCAAAACGTGATGACGAAAACTTCTTCTACGTAGCATGCTGGGAATATCAGGGTGACGATGAAAAAGCTCCTGTATTGATCAAAGAACCGCTGGTATACGAAGCTATCAAGGTTCAGACCCGTAACTACAAGAGCTAATCGGTGAAGTTAAACATTTAAAAGAATTAGACGAAAATGGATAAAAATATATCATTTACACTGAAGGTATGGCGTCAAGCAGGCCCGAAGGCTAAAGGCGCTTTTGAAACCTACCAAATGAAAGATATTCCCGGTGATACTTCCTTCCTCGAAATGCTGGATATTCTGAACGAACAGCTGATCAGCGAAAGAAAAGAACCGGTTGTATTCGACCACGACTGCCGCGAAGGTATCTGCGGTATGTGTTCTCTTTACATCAACGGACATCCGCACGGTCCTGCAACAGGTGCTACTACCTGCCAGATTTATATGCGTCGTTTCAACGATGGTGACACCATCACTGTTGAGCCTTGGCGTTCGGCTGGTTTCCCTGTAATCAAAGACTTGATGGTAGACCGTACTGCTTATGACAAGATCATGCAGGCAGGTGGTTACGTAAGCGTTCGTACAGGTGCTCCGCAGGATGCCAACGCAATCCTGATTCCGAAGCCAATCGCTGACGAAGCTATGGATGCCGCTTCTTGTATCGGGTGTGGTGCTTGTGTAGCTGCATGTAAGAATGGTTCTGCCATGTTGTTCGTTTCTGCAAAGGTTAGCCAGTTGAACTTGCTTCCGCAAGGTAAACCGGAAGCTTTGCGCCGTGCAAAGGCTATGTTGTCCAAGATGGACGAACTGGGCTTCGGTAACTGTACCAACACTCGCGCTTGCGAGGCTGAATGTCCGAAGAATATCTCTATCAGCAACATCGCCCGCCTGAACCGCGACTTTATCATCGCCAAGCTGAAAGACTAAGCGTGAGCTTGATTTGATTAATAGCATAAATCCCCCGCCGGCATTGCCGGTGGGGGATTTTCTTTTTGCAGGCAGATGCTGATGGATTGTGTATGGATGTTATCCGTTGTTCATCCTTTCCAATCCTCCGGTTTCATCCTTATCTCAGAAGCAGACAAAAGGTTTCAACTCATTTCCTTGTTTATCAACCGGATAAAGAGCTCCTTCCTTTTCCAACTGAGCCGCCATCTCCTGAATCATCTCTCTGCATTTATCCGGATGCGTAGAAGAGAGTTCCTTTCTTTCTTCCGGATCATCTTTCAGGTTGTAAAGCAAAGCTTTGGGTTGCTTCGGAGTTTCAGGAGAATAGTAATAAATCAGTTTCCAATCGCCCAGACGGTAGGTAGTGAAGTAGCTGCCACGATGGGCATGAGGGAAATGCATCAGGAAAGATTCGGGACGTTTCCGGTCCGCCTTACCGCTCAGTTGCCTTTTCAGGTCGAACCCGTCTATCACATAGTTTTGGGGAACTTCACAGCCTGCCACAGACAAAACTGTCGGATAAATATCCATGATTGTACCTAGCTGCATCTGTATGCCTCCGGCCTCAATTGGCAAATGTTTTTGTACTGCACTCTTCTTTTCCGGTTTTGCCCAGCCCACTATAAAAGGAACCCGCATACCACCTTCAAACTCCGTACCTTTTTTCCCTCTCAAAGGAGCAGAAGAACCATATCCGCGTTCATCTCCCAGAGGAGCATCACCGCCATTATCTCCCAAAAAGAATATTAAAGTATTTTCGGCTATCCCCAGCTTCTCGAGCTGGTCCATCACGTCGCCCAAAGATTTATCCATTCCTTCTATCAAAGTAGCAAAGGCCTTTGCCTGGTCGCTCTTATCCGGATCAGTATACCGTGACAGGAAACGCTTATCTGCCTGAAAAGGTGAATGAACAGCATAATGAGCCATATTCAGGTAAAAAGGACGTTTCTCCTTCACAGCGGCAGCGATCTCCCGATTGGCTTCTACAGTCAGAGCTTCACTCAAAAAAGTGTCTGTACCATGATATTTCTCCAGGTCCGGAACCGCTCTTGCCTTTTCTCCTTTGATAGAGCCATATCCCCATTCGCCATAATAACTGCCGGGATGGCCTATACCGGAACCTGCGATATTTACATCAAACCCAATATTCAATGGATTTTCTCCTTCGCTTCCCATACAGCCGAAATGTGCCTTTCCTACATGAATCGTCTTATATCCGGCTTGTTGCAGGACTCTGGGCATAGTAGGCATATCCTTTCTGAGACCTTTCCAGTTCCATTCGGGTGGTCCGAAAGGAGTCCGGTTATTACTTTCAGCGTTAATCCAGTTAGTGACTCCATGCCGGGTCGCATTTTGTCCGGTCATGATCGAAGCTCTGGAAGGGGAACTTACACTTTGTGCATAAAAAGTAGAAAAGCAAATGCCTTGTTTGGCCAGTCTCTCCATATTCGGAGTATGGTACCAGTCATTTAGAGGGTGGCGTACCGGTTGCCCGCTCTCATCCGCCAGAAAAGGGACTGAAGTATCCATAAGTCCCATATCATCTACCAGAAAGACAATTATATTCGGACGTTCCTGAGCTACTCCACAAACGGAATAAGCTAAGCCTCCTAATACACAAAATTCTTTAAAAGCTCGATTTGTTTTCATTACATGGTTTTTCATTTACACTCAGGTTATTGTATGTAGGTATAATAAATTCAAAAATCGTTGAGATAAAAAACAAGATTCCTATTCCGCCTTAGTATGGCTTTATTTGAAGTGCACAACTCTGTAATAAAGATGTATTAGACTGGTTTTAAGGAAAATGGGTAGAAATATACGATAATAGCACTATATGTGCAAAGAAAAAAAGAAACTTTGACATACTCTCTGAAAAATTACAGAATAGGCTTGTTACAGCTTCTTGCATACGGATACGGAGCAATTTTCCAAAAACTCCTTTTTTACATCGGCTCGCATCCAGCCGCAGCATATCGGTTCATGGAAATGAGAATATGTCAAAATTCTCATTTTAACGAAACCACCCCCGCCACAGACTGAACTGCAATCCTAAAGTTTTGTGTTCAACTTTTGGGGTGCAGTCCAGACAGTTGTAGCAAGGGTGGCTTTTAGTTTATGAGAGTTTGTACACTCACTTTCTTTTTATATGAACTCACTTAGTAATTTCAGCAATAGGGATCAGATGTTTTCCATGAGTTAATTTTCAGCATACATCTAATCAGAAATTATAATTCTCTGATCCAGATATTACGGAAACTAATCGGAGCACTCGGGTCCCCATGATCCTGCAATGCGATAGGACCATCGCCGTGCTGAACCACTTCCGGAAAACCGACATAGGGAGTTGTTCCCAAAATGGTCGTATTGTTCTGCAACAGTACTCCATTCTGCAAGACAGTGACACGTGGAGGTGTGCGGTAAGTACCGTCTTTTTTGAAAGTAGGAGCAGTATAAATTATATCGAATGTATTCCATACACCGGGTTTATTCATGGCATTGACCAAAGGAGGAGTCTGCTTATAGATACTTCCGGCCTGACCATTGACATACGTTTCGTTCTCGTAGTTGTCCAAGATCTGTATCTCATAGATACCTTGTAGAAATACTCCGCTATTACCTCTTGCCTGATTTGTACCTTCAATACCTTCCGGGATACACCATTCCAGATGTAACTGAAAATCATTGAATTTCTGTTTGGTACGGATATCACCTGTACCCTTCTTTACTGTGAATACTCCATCATGAACAGTCCATCCCGCAGCTTGTCCTTTAGAGTTTTCCCATTGAGACAGGTCTTTACCATCAAATAGGATAATAGCATCAGACGGTGCACCGATTGCTTCTGCCGGTGCTTTTCCCGGAGTAACGATGGGAGGCTGAGGTGTCCAATACTCTGACATGGCAGGGGTCATTGGCGCACGAGAGGGATATTCTTTCTGGGCAAAAGCCGATACTACAGCCAACATACCGATAGTAGTCAGCAAATTTCTTTTTGTCATGTAATACATAGGTTTCATATATTTATTTAGATATTTAATTATTATCCCGGATATTGGGACTTACAAATATACAACATTAAAAAACATATTGTTAATCTCTGAAGCAATTCTGTTATAATAAACCACCGGATGAGTATTCAATCTCTTTCGTATCAGATAGTTTGTTTTTATTCTCGTACTCGTTCTTTCGTAAATTGCGTGGAGAAGCTCCGAAAAACTTCTTGCAGAAGTTGGAGAAATGAGGCAGGGATTCAAAGCCATATTTATAACATATTTCAGATATACTATAGTTGGAATTATGCAAATCATCTAAAATACCTTCTTTACGCCGTGCCTGCATCCATTCGTATACCGGCTCATGAAATACACTGGTAAAAATACGGCGCAATGTGCTGAGTGTGTACCCACCCAGTTGGGCAAGCTCTTCCACTGTCTTTACTTTCTTATAGTTCTGAAACACAAAGCATTGAAAGCTATTGGTATATTTAGCGAGAGGGTGTACTAAGGTCGCAAGGTCATAATCGGAATAATAGTAACCCAAAACGAAAGCCAGTTCTTTGCGCTTTAATGACAGCAGTTCCCGGCAGATTTTATTATCTCTCAGATAAGCAATAGACCCACTTAATAGATATTGTAACTCAGGAATTATTTTTAAAGGGGAATAGATAAGCGGAGAAGGCACATCTTTCATGATATGGTTGAAACGAGAATCACAAAACATCTCCGGTTGAATGAAACCATAATAGATACATTCACAATCAGTCATAGCAAGCATCTCAAATTTTGAACCGATAGCCTGAAGGATAAATTCTCCTTCTTTGAGCATCGTACCCGCATACTCCTGACTATTGACTAACATCTCTCCCTTTATCAAAAAAAGGATGAAGTTCTCCTCACATTTCTGGGCAGGTTTATGAAAACCTCGCTGGTATATAATGTGAATAATTGTATTGCCTACGGCCTTCGGACAATCCTGACAATCCCAAGTGCCTTGACAGATAGATGCCATATATTGTTGTTGGTGTTTGTATCTGTTTATGTTTCCAACAAAAATATATGAAATCTTTTATATAGCCATAAAAAAGGAAAAGAAAAGTAAAATATGCATGAAATTCATTTCATTAAAACTATAAAAGGGTGATATTTATTACACTCTCTCAGAATTTTGTAGACCAACCCTCATAGGCGAAAATCTATTTTATAGTAAAAGAATCCTAGCTTTTGACAAAGCCAGGATTCAAAATATATTTAGAGGATATAAAATCTTACTCCTTCAAATCTACTCAGTTATTTAAAACTAGTTATATTACAACTAATTTGAAGGTGTGTTCTCAGTATTATTCCATTCACTAGTAGAACCTTCATTGTCAGTACCCCATCCATTCTCATCAACACTTGGAGATACTGTAATTTCTTCAGCACCAGATGGCAAAGTCAATGTATAAAGAATACTCTGACCAATTCCCCAACTACCACTTAGAACAACTTCTTTCGTACCAGTAAAGTATGTTTTACTATCCTTAGTCGTAGAGTATGCAACAAGGACCTTAACTGCAGCTACATTAGTGTTAGGCATCAATATCAACGCATTACCGTCTTTGGCTATTACAACAGTTCCTGTTCCTGTAACACTGGTTGGATTTGTAAATACATAAGAATACTCTGCTGCTCCTTTCAAATCACTCCAAGCTCCTGTACTACTAGAATAAGTATAAGTACCTTCATTGGCTACATTTGTCAATTTTATACCCGTTACTGAATATGTAAAACCAGCATCTTTACCCACTAATTTGAAATTAATCTGAGTTAGTATATGTTTAAATATCAAATTTACAGAACCCATGGAAGTTACACCAGTCTTACACTTATCAGCTACAGCTACAGCTAACAAATCTTCTTGTGTTGCCTCTGCTTGAACAGTATAAGAAAAACTAGGATACTTCCCTGTAGCATTCCAACTATCAGATCCAATATTAGCAGTAGTTGGAGAATATGCGAAAAAATGTATCTTTTCATTTAATGGCCAATAATAACCACCAGTCTTAAGTTTCCAAGTAGAATTTTCGTACTTTCCTTCATCATTAATAAATGCTTCTCCAAGGCTTGTTGCATCAGCTATATTCTTATCACCAGTGTTATAAGCATATAATTTATAACCATTATCTTGTAGAGTCTCAGTAACTGCTACTGTAGCCCTCGTGGCTTTTCCTACTACCGAAGTAAAATTAATCTCATTACTTTGTGCCGGATTCTCAAACTCTTCATTCTGTGAGCAGCTAGTAATCGTTGCAACTGCTGCAATTGCCAATAAAACCTTCTTCATAATCGTATTTTTTAAGTTTATAATATTGTTATATTTTGTTTATGCTCAAATTTAATTTACGGGTAAAATCACTTCTTCATCATCTCCCCAGCCATCAACATTTCCATCAAAACCACCATCTCCGCCACCACTAGAATCCGGTTTATCAACCTTCACCTCGTCCTCAACCGGTAACTCTATTTCTTTGAAAGGCTCATCACCGTCATCATCACCACCGCTGCCACCACTTTCCGAATTAGCAATCACCTCCGTTATATCAACTTCCATCTTTTGCACTTTATTATCTGTTTTGACAAATGCCAGCGTCAACTTTATTGCGTTACCTGCCCGGCTTATTACACCTTCCGATGTTCCAAAAACAGTAAAACTACCCGTCACTTCGCCTGCACTTCCTCTAGCTGCAAAATAGATGGGTGAATCACCTGCTTTTCCACATCCCAACCCCAAATCGTAGCAACTTGACATACCCTCTATACTTCCAACGATTGAAGAAACATATTCGAGTCCTTGTACCTTCAATTTAAAAGAATAGGTCTTTACCACTAATTTTGGTTTCCAGTTCAATTGAAGCTCCTCTTCACTGTTTTCTATCTTTAAGTCATCTATCCGCACAACATACAACGGATCAGGTCCCCAGACCAGTTGCTCCGTTCCTGCAATGCCTAACCCATTGCAATGTCCCGTAAAGGCTTCAATCGTCTCATAGGCTTCTTCTCCCCGGATTTGTACCGTTTCAGTATCATAGTTGTAAACCACTACCGAGTAACGTCCCGGCGGCACTTTTACTTTTCCTCCTTTTACTGAAAGGTAGGTATCAATCTTTCTGCCTTCCGCATTCTTCGGATAAAAGATCACCCGAACCCCTTCCGGCAATTTATTGGTAACACCGTTCCAATCCAGCGAAATTTCAACCCCACTTACGGGATAATCATCCAATATATCGCGACGGCTACATCCGGTTAGCATCAGCAATGAGGACAGAAGCACAAGAAGCATATCTCTTGTATCTCGCATAACGGTCCTACCTCCTTCTCTTTGTTATCAGCCATACCAGAGAAACTTTCGCCTTGGTAGGACCTATAAAATTGTAACGTCCACTATTTGCCCATATTATATCTCCTTCGTATGGAGTATATTTCTTATATTCCGTTGTCAAATATCCGATGCCGAGACTAAACTCAATCGAAAAGTGTCGTGCCAGTTGCCGTGCATATCCGTAAGTCACTCCCGCAGCTCCATAATATTTGCCCTGATAGCCATCGCTCTGCAACTGAAAGTCATAGATTCCGCCTTCGGCATAAAGCCCGACAAAATGACCAGTCAATCGCTTGTGTTTCCGCCGGTCACCCAGCCAGCAACGTCCTTCCACACCTCCCGAAAGAAGCTGATAGCAGAGATTATGCTTACTGTTCAGCCACCACGGACATTTGTATTCAGTATTCAAAGACCATCTCCTGCCCATCGGAATTTCCACCTCTATATTCGGTGCTAACGCCAAATCATACAGCAGGTTATTCTTCACCGCCAGTATCGTTTCATTTTTTGCCGGTCCCCCTGCCTCCGATATCGTTACCTCATAGACCTGTTTTTTCTTACTTTCTCCCACAGGCTTATCCGGTCGATGATTCGGAAGCGCCTCTTCCTGTTCTGAAACAAACAACCCGGAGGCAGAAGATACCGGCTCAAAACTCTTCCTATCTATTTCCGGAATTTCCCGGACGATTGTGATTACCGATCTCCTTAACTGAGGAAGCACATTGCGAAGCATATACTGGTATGCCATTCCCTTATTGAGTTTACGCAACAATTGCTTTCTCTTCCCAATATCATTCCGATGATAGTCCATCAACATCATTACCTCTTCACGCTCCGGAAAGTCCGAATCTTCTTCCACTACCTTACGAAATTCAGACCAATCTTCTCCTCCTGAGAAAAGTTGAATCTTTTTCATATCAACAGCCGGATAACGTTGTTGTAAGAACTCTCTCACCGAATTGTTTCTCCTGGCAGATAAAACAGTATTATAAACCGAATCACCATCGGGCGAAACAAAAGTAATGACATTGACCGCTGTGATATATCGGATATTCTCTTTATTGCCGAGCAAAGAATCCAACACGTTAATATACTGATTATTATTCTTATAACTAAAATCAACTGTAGTATCCTCTCTATCAAAATATACCACGACTTGTCTGGTCGTATCTTGCGTTACTGTGAAAGACGAAACCATCGCATATCCACTTTTCAATGAGGCAGAAAATGCCATGAAAATAGCTAATATATAGATTCCATACTTCATAGTTGTTCGTTTCTATGAACAAATATAGAAGTTAATATGCAAACAAAATCATACTTATGAAACAAAAAACAGGGCATGAAAGGTTATGTGAAACGATTGGAACGAATTTGCAAGTTTGAAGTTCAATAATCACGAAATTCCTAATAGACTAAGACGCCAACTACTGAAAAAATGCACAGAAAATCGAGGTTCATCGATCATCTGTGCATTTACTACTACTCTTATGAGACAAGCATCACACTAGAGATTTATACTGTAGAGTCAGGTACCGGTACCTCCTCTCCATCGTCTTTACCACCATCTCCGCCGGTAGCGGGCTTTCCACTGCCACCTCCATTCGTATAATCTGTTTCCAGTTCTGTATGGCGAGTGATGCTCATATCGACCAACCCGCTGACGAACAAATCTACCACTTTACGATGAACTCCGCAAAGGTGGCTTACCTTACCACACATCTTGGAAGAACTTACTCTGCCGGAACAAACCGACTTTGCTACATACTTTTCGTTTTTGTCCTTGTCAAAACCGAACACTCCTTTTGTTACTACATACTCTAAAGCCATAATTGTTAAGGTTTAAATGGTTAAAAAAATAAAGGTTATTTGTTTGCCATTCTCTTTGTCTCTGAATGACTCTGCAAAGATATCACAGGGCACAAAGCATCCAGTCCTCTCTTGTCTCCTTTGTGTCCCCTTTCAGTTGCTTTAGAGTGGTTGATATCTACAGATAGTACATTAATCTATAAGAAGTTATACAAATTAATCTTTTTTCTTCATAAACGCGTTAATAATAAAAACGTTCGCGGTCATTTAAGCTGATCTTATATCCGCTATATAGAAGGTCTTTCGTGAATACCCTAAATATTCAGAGGTATCATATTGAAATCTAGACTATTTCTTTTTTTTATTCTTATTAATACTCAATTTTTGAATATCTTGTTCCAACTCTTTGATACTTTCCAAATGCTCCAATTGTTTTTGTACTACCTTATATTTGTCATACTCATCAGCTGCCTTTTGCAAAGCAAGCTTATGAGAAATAGATCCGGCATGCTCCAATATATTCTTGTCATTCATTGTAAGTACCTGCTTCAATTTCTCAATCCAATCCCGCATATACATCGGTTTGTGCTGCATCGCCTGAATCTCTGCATATGCAAGGAATTGCTCTACAATCAATTTCAAGAGTCCAATCTCCTCTTCATTCAGGTAGTTCTTTCCTATTTCCACATCAACTTTGCGAACTTTGTTGGGCAACGATGTCGATGTCAAACCCATCTGCGGCAATGCAGCATTTGCCCGATAATAAATTAGCTCCGCTGCAGTTTTGCCACTAACCGCCCAAAGGAGTTTATTTTGTACTTCTTTGTAAAAGGCAAGAGTCATTTCGTCAGACGGATCATAATCTATACTTGTGGCATAAATATCTTTAATCTGCTGATAAAAAACTCGCTCCGACAAACGAATCTCCCGGATTCTGTCTAACAACTCGCGGAAGTAATTCATGGATGAACCGCTCTTAAATCGCTCATCGTTCAGTGCAAATCCTTTGATGATATAATCCCTCAAACGCTGTGTTGCCCAAATACGGAACTGAGTACCCTGTATAGATTTTACCCTATAGCCAACTGAAATAATGACGTCCAAATTGTAATAATTTGTAGGTTTAGTAGAAAAATCGGAAATTCCGATTTTTCTCTTTGTCCCGTCTTCCACTAATTCTCCTTCGCTATATGCATTTAAAATATGCTCGTTTATAGTCGATCTGGATTTCCCAAACAGGGTCGCCATTTGATCAATCGTCAACCATACCGTCTCATCAGAAAATAGCACATCGACTTTTATTGTACCATCTTGAGACTGATATATAATAATTTCATTCTTTTGTTCCATGCTTACTTCCAAATATTAGAGTTGATATAAACATTTATATCAGCCCACACACCTCAATCAATATTTATTTTAGGACTATTAATTTTGTACCTAAGTATTAATAATCAGTTCAATATTAAAATCCTCTTATGTCAACTGATTTAACTTGATATTTCATGTAAAGATATTGATTATTCCCGAAAGCAGCACAATTATTAGCTAAAATTGATAGAGCAATTCTTACATTCGCCGTTATTACCATTCCAATAATTTCCTGTATAAAATGAATACTTCATTTTATGTACGATCTAATTACTAAATGAGAAGAAATATTCAGAGATATAGCCAGCCCTTTCAAGGACTCTCTTGAAAAATGCTGAATAGTTATGAACAATCGACGATTTGATTTATAATAAATTCTTTCACCGTTTATAATAAACGGTCTCTCGGTTTATTATAAACTCGTGCGATTGGTTTCAGACTTCTTTTCTTTGAATTTATGCAACAAAAAGGCTGAAAACTCCATAAAAGTTTGCAGCCCTTAGCTCATTTACGGGTTACTTACGCCCTAATCCTCATAAGGATCACCTAGATGTTTTATTATGATCTTATACTGTTTTGAAGTCAAAAACCGATGATTGTACGGCAAATAACCTGTCGGTATAAGCTCTTGATATTCCACATTCAGCCCCATTGTGTGCGATAACAGTGAAAATCCGTGAAAGAAATCAAAAGAGACCCAAATACAAGAAACTTAATTTGGAAGAAATGGCAAGAAGGCTTACATTTGTCATGTGATTTTTTTCATAGTATTAGATTTAAGGTTAACAAAGGTTGGAGCAAGGCGTTGCTCCTTTTTTTATGCCCCAACCTCATCCCTGTTCCTATTTCGGCTTACCACAAATATAAACTTTGCATTGATAAGGAGCCAGCTTTACAATCATACCATCCGCAGCATTTTCCGTAGAACGGCTATCGAGACTATATACCTGTTCCAAAGATAAACCTTCCACCGTTTTCGCGTTCAGTTCTATATTTTGCGGAGTATCCATCCGGTTGAAACAAGCGACAGCTTTACGACCATCAGCCAACGGTTTCACCCAAATATCATAATAATCCGCACGAATGCTGCGTTCTGCCTGCTTACCGAGCACATCCTGATTGATAGCAATCAAATCCTTGTCCAACAAAACCTGTAAAGTGCTATCATCCATGTTCCGTACATCATTTCCACAAAGCAAAGGAGAAGCCATCATACACCATAAGGCAAAATGAGACTTATATTGCTCCTGAGTACATCCTTTCGATTCCGAGCCGATGCTCATGCTCTTCCCGCCAATACCGACAACCAGCATATCCGGATCATTCCACCCGGAAGGTCCGGCATATTCATTCAAAGGAGCGTTGATTTCCAGAATATTCAGAATACCGCGCAGTCCACCCATCCGATTGGCCTCACGGTCCCATACATCTCCTATATCTCCCGAAACCCGCCACAAATGTCCTCCTACTTGCTTTGCCCATTTCCAAGGTTCACGCTGTCCCCACTCGCAAACAGAGAACACAATAGAACGACCGGTAGCACGCAAAGCCTTGCCCATCTTAGCATATCGCTCCATAGCCTCCACCCTGCCGGCAGGAGCATTGCAATAATCATACTTCAACAAATCGACTCCCCAGGAAGCAAAATCTTTCGCATCCATTTCTTCGTACCCATAACTGCCACAAACACCGCCACAGGTTTTATCGGCTGCGTCAGAATAGATCCCGAGTTTAAAGCCCCGTTCATGCAGATAGTCAGCAACATATTTTATTCCACGAGGAAACTTCGCTTTATCAATCTGTATATGTCCGTCAGCCCCTCGCTCCGGCAGCTGCCAGAAGTCATCGATATTAATATAGGAATAACCCAGATCACGCATTCCGTTTGCCACCAGTGCATCCGCAGTCTGCAATACCAGTTCTTCCGTGAGATGTTGCCCGAAAGTATTCCAGCTGTTCCACCCCATAGGAGGAGTCAGCAGCAAATCGTCACCGATATGAATCTCGAGCTTTTGCGTACAGGTTCCCTGCGAATTCTTAGCTTTGAGAGTGACCATATATTCACCTTCCGAAGCGACTGTTCCTGTGATAATTCCTGTTTTCGAATCCAGTTTCAAACCTTTCGGCAACTTCTCAGCACTCCATTCCATCGGTCGCTGGCCGGTAGTAGGAATATAAAACATGAAAGGAGTTGCCGTATAATTGGCTATCACCCGGGGAGGATGAATGCTCGGTGCTCCTTCAAAAAAATTTTGATTGATGTTTGTTTGAGATTTATTTCCGGCAAACAAAGATACGTTTACTACAAAAAAAGAAAGAATAGATAAGATGAAGAAAGAATGTATTTTGCTCATGGGGGTATTATTTTTTAATTAGGCTGCTAATATAACGAAAAACAAACAATATCCAGACAATTAAATCAGTAATTGATACATTCCTCCAGCCAATACCCGTACAACTCCTTTCATTTCAAGTTCAAAAAGAATAGCATTCATTTTATGAACGGGAATGTCAGTTTCCACCACCAGCGTGTTAATCTGCAGATTTCCGCGTTGTGCCAGAATATCAACGATTCGTTGTTCTTCTCCGGACAAATCGGGAAACAGGTCACGCTGTACATTGACTGTTTTTTCCACGCAGGAAGCAACATTCCAGCCCATAGTCTGCACAAAGTCTTCGGCAGATAAAAGCAGAGAAGCTTTATTGTCACGGATCAGTTGATTGCATCCCTTGGAATATTCGTCAGTAACGCGACCGGGAAAAGCGAAACAGTCACGGTGATAACTCTCCGCAAGTTCGGCAGTAATCAGGGAACCGCCTTTTGCAGCAGATTCTATCACAATCGTAGCGTCGCACATACCTGCTACAATGCGGTTTCGGCTAACAAAATTATGCTTGTCCGGTGTTGTGCCGACAAGAAACTCAGTCAGCAGACCACCTCTGTCGAGCATATCAACAGCCGTTTTACGATGGAGAGAGGGATAGATACGGTCTAATCCATGAGCCAATACGCCTACCGTAGCCAGTCCATTATCCAAAGCGCTCCGGTGGGCATTGATATCAATGCCATAGGCAAGGCCGCTGACCACTAACACATCAGGACATAACGCTTTCAAGTCACGAAGGAAAGTAGCGCAAAGTTGCGTTCCATAATCGGTAGCGTGGCGGGTACCCACCATATTTAGAATATGGAGAGCATTCAAATCCGCATTTCCCTTGAAGAAAAGCACGACAGGAGCATCCTCACACTCCCGCAAACGGGAAGGATAAGCTTCATCATAATAAGTCAGGCATTGAATGCGGTTCTTCTGCAGAAATCCGAGTTCCTGCTCTGCACGGGCAATGAGTGACGGACAATCCAGTGCGGCAGATATCCGTTCGTTAACTCCGGGAATACGTTCGGAAAGCTCTTTCCGGTAGCGGAAGACATCAGTGGCACTTTTCATGCCCTCTACCAGACGCTTCGCTCCAATGTGCCCGATACCGGGCACCATGGTCAGAGCGATGCTATAAATCTGTTCTTCTTCGTTATCGGTCATTTCAGGTATGGAGCAAAGACGTTGTCGAATAATTCGCTGCTACTCAAACGTCCGTTTACCACACATACCGTTTCAACAGTGGATTTCACTACTACTTTTTGATCACTTTTGCGGAAGATATCCTGATAGAATACATACTTGATACCCTCTTTTTTCATATATAGCTTGGAGACAAATTCATCTCCACTCTTCAACGGAGTCTTGAAAGCCATATTGATGCGCGCCACTACCGGATCGACTCCCTGCTCATGAAGCGCTGCAAAGCTAATACCTACCGAGATCAGAAACTCATGGCGGGTATGCTCCAGATAATGTTGATAATTGGCATTGTTGACAATACCTTGCAGGTCGCATTCATAATCGCGTACCTTCATCTCCAGCTCGTAAATGTACTGACTCATCTGTTTATCCTCTTTTCTGTTCTACATCAAGTCCTTTGAACTTCTTCAGTTCTTCGGTAGATACCAATTTATATAATTTGTCGCTGGGACGTATCTTGTCTGATTTCATCGAGAAGCGCTGTCCCTTCTTGACTGTTTCTACCGGTTTCAGATCGACGCGGGCTTCGTCCAGCGTCATGAAGACTGCACCGGTGGTTGGTCCCGTAATCAGCAATTTATCGCCTACACTGACTTCGGACGCCTCCACCAGAAATTCGGAAACGCCGATATTGGAGAAGTATTTGATACCTTTACCCACATAGATTTTACGCTCCGTAGCTGCCGAACCGTAATTCCGTGTCCATTCGCCAAGCCGTTGTCCGAGGTAATAGCCATCCCAGAATCCACGGTTGAAAACAGCTTTCAGACGTTCGTCCCAAGCTGCGATTTTTTCGTCTGTAAAGGTATCGTCCAAATAAGACTGAATCGCCTCTTTATAACATTCTACCACTGTACGCACATACTCAGGGCCACGGGCACGACCTTCGATTTTGAATACACGCACACCTGCATCCATCATCTTATTCATAAAATGAATAGTCTTCAGGTCTTTCGGCGACATGATATATTCGTTGTCGATATCCAGTTCCACATCTGTCTCCTTATCACGAACGGTATAAGAACGACGGCATACTTGCATACAAGCCCCCCGGTTGGCGGAGTGATTCATTTCATGCAAAGAGAGGTAGCACTTTCCGGAGACTGCCATACACAGAGCACCGTGACAGAACATCTCAATACGAATCTGTTCACCACTCGGTCCACAGATATTTTCTTCCCGGATCTGACGATAAATCTCTGCAACCTGCTCCAGATTCAGTTCGCGTGCAAGCACCACAACATCGGCAAACTGGGCATAAAATTTCAAGGCTTCCGCATTCGATATATTAAGCTGAGTAGACAAATGCACTTCCTGCCCGATCCGGTGGGCATAATTCATCACTGCCACGTCAGCAGCAATCACTGCAGATATTCCGGCTGCTTTGGCCGCATCGACAATAGTACGCATCAAAGGAATATCCTTATCATAGATAATCGTATTGACTGTCAGATAGCTTTTCATCCCGTGTTCGTCGCACGTCCGGGCTATCTCACGCAAATCATCAACGGTAAACGTATTGGCAGAACGGGCACGCATGTTAAGGTTTTCTATACCAAAATAGATAGAATCGGCTCCAGCCTGAATGGCTGCCGCAAGAGATTCGCGCGAACCGACAGGCGCCATTATTTCAAAGTCTTTTATATTCATTTTACTGTTCGATAATCATTAAAATGTGATAGGAGTATGCAAAGGTACGAATTAATCCGCATCCGTGAAACTTACCTCAACAAATAGTTCTTTCAGTTTTTATCCGTACCTTTGCACGGCAAAAAAGAAGTATCAATTATGAAGATAAACCATATAGACCTGGGAGAACATCCTATACTACTCGCCCCCATGGAGGACGTGACAGACCCGGCTTTCCGCCTGATGTGCAAAAAGTTCGGTGCCGACATGGTATATACTGAATTTGTATCGAGTGATGCATTGATACGTGCCGTCAACAAGACCGCGCAGAAGTTGAGCATCAGTGACGAAGAGCGTCCTGTTGCCATTCAGATTTATGGGAAGGATACGGAAACAATGGTGGAAGCCGCCAAAATAGTGGAACAGGCACAGCCTGATATTCTCGATATCAACTTCGGTTGCCCGGTGAAAAGAGTAGCGGGAAAAGGTGCCGGAGCAGGAATGTTACAGAATATTCCGAAGATGCTGGAGATTACCCGTGCGGTAGTAGATGCCGTGAAAATACCGGTAACTGTAAAAACTCGTCTGGGATGGGATGCCAATAATAAAATCATTGTAGATTTGGCAGAACAATTGCAGGATTGCGGTATTACCGCATTGACTATCCACGGTAGGACCCGTGCGCAAATGTACACCGGAGAAGCAGACTGGACACTGATAGGGGAAGTAAAAAACAATCCCCGCATGCATATTCCTATCATCGGCAACGGAGATGTGACTACGCCTCAACGCTGTAAGGAGTGTTTCGACCGTTATGGAGTAGACGCTGTCATGATCGGTCGTGCAAGCTTCGGACGCCCCTGGATATTCAAGGAAGTGAAGCATTATCTGGAAACAGGAGAAGCGCTTCCCCCACTCAGTTTTGAATGGTGCATGGAGGTATTACGACAGGAGGTAGTAGACAGTGTGAATCTGCTTGACGAACGCAGAGGTATTCTGCATGTACGCCGTCATCTGGCTGCCAGTCCGTTGTTCAAAGGCATTCCTAATTTTCGTAATACCCGTATCGCTATGCTTCGGGCGGAAACAAAGGAAGAATTGTTCCGGATATTTGATGAGATAACTGCCAATCTAGCATCTGTAGATCGATGATATACCAGATTGGTTTACTTAAACATCGGCTGCGCAAACCACTTCTTGAACATCCACGTTGCTACAACATATAAAACGAACGCTGAGAAGAAGCCTACAATAGCGTCAATAACATAATGCGCCTGAATATACACGGTAGCACCACAAAGTAGCATATAAAAAGGAATCAGGCAGGCAAAGAGCTTTTTGCTGCCACGCCACGCCATAATCATCAAGATAGTGGAAATGCCGACATGAGAACTGGGGAATGCCGCAGTAGGTCGTTCGCCTACCTGCTGCGAGCCCTCTACCAGATTGTAGAAGAACCCATGCTGATAGCCGGGACCGGGCAATAGTTCCTGATGATGATTGAAATAATCGCCAATAGCCGGGAAGATACCTTTCGACACATTATCGAACCCGATAGCCGGAAAATAGAATTGCGGTCCCGCCACCGGAACAAAGATATAAATGAGATAATAAATAAAGAAAGAAGTTACCAGTACAAATGACATCTTCTCAAACCATTCAAACTTATAGATAAAGTAGAATAACGTCACAATCAGCATCATCGGATAATAGAAGAAATATCCCAAATTGAATGCTTCGCTGACTATCAGATGCGGAAATGTGTGGCAGAACCAGATAGCAGGCTGCCCATTGAAGATAAATTGTTCGGCAACAGCAAATACATGATCAAGATTGGGGAAGAACCGGTTAAACTCAAACGTATCGGGATACCAGTACGAAAGCAGGCTCATCTGAATGACAACCCGCACAAATGCCGAGAACTTACAAGGTGCCAGCCGATAAAGATACATCAACAGGAAAGTCATTGCAGCAATCATCGCCCTATCCAGCAACATGTGCCATGGATGATCCATTCGCTGAAACAGGAACAGTATCAAGATGGAGGTCAACAGATTATAAATCAATGTAATCTTCTCCACAGCAAACAACCCCTTCCGGGTTTCCACTCGCTTAAATAAGTCTAAAGCCATCCTTCGTTTTTATACCAGGCAATCGTTTCACGAACTCCCTTCTCCAGATCATATTCGGGAGCATACCCTAACTCTGTCATTGCAGGGGTTATATCACATTGCCAGTTACGTTGTTTCATTATTTTATACTTGTCAGAATTCAGCGTACTGCTCTTCCCGGAACGCGTAGCAATAAATTCAGCGAGCAAAGATATAACTTTTAGCACAATTAATGGACATTTCATATGAATAACAAACGGATTGCCCAGTTCTTTTTGTATTAAGTCCGAAAATGTGCGGCTTTTATATACGTTTCCATCCGACAGGAAATACGCTTTTCTCGCTACTCTTTTCTCTATTCCAAGGAAGATGGCCTGCACAATATCCTTTACATAAATAAAAGTCAGATCCTGTCTCCGGAAACCCACCGAGAAGTCCACATGCTGACGGATGGACTTTGCCATCAGGAAATAATCCATTTCACGGGGACCGTAAACTCCTGTAGGACGATAAATGACATAAGGGAAACCGGGAATGCTCTGTATATAAAGTTCGGCTTTGAGTTTACTAAATCCATAAGCCGTATTAGGCATCGGAGAATCATCTGCCGAAATGGGCGAGTAATCTTTTTCATGCACCGGTCCGAATACGCTCAATGTGCTGATATAGATAAACTGCTTCGGAACCATATTGAGTGCCTTCAACGTATCAACAAAATATTTAGTCTGAAGATAATTTACATAATCAAATGTTTTCTTGTCCGAACACTTGGTGACTCCCGCACAATGAATAATGTAATCAAATTTGTTATACGTCCCTTTATGCCCGGAGAGTTGGGCACGCAATTCGTTGGGATGAGCAAAGTCCAGTTCCAGAAAATGAATCTTCCGGTTCTTCAAATACTGCTTGCTGCTGCTAGAACGGATTCCCGCCCACACACCAAACTTTCGTTTCAGTGCCTCTTCGACAATAAAACTTCCAATGAATCCACTTGCACCTGTAATTAGAATACTCTCCATTAATATAGTCCTAATATATAAGAAAAGAATGACGCTACAAAGATACAATAAATATAAAACAAAAGCCATTTTGCTTTTCTCAATTATTATTTGTTTATTTGCAACGCAATTTATTTACTATTCAACACTTTAAAGCACGTGGAAGACAAAGCAGATTTCGACTATCTTTTTAAAGAGTACTACCCCCAACTTTATTATTATGCATTCCATCTGATCAATAATATGGAGGCTAGTAAAGATATCGCAAGTGATGCTTTCGAATTTATTTGGACTAACTATGCCAAGATTGATAAAACCACAGCCAAATCTTATCTCTATGTTTACGTCCGTAACAAATGCATCGATTACTTGCGTCATCAGAACGTACACGAACAATATGTTCAATTATATATAAAACTGACCGAATCATACACAGAAACAGAATACAAAGAATATGACGAAAGGATGATGCGCATCCACAAAGCTATTTCAACGCTTACTGCCCACACCCGGCATATCCTTGAAGAATGTTATGTACGAAGAAAAAAATATCAGGAAGTGGCTGATGAACTGAATATAAGCGTAAGCGCTGTCCGAAAACACATTGTAAAAGCACTCTCTGTACTCCGTAAAGAGTTTGCTAAAAAAGAATAAAGAGGGTATCTAACTATCTTAAACAAACGTATTAAAATAAGTAATAGAAATAAAAACAACCAAGAACTGAAAAGTTATTTATGGATAAGGACAAAGGTTACAACGATATAAATGATTCCATCAAAAAAGCATTAGATATCATGGAATCCCCCTCAGAGCTCAATGAGAAAGAAACGTCCGGCGCTCTTGAAGATGATGAATGCCTGCAAACATGCCGTGACATCATGGATATGAATGTAGCGTTACAACAACAGCAAACTCCCGGATCGATAGACGTAGAAGCTGAATTAGTTCGTTTCAAAGCGAAACACACTAAGCGAAAACCTTTTGCCGGACTGAAACTCGCCATCAGTCTGGTCTCAGCGGCGGCTATCCTCACAGGTCTTGTATTCATCATATCCAATACTCTGGATATATTCCCGACTCCTGACCCAATCACCGTCTTTACAGCAGATAATACTCCCCAAGAAATTACCCTGCAAGCTGAAGACGGAGAGAAAATGATATTAGGTGAATCACAAAAAGATCCGAAAGTAGCTGCCAAAACCAAAGAATATCTGGATTACAGCCGTACTAAAAAGACAGTAGCCAATGTCCCTAATGCACAAAATACGATTCAAACTCATACACTGACCATCCCCAGAGGGCAGAACTTTAAAGTGATCCTTTGTGACGGAACAGAAGTATGGCTCAATGCAAATACCCGATTAATTTATCCCACGGCATTTGTAGAAAAAGAACGTACCGTATATCTGGAAGGTGAAGCATACTTCAAAGTAACCCCTAATAAACAGCAACCATTTATTGTAAAGACTCCAAGTATACAAACACGTGTACTAGGTACAGAATTCAATATACGCAGCTACAACCCGGAAGACTCTCACGTAGTACTTATCAATGGAAAGGTAGAAGTCAGTAACACCCAAGGGGGCGCCTACACTGCCATTACTCCGGGAGAAGATGCACATCTGCAAGCTGACGGCAATTTTATCCTGACGGAAGTAGATTTGGACTCTTACATTTACTGGAAAGACGGCTACTTCTACTTTGACGATGTCACTCTTCGGGAAATTATGCAAAATCTCGGACGCTGGTACAATGTAAGTATAGAATTCCGCAATAAAGAAGCTATGAACTACAAAATGCACTTTGTAGCTGATCGCCGGCTTGGGCTTGAACACACCATTCAATTACTTAATCGGATGAAAAAAGTAACCGTAACTTTAAACGGCAATACTCTTACTATCGATTAGTATTTTCATACAAAAAGTATACAAAAGCACAAAGAAAACAACAAAATATTATCTTTTAAAGAAAATAATTCGCAAAAGGGGTGTCTTAAATTTCCTTTCATACGCACTATTAATATAAAACAAGTTCAAAATAGTGTTATTTAAAATCAAACGTATGAAAAGAAACTGGTATTTATTTATCGTGTGCCTCCTATGCGTATGCTTACTGCCACGACCGGCAGAAGCTCAGACACAAAACGAAAAGAAAATCACGTTGGAATTCAACAATGAACGCTTGCCTTCTGTGTTGAAACGTCTGGAGAAAGTATCAGGATACAAAATCCTGTTTACGTATGATGATGTCAAGAAATTCACAGTCTCGGGGTCCGTAAAAGACAAGAGCATAAAGCAAGCACTAGACATCATACTCATCGACAAGCCATTAGAATACCATATAGATGGCCAGTTTATCACAATCACTCCTACCGGCCCATCCAAACAGGCTAAAATATTCGATGTTAACGGAGTAGTCATATCCGGAGATGACGGGCAACCGCTCATCGGAGCCACCGTACAGATTAAAGGCAGCAAATCCGGAGTACTGACAGACCTGAATGGCAAATTCTTTATCGAGAAAGTAGCCAGCAACTCTATCTTACAGTTCTCTTATATTGGCATGCATCCACAGGAGCTAACCGCCACTCCAACGATGAGTGTTACACTAAATACCGATGTGCAAACGCTGTCGGAAGTCGTAGTCACAGGCATGCAGAAAATGGATAAACGATTGTTTACCGGTGCTACTGCACAGCTATCCGCCGAAGAAGTAAAACTCGACGGTATGCCCGAAATCAGTCGTGCGCTGGAAGGACGTGCCGCCGGTGTATCAGTTCAAAATGTATCGGGAACATTTGGTACTGCTCCTAAAATCCGGGTTCGTGGTGCTACCTCTATATATGGTAGTTCCAAACCTCTGTGGGTGGTGGATGGAGTTATTATGGAAGACGCAATTGAAGTCGGTGCAGACGATCTCTCTTCGGGAGACGCAGAAACATTGATCAGTTCTGCTATTGCCGGTCTGAATGCGGACGACATTGAAAGCTTTCAGATATTGAAAGATGGCTCTGCAACTTCTATTTATGGAGCACGTGCTATGGCAGGTGTAATTGTCGTTACCACCAAAAAAGGAAAAGCCGGTATTAACAAGATTAGTTATACAGGTGAATTTACCACTCGTATGATCCCCACCTATAACGAATTCAACATTATGAATTCACAGGAGCAAATGGGAGTTTATAAAGAAATGGAACAAAAAGGATGGTTAAATTACAGTGACATCTATCGCGCTGCCAATAGTGGTGTATATGGTCGTATGTATAAGCTTATCAATACTTTCGACCCTGTCACCGGACAATATGCCATATCCAGTACTGAAGAAATGAACGCTTATCTACGCGAAGCAGAAATGAGAAATACCGATTGGTTTGATGCTTTATTCTCTAATAATATTTCACAGAACCACTCGGTCAGCATTACTTCCGGAACTGAAAAGTCTTCTTTCTATGCATCATTGAGTGCAATGCTCGATCCGGGATGGTACAAACAAAGTGAAGTGAAACGCTATACAGCAAATGTAAACACAACTTATAACGTACTCAAAAATCTATCCGTCAACCTGATTTCAAGCGCATCCTACCGTAAGCAAAAAGCACCCGGAACCATTAGCTCTACCGTCAACGCCGCAAATGGAGAAGTCAGTCGCAGTTTTGATATCAACCCATATTCTTATGCCATCAACACTTCTCGAGCAATGGACCCGAACGCTTATTATACTTCCAATTATGCTCCATTCAATATTTTACATGAACTAGACAATAACTACATTGAACTGAATGTAGTAGATGTGAAATTTCAGGGAGAGATAAAATGGAAAGCCCTTCCCGAACTGGAGTTTAGCGCATTAGGATCATTAAAATATCAGGCCAGTTCTCAAGAGCACAATATCCTGGATAACTCTAATCAGGCAACAGCATATCGCACAGGTATGGATGACGCAACCATTCGTAACAACAATGGGCTGCTTTACAGCGATCCGGATGATATTTACTCATTACCTATCAGCATTCTGCCACGAGGAGGCATCTATCAACGTAAAGATTACAAAATGTTAGGATTGGATTTCCGTGCGACCGCTTCATGGAATCATCTATTTGCCGAGAAGCATATCACCAATGCTTTCGGAGGAATGGAAGTCAATGATCTCCGCCGTTCATACACCATGTTCAATGGTTGGGGGATGCAATACTCAATGGGTGAAACTCCATCCTATGTATATCAGTTTTTCAAGAAAGGATTGGAAGCAGACGATAAATATTATGCGCTGGAACACAGTTTGGCACGCAGTGTGGCCACATTTGCCAACGTGACCTATTCGTACGACGGGCGTTATACCATGAACGGGACATTCCGTTATGAAGGAACCAACCGCATGGGCAGAAGTCACTCTGCACGTTGGCTCCCCACCTGGAACCTGTCAGGAGCATGGAATGCTCATGAAGAAAACTTTTTCAAAAAGCTGGAACCAACTCTTTCACACCTCACTCTGAAAGTTTCTTATTCACTGACAGCCGACCGCGGTCCCGCCAATGTAACAAACTCACAAGCTATTTTCAGAGCTTATTCTCCCTACCGCCCTTTTACAGATATCCAAGAACCGGGAATCTTTATGGCAGACAGTGAGAACAGCGAACTGACCTATGAAAAGAAACATGAATTGAATATCGGTGGGGATATTGGTTTCCTTGATAACCGGATCAATCTGGCACTCGATTGGTATAAACGTAACAATTATGACCTCATCGGAGCGGCAATCACCCCGGGAGTTGGCGGAGGAGGAACTTATACGTATGCTAATGTAGCTTCAATGGAAAGTCACGGTATCGAGTTCACTCTTTCTACACAGAATATAAAGAAAAAGAACTTCAGCTGGAGCACAGACTTTATCTTCTCACATACCAAAAATAAAGTTACCGACCTTAAATCACTGGCAAATGTGATGGATTTAATTTCCGGTAACGGATTTGCCCGTGAAGGCTATCCGGTTCGTGGTTTGTTCTCTATCCCATTTGTAGGCCTGGACAAGAATGGTCTTCCCCTATTCGATATCAATGGTAAAATTACAAGCACAGAGATTGAATTCCAGGCACGTGACAATATCGATTATCTGAAATATGAAGGACCGACAGACCCGACTATCACCGGTAGTCTTGGAAACGTCTTCACATATAAAGGCTTCAAGCTAAATGTTTTCCTTACTTATTCATTCGGCAATGTAGTCCGTCTGGACCCGGTATTCAAAGCCAGCTACTCCGACCTGACAGCTATGCCGCGTGAATTTAAGAACCGATGGACACTACCCGGCGATGAAAGCCAAACAGATATTCCGGCAATAATCAGCTATCCGCAGTATAGCCATAATCTGAATCTGTCTTATGCCTACAATGCTTATAATTACTCAACGGCCCGCATCGCGAAGGGAGACTTCATCCGAATGAAAGAAATATCACTCGCCTATGAGTTTCCACGCACTTGGTTGAACCCGTTAAAGATATCCAACTTATCACTCAAATTACAAGCTACTAACCTCTTCCTGCTTTATGCAGATAAGAAATTGAACGGACAAGACCCGGAGTTCTTTAACACCGGAGGCGTAGCCTCTCCGGTACCCCGTCAGTTTACTTTGACATTGAGATTAGGATTATAAATTAACTAATAAGTTTATAAATAAAATTAGATATGAGAAAAAATATAATACATATAGGACTGATATTGCTACTAGCTCCATGCTATACAGCTTGCAGCAGTTTTCTGGATGAACTTCCGGACAACCGGACAGAGTTGGATACCGAACAAAGTATCGCCAATATCCTGGTATCTGCCTATCCGCAAAGTACAAATTGCGAAATAGGGGAATTATACAGCGATAACACAGACGAGAATAGTCGTGCATATGGTTACTGGCAAAAGGTAGAAGAGGACTTGTACAACTGGAAAGATACCTACGAAGAAGGACAAGATACTCCACAAGCCTTATGGGATGCCTGCTATGCGGCAATCGCCTCATCCAACCATGCACTGCAAGGAATCAAGAACCTGGGAAATCCGACATCGTTAAATCCCCAGAAAGGGGAAGCTCTGGTATGCCGTGCCTATGCTCATTTTATGCTGGCAACTACATTTTGCCAAGCATATAACAGTAATACAGCCGAACAGGAATTAGGCATTCCCTACATGGAAACACTTCAGACTACTGTAGCCCCCCATTACGAACGTGGTACGCTCGCCAGTGTATATCGAAAAATTGCAGCTGATCTGGAAGAAGGCATCCCTCTAATTAACGATGATGCCTATTCTATTCCCAAATATCATTTCAACAAGAAAGCGGCATATGCTTTTGCCGCACGTTTCTACCTCTATTATATGCAACCGGATTTCTCTAATTGCAAAAAAGTAGTAGAATACGCTAATCTTGTATTAGGAGCAAATGCCGATGAAGTACTGCGGGACTGGAAATATCTCGGGACCCTCAGCCCCAATGGAGACGTCCAGCCTAATGCTTATATCGATGCAAGTGAGCCCGCCAACCTACTCCTTCTCAGTACCAGCTCTACGCTTGGCGGAGTAATAGATGCCGGTTACGGACTCTGCATGCGCTACTCACACAATGCTGTAACCGGGCTGGAAGATTGTTATTCAACCGGACTATGGGGTGCCTACACCAGATTCCGCCAACAACCATTTGAACCTTCGCGATCACCTAAAATCTCTTTCCGCCGGATCACTCTAATGGCAAAAATAGCCGTATCAGGCGGTGGGTTTTATCCTTACGCCATGGTTCCTGCATTCACTACTGATGAAACTCTGATCACTCGTGCAGAAGCATACACCTATCTGAAACAATATGATAAAGCTGCCGCCGACATCACTTCCTGGCAGAAGTCCTTTACTACCCATACGCAAACGATAACTCCGGAAATGGTTGACCAGTTTTACGGAAGTATGAAATACTATAATCTTAATGAAGGAGTTATCACTCCTAAAAAGACCTTGTCTCCAGACTTTACGCTTGAACCCGGCAGACAGACTAACTTCATTCATTGTATCCTGCATCTGCGCAGAATCACCACACTGGGAGAAGGCCTACGCTGGCAAGATATAAGACGATACGGCATTACTGTACAACGCCGTTACTTTGAAAACGAAGAATTAATGGACATTACTGATACCATGGACAAAAACGACTTGCGCAGGGTCGTCCAGATTCCGGCAAATGTAATAGCAGCAGGTATAGAAGCAAATCCAAGATAAAAAGAGAAAGGAGAAAAGAATATGAAACAATACATCTTATTATACGCATTATTCATCGCCACAGCAATCTGCTTGGGCGCATGTAACAATGATGAGGATATCGATACTGCAAACAGCATCTTCCCGATGGAAGAAACTACCGGCAATGCATTCGATCATTGGTTATTCAGAAATTACATGAATACCTACAACGTCACCTTCAAATACCGTATGGAAGATATCGAAAGCGATCAATCCAAGAATTTGATCCCTGCCGATTATAATAAGTCGGTGGTATTAGCCAAAATTGTAAAGCATGTCTGGATGGAAGCATATGATGAGCTGTGCGGCATTAACTTCCTGCGGGTTTACATTCCCAAAACGATACATCTGATAGGTTCTCCGGCTTACGATAAAAGCGGGACGATGGTACTTGGAACAGCAGAAGGGGGAATGAAAATTACCCTTTACAATGTAAATAGCCTGAATGTGGAAAACATTAATATAGAACAATTAAACAAATTCTATTTCAAAACAATGCATCATGAGTTCGCTCATATTCTGCATCAGACAAAAAATTACGATCCTGCCTTCGACCGCATCACCGAAAATGCATATATCGGAAGCAACTGGTATGTGTATACCGATCCGGAAACCGGAAAACAAAGTTCACGCACCGACCAGCAAGCCTGGCAAGCAGGTTTTGTCAGCCCCTATGCAATGAGCGAGGCCCGAGAAGATTTTGTTGAAAACATCGCTATATATGTCACCCACGATGAGTATTATTGGAAATCCATGTTAGCTGCCGCAGGAGAAAGCGGTGAAGCAATAATCAACAAAAAATTCAATATTGTCTATAATTATATGAGAGATACCTGGGGAATAGATTTAGATGATCTGCGTTCTGTCGTACTACGGCGTCAGGATGAAATTTATTCTTTAGATCTGAACACTATCGATATTGAAGACGACATCAACTCTACCAACAACTAAAAAGACACTGATTATGAAGCAAAAAATATTAACCTACTTTATATTGGTTACAGCCTGTATCGGTCTTCATTCCTGTTTATTTCAACAGGATGATTATTTCGATAAGTCCTCTGCCGAACGTGCCGCTGCAGATGTTATTAAATGTAGCGAACTATTAAAAAGCTCTCCAAACGGTTGGCTGCTGGAATATTATATTGGCTCCGGCTATGCTATGGGAGGTATCACTCTCCTTTGTAAGTTTGATGACAAAAAAGTGACGATGGCTTCTACACTAAGTACCCCTAATGTACCATCAGGAGTTTTTATAGAATCTCTCTATCAGGTGGTTTCCGAACAATCCACCATGCTCACATTTGACAGCTATAATGAGCTGATTCATGCTTTTGCAGCTCCGGCAGGCAGTGGAAACGATGCAAATGCCAACATGGGGGGAGACTATGAGTTTATTATCATGGATGCTTCGGATAACCAGATCACTCTACTAGGAAAGAAATATGGTAATACAATGACCATGACACGAATGCCGGTAACAACTAAATGGAAAGAGTATATCAGGGGAGTGAATGAAATAGAAGAGAATGCTTATTTATATCAATTCGATATAATGGCAGGAGGAGAAAAAATCGGTTATTTAAAACGTGATAACTATACGCTGTCATTTAGTGGAAAAACAGAGACCTCTTCCACAACGATCCCCTTTGTCTTTACTCCCAACGGACTTCACTTCCGCGAACCTGTTATTATCAATGGCAAAAAAATGCAATATTTTGCCTGGGACAATGCGTTCATGACATTCACTTGTACGGATGAAAGTGCTCAAGGAGTAAAATTAGTATCCCTTTATCCGGAAGGTTATCTTTATTATCATGATCTTCTTGGTAGTTACAAGTTCAAATGTAAAGCATTGACACAGCCGGAAAGTGGTAAAGAGCAGACGTTCGAAAGTAAAGAGTTCGACATCACCATTTCACAAAATGTAGAGAACAAAAGCTTTAACTTATCAGGTCTCAATGTACCTATCAGCATCACCTATGACCGTTCCAGTGGCAAGATGATTATACCGGTTCAGGCATTAGGCTCAATAAACGGCTATTACGGTGCATTGTCATTTGGCAACGGCATGTCGTACATTCCTTATTTCATGAGTACGGAAACAGGCTATTACTTCTCTGTGGTAAGCAAGACAGAAAGCACTTCTCCACTAACAATAAGTTTCAAAGACGAAGGAACTTTTAGCCAGTTGACCGGAGCGGAACCTACTGCACTTGTATTCCAAGGTTATACTTCACCCGCATATAGCCAAAGTACTCTTGGCGGATGGGTAGGCTGGTATGACGACTATACAATTGAAAAGCAATAATAACCTGAATGCTGAACATTTTAAAAAGTATCAAGAATGAAAAAGTTACTAAATATATTCATACTGACGTTATGTATGTTGATTGCAGGATGCGACAATGATGACTCAAGCGTATCCGTATTGAAGGTCATCCAATCAGACGTAACGTTCAAAGCCGCCGGTGGAACAGGTTCTATCCGCATAGAAGCAACCGGTGACGTGACGGCAGTTGCAGACGCAGACTGGTGTACAATAAAAGAAACAAGCCATGAGATGGTTACATTTGACGTAAAGGAGAATTACGACTTTCCGGGACGATCTGCACAAATTATCATTCGTAATGAAGCAAATACACAGAGAGTAACCGTTACACAGCAAGGCGCCATCATCATTTATAACGAAAATGATTTGCAACAGGCTACAGGAAACGAAAAGAGTTCGTTGATTATTGCGCTGAAAGGTTCATTTCCATTTAAAGTAAACATTCCCGAAGATGCCAAAGAATGGTTATCTTACGAATTAGTAGATGAGGGTATCCAATTTAACTTCGAGAAAAACACCACCAATACTGTACGCGGAACATCTGTAGAAATTACAAATGGGGTACGTACTGCCGTATATGTGCTTATGCAATATGATGCCGAAAACTTACTGGGAAGCTGGGTAGCTAGTTTCAATCGTATCTGGCAAAAAGATTCGGCTACAGGTAAAGGTCCGGCCAGTATAAAAGAAAGCGAAGAGAATGGAACTTATGTTATTTCTCTTCCTAATTCCAGCCTCTTCCCGATGACTCTGGAAGCAACCTATACCGACCATGGTTTCAAGATTGCATCCGGACAATACCAAGGAGAAACAAAGGTAGAAAATGAAGACGGTACAATGACAACTACGTTATATATTTATTCGGGAATAGCCTCCGGTTATTATAGTTATTGGTTTCCTGAGCAAAGCGTCAACCTTGCTCCGACTATGATAAACGGAGAAATTGTATTGACTTTACAAGATAATGGAAGTGCCGAAGGAGATACTATTGCCGACTTACTGCTAGGATTCTTCCTGGAAAAAGACAATATATCACAAAATACTTTTGTGCCATCCCTTACCATGGACATTTACAATCTTAAATTATTCAGATAATTAGTTCATATTACCCAGATACATTAAAATATCAATTATATGAAAACAATATTCTATTGGGTTATTCTTAGTATCATATGCGGTTTCACACTTACTATCGCATCATGCTCAGACGATGATGACGTAACTTCGTTATCAGCCCCAGGAGATATCAAATACAGCGATATATCCAGCAACTCATTTAAAGTAACATGGACAGCTGATCCCAATGCTACAAGTTACATTGTAAAAATCAAAGACGAATGGAGAGAATTGACAGACAAAACTCAGACCGTATCCGAACCCAGCGCTACTTTCACCGGATTGGAATCAGAAAATAAATATTGGGTAGCAGTCTGTTCAACAACAGCAAATGCTTCCTCAGCCTCTCCTTTCAGCAAATGGATAGCCGTCAAAATGCCGGAAGGTTCTGTTGCCAGAACTTTTGCCTCCGGTGAGGGAACCGAACAATATCCATTTATCATCAAAACTGCAGGACAGTTAAAACTGATGGCTTATCTAGTTAACAAAACCAATGAAATTAAAAACACTCAGGCAATACTTGCTACAGATCAGGATGAGATTGAAATAGAAATGGACCCAACTATTGACTATACAAAAGCTTATTATGAACTGGGAAACGATATCGATATGAGTGGAGTAAACGACTGGACTCCGATAGGTACAGGACTTGACAACGAAAACATTGCTATGCCCGAAAAGAATATGTTCAGTGGTAGTTTTGATGGAAAAAACCATACTATACACAACTTTACCATCAATTACTCCAGCAATAATACAAGTGCCATGTGTGGTTTGTTCGGTTTGTCCAAATCCGGTTGCACCATCTCTAACTTAAACGTAGAAGGGGATATCACAGCTGTGCATACAGGAACCCAAGAAACAGCCAATTATTTAGTTATAGGAGGCATATTGGCTTACGGTTATCAGGCAGTCATTACTAATTGTACCTTTAAAGGTAGTATCCGTGCTTCATTCACCACCGATACAGACGGCACATCCATCGTTGGAGGGATATGCGGTACGATACTAGGTACAATCAATCAATGTACGGTGAATATTCCGGCTTCGTCGGAATTTATAGTCAACGGGGCCACTCCTCAAGTAGGTGCCATTGCCGGATATGGAAACAGCGGTTATATTACGTATTGTAAGGCAGTAGTTGACGGTTCGATCCTGGCAGAATCTAAACCAATTGATGACTCACGTGAATATGGAAGTGCAAGAGCACATGCCGGAGGTATATGTGGTGCTTCAAGCGGCTCAAGCATAGGTGCCTGCGATGTCACAATCAACGGAAGTATACATGCCAAAAGTAAAAAGTCATCCGAAGAAGGCTCCATCAGTACATCGGCTGCTGTGGGAGGAGTTTCCGGTAGTTATGCAGCCGATATGTTCGGCAATTGCAACATTCTCATTAAAGGAAGCTTAAAAGCAGAAGCCGACAATTCGGTAGATGTCGGCGGGGCCATTGGTTCACAAGTCAGAGCAGGCTACGGATGCAGTGCATTACATGTAACTATTTTGGGTGAAATAGCAGGAACATGTAGCAGCAGCGGATCTAGTTCGGATGCAACGTATGTAGGAGGCGTATATGGTACGGGGAGTTTCCAAATGGGAGGAATCTCAGACTCTGACGTAACTCTCAAAGGTAAAATTACGGCAGAACATCCCCAAATAGCGATGGCAGGTGGCATTGCAGGCAGTACATCCACCTTAACCCGTTGCTGGACAAACATTGACACGAATGCCCTCTTATCAGTAAAAGGAGGTACAGCAGGAGCTTCTTGTGGAGGTATAACGGCAAATTTACTGAGCGGAGGTATTTATGGCTGCTACACAGTCTGCAGAGGAACAATGCAGGCAACATCCGAAACGGCAAGTGGAAGAAACAGCATAAATATAGGTGGTATTGCCGGAGCTGCCAGTGGTACTATGAGGGCACGTAAAATACTAACCGGATGCTACTCTCTCATTGAAGGCAGTCTGACCGGTAATGGAGAAACAGTATTTGCCGGAGGCATTGTTGGTATGAGTAATGCCTATACAAACATGAACTCCACGTACTGGTGGAGTGCTTCCGATGCAATAAAAGGACATTCCGGCGTAATAGGAGAATCGGATGTATTTAAGATGCAGGATTCCAGTCAAGCCAGCCTTGAGGAAGCAGCCCAAGAAATGAATATCGCATTAAAAGACTCCGGATACGGATACTTCTTCTACCGCGAAAAAGACAAGTGTCTGAACATTACGACAACACTACCATAATCATCTCTCTTTTAAGTTACCCCTGCCACCCTTGACCTCCTTTATAGAGATAAAGTATCAAGGGTGGTTTATTTTTTCTCGCCTCAAAGTTTCTACAAGGAAAATAATCTTATATCTTTGTATCAACATATTTTAAATGACTACATTATGGCGAAAAAGAAAGAAAAGAAAGAGAAAAAGGCCGGCAAAAGAATGAATAAGAAAGAGCTGGCAGCGTTATTGATTAACTTTTTCCATGCCAAACCAAGCGAGACGCTTAGTATGAAATACATTTTCTCGGAATTGCATCTCACTACTCATCCGCAGAAAATGCTATGCGTTGATATATTACATGACCTTTTAGATGACGACTATATTTCTGAAATTGAAAAAGGAAAGTTCCGGCTGAACAATCACGGAACGGAAATGACGGGTACTTTCCAGCGCAAGAGCAATGGGAAGAACTCCTTCATTCCCGAAGGTGGAGGCGAGCCGATCTTTGTTGCCGAACGAAATTCGGCACATGCGATGAACAATGACAAAGTAAAAATCACCTTCTATGCCAAAAGAAAAAATAAAGACGCAGAAGGAGAAGTAATAGAAATACTGGAACGTGCCAATGATACATTTGTCGGTACTCTGGAAGTAGCCAAATCATACGCCTTCTTAGTCACAGAGAACCGTACGCTTGCCAACGACATCTTCATCCCGAAAGAAAAGCTGAAAGGCGGAAAAACCGGAGACAAGGCAATCGTAAAAGTAACCGAATGGCCGGATAAGGCAAAGAATCCTATCGGACAAGTGATCGATATTCTGGGTAAAGCAGGAGATAATACGACAGAGATGCACGCTATCCTTGCCGAATTCGGCTTGCCCTATGTATACCCGAAAGCGGTAGAGACTGCCGCCGATAAAATTCCTGCAGAAATTACTCCGGAAGAAATAGCCAGACGCGAAGACTTCCGTAAGGTAACGACTTTCACCATTGACCCGAAAGATGCCAAAGATTTTGATGACGCACTTTCTATCCGCCCCATAAAAGACGGTTTGTGGGAAGTGGGTGTACACATCGCCGACGTGACACATTACGTAAAAGAAGGAGGCATCATCGACAAGGAAGCAGAGAAGCGGGCGACTTCCGTTTATCTGGTAGACCGGACCATCCCCATGCTTCCCGAACGGCTATGTAACTTCATCTGTTCCTTGCGTCCGAATGAAGAAAAACTGGCATTCTCCGTCATCTTCGACATCACGGAGAAAGGAGAAGTCAAAGATTCACGTATCGTACACACTGTCATCAACTCCGACCGCCGTTTCACCTACGAAGAAGCGCAACAGATTATCGAAACCAAGGCCGGTGACTTCAAGGAAGAAGTACTGATGCTGGATACGATAGCCAAAGCACTGCGTGAGAAACGTTTTGCAGCAGGAGCCATCAACTTCGACCGCTATGAAGTGAAGTTTGAAATTGACGAGAAGGGAAAACCCATCAGCGTTTACTTTAAAGAGTCCAAAGACGCCAATAAGCTGGTAGAAGAATTCATGCTGCTCGCTAACAGGACGGTGGCGGAAAAGGTGGGACGCGTACCCAAGAATAAGAAACCGAAAGTACTTCCTTACCGTATCCACGATCTGCCCGATCCGGAGAAACTGGAGAACTTGTCACAGTTCATCGCCCGCTTCGGCTACAAAGTGCGTACAAGCGGAACAAAAACAGACATATCAAAGTCTATCAACCATTTGCTGGATGATATTCACGGAAAGAAGGAAGAGAATCTCATTGAAACCGTATCCATCCGTGCCATGCAGAAAGCGCGTTATTCTACGCACAACATCGGACACTACGGACTGGCATTCGATTATTATACCCACTTTACTTCGCCGATCCGTCGTTTTCCGGATATGATGGTACATCGTCTGGTAACGAAGTACATGGACGGAGGGCGAAGCGTATCCGAAACAAAATATGAGGATCTCTGCGACCACAGTTCGAACATGGAGCAAATTGCCGCCAATGCCGAACGTGCTTCCATCAAATACAAACAGGTAGAATTCATGAGCGAGCGACTCGGACAGATTTATGACGGAGTAATCTCGGGTGTGACGGAATGGGGGCTTTACGTTGAACTCAATGAAAACAAATGCGAAGGTATGGTTCCGATCCGTGACCTGGATGACGACTATTATGAATTTGACGAAAAGAACTATTGTCTCCGCGGACGCCGCAAAAACAAGATATACAGTTTAGGAGATGCTATCACGATCCGTGTGGCACGTGCCAATCTGGAAAAGAAGCAGTTAGACTTTGCGCTTATTGAGAAATAGAAGTAAATGCAATAAGTATATACTTAAAACTGATTGATAGTATTACTCATCTTATGCCACCCTATTGGCACGGTTGTGCCACCGCATTGGCACAACTGTGCCATGCCTTTGGCACAACCGTGCCAGTAGGGTGGCACAAACAAAGAACTGATTCTCTCCCTATCATCCCATTATAGTGCTATAAATCAGGGAGACACACTTAACTTTAGAAAACCGACATTGAAAATGAAAACAATCGTTATCGAAGACAAGCAACGAATCGAATCCATTATTCTTCAGGCGGATGCCTGCTTTGTAGGCATGGTAGACTTAGAAGGCAATCCATACGTAGTTCCCATGAACTTCGGCTATGAAAACGATATCCTTTACCTCCATTCCGGTCCCGAAGGCGGGAAAATAGAAATGCTGCAACGCAATAACAACGTGTGTATCACGTTCAGCCTCGGCCATAAACTCGTTTATCAGCATAAACAAGTAGCCTGCAGCTATAGCATGCGCTCTGAAAGTGCCATGTGTCGTGGCAAAGTAGAATTCATAGAGGATATGGAAGAGAAACGCCGTGCACTGGACATTATCATGCGCCATTACACGAAGGATCAGTTCGGCTACTCCGATCCTGCCGTACGGAATGTCAAAGTATGGAAAGTACCTGTAGACCAGATGACAGGAAAAGTTTTCGGTCTGCGGGCAGATGAAAAACCATAAGAAGAAATGGTAGCGTAAAGAACAGCCATGAGCAGTGATAATGGTTTGTGAAGCAAACATGACCGAGCATCTCTATAAATTTTTATCCGCAGATTATGCCGCTCCCTATATTAGGAAGGTAGTATAACCTGCGGATAAAATATTATTCCTTGTTTACAATACCTTGTATCTCCTTCAGAGTAAGATTTCCGGTAATGATAATTACTGTAAATTCATTCTTCTCACCAGTCATCAGAACAAATTCTTTCTTCTTGTTTTTATCCTGCTTCAGATAAATCGTAGTCTTTTCTCCTTTATCTTTGATACGCATCAGTTCTTCATAACCGTTCTTAGAATTAATAAATGCGAACTCTTTCTTCATCTTGTCAATGATAGCAGGCTTGTCACAACTCAGAATTCGTATGTTATCCAGTTTTGAAGCTATACTGCCAATATTCACGCCTTCCGTCTGCATATCGGGCATCAGGCTGAGCATCGCTTTGGAGATATAAACTGAAGTAACTTCTTCCATGTCTGCAAACTTATCAAAGCGACTGTCCTGCGCATACATAAATAGTGAGCACAAAGAAAATAACAGGGTAATAATATACGTACGTTTCATTGTTTTGTATTATTTATTCGGTTTAATTGTTCATAAACATTCTCTCTGATCTTGCCAGTGGCTTCCTGTACCGTTTCCACTTCCTCCATCCCTTTGTTCAACCGTGAAGACAACATAACCAACGCCTTTTGTGCCTGCATATAGGCTTCTTCGGGAGTAGCGCACGTATCCTTCGGAGCAGAAGGCTTGTACAGATACATTCCTACTGAAAACAAAAGAAGCAGACTGGCAGCTATGCTTCCTAACCATTGCAGGCGGATGATACGTGTACGCTTTTTTACTTTCAACGCTCGCTTCTCACTCATATCCCACGCATCTATCATGTCATTCAGCCTTTCTTCCAGCCCGACAGGAATTTCGGGTTCAGGACAGGCAGCCAACTGCAGGAAAAGTTCCTTCTCGGCAAGCAAATCTTCAGAAACTTCCTCTTCCATAAAGAAACGTTTGAGTTCCTTTTCTTCAGCCTCACTAGTTACACCCTCGTAATACCGTGTCAGCAAATCTTCTATATCATCTGGTTTCATACTCAACTATTGCGTTAAATTGTTCACGTATCTTTTTGCGGGCCCGACTCAACAATACTCGTATATTGACAGCATTCAGTCCCGTGGCTTGTTCTATTTCTTCGAAGGAACAGTCATTCACATCCCGCAGTATCATCACATGCTTTTGCTGCCGGGGGAGCTGACTGATAAGACGCTGTACCTGATTTACTTCATCCCGCCATTCCATTTCGCTGATAATATTGAAGTCTGCCGAGATATTCAGTTCTTCGGGGGCACGTCCGTCCTCATCCAACTGGTTACGACGCAGTGCATCGTAGCACAAATTCTTGATAAGAGTGACGCTGTAAGCTTCGGCATTCAGGACACCGTTCAGTTGACCGCGCTTATTCCACAATTTCAGATATGCTTCCTGCACCATATCCTCAGCATCCTGGGCGTTCCCCATTAGCTGAAAAGCTACCCGAAAGAGCTTCCGGTGGCAGGGCAGAAATTGTTGTTTAAAATCAGTGACGTCCATTCTTCTTTCCAGTTTCCATACTTACCAGTTTATCAATATCATCTTTGACAAATTTACCATTTATCTGTATCAATGTACAGCTATCGTTTCCGGAGCAGACAACTAATAATTCGCGAATAGCATCCTTTCTGATTTTCATCAGTATGTGCACCTTCTCTCCTCCATCGTTGATGCGCATCAGTTCTTCATAGCCTTTCCGGTTCAACTTGCTTACTTTACTGCTGAAACGTTTTTTCACGCTTGCCGAACAATCTCCCAAGTCCATGACTTTCATCGATTTCACTTTTCTTATGATTTCACTTCCCTCTTCATGTTTGCAGAACATCTTTCCGAGAGACATCATAAAAGGAGATACTTTCACATAGTCGACATTCTGTTCGCATTCAAACTCATCGAAAAGACTGTCTATGCTTTGCCCATATCCAATATGGCAAACTAAAAGCAGCAATAGGGTAAATAAAAACTTTCTCATTGTTCCTTCTTTATTATTTAAATTAAAGTCGTTATTGAAGCGCTTCAATTAAATAGACGGGAACAACGAGAAAGTTGTTACAACAAAAATAAAAAAATCTTTTTATTACAGAGGATACTCCTCGAAAGCGTACAGGATAGTAGATAAATAGCGTTCGCCTGTATCGGGCAGCAATACTACAATCATCTTCCCCTCATTCTCCGGACGCTTCGCCACCTGAGTAGCGGCATATACGGCGGCTCCCGAAGATATTCCGACCAGTAAGCCTTCTTTCTTTGCCAGTTCGCGGCTGGTACGAATGGCATCGTCATTCTGTATCTGGATAATTTCATCTACTACAGAAGCCTTGTACGTCTTCGGGACGAATCCGGCTCCGATACCCTGAATCTTATGAGGACCGGGCTTCCCACCGGACAGTACCGGAGAGTCTGCAGGCTCAACGGCTACAATCTTCACACTGGGGTCACGCATCTTCAATGCTTCACCCACACCACTAACGGTCCCGCCTGTACCTACACCGGCTACGAAGATATCGACTTTCCCCTCGGTATCTCTCCATATTTCCAGTCCGGTAGTGCGTAGATGCATAGCGGGGTTAGCGGGATTCTCAAATTGTTGCAGGATGACAGATCCGGAGGTGGCAGCTTTCAATTCCTCGGCTTTGGCAATCGCCCCCTTCATGCCGTCGGCACCGGGAGTAAGAACCAGTTCCGCTCCCAGAGCTTTCAAAAGGTTACGACGCTCCACACTCATGGTATCGGGCATAGTCAAAATCAGCTTATACCCTTTTACGGCTGCAACAAATGCCAATCCCACTCCGGTATTTCCACTTGTCGGCTCGATAATGGTAGATCCCGGCTGCAATACTCCTTTGGTTTCCGCATCCTCTACCATAGCCAGGGCGATACGGTCTTTCACGCTTCCCGCAGGGTTGAATGATTCAATCTTCACTATCAGGCGAGCTTTCAGATCATTACTCTTATTATAATTACTTAGTTCCAGCAACGGAGTGTTACCTACTAAATCCGTCAACTTCTTTGCAATCTTTTCCATATATATCTGCTTTTAAATTCCTTTGTTTTAAGATATTACAAAGATAAGGGAGATTCTGTTCAGAGAAAATACCACATATGTGGTAATTTCGTACCACACATGTCTGACTCTCTGCCAAGATATCAGGATAAGAAATCGGATCTCATAGGGCTGAATGTATCAATCAGTACACCTGCTTCCAAGCAGACGCATCCATGAGGCTGGTCGGGTTCCACATAGTAGCCATCGCCTGTGGAGAGAATTTCTTTCCGATCGCCAATGGCCAGTTCGAACTTGCCGCTTGCCACATAAGTAGCCTGACTATGATAATGTTGGTGCATAGCGCCAACGGCACCTTTCTCAAACTCCACCTTCACCATCATCAACTGTCCGTCATATCCCATCATCTGGCGGCGGATGCCCGGAGCCGGATTTTCCCATTCCAGTTCTTTCTCAAACTGGAAAGCTTCGCTATGTGTTCTCATGTTCCAATCTATTATTGTTTATTACTGAGAAGCAAAGATAGCTTTTGTCTCTTTAATTACAAGCTTTGTCCATTCACTATTTACCAGATAGATTTCACCGAGAATACTTCGAGGTTCTTGACTTCGATACGATTTCCCCAGAAATGGAAACCTTCTTTATTGTTCCTGTCCGGACGGCGTTCCATAGAGTAAGAATACAGCCCACCGTCTATAAAGACTTCGATTGTGGTACGGTCTATGTAAATATCGGCAGTCAGTTCCATGCTGGTCGGGTCTTGCGGAGAGTAGAAATGGCCGTTCAGCGTATTGGAGTTCATGTCGTAGCCAATCATTCGCTGTCCGAACAAGTTAAAGCCCGCATCGGTGGCGTGAGACAGCTTGATAGTTGTCTTGATGCGAAGACAATCGGCATCATAAAATTCTTTCAGGTTGCGGTTTGCCTCGTCCGAAGTCAGAGATTTCCATGAATGGACAGGAGTGAATAAAGATTCGGTTTCTCTTACCGGCACACTGACAAGGCGGATACCGTCTTTAGTGGTACGTAAAGTCAATTCCGTGGGAAGCATCATCATTCCATTGAAAGGCATTCCCGGATGAGAAACTCTTCCCCAGCCTATCTGAATGCGTCTGCCGTCGCTTGCCGGAATATTGTTATAGGTTTGGGCTGCATAGATACTTCCGGTGGTATAGCAGTATTTTCCTGCTTCGGGCGTAAATACTTTACCGTCGAAAGAACCCAGCATATAAGTACCGGTGGCACCGTACATCACCCACTTCGTGTGGTTCTTGTCACCATCAACCGGCAATTCGAACAACTCGGGGCATTCCCAGAAACCTGTAACATGACTTTCGTATTTCCAGTCTTTAAGATTGGCAGATGTATAAATAGAGTGTCCGTCACGTTCGTTCAGCACCATCACCCAATGTTTGGAAGGAGCATACCAGAACACTTTAGGGTCACGTGTATCCTGAGAGTTCCATTTCTCCTTGGAGTTAATTACCGGATTCTTATCGTACTTCGTGAATGTACGTCCTTTGTCCAGACTGTATGCTATTCCCTGCACTTGTCTGTCACTGCTGGCAGCCGTGAAGGCAGCAACCATGGCGGGAGTCTTGCCTTTATTGAATCCTGCGGTATTATCATAGTCGATTACTGCCGAACCGGAGAACATTGTTCCCAAATGGTCGGGATACAAAGCGTCCGGCAATTCGGTCCAATGTATCAGGTCCTTGCTGACTGCATGGCCCCAGTGCATGTTCTCCCAGTCTCTTTCGAAAGGATTATGCTGGTAGAACAAGTGATACTCACCTTCATAATAAATCAGTCCATTAGGGTCATTGATCCAACCTCTCCGGGTAGTAAAGTGGAACTGCGGACGATTCTTTTCCTTATACAGACTATCCTGTCCTGCGATTTCATCCGACTGGTATATCTGGCTGAGTCCTTTTTCATTGCCCTCGTAGGTTATCTTGATTGTTTTTCCTTTGAAGGCCGATACATCTTTGAATACCCAATACTCGGCTTTATCCGGCGCCAGACGAATAACGACGGACAAATCCGGCTTGCCGTTTACTTCAAAAGTCATTTTCGCCCTATTTTCGGCATGAGAAACAGGGAAGTTCAGATACTTCTTCGTTACTTTAAAAGATACATCTCCTGCCATTGCCAGCAGATGAGAAGAAACAAGAATAAAAAGAGTCAGTGTGATTCTGCTGTTTAATGTCTTCATAGCAATAATCATTTATTATTAGTAGTTAGTAGTTTATAAAATCGGAGTAAATGTAGGCAATCCCTCCTATTCTGAATATAATAAATGATTCATAGCCTATGAAAAATGTAACATGTACCGGATATTTTCCTTCTATGACCTGCTCTTTGCATAACCGGAGACATCTTATTTAAACCTCTTCACATAATTAACAATCAGATAGCAGGCAGGGCCGAGTACCTGTCCGTGGTCGAATCCCTGAAGCTCGTACAGGGTGACTTTCTGATTGCCTATATTCTTCAGTACGGATGCCAGCAGTGCATTCTCTTCGTACCGGTCTGCCATTTCCAGATTCTTGTCTCCCGTTATCAGCACAACCGGAGCCGTATCTTTACGGGCTTTATTTACCGGTGCAAATTCATCAATAATCGGGATTCCATTCGGCAGTCCGCGCTCTTTACGGATTGTAAAATGAGTGACTGTCTGCCCGCTCACCGGAAGATAAGCGGCTACACTGTCCGCATCTGCTCCGTATGCAGCCATATATTTCTTATCCATTGCCAGAATCAGCGTAAGATAACCTCCCGCCGAATGACCGGAAACAAAGATACGGTCCTTGCGGCCTCCGTACTTCTCGATATTCTTAAATGTCCACGCCACAGCTTCGGCAGCATCTTCTATATAAGCCGGATTCTTAGCTCTCGGACTCAGACGATAATTGACCGCTACTACCGCGAAGCCCTGATCTGTCAATTCTTTGGGCACAAACTTGCTTCCGCCTTCCATACCACCACCGTGAAACCATACGATGGTTGAAAAATCCTTCTTATTTTCGGGATAATAGATGTCCAGTTTGCAACGTTCCAGACGGTAAGCATCCGTTTCGGAACCAGATACATAAGCAATGTCCTTGTCGGTACGATAAGTATTCTGCGCCTGAACAAAGCAAGCACAAAGTAAGAAGAGAAGGAGAAAACAATTCTTTTTCATGGTTTTATTTATTTCAGTGTTTCAGTATTCTTTTCCAATAGGTGATATCCGGCAAATGCACTGCACCAGATGTTCCTTTATGGAATGCAATATTACGAATTTTTGATAAGAATAGAAAAAGAAATACTCACTTCAAACGGAAACAGATCTCGCCCCAAATATACGTAACTGATTCTCAATACATTAACAACGGTAATTTGAGGCATTAATATCCGTCGTCTCAGGTATTAATGTTTGTCGCTTCAGATATTAATACCTGTCATGTCAGACGTTAACAGCTGACAACATCAAGTATTAACGCCTGACAACCCGTCTATTGCAGATGAAAAACGCAGGTTCAAAGATACTTTATTCTTATATTTGCAATATTTCCACATAGCTTTTTAGTGGTAAAGAATCTCTTGAGAGTCTTATATAAATGTAACCATGATAAAAATAAACTGCAATGAAAAAACTATTACTTTACCTTTTCCTGATTACAGCAGGGCTCATCTCCACCGTACAAGTGTCCGCCCAGAAAGAGATTGCTCCGGGAGTTATCAAACTGCAAAAGGGAGAGATTGATACTTTCACCCCCTATTCCCTGTTTGGTGGCAAGCCTGTCATAGAAGCAATGAAGGCACTTCCTGCAGCCAAGTTGCCTTTTGATGCCGAAGACGTGCAGATAAAGATAACCGACCGGGGATGCCTGATTGAAGTTCCCCTGGAAGACAATGAACAAATCTACGGTTTCGGACTTCAATTCGAAACTTTCGGTCAGCGCGGTCTGCGCAAACGTCCGATAGTAAATGACAATCCACTGAACGGACTCGGATACACGCATGCCCCGCAGACATTTTATGTCTCTACCAAAGGATACGGCATTCTGGTCAACACAGCACGGTATACTACTTTTCTGTGCGGTTCCAACCAGAAAACCGAACACAGTCGTCAGCAAAGAATAGAAGAAAGAAAGCATATCGCTACCACTACGGAAGACCTGTATAAGAACAGGAGCAACGGAAACAAAATATTTATCGATGTCCCCGGTGCAAAAGGTATCGAAGTATTCGTCATCACCGGACCGGAAGTGCTGGACGTAGTGAAGAGATACAATCTTCTCTCCGGCGGAGGATGTCTCCCTCCGATGTGGGGACTCGGATTCAAATACCGTGTGAAAGGAGATGCTACGCAGGACTCCGTGATGCGTTTTGCCGATTACTTCCGCAACAACAATATCCCGTGTGACGTATTAGGACTCGAACCGGGATGGCAGACAGCCACTTATTCCTGCTCTTACATCTGGAGCAAAGACCGGTTCCCGCAGCACAAAGAAATGCTGACCCGGCTCCAAGAGAAAGGATACAAGGTCAACCTGTGGGAACACGCCTACGTACACCCCAGCTCCCCCATCCGGAAGGCACTGGAACCTTACTCAGGCGACTTCCTCGTATGGAACGGACTGGTACCTGACTTTATCAAACCGGAGGCACACAAGATATTCACCGACTACCACCGCACACTGATAGATGAAGGTATCTCCGGCTTCAAACTGGACGAATGTGACAACTCGAATATCTCATTCGCCTCTGCCACATGGTGCTTCCCGGATTTGGCGCAATTCCCTTCGGGTATCGACGGTGAACAGATGCACCAGGTATTCGGTTCTCTCTACGTAAACGCGATGGACAGCATCTACCGTGCCAAGAACACCCGTACTTATCAGGATTACCGTTCGTCCGGCATGTTTATGTCTTCACGCAGCGCCGTGCTCTACAGTGACACATACGATCCCAAAGAATACATTCAGGCACTCTGCAACTCCGCATTCGGAGGGCTGTTGTGGTGTCCCGAAGTACGCGAAGCTCACTCTGCCGAAGATTTCTTCCATCGCCTGCAAACGGTGATTCTTTCTCCACAAGCAATGGTGAACGCATGGTATCTGCAATATGCCCCCTGGCTGCAATTCGACCGTGGAAAGAACGAACGGGGCGAGTTCCTGCCGGAAGCAAAGCAATATGAGGAATATGCCCGCACGCTGATCAACCTGCGCATGGAGTTGATTCCTTATCTTTATGCAGCTTTCCACACATACCAGCAAGAAGGAACGCCTCCTTTCCGCCCGCTGCTGATGGATTTCCCGAAGGATGAACGCCTGCGCACGATCAGCGACCAATACATGATCGGCGACGGACTGATGGCGGCTCCCCTGTATGAGAATAAGAAAGCACGGAAAGTCTACTTCCCGGAAGGAACCTGGTATAACTTCAATACCAACGAAAAGTATGAAGGCAACCGTGAATATGAGATTACAACCGAACTCAATCAATTGCCACTCTACGTACGTCAGGGAACACTGTTGCCTCTTGCCGAGCCTGTTCCCTATGTAGATGCACAAACCGTATTCAACCTGAACTGCAAAGTGTATGGTACTCCGACCGCTACCTGCCAGCTTTTCGAGGATGACGGTATAAGCTATGATTTCCAAAAAGGACAGTTCAATCAAGTCACCTTGAATGCGGCTAAAGGAAAGGTAAAGCTGACGAGAACGAAAGGTTGCAAGATCAAGAGATACCAACTCAAAGGCTACGAATTTATCAACTAAGATAAAAGCTACGGTCTACTGAAGTCAGGTCCACTGAAGCAAACTATCGCAAAGAAACAAGCTAGTAATTTCATGATTAGTTTCAACCGTTGAAACACTTAGTTTCATTGCTTGGAACAAAGTGTTTCAAGCAATGAAACTAAGTGTTTCAAGCCGGGAAACAAAAACAAGAGTATCTGCCGTCCTGCAACCAATCACTATAAGCTAACTACTTATGAGCGTTCTGGTACAGACGGCAGATACTTTTTACTTTTACACTTACAAAAAGTGAGCCGAATCCAGACTATATATGCAGGGAAATCTGACTCTCTTCCCCCCGATCCGGCATACGAAGACTGCAAATGCCAGTCTCCTTATCCCAGCTCCACACTAAGCTTTCGGTATCACTATCCATATTCTCTTCCAAACGTTCCGGCTTCACTTTCTTTACTTTCGTACCCTGAACGGTCACTCCTTTGGGAGCTGTCTTCAGATAGATGCGGAAAACAAAGTTCCGGGGACCGGGCACTGTATAGCCTTTCCCTTCACGGGCACCAACCGAAAGATGATAACCGTCCTCATCCGTCCGGAAGCGAACGGGAGTTTTGGCAAATTCATCCCGCTGGTAACCGAGATTTTCTCCTTCATCTTCGTACAAAGTAAACGAAGCCTCTTCTCCCTTTGCCGCCGGGAAAACTTCAAAGATTAAAGGATAGACAGGCTTCTCATGCGTATAGTTCATCACCGGCATAGTCGGGATAACAGAACCTTGCTTTACAAACATCGGAATGCTGGACAACGGAGCCTCTACGGTAGTCCACTGCTCTCCGATGTAAGTCGTCTTCCGGTTGTTATAATCAATCCAGGTACCTTCGGGCAAGTAGACGTTCTTTGTACGCGCCCCTTTCTTCACTACGGGAGCCACCAGCAGTTCCTGTCCAAAAAGGAACTGGGCATCGGTAGAGAAAGTCTCCATGTCCATCGGATACTCCATGAAGAGCGGACGCATGATCGGTAAACCTGTGTCGTGAGCTTCGCGGGCATACGTATAAATATAAGGCAGCAAGCGGTATTTCAGTTCGATGGCTGCCTTTGCGTTCTTTTCCGCTTCCGGTCCGAAGAGCCAGGGTTCTACCGGGTTGTCGCCCTCATGATGAATGCGGCTCAGAGGATTGAATGCGCCGAACTGTATCCAGCGGGTATAAAGTTCCGCCATAGCGGGATAGTCTTCAATGTCTCCGCAATACCCGGTAATGTCACAGGTGGTAAACGGAATTAATCCCAGTCCGGCAGAAAGAATCACCGGAATCTGATTGGCCAGTTGCCCCCATCCCTGCGAAACATCGTCACCATTGCCGCAATCGCCTGTCCAGCCAAACGTATAGCGCTGCAAGCCCGCATAAGCGGCACGGGTCATCTGAAAAACACGACGGTCGGGGTTACGCTTTTCAAATTGTTCTTTCACTACCTTGTCCCAGGTCAGTCCGTAGACGTTATGGATTTCATCGTGCATGCCCAGATGATGTTTCATCACAAGGCGTTCGGTCTGCTCCTCATTGCTCCATGCCGGTTCGCCCATATCCGTCCAGAAGCCGGAGATGCCGTCATCAATAGGCTTCTGCTGATATGCTCCCCACCAGTCGGCTACGGCGGGCAAGGTAAAGTCCACTACTCCGCAGTTGCCTCCCCAGGGCCAGGGCATGTCGTAACTCTTGCCGTCGGTACTGTCTTTCACAAAGTAACCCAGACGGTCGGCTTCTTCCCACTGCTTCTTGTTGGCTTGTGAAATGACCGGGTCTTGTGATACCACGACTTTAAATCCCATTTCTTTCAGGTCGGACAGCATTTTCTTCGGGTCCGTGTAGTTTCCTTTCCGCCACTCGAAGTCCTGCAGATGTTCTGTCCAGCCGATGTCCTGATAGATGATATCGCAAGGGATTCCGCGCTGACGGTATCCTTCGGCTATCTCACGGCTCAGTTTCTCGCTGGTAAGCAGTCCCCGGCACTGAGCAAAGCCCAGTGCCCATTTCGGAGGCATAATGGGTTTGCCCGTCAAGCCGGCATACTGACCGATGATTTCTTTATAATCTTTTCCGAAGATGAAATAATAAATCATTTCGCCATCCGGTGCTTCGAAGCTATAGTAGTCACGGCTCTCGGTACCGAACTTGAACTCTGTCTTATACGTATTATCCAGAAAAATACCATACCGGTAGCTACTCATAAAGAAAGGAATACTTTTGTAGAGCGGGTCTTCCACTACACTGTAGCAGGGCTTGTCGCTGTTCCACATCTTATAAGACTCACCTCTGCGGTCCATCTTCCCCGTTTTCTCTCCGAGTCCGAAGAAGTGCTCGTCTCGGCGGAGTACCTTATATTCCACTTTCTTTGTCCCCTCGTTCACGTGTCCTTTGTCAGCATAGTCGCTGAACAAAAGCTTCTGATACTTATCGAATATCTGCAAACTCAACGGAGACTTATTCACGCGGATACGCAATTTCGCCGTGAAAATCTCGTAGCAGGCTGCCTGCTCATCCACATGTACTGTTCCCACGTCTTCCAGCTCTTCGTTGATCACTGCGAAGGAAGCATTTTTCCGTTGCAGTGTTCCGTCCGGCGAAAACCAGACCTTGACTACCGAAGGGCTGCAAAGCTGCAACTGCAACGCAGCGCTGTCCGCCAGGTGAAAAGTCACCCGGCGCCCTTGCTGTGTAAAAGAGGTGCATGTACGTACCGCATTTTCCGCCCATACCAGCGTTGGAAACATCAGGCACAGTGCCCACACCCAAAACCTGTATCTAATCTTCATACCTGTCATTTTATTCATTCTGTCTCAGCCACCTTATTCAGCTACAATCATGGTCCAATATTTCAGAGAAGGCAAAGTGAAAGAAACGACTCCGTTCTCTTGTGTAAAAGCCAGCTCCTGCAAAGCTCCCCCGTGTACATCCGGCGATGCTACCCACAGCTTGTTCACCTTTGCCGGCAGATTCATCTGCAAAGCCGCTTTCGTAATCAAAGCCGGTTCCGGCATAGTGCCGTCCACGTCTCTCCAGCTCAGGCTGTTCGCTTGCGAGAAGTTAAGGAGATGTATCACCTGCTTGTCGCCCACCTGTTTGGCATAGGTAGTGACCGACCCTTGTTGGGGAGGCCATACATTCAACTTCATTTCGCCGTTGGTACAGTTCATGGTGATGCTGTTCTCTGTTCCTCCGTCGCGAAGCAGATTCTGATACGACGTCAGGAAGTCGTAGTAATGAACCATCGCCGTTTTCAGCTCTTCGCTCATGGTCAGGTTCTCATTCGGGAAATATTCCTTGCACAGCATATGATCGCCTCCTAGTTCGAGGTGCGAACCACCCAAAGCAAACATTACGGCATCCGTCAGCAAGATACCCGGCGTATTAAACTCTCCCCGGTTATCTGCCTTGTTATAATTCATGTAGGCTGCAAAAACCGTATTCAACCGGTAGTTACCATATACTCCATTCTCATAAAGAATAGCTTTCAGATTGGTAAAGTCGGCCTCATCCGCCCATACTTCATTATAGAAGAAATCGACTTTGCCGCTCTCCCCTATCTGGCGGGCACCGTAACGGCTGACTGCGTTCATCACCAGACTCTTGTCCGGATGAACCTGCTTCATCGCTTCTATAAAAGAGGCGTATCCCTCGCGCAGGTTGACAGGAGTACCGCTGTAATCGTAAAGAGTACCGCGTCTTCCCAACTGGTCTATCTGATAACCGTCGAAGGCGAAATTAGCATACACATCGTCATTCCTTTCGGCAAGATATTCCTGCCATTCCTTGTTGGAAGGGTCTACCAGATAGATATTACTTTTCCATCCGCCCGGCAGGTCGTGACTGTCCTTAGTGGTATGAGAAGCATCCTTAAACAAGTACCATTCTTCCTTTACTCCATCCGCGGCAGCATCTTTCAAGGCTCCGAAACAAAGATTGTAGAACATGGATTTCATACCGAAACGGTGTTGTGCTTCAATGTAGTTCTTCACCGAACTTGTATAAACCTCACGGTTAGCAATGTCCATATATACCTCGTCCAACTGCGTGCGTGTGCCGCCCAACGGCCAGTGGTGCTTATTGTGCCAGTCCTGAAACTGCACCCAGTTGATATGGTGACGGTTCAGATATGCCATCTCTTCCTGCGTCTTCGCAGTTGTCTTCTCCTGACTGAAATCAGCGACAAAACCGTAGCGCGGGAAACGTGCCGGGTCACTGGATACATCTACCGCAATCGTGCCGACTATCACATCCGTGCCATTTTCCTGACGGTAAACCTCTGCCATGTATCCTTTGAAATCGGTGGCAGGCGGCTGCCACGTCCAGCCGGTACCGTTTACCGACTCCTCTCCGACCGTTTCACCCGAAAGGCGATAACGTACTTTGGTTCCGGCAGGCAGAGCGTTGTCTGCTGTAAATACCACCTTTTCTCCCGGTTTATAGAAAGCCTTATCCGTCGACAGGCCGACACTTAAGTCCGATGTTACCGGAGTCACTTCGGTCACACTTCCCGAAGCTCCTCCATGCTGCTGGTCCGACTCATGATCATCACTGCAAGCCATGCACAGGAAAGCAGCTGCCAAGTATATTATTTTCTTCATCTTGAATTCTTGTTTTATTGTTTCACAATCGAGATCGTCTCTTTCAACTGGTCAATCGTAATCCGATAAGAACCAGCTTCCTGAATATTCCACTTATTATCCAGACCACCCAAGTCCGCATCCGGATACATGCTGCTCAACTCTGCGTCAGACTTGGTGACGAACAAGGCTGTTTCCACCTCACCCGTCGGAGTCTTGCCATTCTTATCCGCCATAAACCAGTCTCCGCCCCAGTCGGACTGCTTATCGCATGAAATCTTCATCTCACCGGCTTTCAGCGTACCGCTCCATGTGAAGACGTAAGGACTGTCGGCACTCTTCGTCATCGGGGTAGCATTGTCCAGGCTCCATCCGTTCGGAGTTGCCTCACCTACCAGATACAGTCCTTCGTAAGGAGTGAACGGACGCATCAGCATCTTTTCTTTTCCTTTGCCTGTGTAGAACAGTACTTTATAAGGTTTGCCGCATTCGGTTTCCTTCATTTGCCATTTATTATCCTCGCCTCCGAGTACTACGGATGTCGAAGTGTACGGAGCATTTGCTGTAGCAGGATGAAAGAAGGCATCCGACTGGCCGAAGTCTGCCACAGAAGCGAATTTAAATTCTCCGTCTGCTTTCCAGGGGATGACAGCTCCATAATGGAACAAATCCATCTGAACGGCATCTTTGGACAGTGCTTCAAATCCCCAGCCATTGTCACCGGTAAACGAGCCGACAATGAAAAATTCTTCAAATCTCCAGCCGATGGCTTCCGTTTCGGTAAGAGTCAGCGACAAGTCGAGCAGGTCTACTTTTACAATGTACGTTCCTTCTTCACTCATTGTGAACGGTTCGTCCGGCTGGTCGCCTGATGTGCGGTAGGTTAGTTTGAGCGCTTCTCCGGCACTGGCGTCACGGTTGTATGACGGCAGGAAGTCTCCCAAAGTCGTTATAAACTTAAACGATCCGGCTGTCAGTTTTCCGGTCCACGTAAACTGTCCGTTGTCCGTACGCTCCATTGCCGTCGCTTCGTCGGCACTCCATCCTTTCGGAGTAGCGTCGCCAATCAAGTAAAGTGTGGTAGTAACCGGCTGGTAAGTAGTCACCGTGAAGGCAGCCGTTGCACTCTGCTTCTGATCTTCCATTCCGGCAACGACAGCTGTGATACGTGCTTCCAGCTCTGCTTTCACTGCATAGCCGATACCAAGCTGCGTATTCAGAAACTGGTTAAGTTCTTCTACTTTCTTTGTCCACTGGTACGTTCCTGTGCCCAAATCTACTGAGTAAGCATTGGCAAAGTCTGTTCCTGCCTCAGCCAGTTCCAGCGTATAAGAGATGCGGTTATCGCTTCCGTAATTCGTTCCGGTAGTCCACGAAAGGGCAAGCGCTTCCTGACTATGGTTCTTCTCGTTCAACACCAGCTCCTGCTGATTCACCGAAAGGGTAAGGGTATCATGTCCTTTATCTGTCTCCATATAATCCTCGGCACAGGCAACCATGGTTCCGCCGATGAAAAGAGAGCATAACAACTGATATATATATTTCTTCATCATATTATTGATCTAAATGAATGATTATAAAACAGATTAATAACCGGGATTCTGAGTCATCAGATGATTGGAGTCCATCTCTGTCTGCGGAATAGGCAGCAGGAGGCGTTCTTTGGTCACATTATTCTTACCGATGGATTTCAGGAATGTCAGCGCATAGTTTCCATTATCAATACGGATCATATCAAACCAGCGGTGTCCTTCAAAAGCTAGCTCCATCCGGCGCTCATGAATAATCTTCTCCCTCATTTCGGTCTGGGTCAGGGTAGTCGGCACATCTGCCAGCCCGGCACGCTGACGAACGATGTTCAGAGGTCCGGCAGCCAGTTCGGGATGTCCCTGTTCGTTCAATGCTTCCGCTTTCTTCAGCAGGACATCCGCATAGCGGTATACTACGAAGTTGTTGGGGTTGGTATTATACTCCGGAGAGACGGTCTTCGACACAAGGAACTTGCGCACATTATAACCTGTATTCGACCAGGAACGTCTGTACTCCATGCCGTCAAAAGCGGGACAGCCCTGATACAATACAGTTATGTCTTTCCGTAAATCACCGTCTTCGTATTGCTTGAAGAACTCTTCTGTAGGCAGGTTCCATCCATAAGCACCGGCTACCAGACTTGAATTACGAGGTCCCATGAAAGTCGACAGCCAGGATGACTGGTTATCACCGCCCCAGAAGTCATATTCCGTGCTTCCGGAGTATTGTACTTCGAAAAGGGATTCCGCACCATTGTTGATGGTAGCATCGAAGTTATCGGCATAATTGCATTGAGTCAGATCATATCCCATCGCGGCAATGTCATTGCATAGAGTCACGACTTCATCATAGTATTCGCGATGGTTAGGAGCAAGTGTCAGGTAAATATCCGCCAGCATGGCCATTGCGGCTTCTTTGCAGGCACGTCCTCTGTCGCTGTCTCCATAACTGCTCTTCGGAGGAAGCATCGCCACTGCATTCTTACAGTCGGAAAGAATCTGGGCATATACCTCATCTACCGTATTACGGGCAATATCCGTAGATTCTCCCGGCTCAAACGGTTGCAGGCGCAAAGGTACACCTCCATACAGACGCACCAGAATATAATAATAATGTGCACGCAGGAAATACGCTTCACCCATGCAACGGGTCTTTATCTCATCAGAGACAGCAGCCGAAGGCAGATTGGAAAGTACGATGTTACAACGTCCGATACCTACCCACGGAGAGCGCCATACGTACAAGGCAAAGCCATTATCGCTCTGGGCTATGAAGTTGGAAGCCTGAACAGTTTCCAGTCCGTCAGTTCCCCCTCCGGCACCTACCTCACTGTTGCCCGCAATGATATCAAGACTCCATATACGCTGGTTGTACATATTGGACGACTGGAGAGTCTTATAGCAGGCAGTGGTCAGTGCCACAGCAATCTCGTTCGTTACTTCCGATTCGGGATCGACTCCATATTTAGGATATTTATCTAAGAAATCGTTGCATGATGTCAATGCCAGCATGGCAAACATCATCACCAAAGTTGTTATCTTTTTCATATTCTTCCTCCTGATTTAAAAGTTAAAGTTCAAACCCATGCTGAACGTACGTGAAATCGGGTAGCGGCTGCTGTCGATACCATTGACGTCAACTTCCGGATCGAAGCCGGAATATCCGGTAATAGTGGCCACATTCTCGCAAGAGAAGGAGATGCGGGCATTTTCCAGCTGAATCTTTTGCATCCACTTTTTGGGCAGTGTATACGAAAGTGTAATGTTCTTCAGACGGAGGTATGAACCGTTTTCTACAAATCTGTCGGATACACGGCAGTTCTGATTCGGGTCTCCCCAGATAGCGCGGGGCATGGAGTTGCTAGTTCCTTCGCCTGTCCAGCGGTTCAATACGGCTGTGGTCTGGTTGTAAGCGGCTGCCATTCCTTCGTTGTCTACATTGTTGGCATTATAAATTTTATTACCCGATACACCTTGTAGGAAAACAGAGAGTTCCCATCCCTTATAAGAAAAATTGTTGGTCAGAGAGAAGAACCAGTTCGGGTTCGGATTGCCGATTACGGTACGGTCTTCATCGTTGATGACTCCGTCGTTATTCAAGTCCCGGAAACGGATATCACCCGGAGCGGCTCCCGGCTGGGTAGCGTGGCGGTTTACCTCATCCCAGTTCTGGAAAAGCCCGTCAGTCACATATCCATAGAATACATTAATCGGATAACCGGCTCTGAGCATAGTCACGTAGGAGTTGCCCATCTGATTGATAAACATCGGGGTCTCACTGTTCAAGTCCAGAATTTCGTTCTTGTTATAGGTAGCCGTCAAAGCAGATTCCCAAGAGAAAAGACCTTTCATATTGATGGTACGCAGGGTCATTTCCACTCCCTTATTACGCATCTTGCCGGCATTAGTGAAGGTTTCGGTAGTATCTTCAAAGCCGGAAGTGATAGGAATGGAAGCTTTCACCAACATATCGGTTGTCTTCTTGATATATGCATCCAGCGAAAGGTTGACACGTGAGTTGAACAGGCTCATATCTACACCGAAGTTGGTCTGGCGCACTTCTTCCCAATGAATATTCGGATTGGAAAGGGTCGTCGATACCAAAGCGGTAGAATTATTGTTGCCGAAAGGATAGACTCCCGTATTATAGGAAGCAACAAAACCGTAGTTACCGATTTCCTGATTACCGGTCACACCGTATCCGACGCGTAGTTTGAGATCGTTCATCAGGAAGTTGTTGTCTTTCGGAAACCAGTTTTCCTGAGAAATGCGCCATGCCAGAGAGACGGAAGGGAAAGTCCCCCAACGGTTGTTCTTGCCGAAACGGGAAGAACCGTCACGACGTACAGTGGCTGTGAGCAGGTATTTATCTTCGTAAGAATAGTTGAGACGTGCCATCAGAGAAAGCAGCGCCCAGTCACTCTGGCTACCGCCGAGACTGTACATCTTCTCGCCGTTGTCCATCTCGTGGATATTATCAAACATGAAGATATTCTTTTGAGCATTCAGATAGTCGTAGTTGTTCCATTGAGCAGAAGAACCAGCCATGACACCCACACGATGTTTCCGGGCAAAAGTATGATCGAATACAAAATAATTGTCCCACAAATAGGTGAACGACTTGTTATCGCTTTTATAGCGGGAGGATTCTTCTACCGGGTTCGGTTTCCAGTTATAAGCCGGAGTAAAGTTGTCGGCAAACCAGAATTTGGCATCATAACCGAAGGTACTTTTCAGCTTCAGCCATTTGGTAAAGGTGATCTCTCCGGTAATATTTGCCAGAAAGTTATATCCTTTGGTCTCATTGGTCATCATGTGCAGTGTACCGATCGGGTTGCGAATACTTCCGTACCATTGCGCCTCCTGCCCGGGACCGCTCCAACTGCCGTCTTCATTCTTCACCGGCTGGGTGGGAAGTGCTTTCATTGCATCTCCGATACTGTAAGATCCACCTTCTTTCACATCGGTACTGAACGTCAGGTTAGTCGTGAACTTCAGCCACTTATTGACCTGAGCATCGCTGTTGGCCTGGAAATTGAAACGACGGTAATTAACGCTTTCTACGATACCGGACTGATCGAGGAAACCACCGGATACATAGTAATGAGCCTTCTCCGTACCGCCGGAGTAGCTCACAGAGTAACTTTGTTTCACTCCCGTGCGCAGCATCTCATCCAGCCAGTTCGTTCCTGCTCCCAATAAAGAAGGGTCTGCCCAGTAAGGGTTTGTATTATCATCATTATTAGACAGCATATCATTGCTCAGGGCAGCATATTGAGCGGCGTTCAGCATATCGGGCACCTTGGTTGCATTCTGAACCGCCCAGTTTGCATTTACCGTTACCTTTCCCGCACCTTCTGCACCACGTTTGCTGGTAATCATCACTACACCATTTGCACCACGCGAACCGTAGATAGCCGTTGCCGAAGCATCTTTCAATACGTCTACCCGCTCTACATCAGCCATGTTCAGAGAAGACAATCCCAAGTCGGTAGGGATTCCGTCGATGACAATCAAAGGGTTACTGTTATTGATCGTTCCCAAGCCACGGATTTTAATGGTAACATTGTCACCCGGCTTACCGGCATCGATAATCTGTACGCCGGATACCTTGCCTTGCATCGCCTGACCGATATTGGCTACCGGAGAGTCTTTGATATCTTTCACCCCGACAGAAGACACGGCACCGGTCAAATCGCTCTTTTTCATTGTTCCGTAACCTATTACAACTACTTCATCCAATACTTCCGTATCTTCCTGCAAAGTTACTTTCAACGAGGTTTTCCCGTTCACCGAAATGGTTTGCGTCTTATAGCCGACAAAAGAGACAGTCAGTGTGCTGTTGGCTGAAACACTTAATGAGAAGTTACCGTCTATATCGGTAATCGTACCATTCGTGGATTTCCCTTCTATCACGCTGGCACCGATAACCGGCTCACCTGCAGCGTCTGCCACATGTCCTTTTACTGTAATCTGTTGTGCAAATGCACTAAGAGATAGGAACAAGCCCCACATTATTAATAAGAGGCGGCGTTCAAAGCCTTTCGACTTCATGCTCTGTTTCATGTACAATAATTTAAAGTTAATATTAGGATTACTATTTGTTCTCGCTGAAACAAAAGTATCCACAATTAAACCCGCTTCTTTTGAGAGATAGCAAAAATATAGTGATTTATACAGTAACATACAGTATAAACCATTAATAATAAGATTATTATAAAATAACAATTATGCTAAAAAAGTAGTGGTTTTCTTACTTTTCCGTCTTACCGGTTTTCACTTTTTCCCTTCATTTTCTCTATTCCGGGCGGGCGGCTTTCTCTTCCGTCTCCGCAACCTTCTCTTCTACCTTACCTATTTTCATCACTTTAGCCTCAAACTCATCTCGTTCGCCAAGTGCTTTATTACGGACACGCGTCCGGTAATTGTAGATGGTAGTAACAGAATAACGCAGGAATTGGGCAATCTTCGTACTATCCGTAATCCCCAGCCGGATAAGAGCAAAGATACGAAGCTCGGTATTTAATAGTTCTCCCGCTTTAGGCTGCATCGGCTCAACGAGCAGAGCATTGAATTCTTCCACGAAGTTGGGGAAGAGCTGCAGGAAGGTCATATCGAAATTAGCATAGAACTCTTTCAATTCTTCTTCGAGGAATTGGGAGGATTTGATTGCTTTATAGAGTTCTTCAACCTTACCAGCAGCCGCAATCTTATTCAGAGAGCGACGGTACAGGTCCATTTTGTCGAGGTATGTAGAACATTGGTCCATATATCGCCCGATATACTCTTCTTTGATATAGTTCGTTTCTGAAAGCGTATGGTTCATCTCTTTCAGTTGTGAATTGGAGTGATGAAGTTCTTCATTCAGCTCTTGCAACAGCGTATTGGTGTCAAGCACTTCACGACGGGCTGCCGCCACTTTCTTCATCTGTTTATAAACAAAGAAGACAGCTACCAGCAAGAAGATAGAAAGCAAGCTAATACAGATCAGCGATATCTTCATTTCCTGTTGCTGCCGCTTCGCTTTCAGCTGGTAGGCCTGATCGATGATAGGGAACACCTGAGAGATCTCTAATGTACGCAGACGGGCATTGCAAAGAGTAGCATCTTCTAACGAGCACTTCAGATAATTATAAGCGCGGTCTATATCTCCGTCCTCATAGACAAGAGAGGCCAGTTTCCGAAGAGATACATATTCTTTCACCGCCGATTTCAAATCGGCAATAGCCGAAAGAGCCAGATAGTGCTTTTGCCCTTTTTTATCTCCCTTCAGGCGATATCCTTCTGAAAGGGTGTAAGTAATCATAGCTTTGGAGTGTTCATCCATCGAAGGTCTTCCGTAATAATCCATCAGCATACGAATTGCTTCATCATATTGGGCATGGACTATACATTTATCAGCCATGACTAATACGTGCCCCAAAGAATCGGAAGCATTTATCTGCAAAAGAGAGTCCCGATACAGGTCTGTCATCCGGTAATATGCCTTCTTTTCTTTTTCCGTGACGGCATAGTCTCCCATCAGTCCATAGATGGTACGATATAAATGATAGTAATAGGAATACAGATAATCGGGCAATGTCTTCTTGTCTATCTGCCCCAGCTGCTCCAGAGCTTCTTTATACATTCCGGTTGTTCCCATTACCTCTGCCATATTCATCGCGGAATCATCCAGATAATCTTGTTTTCCCATATGAGAAGCCAGATTCTGCTTTCTTTGTGCATATACATAAGAAGAATCCAGATTATAGGCCCGATATTCATCGAAGAGCCTGCCACAAAACCCATAACGCTGTTCATCGGAAGTTGCTTCCGAAAGTAGTTTCTTCAGGTCAGCAATACGAGCTTCCTTCTCTGCTCCGTAAGTCTGGCGGTTCTTAATGATACCATCAATCTGACGAAGCAACGCGTCGGTACTCTTATCATCATTTCTTGCACAAAGCAAACAGGGAAGGACAACTGTCACGAAAATCAAAACAATCTTTCTCATAGTCTATGCATATTATTACTGCAAAGATAAAAGTCTTTCAGAAACCTCAAGCCTTTCTTACAATTATTATGATAAATGAGGCCATTAAAAAACAGACGGAGGATAATTATTATATTTGCAATAATTACATTTCTAATAATGGCCATAAATCTGGTCACACCAGGATAAAACAGATATGAAGTATCCGACAAATTATTAAGAGCCCGGCTATAAAGAAATTATTAACTATCTGATATTTAAAGAATATTTGTAAATAATCTCTTATAAAATCCTCAAAAAAGCGGTTTAAAGTCATTGTATTTAATCGGACTACTCATTGAACTGACTCCCTTTTCCTTTCTCCCGGATTGAGCTATTAGTGGATAACTCCATATATCCGTCCTACCTCTAAACCGTATAAATTGATTTAAATCAAAATCTTTCATGGCGAACTCACCCTGAGATATTTTGTTTTACCTTTGCGCTCCGATAAAAGTCACTTTTAAATAAAGTAAGGTAAAAAAGTAACAGGTATTAGGTTAAGTTTCGTATGAAGAAGAGTCTTATTGCATTGGCATTCGGTACCCTCGGATTGGGTATCGCAGAGTTTGTGATGATGGGTATACTGCCCGATGTAGCGAGAGATTTACAGATAAGTATCCCTACTGCCGGGCATTTTATTTCCGCCTATGCATTGGGGGTTTGTGTAGGTGCCCCCGTATTAACATTGGCCCGGAAGTATCCATTAAAACATATATTGCTGGTATTAGTCACCCTGATTATGATAGGTAATATCTGTGCAGCCTTATCACCTAGTTACTGGATGCTGCTTATTTCCCGATTCATCTCCGGACTTCCTCATGGAGCCTATTTCGGAGTAGGTTCTATTGTGGCAGAAAGACTTGCCGATAAAGGTAAAAGCTCGGAAGCTGTCTCCATCATGATTGCCGGAATGACCATTGCCAACCTATTCGGTGTACCATTGGGAACTTCTTTAAGCACCATGCTTTCGTGGCGTGCTACCTTCCTGCTGGTAGGTCTTTGGGGAATCGTCATTCTGTATTATATCTGGCGATGGGTTCCTCATGTAGAAGGACTGAAAGATACCGGCTTCAAAGGACAGTTCCGCTTTCTCAAAACTCCGGCTCCTTGGCTGATTCTCGGTGCTACGGCATTGGGAAATGGCGGTGTATTCTGCTGGTACAGCTATATTAATCCCATGTTGACAAATGTTTCCGGTTTCTCTGCCGAAAGCATCACCCCTCTGATGATTCTTGCCGGATTCGGTATGGTCATGGGCAATCTGATCAGTGGACGACTCTCTGACCGTTACTCTCCCGGAAAGGTAGGTACTGCTGCACAAGCACTTATCTGTCTGATGCTGCTGCTTATCTTCTTCCTCTCTCCTTACAAATGGGCAGCTGCTCTACTGATGTGCCTCTGTACAGCAGGACTGTTTGCTGTCTCCAGTCCGGAGCAACTATTGATTATCCGGGTAGCTAAAGGTGGAGAGATGTTGGGAGCTGCCTGCGTACAAGTTGCGTTCAATTTGGGAAATGCTATCGGTGCTTATGCCGGGGGACTTGCAGTTAGTGGTGGCTATCGCTATCCTGCCTTGACAGGTGTTCCGTTTGCGCTGATCGGATTTACCTTGTTCCTAATTTTTTATAAGAAGTATCAAGCCAAGTACTAGACTTTACAGCTTCCTAACCCCTTTATCGAATAAATACTGGATTTTCACCTTATTCTTAATCATTTTCGAATAGAGAGAAAAACCGAAGAATAAGAAGACCAATGGCACCATATTGACGATTCTGCTGACAGATGCATTTTCAAAAACGAGCAAACCAGCCTTCGGGGAAATAAGGCAATGCATGAATATACAGATGATCTGTATATCTGTCCCGTTTGAATGGAAGATTATGCAAAAGTGTTGTTATCTGACATGTAGAATATATATATCCAACTTGCAGCACATTAATGACTGACACGTTGAGTAAGGCTACCTGACATGTCAGCCATTAATGTTCTGCATGTCAGCTAACGGTATCCAACAAGTCAAGCTACCCTATTTGACAGGAAAGGTATGAATACCGAATTATTAGAATTGTAAAGATTCATATACCACCCTATTTATGAACGAAATACAGATTTTCATTCCTTTATTTCCATCCGTTCCTGCCGTCAGGCAGAAAAAGAACCTTCTAAAGAGATTAAAAATTCATTTTGTCAATTTGCTCCAGACCTTTTTCCAAACCTGCACAATTATCAGAAAAAGACAGAAAGTATACCAAGTTTCCCTCATTAGCTCAAAAATGACTGTCTCTGCAATAGATTTAGTAGAATTCTTGTTGTATAAACTACAAAAAGAAGTTGAATGATTCTTCAAAACCCTTGTCACTTTACCTTGTGAGAGAGTTTGTTCAAAGTATGCTGCCAGTTCAATAAATTATCAAGAAAAGAAAAAAGTAATAAAAAGGATGGAATGGACTTTAAAAGGAAATCTGCAAGTCTTAATATCTAAAGATACAAAAACTTGCAGATTTTAGATAGAGTTTACTAAATAATCGTTATTTGCTGATATTTAAATGTATAGCATATAAAATCTAATGATTTTAACACTAAATGCATCCTTTTTCACGTTAAACGACCTAAAACTACAAGCGAAAAATGGTATCGGTGTATTTTATAGTAGTATTTTTGCACACAAATGCCATTATCCATGCTGTATTTCTAAAAATATCTACGTTTTTGCTCAATTTTAGACAAAATAAATTATTCAGTGAACCTTACCTAGGAGTAGCAATGACATTATGAATATCAGCACACAAACTACTTTTAACGGTCGCCCAGTTATGACTTAACATTTAGTGCTACCCCACGTTGAAACAGAAAAATATATGAAGCCTATTGATTACCCAATCTTCTTTCCACTATTTCAAAAGGGACACGAACAGAAACACCTTTTTTCATTAGATTCATTAAATTAGGGTAAAGTCGATGCTTAAATGAATCCCAATTACGATATTCCATTTGGGTCCATCCGACCTCGGCCAAAGCCATACCACGAGGATAAGTCATGTATGTCACCCTATTGATATCCTGTATAGCTTCTGCCCATAAAGTACCCATTACCCCCTGTATATGTTCCTGTTCTTTAGCTGACACACCATAACCTGGATCAAACAGATAACACTTTTGTAAAGTGGTGACAGGCATCCCCCAATTATTGAATTCCGGAAAGTCACCTTTCAATTGCGGATAGTCTAAATAGGCATATTCACCTGGTGCCATAATTACAGGATTACCATACTTACAGGTAAGTTCCAAACAAGTAGGAGTTAAACCTCCTCGCCAACTAACCAATGTCACATCCTTAGGATAGGGAAAAAGATAATCCTTGGCAGGCGGATAAATATTATCAAGCTCGCACCAAAGAATAGGTGTTTTTTTGTTTTCCCGGACAAAAGATAACATACGATTAAAGAAAGGAATCATAAGCTGCGATGCTTTTTCATATCCTAGTTTTACCATCAATGCTCTACATCGTGAACACACAGCCCAGTTCTTATCGACAAGAGCTTCATCTCCTCCTAAATGAATATAGTGAGACGGAAATAATTTGGAAACTTCATTGATAATATCTTGATATACTGTATAAACTTTCTCAACACTTGCACAAAGCATATTATCATACTGTTTCCCTACTTTAGGTATCGTATCAACACAAATGTCGCAACCCAATTCAGGGTAAACAGCCAATATTTCTGTTGTATGTCCGGGAATATCTAATTCGGGAATGATCTCGACATTGCGTAGAGCAGCATAACGAATAAGATCAGCAAGCTGTTCTTGAGTATAATAATCTTTATTAGTCAACTGAGGATATTTCTTAATCTCAATTCTCCACCCTTGATCATCTGTTAAGTGCAATTGCAAAACATTAAATTTATAACATACCATTTGGTCAATGTAAAACTTAATATCATCCACTGATAAAAAATGCCGAGCCGGATCAAGCATCAATGCTCGATAAGAAAATCTTGGAGCATCATCAATCAATACTGGAGATATCTTTTTTTGCATAGTAGTACATACATCTCCTAGAAGAAGCTGATCTACAGTCTTCACTCCATAATAGACTGCCGCTACAGTGGCTCCACTAATTGTCATCCCCCGGCTATCTACATGTATAAGATAATGTTCATTTCCTTTTATAGAAGGATCTATCAACAAGCGTATATCAGCCCGGATAGATTCTGTAGAAGAGAGAGTGATCTGCATTCTCTCTTGAATGACACTCTGCAAACTATGCGCTGCAAACTCCAATTCCGGGCGATTTATATAAATCATTGTTTTCCCGTCAACCAAACAAAATGGTTTACCTTGCAACATGTTTACCTGATTCGGCATAGGTATCAGAGCAGAAGTCATGTCCTGAGCTGACAACCAACTGACAAAAAAGACAAAATAAAGGCTAATGTAAATTTTCATGGTTCATTAATTATTAAATCTATATCCATTTTAAATAATTCAAACAATATGCATATAAACTTTTTCATTCACTCAAACTTGATTTCATTTTAACTTCAAACATTTCTCTGTTTCCACTCTGATCCTTTCTCCAATCTACTTCGCTAAACATCCATACATCATTAATCTTTGCCAATTCTATCAGATGATGTAAAATCGCTTTTCTTTCAAGTAGACTGCCATATCCCAAACGTAGCTGAACATACATAATTCCCATTCTCTCCTTCTGTACTCTCGCTAATATGTCTCGATCGTTTTGGACACTATTTTCTGCCTTATCAAACAATTCATTATACTTCTTTAAACATTTTACGGACAGATAACCCATTCTATGAAATTCCGGTTCGCCATCGATTGAAAGTTTAAGTCCTGACTTTCTCAATTCCGATTCCATCATCTTTATATATTCATATAAATAAGGTCCTGCTGCTCCATAGTACCCATTCAGAAAGTCTTTCATCTGAACCAGAAAATCACAATTCGGATTCCATAACAACTTACTTAGCAAATAGCCTCTCAATTCGGCAAACTCTCCTCCTTTTTCACGATTACCCTGACAGAATATTCCTGTTGCATTATTTTTTATATAAAATTGAATATTGTCCTGCATTACAGAGAAGTTAGGAAAAGGAGAAATCAGATTTTGAAACTGTACAACATAATCCCAAACAACGATATCATTACAGATTCGTCCCCATTCTTGAAAATCATTCCTGAATGAAGCATGAATTGGAGAAGATGTAATAGGCAGGTTTATTCCATCACGGGCTGTTTCAATAGCACACAGTTGAATGGCGACATTAGGGGCAGGCTTCGTATATCGAGGGGCTTTGCGCGAATATATATATGCCAATGTAGCTATTTTCTTATGGGGGAATTTAGCAGCAACTTTATTGACATAACTAAGAATTGATCCACTGGGACTTCCATCATACTTATCCAAACGCTTACATTCGTCACATGTGCAATTTCCGTTCCCATCCATCTGGCTTATGCTCCAATAAGTAGCAGTAGAATCTGCCCATACAGGCATACCGGTGACAGGCTTACTCATTTCTTTCCGAAGTTTTTCGACCGACAGCTTTAATACATCAGGATTGGTCAGGCATAGCTGCGTACCACCTTCTTTACCGACAGGAGCTATTCTTTTTCCATTTATTTCAGAAAAATACTCGGGATGAGTATCATAAAGAAAAGGTGGAACCATCGAGTATAACGAATGGCACCAATATCCCCATCCTGCATGATTCCCTCCACTAATAGCGAAACGATATGGCGCAACCTTATTTTGCCGTTCACCATTCCCGTTCAGTTTAAGGATGCCAGCGATATAAGGGTCACACAACTCATAATAATATACTTCACGCCATTTTACGGGCGATTTATATCCAATGTTGCAGGTCTTTATCCGAGTAGTGCCCGAGAACGGAATAATTCGAACCTTGGAAGAATACCACCTGCATTGCAAAAAATCTTCAAGAAAAGTATAGACACCATACAGTACCCCTCGCGCATTTCCACCGTCTATTGTCAGACTATTATCATCTACACGGATTATAAATTCATCATCAGCGGATTCTTTTAGTGTATTCGGAAGAAAAACTGCCTTAACCGGTTTCTCCGTCCCCACAGTTAGTTGATTAACCGCACACTGTTTTTCAGCTTTCACTTCACATATAGCTCCGGTGGTTTCAGCCAGATATCTGGCCAGTTCATTAGCGGCATAACGCATAAGCTTTGGAGAATCTTGCCGGATATAAATGGCATATTCCTTATTCTTCGTAATAGTGAATCCTCCACCAAAACTATAACAGGAAAATAAAAAAAACGATATAAATGCAATGCAATATTTCATGGGCAATAATAATCATGGATATTTTGCTAATATCCGATATACAAAAAGTTCATTGATCAAAATCTCTCAAACGAATATAAGAAATGATTCGATTCAAACTTATCTAAGGTTTTACTTATGGAAAGTGAATCCAACAGAAAGGTTGATTGAGTTCATATTATCACAATAGCTTCCGAGTTCAAGAGGCTCATCGCTTGCTTGCACATATTTCTGAATATCTTTCACCCTCTTGAAACTAGGGAAGCCAACTATCCCAGATAACTTGACGCGCAGTGATACAGCTTTGGACAAGCGTAAATTTCCTCCTACCGAAATGTCCCCCGAAACGGCTTTGGCAGACATCGTAATCCGAGGTCTAGTCAGTCCCACTTGAACGGGAGCATCCTTCTGTTCCATCCACCCATAGCCTACCGATGCCATGAAAAAGAGATTATTTTTCCTTTTCGGAGACCAGAACCTAATATGAACAAGTGGTCCGAGATAATTATAGGAAAGATCACCACCTAAAAGGGAACGGTAATTGTATTTGACGCCATATCCTATCCGTTTGGAAACAAAATAAGTAATGTCTGCCCCAATATAATAACCTGTGCGAGCTTGAAATCCACTTCCGGAAGTTAGATCCGGATCTTGACGAAATGCTCCCAACTGATGGGCAACACCTGCATCAATGCCGATCTCAAGAAGAGGATACCAAGGTCTCAGACGATTGGAATAGAGACTTCTAAATAGTTTCTTACGCACCAAAAGAACAGAATCTTTGTGAATGAGACCTTCCATACGTTTACCATCCATCATAAATATAAACGGATAAAATCCTTTCTCGTCAAGCACCCCTACATCACAGTTAATAGAATCTTTCCTTTGGGTAACCAGCAAGTCTTGAGAAAACATTGAAGAAGCACAGCTCCATACTAATAGAAAGAGAATGAGACACGACTTCATAAGCATATTTTTAATATTGAATAATATCATGCAAACCCAAAAGAAATAAAGGGGAGGCGGTTGCCCCCCCTTTACCTTTTGTCTGTTATCACTGTTTAATCCTAATCAAAACGGAAAATTACCATCAACCACTTCCGGTGCCTTAAATACATCCAGCGAATCTTTACCTGGCACATAGTAGGTACTATAACTATATGCACCCCGTGACTTCGGATTCGGCAGAATTATGTCATTCACTTGCGATGATATACGGCAGATTGCTTCAGTTCCATCTGCCTTTTCGTAAGTGAAATCCACATACTTACTGCTGTTACTGATTCCCCACGTCAATTTGACTCCATCGACGTCTTCGGCTACGTTTATAAGTTCCCTTATTTTCAGTTGCGAAATATAGCTATCTCCATACACGTTACCTGTCACAGTAGACGCGATAGAATTGACTCCTTTCGAACCGGTCTGAACTAATTCGAACTCATAAGATGACTCCTTCACATTAAATATACAGAAATTATAGCGATCTTTCAGGAGGTTGTTACGGTCTATTTCGCCCACAACCGAATCTGTCCGATTATTCCAATAGATGATATATCCTTCTACGCGAGGGTCTTTCCCTGCAAGCCATCTAAGCTGCATCCGTCCATTTCCACCGGTTGTCAGCAGTGAGTCGGGACGTCCTATGTAGTTAATCTCACCTCGGTCAAGATAATCTTGTATGATATCGTTCATTCCAGAGCACGAAGCAAACAGGAAGAATAAGCAAATAATTGGTAAATACTTGTTTTTCATCATAATCTTTTTGTTTTTTACTTTATAATCTTACCCCAGAATCCCCATTCCGATATATGGACATTATCTGTCGCTCCTCCCCACGTGATAACCAACTCAAAACGGATATAACGTACCGGAGGCAAATTGGGGTCTACCTCAAACTCGAGTCCCGACAACATGACATCATTATCATCCTGTGGTGAGCCACCGTTGAGAGAAGGCTTTTCGGCCTCAAAATCTCCCACTTTATACCAGCCTAGTGCCGTATCAGTAGCAAACTTTCCGGGAGGAACACCATTCGCGTCTTTATTCCAATACTCCTCCTCATCCGAAGGATGGGCATCTTGAGAAGGTTTTGGATCGGCTGTGGCATAAAGACGCCATTTCCGGGGATTGTGATGCCCCCATCCTGTGTTCTGGCGATACCAAAGTTTGTAACGTCCCAATTTAACCAGACAACCTAAATCAATAGTAAAGTAAACCGGGCTTTGTGGAGGACCATAATTAGTGTGGAACATATTTTCACCAACTGTAATGCCATCAAACATATTCCAGAACTCAAAATTCGTCCAGCTAATATTCGTAGGGTTGTCAAAAGGTAACCAATAACGTTTCATTGCTCCTTTACCATTTTCTTTGGGGATCTCTTCTTCAAAATAAGGAGTGAATTTCCCCTCCTTTATCTCTGAATTATTTCCCCAACGGTCGCGTATCTTCACAGCAAATGTCCTTTCTTTATCATCAAATCCCCTAAGCGTATATTTACCTTTGGGGACAGATGTATAGACGACATCCGCTTCGGTAAGATATCCATTGTTGTCAGACGCGTAAATCACAATAGCCACCGATTCACGGACTTTATTTTCCCAAGTAAGCTGTATACCGCCCGATGCCGTCACCATATGAATGGTTTCGAAAACCTGTTCGACAACCGGAGTAAGGGGTTTAATATCTACAGGTACGGCTTTTCCTTCGTTACCACTCCGATCTACACAACACACCTGTATAGTCTGTGGATCTGTATTTCCGAAACCAACTATTTTTAACGTATCGGTATAGAGCGAAGCACTTGTATTCTGCATTTTCCCATTGAGCTCGTAATAAGCCTTCACGTAAAGTAGATCGGGGTCAGACGGAGCCTTATAAATAATGTTAGCTCCACCTGGAGTACTCTCCACCTTAACAACACTAATTGTGCCCGGAGAGGTACTATCAGTAGATGGTTGTCCCACAAATTCTTCCGTACAACATACCAACAAGGCTGATAAGAAGAGAAAGAGGACAGGCATGAAATATTTTGTTTTCATTGCTGTTAACTTTTAAATTGATTATGTTACATACTTACTTCCATTCCGGATTCTGTTCGAGATTCCGGTTAACATCCAGAGCGCTCTGACTTATGGGCCAAAAATAGTCTTTCACCGAGAATGAAATACTAGGCTGCAGTGTTTGTACCTTATAATATTCATTCGGATTGCCTTCGGTCACACTCCACCCGCGTATCGGCTTCGCAAATTCTTGTTCTATAGTCTTCCAACGTCTGATATCCCAATAGTACTGCCCTTCGAAAGCCAGTTCATTTGCCCTCTCACGATGAATAATCTCACGCATACCATCCTGACTAAGCGGTTTGTTAGGATCAAGCGAATATTTTTTCCAACTGTCGACAACACCCTCCAATGAAGCACGCTTCCTGACCAAATCAATATACTTGTAAACTTCATCATCGGGAGCCGACTTAACCTCATTAAGTACTTCGGCATACAAAAGATAAAGATCTGCCAATCGGACAATAGGGAAAGGATAAGCATAACCCACGTATGAATTTTCCTTTACGTATGAAGTCAAAGCCACCATTTTCTTAGGTGTATACCCGGTGATTGAAAACTTCTCAGCGGCCGTACGGCCTGCAGTTTCACCGCTCCGCATTTGTGCCACCTCCATCGTTTTGTCACTACCTGGAGTACCAGTAGTAGCATATGTATCATACAGAGTTTTATCTTTACCATACACTGTTCCTCTATCGAAATTGAGTGACGCGTAGAAACGGGTTTCACGTCTGAAATGTAGCTTGGCCGTTACCTGAGGATTATTTGAACTATACCACATGTAATATTTATAGTCCGAAGTAATAGCCTGCGTCTGATAACGCTCCTTGTAAAGTTCCTGCCAAGTCTTATCCTCGTCAATAGGAACTCCATTGTCAGAATAAAAACGTTCTACGGTTTCAAGCGTAGGAGAAAGCGCTTCGGTAATTTCCGAACTGAGTCCATTTCCACTTGTACGGACATCACAGTTAATCTGCAATCGATTAATAGCCCCGGCACTTCTACCCCAAATCACCTCTTTATTCCAGCGATCGGTCACTGCCAGCCTGATATTCAATGTTCTCTTAGTGGAATCGCTGATACTTCCGAAATACTTGTCGTAATAATACAACTTATGTCCTGCCTTTTCAGACACATCAATAGCCTCTTTCAATGCCACGGCAGCACGTTGCCATTTTTCTGCCTTATACTCGACGGGGAAGAGATGAACGCCTCTGTTGTCAACATAATTAGCATAGTAAGGGTTGCCGTTATATAAAGGACTGGCAGCGTAGGCAAGACATTTTGCCTTGATGGCCAATGCGATAGGCTTAGTGATCCTTCCCAACTCCTGCGATTCGGAAGTAACCTGTTCAAACAGATCGGGTAGCGCTTTGTCGATAGTGCTTACAATATAATCGACTACATCGTCGGAGGGATCTCGATAAACCCGAACCTTATCCGGACCAGCGGAAACCAGGATGTTCGTATCTGTAATCGGTATAGGACCATAGCGCACCCACAGATAATAATGGTAGTACGCTTTCAAGAACGTAACTTCGGCAATCCAACGGGCACGCTCTCCTTCAGTCAAATCCTGAGGCTTATAAATGTTTTCAAGAAAAATGTTACAGTCTCTGATAGCGATCCAGAGGTTTTTCGCGTTAGCACCGCCATCCCAATAGTTACTGATAGGATTTCCTACCGTCTGGAATCCCTGATCCCTGAACATATCCCATACATCACTCTCGAAGAAATTAAAATAGCCGCGTCCTTCCTTCGCTATCCAGCATTCACCACTAACCATCGCCGGATTGTTCGGAGCGGTCTCATCATTCGGAAGATACGAATAACAGGTAGCTAGAAACTTTTGGGCGGAGATCCGATCGATAAATGCATGGTCGATAGTCGGAATATTATCTGGAATCACATCTAGATAATCACCACAAGAGGTAGTAAATAGAAGTGCTATCAGCACCTTAGATATATGTCGTATTTTCATAATCACGGAAGATTAAAAAGTTAAGTTTATACCAATATTGATAACTCTTTGCAAGGGATATCCCAATCCATTACCGGCCATCTCAGGATCCCATAGCTTAAATTTGCTAAAGCATAGCAAATTGGTCGCGCTCAAATAAAGACGCGCTACCTCAACTCTAGCCTTTCGGGAAATATCCTTAGGAAGTGTGTATCCCAATTCCGCTGATTTCCATCTCAAAAATGATCCATCCCGCATAAACCAAGTACTTCGTTGGTTATTGTTACTCATACCGCCAACAGATAATCTCGGCCAGAAAGCACGAATATTACGATCCGTTTCCGACCAATGATCGTCGGCAATCACTTTTAAAAGAGCTCGTTCACCGCCAAACGGACTGATATGGTCATCCCCCGTCGTATCGATCCAGAAAGAGGAACGAGCCGACCCTTGAAAGAAGGAGGAGAAGTCGAAACTTTTATATCCGATAGAGAAACCCAGTCCATAGATGATTTCTGGGCTCGTCGGGTATCCAATCGGAACTACGTCTTTGGCATTAATGATTCCATCATTATTAATATCTTTGTATTTGATATCCCCCGCAGTGTATGCTCCGAAGTCTTGTCTAGGTGAATTACGTACATCTTCATCGTCTACAAATAGTCGTTCGGCGATAAGTCCTCTGCCTTGTCCAAGTTGCGATCCTGTTATGCGACGCCACGGAGAATCGAAGTAATTCGGCTCTTCAAAAACTACATATTTTGCTTTCGCATAGGTAAAGTTTCCTCTGGCCGTGATCCAGAAATCTTTATTTATCACTTCGTTGTAGTCAAGCGAGAGTTCAAATCCGCTTCCTTTCGTCTCTCCGATATTCGCTTGTGGGGCCGACTGAAGTCCCATTGTCGTAGGTATGCTGGCACGATTCTGAAGTATCTTCTTACGCCGCTCGATAAAGAAATCACCTTGCAACTCTATTTTATTAAAGAGACCTAGCTCAAAACCGTAGTTTTGCTTGTAGGAAGTCTCCCATGTAATAAAAGGGTCGGCATAGCGGGATGTAGAAACACCCGTTACATTATAATCAAAATTCGTTCCCCAAGAGTAGCCTTTGTCACCATTGTTAAGATTAACGTTGGAGAGATAGAAGAAACGATCCGTCGGTTCTCCGATCTGGTCATTACCAACCATACCATAAGTAGCCTTGAATTTCAATTTATTGACAATATCTTTATTAATTCCCCAGAATGCCTCATTAGAGATTATATAACCTACACCGGCAGACGGGAAGAATCCAAACCGCTCCTGCGCTGCAAACCGTTCTGAGCCGTTATAGCCGAAATTCGCCTCAACAAAATAGCGGCTGTCATAGGCATAAGTGAAACGACCTGATAGCCCGATATTACGCTTAGGCAGAGAGAGAAGCAAGCTGCCGGCATTTCCGTTCAGTTCTTCCCTGAGGGTATATACCAACAATCCGCTTACGCTATGCTTCTCCGCATAAGTCTGGTTGTACTGCAATGCGGCTTCCACATAAGTGGTACTTGTAACTCTCTTCTGACCTTCGTTATAATTCAGATATTCCGTACCGTCCTCATTATTTAAAGCCAGAAGCTGGTAAACGTCCGATTTCTTATCATAACTTCCGATTCTGTAATAATACGGCTGATAAAAGCGCGAGACATCAAAAAAGGAGTAACGAGTGGTATTAAACATAACTCTCGCTGATAGCCCCTTCACAATGAAATCTAAATTCTGCTTCAATTCCACCTGCGCTAAAGCGAGACTTTCGCTATAGTTCTTATATCCTTTCACCAGATCGGCATAAGGATTGATGTAATTGGCTCCGTCGTAATTTCCGAAGAGCAGATGCCGGGTGTTTTTGTTGGCTTCGTCTTTGGGATAGACAGCCGGAAAAAGAACAGGATTGGTACGCATGATGCTTCTGAATACATCCGTTCCACCCTGAATAGGCCCTGTATAGCTATCAAACGTTCCGTGCATTCTGAATATCACTTCCGTAGAAGGCGTGATATTCATATTAACATTAGTACGCAAGGAGAACTTTTTCAGATTGATATTACTGTTGAAATTATTCTCTTTGGCTACTTTCAGCAAGCCGTTGTCTTGATTATATTGCGCGGCGATATAAAAACGGGCCACCTTTCCACCACCGCTTAGGTTCACGTTGAGACGCTGGTTGGAAGTGAAATCCTTCATGATTTCTTTCTGCCAGTCGGTAGCAGGATAAACATAGGGGTTCGACCCCGGTTTGCCAGTATTGTTAATCTTATCTTCCGAGTAAAAATCTACTCCAAGTGGATTGCGCGTTTTGACTGCCTCATTATACAGTTTCATATAAGTAACCGGGTCCGCCAATTCAATATTCCGCGTTGCTGCTGAGAATGAGTTTTCGAAACGGACGGAAAACTTTGCAGTTCCCTCCTGTCCCTCCTTGGTGGTTACCAAGATTACACCATTCGCGCCACGAGCGCCATACAAGGCGGTGGCATTGGCATCTTTCATAATAGAGAAGGAGGCGATATCGTCTGTATTGAGCCGCCCCAAATCATTTGCCGTAAGCTCTATCCCGTCAATAAGTATTAGAGGGTCTTTTTTTCCCGTACCGAAAGTGGTGACTCCACGCACAAAGAAGTCCGCGTTGTCCTGCCCCGGTTCACCGCTGCGTTGATAAGCAATGATACCGGCCATACGTCCCGCAAGCGCGGTGGTCAGGTTACTGCTGGGCACTTTCAGCTCTGCAGGCTTGATAGTCGAAATTGACGCTATCACACTCTCCTTCTTCTGAGTTCCGAAAGCGACTATCGCCACCTCATCCAGCATATTCTCATCCTCGAAAAGAGTGATACTACGAAATTTATTCTGATTTTTTCCGTTAAAAGTCAGTGTTTGCGATTTGAATCCCATGAAGGAAATCAGAATTTTACAGCCTTCCGATGGAACCGAGATACTGTACTGTCCGTCCAAATCAGTAATAACACCTTCATTGGTTCCCTCAATACGAACATTCGCCCCTATAACAGGCTCATTATCCGCTGACAGGATTACTCCTTTCAATTCGGATTTTGTCTTATTCTGAAATACGGATGCGACCTCGCTTGTTTCAGCCTTCAGAGCCAATGGTAATCCACATGCAAACAGAAAGAACAGGTAGACCGTACACCATTCTTTCCATCGAAAGTGAAATTGTCTTTCAATAGTTGAGTAATGTTTCATAAAAATTTTGTTTTTCATTAATAAAATAGATTTCATAATAATACCGAAACTTTTTTTGTTCCATAGGCTAACAATTAATTTAAGATTATAATAATAAGGTATTCTCTTCCGGCAAAACGGATCCACTAGAAGAAATTAAGCTTTCTCCTCCTTTTATTACTTGCAAAAGTATAAATAACGGCCTTTTTTCATTGCAGGCATTTTAATCATAAACTCCCGTTTTTTTATTCAAATACAGTCACAGAACACCAGAAGGACCACATTAAATCGTTTATTCGATTCTTTATCAGTTACGGGGTTCCTTGACATTTAGTCTCTCCATATGCCCGACAACATTTTCCCACATATTATAGGAATATGTGAGAAAAACAAAACTTATGATATATTTGGAGAAAATTTGCCGACAACTCAATTCTATTGGTGCTCAGCTGAATTATCATATCTGGAAGGTGAAACTTTAAACTTGGCGACAAAATGCTTTCTGAATGTGTCATAATCATTATACCCCACCATCTCACAAACTTCCTGAACGGAATACTTCTTCAGCAGCAACAAGGACGCAGCTTTGCTGATTCTTACATTACGTATCACCTCAATAATGGATAGCTGACAAATATCTTTTATTTTGCGATACAACGTTGGCTGGCTCACATTGAGCAGACCGGCCAACATTTTGGCACTAAAGACGTCATTGGTTAGGTTCGCTTCAATAATGTTAATCACTTTCTGCATAAATGCCTCTTCTCCGCCAACCTCCGGAGCACTGTCTGAGAACTTTAAATTCAAGGACTTCGAGTAAAAGTTCTTCAGCAACTGCCGTTGCAGAAGTAAATTTTCAACTTTAGCCTTCAGAACTCCTGCATTAAATGGTTTGGTAAGATAGTCGTCAATTCCTAGCTGAGTTGCCTTAATGATATCAACATCCTCAGCTTTTGCCGTCAACATTATGATTGGTATATGAAATGTAGGACTATCACTTTTAAGCTTTTTACTAAATTCAAAACCATCTTTTATTGGCATCATTACATCAGTTATAACCAAATCCGGTAATAATTGCCCAGCCATTTGAATTCCCTCTTCGCCATTGCAAGCTTCATAAATGCGGTATTTATCACTAAACAAACTTACAATATAATTTCTGACCTCCATATTATCTTCTACGATTAGTAAAGACCACTCATTCAAATTCTTAATAGAAGACATTGTTGGCGCCTGTTCAGATAAAAGATCTACTTCCGCATTCTCTGAAGATTCCAATATCTTATAATTATCATCTGCAAAATGCGATTTTCCTTCGGGAATAAAAAGAGTAAATGAACTTCCCTCGCCAACCTTGCTGGCCAATTTGACAAAGCCGTGATGTAATTCCAACGTACTTCTCACAATATATAATCCTATTCCTACGGCTGTAGAGTATTTAGGGAATTGGTCTCCTGTTGCAAATGAGCTAAAAATGCGGGATTGATGTTCTAAAGCAATTCCTACTCCTGTATCTCTGACTTGTACACAACAGTATCCATCGCCATCCTGTTCATTGTAAAAAACTGTTAAGGATATTTTTCCTCCGGCTGATGTGTATTTAAAGGCATTGGACAACAAATTTTTTATTACCGATTCCATCTTCTCCACATCTATATATATATCTGTATTGTAATCTATATCAATATTGAATTCAAATCCTTGTTGAACAGCAAATTCTTTAAAAGAAAAAGCGCTTCGCTCCACTAAATCCTGAATTGCAGTTTTACATATACTTAACTTCAACATACCCGCTTTCATCTTTTGAACTTGAAGTAATTGATTGATAAGATATTGGATTGAGTTAGCACTTTTGAGAATATATTGCAACTTCGTATAAGAAGCGCTATTCTTGTCAGTCGACAGTAGAAGCTCGCCAAGGGGGGCAAATATTAAAGTCAAAGGAGTCCTGAGATCATGAGCTACTTGAACAAAGAATTGCTCTCTCTCCTTACTCATGTTATGTTCTTGTTCCTTTAACATATTTGCCGTGTCAAGGTCATGTTCCAAACACAGCATTCGCTCCCTTCTGCATTGCTGATTTTTTATCTTCTGAAATAAATAAAGTAAAATTGTTATAACGCAAAGAACTACACCGATTCTGAATATCCAGGTTTGCGACCAATGTGGCAGAATCTTTATTTTTAAAGTTGTTATTTCTCCATTGTATTTCCCCGGATAAATGGCTCTCACTTGGAAAGAATACTTGCCGGCATACAAGTTAGCATATGAAACTCCTTCACCATCATTACAAATATTCCATTCTTTTTGATAAGGATACAATCTGTATTCATACTTTTGCATGCCATAGGAATAGGAGCAATTACTAAATGCAAGTGCTAAATTTCGATTTTCATAATTCAATTTTATTTCATTTGTATAAGTGATTTGTTGATTCAAAATAGTTTGTTTATTATATTTTTCCCCTATGTTTATACGTTTTCCATCTACTTCAAGATTAGTGATAAAGACTTTATTTTTATAATTGGACTCAAATGAAAAAACTGCTTTTTCTGGATTAAAACATAGCACCTGTTTGCTTCCTCCAAAAAATAAAACATTACCAATCTTAGCAACCGACCGATTACTTCCTGAAATATAATAATTATAACACTTCGATTTCTGGTCATACCTTGTTATTCCGGAATTAGTGCCAATCCAAATATCCCCTTCTTCTCCTTCAGTTATACAATTAATCCAATTACTAATCAGTCCATCCGCAACCGTGAGAAACTTTGAAAAACGCATTGTCTTATTACGAATAATACCAAGCCCGTTTTTAAAGCCAACATATACATTGCCATCAGACGCTACCAATACACATTGAGCCGTATTAGCTGGTTGTGACTGCACACATTTAGTTACTTTCCAGTCATTTTCTTTCGTCTGTAAGTAAAAGACGCCTATTCCAGTCGCAACCCACAAATTATGTTCCCTATCTTCTTTTATATCGAACACTTTAGGATGCTCGTTATCCAACATAATATGTTTTTCAATATGAAATTGCTTATCAAGAAGAAATAACCCATTTGATGTTCCTACCCAAAAATGATTTTGGGCATCTATAAACAATGAATGAACAGACACATTCAAATGAGACAATGCATCATATATTCTATATGATGCACGAAAAGAATCATAACAAACAAGATTACCATCTTTATTACCAAACCACAAATTACCTTCCTTGTCCTTTACAGAACATAAAAATGTAGGACTGACATTGGGTATAGAAATAGGTTTAAAATCTAAATTCTGTCCTTTTTCACTATAAGGCTCCACACTTCGCATGATACCCAAATGATAAGTAGCAAGATAAATATTATCTTTATTATCAGCTACAATACTTTCTGTTTCATTATCACACCCCTGTTCAAAGCGTTTATAGAAGTTCCAACGTAAATCAATCATAATCACTCCTCCTCCATGTGTCCCAATCCATAACACACCTACAGGATCATAATAAGAAGAAATCATACGCGTTTCTATATTCTGATTTACATCACATGACATTTGCTGAAAAACCTCAGAGACCCATGCATTCTTTTTATAAGTATCTCGATGTATGATAGTGTAACCAAACCAAGTAGCGGCTACATATGAATTTTCAGATAAGCAACATACCGAATATACATCATTGTGTGATAGACTAGAATAAGTACTACCGTTGACCAAATGGTCTACATGCTGCAAAAACCTGTCACAAATAAAAATGCCATCAACCATCGAAGTAATCCAAAGACTCTGATCATAATATGAAATTGACGATATCCCTATTTTTTCATTCGTAATTGGCAATTGCACCATTTCCTTTATATTCATCGTACTCCATTCTATCATCAACACGCGTCCAAAATTAGTGACGACATAAAAGTCCTTTTTATCAGACGAAAAACAAAAATGAACAAACATTTCCTCTTCTTTTAAAGGATATTTATAAGTTCCAATTATTTGCGCTTGCGGCTTAGTAGTCCTCTGCAATACATTTATCTTCAGAAAAAATTGAGTATCACAGGCTAACAATACAGAATCATTCATTAGTGAGAAATCCATAATTTGACAATTCTTATTATTTATCCGAATGTTCAAAGGTTTCACACATTCTTTCTTACTGTCAAATAAAGTGATCCAATCATTGCTCAAAAGGTACAATAAATCTTCATTCGTTTCTTCTATTTTCGAAACCGAAATATTAAAATCATCCCATATCGAATAGTTATAAAAGCTTTTGCCATCATATCTACTTAATCCATAATTAGTTCCAAACCACATAAAGCTCTTCTGATCCTTATGAATACAAAAAATCATATTATCTGCCAGACCATCTTGTGTCGTAAAATTACGAAACTTATTACCTAATGTGGTATAAGATGCGTGAATAACCCCAACTGGTAAATGGATGAGTAAGAACAATATTAACAGACTTCTTGTCAGTACTCCGGGTTCAAGTTGATTATGTTCGTAGTTTTTCATCATATAGATTGAAATTTAGACTGGTTATAATAGTGAATTATAGATGTTTCATAAGTATTTTTTCTAGCCAAGCAATATTATGCGTGTAATTGATTCTCAATTCTTATTGTTCGGTTCAATATTAACGTTTTAATTTGCATTTGCTTGTACTTTTAATATGAGTAATATGAGGCGAAGATAAGATAATTTTAATTATTATGAGCATCTACTTAGGAAAATAAATAAGATTGGACACCTTTGTATTCTTCCATATCCAGATTAATGAATTGAGGGCGACGTGCACCATTTTCATCAGTATATGGGAAATCAATAGCCTTCTGATAGAGTCCGACGAGTTGCGGGAAACCTTCATTCCTATTAGCAATTTTCTTTCGTATCACTTTGGTGATACAGTTATCTAACCTTAGTGATTCAATTGTTACACACAGGTGATACGAAAGAAAATTATGAACGAAATACAGATTTTCATTCCTTTATTTCCATCCGTTCCTGCCGCCAGGCAGAAAAAGGACCTTCTAAAGAGATTAAAAATTCATTTTGTCAATTTGCTCCAGACCTTTTTCCAAACCTGCACAATTATCAGAAAAAGACAGAAAGTATACCAAGTTTCCCTCATTAGCTCAAAAAATGATTATCTTTGCAAACTAAAATGAGCAAGTTGGCAATCAGGACTGTTTTTATCGGGAGATTAGTGCCAACCCATTGCTCACATGTATGGATCATAATAAAAGAAATAATAGATTAATATGGCATTGCAATGTGGTATTGTCGGACTTCCGAATGTAGGTAAATCGACACTTTTCAACTGTTTGTCAAACGCAAAAGCGCAAGCGGCAAACTTCCCCTTCTGTACAATCGAACCGAATGTAGGTGTTATCACTGTTCCCGATGAACGTCTGAACGCACTGGCAGAGTTGGTACACCCCCAACGAATTGTTCCTACAACAGTAGAAATCGTAGACATCGCCGGACTGGTGAAAGGTGCAAGCAAAGGCGAAGGACTGGGAAACAAGTTCCTTGCCAATATCCGCGAAACAGACGCAATCATCCATGTACTTCGTTGCTTCGACGATGATAACGTGACACACGTAGACGGAAGCGTAAACCCCGTCCGCGATAAGGAAATTATCGACTATGAACTTCAGCTGAAAGACCTGGAAACAATCGAAAGCCGTATACAGAAAGTACAAAAACAGGCTCAGACAGGTGGAGACAAAGCTGCCAAACAAGCTTATGACGTACTCGTGCAATACAAGGATGCTCTGGAACAAGGAAAATCCGCACGTACCGTGACCTTTGAAACAAAAGACGAGCAGAAAATCGCTCACGAACTTTTCCTGTTGACCAGCAAACCGGTAATGTACGTCTGCAACGTAGACGAAGCAAGTGCCGTAAACGGCAACAAATACGTAGACATGGTTCGTGAAGCTGTAAAGGATGAAAACGCAGAAATCCTCGTTGTCGCTGCAAAAACCGAAGCAGACATCGCAGAACTGGAAACATACGAAGACCGCCAGATGTTCCTTGCCGAAGTAGGCCTGGAAGAATCGGGTGTTGCACGTCTTATCAAATCAGCTTACAAGCTGCTGAACCTCGAAACCTACTTCACAGCGGGCGTACAGGAAGTACGTGCATGGACTTATGAGAAAGGATGGAAAGCTCCGCAATGTGCAGGTGTAATCCATACTGACTTCGAAAAAGGATTTATCCGTGCAGAAGTAATCAAATACGATGATTATATCCAATACGGTTCGGAAGCAGCCGTCAAGGAAGCCGGGAAACTGGGTGTGGAAGGAAAAGAATATGTAGTACAGGATGGCGACATCATGCACTTCCGCTTCAACGTATAATAATAAATGAAGAATGAAGAACTAAAAATGATGAATTTAGTATCAGGCAGAAACTCCACCGGTCACTTTTCTTCATTCATAATTCTTCATTCTTAATTCTTCATTAAATTATGAAATATCTCATTGCAGGAACCGGAGGCGTCGGTGGCAGTATCGCAGGATTCTTGTCACTTGCCGGAAAAGATGTTACTTGTATTGCCCGCGGAGCTCATCTGCAGGCCATACAGACAAACGGCCTGAAACTGAAATCAGATTTAAAGGGAGAGCATGCGCTGGCTATCCCTGCTATGAATGCAGAAGAATTCAATGGAAAAGCAGACGTGATCTTTGTCTGCGTGAAAGGATATTCCGTCGATTCGATTACCGAACTCATCAAAAGGGCATCACACGACAAGACGGTCGTTATCCCTATCCTGAATGTTTACGGAACCGGTCCGCGCATTCAGCGCCTGGTTCCGGAGGTAACCGTACTGGATGGATGTATCTACATTGTAGGCTTTGTTTCCGGTGCGGGAGAAATAACCCAGATGGGAAAAATCTTCCGGCTGGTGTATGGTGCCCACAAAGGGACACAGGTAGCTCCGGGCATTCTGGAAGCTATTCAGAAAGATCTTCAGGAAAGTGGAATCAAGGCTGAAATCTCTCCGGACATCAATCGGGATACATTTGTCAAATGGTCGTTTATCTCGGCAATGGCTGTCACCGGAGCCTACTACGACGTACCGATGGGCGAGGTGCAGAAACAGGGAAAAGTACGGGATACATTCATCGGGCTTTCTACCGAGAGTGCTGCACTGGGACGTAAACTAGGAGTCGAATTTCCCGAAGATCCGGTCAGCTACAATTTGAAAGTCATTGATAAACTCGATCCCGACAGTACCGCTTCCATGCAAAAGGATCTGGCACGGGGACATGAATCGGAAATACAAGGTTTGCTGTTTGACATGATTGCAGCAGCCGAGGAGCAAGGTATCGACATACCAACTTACCGGATGGTTGCCGAAAAATTCACAAAACACTAATTATCAAACCGTAAACCGTTATCCAACATGAATAGCCTCTTATTATCTATCAATTGGAATCCGAACCCCGAACTATTCAACCTGTTCGGCATTTCTATCCGTTACTACGGATTATTGTGGGCAGTAGGAATCTTCTTTGCCTACATCATCGTCCACTACCAATATCGTGACAAAAAAATAGACGAGAAGAAATTTGATCCCCTCTTCTTTTATTGTTTCTTCGGAATTCTGATTGGCGCGCGTCTGGGACACTGCCTGTTCTACGATCCGGGACAGTATCTGACAAGCGGAAAAGGATTTGTGGAAATGCTTCTGCCAATCAAGTTCCTGCCCGGCGGAGGATGGAAATTCACCGGTTACGAAGGACTTGCCAGCCACGGAGGTACACTTGGATTGATGATCGCTCTCTGGCTGTATTGCCGCAAGACGAAGCTTCATTATATGGATGTAGTGGACATGATTGCTGTCGCTACGCCTGTCACTGCCTGCTTCATCCGTCTGGCAAACTTGATGAACTCCGAAATTATCGGTAAACCGACCGACGTGCCCTGGGCATTCGTGTTCGAACGGGTAGACATGTTGCCCCGCCATCCGGGACAGCTTTACGAAGCGATTGCCTACCTGATTCTGTTCTTCATCATGTTCTATCTTTACAAGAATTATAGCAAGAAACTACACCGTGGATTCTTCTTCGGTCTCTGCCTGGCTTATATCTTCACCTTCCGTTTCTTCATCGAATTTGTGAAGGAGAATCAGGAAGCCTTCGAAGATCACATGATGTTCAACATGGGACAATGGCTAAGCGTTCCATTCATCATCATAGGTATCTACTTCATGTTCTTCTATGACCGGAAGAAAGTGGCTAAGAAATGAAACGGATTATAGATATAGAAAACTGGGAGCGGAAGGAGAATTTCAACTTCTTCCGCCATTTCCAGAATCCCCAATTATCCATTACCTCGGAAGTAGAATGCGGAGGCGCCAAACAGCGAGCCAAAGCGGCGGGACAGTCTTTCTTTCTCCACTATCTGTACGCAGTGCTGCGTGCAGCCAACGAGATTCCGGAGTTTCGTTACCGCATCGATACGGAGGGGCGTGTGGTGCTCTATGACGCCATAGATATGCTTTCTCCCATCAAGATAAAAGAGAACGGCAAGTTCTTCACCACTCGTTTTCCTTACCACAACGATTTCGACACTTTCTATCGGGAAGCCAAAATGATTATTGAAGCCATCCCCGAAGACGGTGATCCGTATGCAGCAGAAAACGGAGAAGTAGCCGACGGAGATTACGGGCTGATTCTGCTTAGCGCAACTCCCGACTTATATTTTACTTCCATCACCGGCACACAGGAAAAGAAAAGCGGTAACAACTATCCGCTGCTGAATGCCGGAAAAGCCGTCGTAAGGGAAGGCAAGCTGGTGATGCCTATCGCCATGACTATTCATCACGGGTTTATTGACGGTCATCATCTTTCTTTATTTTACAAAAAGGTGGAAGAGTTTCTGAAATGAAACACACTAATACACATAGCAATGAAACTATTCTATAGACAACTTCTTATATTGACATGCTTTATATCCCTGCCAGTCTCTGTATTATATGCTCAACAGGGAACCAACCAATACATTCCTGTCAGCCAACACCAAACCATAGAAAGCGGAACTTACTGGCCGGCAGGTCAGATGCTGCCTCATTTTGCCACTCCTGCATCACAGCTGGACGGAATAGATATGAAACAGGGTAAGCTATCTTCGGAAGAAAAGACGATGCTGCTGGCTGTACAGGGTATAATCAACAAGCGGCAACCACGCATCTTCTTGTACGAGCATTTCAGCGAAGGTAAACATAAATGGCCCCGCTTGCTGAATTTATCCGTCAACGAACTCGAAGCTACCCAATACATGCGGTTAGTAAGCAAATACAAGAATGAACTGAAAGGAGTGATTCTATACGATCCGGAAAAGAGCGTCCATTACCTGAACCTGGCCTCAACAGTTGCCGGACTGGAAGATGCAATTCCCGTAACTTCCCAACTATACGAGCTTTTAAAGCAACAAAATATCCAGCTTCCCGTATTGGCAGACCTCAGAAAGCTGCCTTACACCAAAGCCACGGAAATCTACGAATACATGTACGACCAGTACTGGAAAAAGTGCACGCACCGTCTGCTCATCAGCCTTCCGCCCCAACGCGGCTTTGTACGCGACTTGGCAGTTGCATCAGGAGCAGCTATCGTGTGGCTGGACGCACGTGACTGGAAAGAAAATACAGTATTACGCAAGTTTATGAAAACCATGCAGCCGGGAGAAAGCATCATTACCGGTTGGTATGCCGAAGAACGCTCCGGTATAGGCCTTGCCACAGAATATGGGCTCTCAACCATCCCTTCCGATTTCTATGAAAATACAACAGTGTATGCAGGCATGCAACAGCAGATTCAGTATCCGGAAATACCCAAAATGCCCGCACTGGAAAACAAAATTTATCTGGCACTATATATGAGCGACGGCGACAACGTGCAATACTGCCAGCATGCCATGTCCGAACTATGGGACAAGAAAGGAAGAGGCGTGATACCTATCAACTGGACGATCAGCCCGGGATTAGTGGACTTCGGACCGGGACTGCTTAATCATTATTACACGACAGCCACCCCCAACGACTTCTTTGCATCCGGCCCCTCCGGTATGGGATATTCGTTGATTTACGACGCTCACAATTATCTTTGGAATGCAACCTCCGGAACAGACTTCACCCCTTATGCAAAACTGACCCAGCAATACCTGGAGAAAAGCGGACTGCGTGTCATCACCATCTGGGACGAAGTAAATCAGGAGCAAATGGGAGCTTATGTCCGTAACTGCCGTTACCTGTACGGCCTGACACAACAAGACTGGGAACGACGCCCGTATAAAGTGCCGACTTACATACAGGACCATAAACTCGCCTTCGTTCCGAATCTTCCTTGTTATGCCAACGGAGTGGATGTAATCTACTCCTTCTGGAGAGACACCATAGCCAAATTTGACGGTTCGCATCCCATATTCCTTTCCGCACAAGGTGAATCCTGGAAAATGGGACCGGACAATATCGTTGCCTTGAAGAAGCGTCTGGAAGAACTATCACCGGGCAATATTGTAATCTGCCGGGGCGACCATTTCTTCAATCTTCACAATCAGGCCAATTACCTGCCTTTCAATCTGACACTCTTACCCAAAATGAAGATAACTTCCAGTCCGACTTCCACAGAAACGAAGTTTGCAGCAGACGGCACGCCCTGCGAAGGACACCTGTGGATATCTAAGAAAGAAGGGAATCGCGCTTGGATACAATTCGATTTTAAAAATGAATACCTGATCAGTCGTTATGTAGTACGTCATGCCGGAAACGCAGGACTGCCGGAACGACTAAATACACGGTCTTTTTCAATAGAAGTCAGTCAGGACGGTAAGAAATGGACTCGTGTAGATATCCAAAAAGGAAATACAGTATCTGTGACGGACGTAGATATCACTCCGACAAGCGGAAGATATGTACGCCTGCTGATACAGGATGCAGGGGAAGATGGTATAGCCCGCATTGGGGATGTGGAAATCTACGGGTGCAGGAAATAACTGAACTGCACCCCAAAAGTTGGACACAGAACTTTAGGAGTGCAGTTCATCATTATTTGCCCCTGACTATCTTCTTAATATCATTCAGCTTATTCAACGCCTCAATCGGAGTAAGATTATTCACATCCAGATTGAGTATCTCATCGCGAATCTGGCAAAGTATCGGGTCATCCAACTGGAAGAAGCTGAGTTGCATACCGCTTCTGTTCTCACTGACTTCCGCCAATGGTTTGCCGGAGATACCTTGCTGACGGTTATCCGATTCCAATTGTTTCAAAATGGCATTGGCACGCTTCACAATACTCTTCGGCATACCCGCCATTTTTGCTACATGGATACCGAAGGAGTGCTCGCTTCCTCCACGTTCCAGCTTACGGAGGAAAATCACTTTATTGTCCACTTCCTTCACAGACACATTGTAGTTCTTGATACGCTTGAAGGATTTCTCCATCTCGTTCAGTTCATGATAATGGGTGGCAAACAAGGTGCGTGCTTTCGCTTTCGGATGTTCGTGGATATACTCTACGATGGCCCAGGCAATAGAAATACCGTCATAAGTAGACGTACCGCGCCCCAACTCATCGAATAGCACCAGACTCCGGGAAGAGACATTATTTAAAATATCCGCAGCCTCATTCATTTCCACCATAAAAGTAGACTCGCCTACCGAAATATTATCACTGGCACCCACACGGGTGAAAATCTTATCCACCAAGCCGATATGAGCACGTTCCGCAGGTACAAACGAACCGATTTGCGCCAACAGCGTAATCAGTGCAGTCTGGCGCAAGAGCGCAGACTTACCTGCCATGTTCGGACCTGTGATAATGATGATCTGCTGTGTGGTACTATCCAGCATTACGTCATTGGCAATGTACTTCTCACCAATCGGAAGCTGCTTTTCAATCACAGGGTGACGTCCCTGGCGGATATCCAGCACATCATTATCCTCAATAATCGGTCGAATATAATTATTCTCACGCGCCACATTAGCGAAAGACAACAGGCAGTCCAGACGGGCTATCTGATTCGCATTAATCTGTATCTGCGGGATGAACTCCGTCAATGCCTGCACCAAGTCAGTATAAAGCTGGGTTTCCAGGACGAGAATCTTATCTTCCGCTCCCAGAATCTTTTCTTCGTATACCTTCAGTTCCTGTGTGATATAGCGTTCTGCATTGACCAACGTCTGCTTACGAATCCATTCCTGCGGAACCTTATCCTTATGTATGTTGCGGACTTCTATATAATAACCGAATACATTATTGTAAGCTACCTTCAAGCTCGGAATACCCGTCTGCTCACTCTCACGCTGCTGTATCTGCAGCAAGTAATCTTTCCCGGAGTAGGAGATACGGCGCAAATCATCCAGTTCCTCATTCACACCGTCTTTAATCACTCCACCTTTGTTGATCAGCAAAGGAGGATCATTATTGATCTCTTTAGCAATCCGGTCACGAATAGAAATGCAAAGATTCAGTTGTTCGCCTATCCGGTTCAGACTGGCATTATCCGCTTCGAGACAAGCCTGCTTAATGGGCTCAATAGCCTGCAGAGCAACTTTCAGCTGAACTACCTCACGTGGCGACACCCGTCCTACGGCTACTTTGGAGATAATACGTTCCAGGTCTCCTATCAGGTGCAACTGCTCTTCAATCAGCTCCTTAAAGTCCGGCTGACGGAAAAAGTATTCCACCACATTCAGACGGTCGTTGATGGGCTTCTCATCTTTCAACGGGAAAACCATCCAGCGTTTCAGCAGACGGGCCCCCATCGGGCTGATTGTCCGGTCGATCACATTGAGCAAACTGCTGCCGCCATCATTCATACTGCCGATCAACTCGAGGCTGCGGACAGTAAACTTATCCAGACGCACATACTTATCTTCCTCGATACGGGCCAGCGAAGTGATATGCCCGATCTGTGTATGCTGTGTCATCGTCAGATATTGCAGGATAGCGCCGGAAGCGATAATACCATTCTTCAGATGCTCCACCCCGAAGCCTTTCAGGTTTTTGGTCTCAAAGTGCTTCAGCAGTTTCTCGCGGGCAGTAGTTTCAGTAAAGACCCAGTCATCCAGTTCGAAAGTAAAGAACTTGCTGCCGAAGTTACCTTCGAACATCAGGCGTTTGCCCCGTTCAAAAAGAATCTCTTTCGGTCCGAAATTATTCAACAATTTGTCTACATAGTCGAAGGGACCTTCCGCAGTGAGAAACTCACCGGTAGATATATCCAGAAAAGCAACTCCACAGGAAGCCTTTCCGAAGTGAACGGCAGCCAGGAAGTTATTTTCTTTATAATTCAGTACATTGTCATTGATAGAGACACCGGGAGTAACCAGTTCGGTGATACCTCTTTTCACCAGTTTCTTCGTCAGTTTCGGGTCTTCCAACTGGTCGCAGATAGCTACACGCTTTCCGGCACGAATCAACTTCGGAAGATATGTATCGAGCGCATGATGGGGAAATCCTGCCATTTCAACGGTCTTTCCTTTCCCATTAGCGCGTTTTGTCAGTGTAATTCCTAAAATCTCAGATGCAACAATGGCGTCTGTAGAATATGTTTCGTAAAAGTCACCGCAACGAAACAGCATCACTGCATCCGGATGTTTGGCTTTCAAGTCCAGAAACTGTTTCATCATGGGGGTAAGCACGATTTCTTCTTCGTTCACGGTTCGCTCCTTTTCTTTTTTGTTGAGTGAATAATGAGATTATCGGAGCAAAGATAACAGTTTTTCGTCAGAGAATCAACGGAATTTCCTGTTTCAATTTTCACAATTAGTGTTGCATCCTTTTAAAAAAGCAGGTCCAATTTCTTAACAAGCAGGAAGAAAATCTTAAAACGTGTTATAAAACATGCTATTTTACTTGGATTATTTGCTAATTTCCCAAGAGTCCGTATCTTTGCAATGTGTTTTTCATAGTATTAGATTTAAGGTTAACAAAGGTTGGGTCAAGGCGTTGACCCCTTTTTTTATGTCCATACGTCTCGTTCGCCTCTTTTTCTTATTCAGCCAGCATCATCTTTTTATAGTAAGACGGACTGAATCCGGTATGCTTCTTAAATGACTTGTTAAAATGGGAAATAGTATCAAATCCGCACTCCACACTAATCTGCGAGATATTCATATCGCCCATAAGCAGCAGTTTACATGCATATCCTATCCGCATCTCCAATATATAATTCTTAAACGATTTGCCCGTTTTACTCTTAAAGAAGCGGCAGAATGCAGCAGGATTCATGGCAGCCAGAGAGGATATTTCATTCAGGTCGATCTGTCGCGTATAGTTTTTATTCAGGTAAGCTATGATTTTATCGATTCTCGATCCATCATATATAATATCATTCTCGAAGTCAGAAGTCGATATTACAGACCGGGAAGTAACGTTTGCCATCTCTTTCAAAAGTTGCAGGAAAGAAGTGATCTGGTCAACCCCTGTCTCCAACGGAATGGATTCGAGCAGCTCAACCAGTCTTGAAGAACAGCCTGCGGGAAAGTAAATCCCCCGTTGTGCCTCTTCAAGCAGATTTTTGATCTTAATGAAATGGGGATAGTAATTAAAGGCATGGTGCATGAAGTCTTTTTCAAACTGGATGATAGTACCTGTTGTCCGGAGTGTACTGCCTTCTTTTTGATATACATCATCACTTTTCATATAATGGGGCAGATCAGAGCCTAGCAGAATGATATCACCATCCACATATTTCTCCGCATTATTTCCGACAAACCGCATCCCCGTACCTTCTTTTACATAGATAACTTCATACTCCGTATGGAAATGCCACGGATAAGTGAAGTAAGGGTAGTCATAAAAACGAGCCTTCAAAGGGGATGACTTCGATATAGGAAGCTGCTCGTTCATTATCTTTCTCATAACCAGCTCTGTTAATTGCAAATTTGAAATAACTATATGCAAATATAGGAAAAAACATTTATTATACATATCGCTACTTTTGCAACAAATTAAAAAGGTTAACTCTAAAATAATCAATCTATAAGCTATCTATGAGTAATATCAGCCATTATGAGACAAGACTTTTTAAATATTTCTTGTACTTACTTTTATTGAGTATGCTTCCATCCCTAAACATGAAAGCATCTGAAAGAAAGTCTCTTTTCGACAGAAACTGGTACTTTTACCGGGGAGACGTTAGGAATGCAGAATCACCTGTTTACAACGATTCTGCCTGGAGAAAAGTGGATCTTCCCCATGACTGGAGCATCGAGCCACTCGAGAATCAGGAGCCTGATAAAGTAGTAGGACCATTCAGCCGTGAGAGTGTAGGTGGTTTTGCTACCGGACAAACCGTAGGTGGCAAAGGGTGGTATCGTAAAACTTTCATTATCTCACCGGAAGATGCCGGGAAAAGACATGAGTTATACTTCGAAGGAATTTATAACCAATCGGAAATATGGATCAATGGACAGAAGGCGTATTATAATGTCTACGGATACACCTCTTTCAGAGTAGACATAACACCTTACTGTAAGCCAGCAGGAGAGAAAAACATAATAGCCGTTAAAGTTATAAATGAAGGCAAAAACTCCCGCTGGTATACAGGATCGGGTATTTATCGTCATGTATGGATGATCCGTACTTCACCGTCCTATATTGAGGATTGGGGCACTTTCATAAGCACCAACAGCATTGATAAGGAACAAGCCGTCGTCATACTGAACACAACCATTGTTAACGGAGATACAGAAGAAGGAGAATATACCGTAAATATCAACCTTACTTCCCCCAGGGGAAAAGTTGTATCTACCACCAATAGCACTGTAAAAATGACATCAGGAAATAAACATGAAATTCCTTTTACCATCACAGTGAAGAAACCCCGGTTATGGTCTACCGATACACCGGAGCTGTATATAGCTAACATCAGTCTTTGGAAAAATAAAGAAAAGAAAGACGAACTATCCATCCCATTCGGTATTCGTACCATACATTTCTCTACCGGAAAAGGATTTGAACTCAACGGAGTACCAATGAAATTAAAAGGTGGCTGTGTTCACCATGACAACGGTCTTTTAGGATCAGCCGCCTTCGACAGAGCAGAAGAAAGAAAAATACAATTGCTGAAACAGAATGGATTCAATGCAGTACGTACCTCCCACAACCCAATGTCCGAAAGTTTTATGTCGGCTTGCGACCGATTAGGCATGTTGGTTATTGACGAAGCATTCGACCAATGGAAAATAAAAAAGAATCCGGAAGATTATCATCTTTATTTTAACGAGTGGAGCGCACGTGACATCCGGTCTTTAGTGCTAAGAGACCGTAATCATCCTTCGGTAATCATGTGGAGCATCGGAAATGAAATCAGGGAACGTATTTCGGACAATGGACTCAAGATTGCAGAAGATTTGAAAAAAGAAATACTTAAGCATGATAATACCCGTCCTGTCACCGCCGGAGTAAATAAGTACTGGGATAAAGACAGGAAGAATATGCTTTCTCTTGAAAAGGCTTTCAGGCATCTTGATGTAGCCGGTTACAATTATATGTGGCGTTTTTATGAGGAAGACCATGCCAAATATCCCGAACGCATCATGTACAGCAGTGAAAGTGTGGCCAACGAAGCATCTCAAAACTGGGATAAAGTAGAAAAGCTTCCCTACGTCATAGGAGATTTTATATGGACAGCAATTGATTATCTCGGCGAATCGGGACTGGGCAATTCCATCGAAGTAGATCCGGAAGAAAACGTACACCAGTTCATGGGTTGGCCCTGGTTTAATGGCTGGTGTGGAGATATTGACCTTTTAGGCGTAAAAAAAGCTCAATCCTACTATCGTGATATTTTATGGCACAACAGAAAGATAAGCATGGCAGTCGAAACACCTGTCCCAGAAGGTAAGATCCGTAAAGTAAGTTTCTGGGGATGGCCTGAAGAATCCTTATCATGGACCTTTCCCGGAATGGAAAATAAAATGATGAAAGTTAATGTATATACGCGTGCTTCTAAAGTGAGATTATACCTGAATGATTCTCTTGTAGGTGAGAAAGAAACAAACGAGCTATATAAAGCTTCCTTTAGAGTGCCCTATCAGGCAGGGAAACTAACAGCAGTGGAAGTAAACGAGAATGGAAAAGGGGATTCCGTCATACTGGAAACTACCGGAGAACCTGTCGCCCTCAGATTAACAGCCGATAAGACAAAGATGAAAGCTCATGGGCAGGACCTCTCCTATGTACTAATAGAACTTGTTGATAAAAAAGGAAATATCATCTCTCACAATGACCGTAAAATACAGATTAGTCATAAAGGAACCGGCAAGATCATCGGCTCCGGAAATGCTTCTCCAACAGATATGGCAAGTTTCGGCTCACTTCAACCGATGCTTTTCAAAGGAAGAGCAATGGTAATTGTCCGCTCCGGCTACGAGCCCGGAGAAATGAAATTGACAGTGAGTGCAGGAGGAGTACAACCAGCAACAATCGCTCTAAAAACAAAATGAATTAACCATTTATTCCCATAAAATATCCATGAGAAAATTAATCATCAGCATTTTAATCGGAGTTATTTTTCCACTTTATGCTTCAGCTGGTTTTGTCTTTCGGAATGATAAAGATGTAACAGTGGTCATCAACGATAGTGAAGAACAAGTGGTCCACACCGCCTTTGAGATGTTTCAGAAAGATTATGTCAATGTTTTCGACAGAGAGTTGAAAACAAGTAACCAACAGGGAAATATATACATAGGCACAATCGGACTGAATAAGAAAGCGGAACAATTCATCGCTATCAAGGATATTCAGGAACTAAAGCAGCATGAGGAAGCTTTTCTGGTTAGTGTCAAAGACAACCACCTGATCATACTGGGTAGTGACAAGCGCGGAACTGCTTATGGCATTCTGGAACTGTCACGAATGATCGGTGTATCTCCTTGGGAATGGTGGGCAGATTCTCCTGTAGAGAAAAAGCAATCATTCAAACTGAAAGAAGGATTCAAAACACTCCAATATCCCTCGGTTGCCCGTCGTGGCATCTTTATCAACGACGAAGACTGGGGACTAACCCCATGGAGCTACCTAACCCACGAACCGTCTGATACAAAAGGACAAATCGGCCCTAAAACACATGCAAGGATATTCGAACTATTGTTACGTCTGCGAGCCAACACATTCTGGCCTGCCATGCATACCTGCTCCGTCGCTTTCTACCTGACACCGGGCAACAAGGAGACTGCAGACAAATATGGAATATTTATTGGTACTGCCCATTGCGAACCAATGATGCGAAATACCAATGCTGAATGGAAAACAGCCGGAACCGGAAAGTACGACTACGTGAACAACCGCGAAAATGTGCTCAGATTTTGGGAAGAACGCGTCAAAGAGCTCGCCGGTTCCGATAATATTTACACTTTGGGCATCCGTGGAGTACATGATGGTAAGATGCAGGGTGCAAACACCTTACAAGAACAGAAAGCAGCCCTGACTAATGTACTCAAAGACCAGCGGGAAATGATAGCAAAGTATGTAAATCCGAATGTAGAGCAAGTATCGCAAGTATTCATCCCTTATAAAGAAGTACTGGACGTTTACAAAATGGGTCTGGAAGTGCCAGAAGATGTTTCTTTGCTATGGTGCGACGATAACTATGGGTACATCCGCCATTTCCCTGACAGCAAAGAGCGTGCACGCAAAGGCGGAAATGGTATTTATTATCACATTTCATACTGGGGACGCCCGCACAGTTACCTTTGGCTGGCAACTAACCATCCCGCCCAACTTTATACACAAATGAAATTAGCCTACGACAAAGGAGCCCAAGATATGTGGATACTGAATGTAGGCGATATCAAGCCCGGTGAATACCTTACGGAATTGTTCCTGGATATGGCATGGGATATCAATGCTATTGAAAACAATATAAACGGGCTGGACAAGCACTTATACTCCTGGCTCAGCAGAGAGTTCGGAGAAAAAAATGCCAAAGAACTGCTTCCGGTAATGAATGAATATTACCGCCTTGCCTACATACGTAAACCGGAATTTATGGGCAACACACGTATAGAGGAAAAAGACCCTAAATACAAAATCATCTCCGATCTTCCATGGAGCGAAAAATACATTAAACAACGCATTAAAGAATACGAAACAATTGCAGCTAAAGTTACCTCAATGTCTCAAAAGGTTGCTCCGGATAAACAATTTGTATGGTTTCAGTTGATCGAGTTTCCTGTTCGTGCAGCCCACGAAATGAACAAAAAGCATCTTTACGGACAGCTGGCACGCCACGAATTAGCAGACTGGCGACTGAGCGATACGGCATACAACAACATGGCCTCCTTAATGGAGAGATATAACTCCCTTAATAACGGCAAATGGAAAAAAATGATGAGCTATCCACAAAGCCTACCGGTGTTCAAGAAAGTTCCACATACCCGATCCACCACCCCGCTACCGGAAGATGATCATCCTCTTTACCTATTCAATGGAAAAGATTATTCCCAATTTAACGGAGAAAGCCCCGTTACCCATGGTCTGGGTTATCAACGTGGAGCCATCAGTCTATCTAAAGGAAGCGATGTCATATATAACTTTAAAGCTAATGATACTGATTCAATCCTGATAGAGGTTGCTTTAACTCCTAACCATCCGGTTGAAGGTAAACAAATCAGATATGCTATTTCTATCGGTAACGAACCGGAACAAATTGTCGACTTTCACACCGAAGGACGAAGTGAAGAATGGAAACTGAATGTCCTCAGCAATCAGGCAAAACGAACGACTTCGCATAAAATAAGTTCATCAAAGAAACAGAGTCTGAAAATCACTGCTTTAGACGAAGGAGTTATGATTGACCAAATTAAAATCCGAAAGAAATAAAAGCAGCGACGGATAATTCCTAAAGGTAAACAACTACCTATTCGATAAATAAGATGTAAACAGCTAAAATAAGACCGCCCCTCTTTCTTATCAGAGACGGTCTTATTCATTTATAAATAATATATAGCCTAAAATAAAGAGTTCTCCCTGAACTTTATTTCTTTTCCGCCCAATATACTCCGCAGACAATACAAGCAGCACCGCCCAAAGCTACCAGAGTAATCTTCTCATCCAGAATAAGGGACGATGCAATCATTGTAACCAAAGGATTGAGATAGATATAATTGGATGCCCGAACTGTTCCCAACTGTTTCAACACTACATTCCACAGTACATAGCAAATCAGGGAAGCCAGCACGGCGAGGAATAGCAAATTGAATAATACGCCCGGTTGCAAAAGTACGGCAGTATCGGGCTGCAACGGATGCAGGAGAAAAGCAGGCAAAATAGTCAGCACTCCATAAAAGAAAATCTTACGGGTGATAAATACAGTAGGATAGCGTCCGGCCATTTTTTTAATAATCAAACTATAGAATGCCCAGGACAATGCGGCAAGCAAAGTCAGCAAATCGCCTATCGGAGATATTTTGAGTACGAAACTACCGTTAAAAACAATCAACCCTACCCCCATCAATGCCAGTAAAGAACCGTATATCAGTCCTTTCGATGCCTTTTCGCTCTTATAAAAAAGCAGAGACAAGATAGTGGTCAGCAAGGGAGCCGTGCAAATGATAAACGATACATTCGAAGCCTGCGTAATCCCTAAAGCGGTATTCTCTGTAAAGAAATAAAGCGAGCCGCCGAATATACCTCCGGCTACCAGCCACAATTCATCTTTCCAGTTACCGGTGAACAAACGTTTGGGAGAAATGACCCAAATGCCTGTATATGCAATCAGAAAGCGGTAAAAGAATATTTCCTGAGGTGTCAACCCGTGATTTATCAATACTTTAGTCGAAATGAATGTCAGTCCCCAGATAGCTACTGTTAGTATGGCAATCAGATGATAGTATCCATGCTTTAGTTCCATAATGATGGTTTTAATGAGGACACAAAGATACAGGGAATCATGGATATACGCACTGACTTTCACGGATATATTTCATACGGAATTACCAGTTATCAGTCCGGAAAGGCGCCGCAGGGATACCATGAATGCTGAAAATGCTTGCTTCTACATAATTCTTATACGCATACCGCACGGCCACAGGATGAGGAACTTTGTCACTCGAAACAGCCAGCCGGGCAGTCTTGGTTTCTATTTCGGCAAAAGCCGGGTGGAACACTTTATCTTCACCTGCTATCTCAAATCCTTTGAGCGATGTCCACATTGGGCTCAGTCCGCGTTGGGCATGATCGAAATTGATATAGATTTTATTCTCCTGTATCTCCATTGATTTATAAACAGGGGGAGCATATCCAAATCCTTTCATACCGTAGGTCTGTGCCAATGCCCAATAGGCCAGCCTGTTTCCTACCGTCTCCTTGTCTACGGGATGAATGAAAACCGGATGGCCGACATCCATTGTCGTCACCATGCCACTATTCGGTATATCCTTCATATTCTGCAACTGCACTTCACGCAGGCGGGCAGCCGAAGTACCGTCGGCTCCTTCATAGTTGAAAGGAGCTATCTGCACAAAGTAGAAAGGAAGCTCTCCTCTGCCCCATTTCGCACGCAGGTCAGTAACAAAGGCAGGCATAAGGCTCTGATAAAGACCGGCATTGTCACGGTTGCTTTCTCCCTGGTACCACAAGAATCCTTTCACAGCAAAATGAGTCAAGGGAGCTATCTTCGCATTATAAAGCACACACGGAGTAGCGGTGGGATTCTTCACTTCAGCATCGTTGTCGAGTATGGAAAGGTCGATACTGTCAAAAGACTTTATGGATTCCCTGCTCATCCATGCCTCCACTTTCGATCCTCCCCAGGTAGATACAACAATGCCTACGGGTACTTCCAGCACTTCCTGTATATAACGTGCAAAATAATAAGACACGGCACTGATGTGGGAAACATTCACCGGGGTATTTTCGAGCCATTCGCCCTGGCAGTCTTCCTGAGGCGTTTTACTAAACTGACGTACCCATCTCCCATCCTTTGAATCTGTAGTGTACATTCGGATAGGTGTGGATGGCTTGGCTTTGGCGATGAGATCGTTCGTCCCTCTGACCGGTTGCCGGTCGAAGCCGCCCATAGGCATCTCCATGTTCGACTGGCCCGAACAGAACCAGACTTCACCGATCAGTATATTCTGCAATGTGAGCAATTCGCCGTCATTGAAAGTAATCTTGTAAGACCCTCCCGCAACAGGGGTAGATACCTTCAAAGACCAGTTTCCTTTTCCATCCGACGACGATTTATATACCCGGTTGTTCCACGAAGTTTTCACCGTCACAACAGCATTGGGACGGGCCTTTCCCCATAGTTCGACTTCTGTTTGCTGCTGTAATACCATATTATCTCCAAGTATGGAAGGTAATGTCACTTTTGCCTCACTCTTCATTGAAAAAGATAGGACTAAAAACAAAAAGCTTATCAGATATTTCATATATATTAATTATAAAGATAAATACTCGACATCAGAAAATATCCCATTGTGCCCTTACAGTCATATTTTTGTCTTTCACACGGATCATCAACGGGTAACAGGTTTCTACAGGACGTCGTTCAGTCCCGGTTTTTGTTACAATATCCGGATTGGTAGGCGGTATGCCGGAAGCTTCGCCCACAAACAATTCAAAGGACGGCACGCCATCTACCCGAAAAGTAATCTTTCCGGTTGGCGTACTGACTGTAAACGGATGATTCATCACACTCCTTTTCACATTTCGGATCTGTTTATAAGCAACCGCCTCATCAAGCTTTGCACCTGTAAACTCTCCTTCTATCTGTGGCTGCTCTGTCAGTAACAGCACATAGTCATACTGATGAATCGTGTCTGAGATGCAATCGAACTCGTCGCAAAGGGTGTCTCCTTTCAACAGAAGTTTTCTCTTCATTTCGACTCCCGGATAAGCCTTGTCACAAAAGGCTTCTATGGAATGATTATCGAAATATACCATCTGCCCCGTCGCAGGACGCTGGTCTTTACAATCGACAGTTACTGTGTTGTGAGAAAGCGTCCGTTTATACCAGTTCAGGTAATCGGGGATTCCGTAGGCGCAGGTGCCCAAATCAGGCAATATCTCCTTTTCACCGTTATGGATGGAGATAGAAAGTTTATCCGGATGCCCATGACCACCACCGGACGGACCGTACTTCAGTACTACCGACTTCTTACCGCTCCGCAATACCCCATAGCCCGTCTGACCAAACAGGTAGCTTTCCGATTCCTTCAGTTCCTTGTCGGGATGGATAGTAGTATTGGTCAGAAGCGCTTCCGGCGAAAGTCTGTCTTCCAGCCGATAGCAATCCTGTAGAGTATTCAGCAATAGGGGATTCTTATAGCGGGCATAGGCCACTTCATACAGTCTGATCTGTGTCGGCAGTGAAACTCCATACCATCCGTCGTTGTGGGAAGGAAAAGTCAAGTCACTATAAATGCTCTTTATAGGAGCCACGAACATCATCTCCAGTTGTTTGTCCCACAAATCATATCCCATCGAACGGACTGCACCAGCCGTCAGCAGCATCGCCCTCAACGGAAAGAAATGATAATTGGCAGAACCCTCGTTCCACCAGCCGTCTCTGTTGACGTGTGTTTTCATCATCTGCCGGTAACCCACTTTCGTGTGTTCAACAGCGACTTTCACGATACTGTCATTATTGAGGGCAACTCCTATAGCGGCCAGTCCGCTATTATTCCAGACCTGCCAGTTGCCTCCACCACCTCTTTTCAAAAGCAGACCGGCACCTTCTTTCAGCAATCCTTTCTCTATTTTTTCCACCTCTCCCTTTTTGAGCAAAGGCTTAACAACAGAGTAGACACGGCATACATCACTGAACCATCCCGCCTCATCCAGACTTTGCGCATATATCTTTGCACTATAATTGGCAGGTTCGGGAGTGTTACGCCCTTTATCATGAATTTTATAATGCGGGTATTTATCGGCGTAATCCAGCAACATGTCTTTCATATAGCGGGCATACTTTTTATCTCCGGTAGCCAGATACACATACATGCAATCAGTAAGAAACTGCTTGTTCCTGTCTTGGGCAATCGTTATCCATGCCCAGTTGATACGGTCGGAACTCCACGTTTTCTTGCAGAAGGAACAATACTGCTTGTCAGGACTATTCCAGTCGAACTCAAAGAACACATTATGTACCGGACAGAAATAGTCGTGCAGATGCCCGGCTTCTTCTTTAGGGACAGCCAGCGGATATTTCAACCGTTCGTCGATATGCGATTTTAGTGTATCTACAATGGTCTTTCCCCAAGGGGTTTGCGCAGATGACCGGATATTAGCCATGTCCTCTGCCGAGAAGAAATAAGTTTCGCGCTTCTGCCCGTAGGCAACAGAAAGCAGGCATAGAAGTCCGCAAGCAATCAGAATATATTTTTTAGTCGTCATAATCTCTATTTCTTTAGCTAGTTATAACAGGATTGACCAATCGCCTGTATAGTAGGCTTTATTTAGTTTCTCCAATGAACGGACATCTTGGTTGCGGGTAAAAAGATATTCCAGATCCTTGTACAAGTACAATTGCAACCAGTATCCTTTATCATACTTCTCACGGATGGATAATGCCTGTTTCAACTTGGCATACCAACCTGTATTTACCCGAAAATGCTCGGCTACCTTGCATGCCTGCATAGCATTGTTCCACATACCGTCTGCCATCTTATCCATCAAATTTATGAAGTCTTTATACTTAAAAGATGAAACATCAATGAGTTCGCAACGGTCGTCTACTCCCATTTCCTTTAAATCCACAATTGTTTCAAAAGTCTGGTCACCATCGAGGTCATACTCCAGATAATCAAAGAAGCCGTTGCCATCTTTGTCAGTGTACTTCACCGTTGCAAAACGGGAAGGATTCTTGTCCAACCCGAACCACATCCTGTCCCATCCCTGATAGTAGTCTGTGTTCTGATCGATTCGCCAGCATCCCCATTCCGCACCATACAGATGAAGTCTGCCGTCAAACTTACCCATATAAAGTTGGCCGTTTCCTGAATTATCCAGGTCCCATTCCCCACGGTCACCCGCTGCATCCGATTGTTTGTTATGATCAATTCCACCTTTGTTCCATCCCACCTTGAAAGGGTCGCGCGGGTCGTATAACTCTACACGTTCCCAACGATGGCAATCATCATCTTCATCATATCCAAAATAAACCTGATCCCATTTTCCTCTGTTGAATATAAGGTCCCATGCACTGTCATGGTCCGGATAAATCAACTCAGTCATCCTCCTGAAACGGGGATCTACAAAGAAAGAATCCGTCCCAGCCAATCGGGGATTCCGGAACTTATGAACCTGATCTCTGTAATCAAACCCTTTTCCTCTGAAAGAAAGCGTGAAGTCAAAGTCAAATTCATCACCCGGACGATTATCATTATCCATATCGACGGCAATAGAAACCCAGTCGATGTTTCCGGTCAGCTGCTTGTTAACGAAGCTGTTGGCGGGTGCACTGGCATCTACTTTCTTTGGAGAATCTACCAGTCTGATTGCCATTTCACTCAGTCCGTCACCGTCTTCATCGTAGAAAAGAAATGGATTTTCCCAGTTCAGCCTTACATCCTGCATATTGTAAGTAGCGGCATGAATCTTAAGAAAAGCTGACTGCCCGCTATAATCCATATAGAAATCGCAGATACCTGTCTTGTCCCAGCTTTTAATCTGCATGGTGTTCCAATCAATATAGTTGAAGATATTATCCTTGTCAGTATCCAGCACGATCATATAGTGTCCGTTTGGCCATACTTCGTCCGCTTTCCGGGGAGGATACTCGGCGACAATCTGCATATCGGCTTTTCCGTCATTATCGGTATCTATCCAGTCGATAATAAGATCACCATGTCCACCGTAAATGCCATCACGGTTTCTGTCTATCAAAAGACAGTCATTTTTTGTATCTCCTTCCAGATCATCCCATCTCATGTCTCCGTCATCGTCCAGCCATAATATCGGAATACTGTCACGGGTAATCGAATAGATAGCGTCCGGCTTTCCACCACCATTCAAATCTACGATTTTGGGTGTATATCCTACCGGAGGAGGAGGTAACCGGAATGACACAATTTTGAGCTTGTTATTCCAGTAGTTTTTGTTTTCCTGTGCCTTGGCAGAGAAGAATGCGAGAACCAATGTTAATAGTACCAGTAGCCTTTTCATTTCTTAGAATTTTATGATAACTGGCACAAATGTAAGTCCCGCTAGTTAATTTAGTAATTAATTTGCAATTAATTCGAGGAGAAAAATGAAGGTATAGGCTGGGAAAGATCGTTTTTAGGGGAATATACGGTCTAATTTAACGTTTATTTAAAAGGTTTGTCAGTTCAAACCCTAAAAATGATAGAATTTCATTTTCAGCAAAGTAAAACGAGAAATAGAATGTTACAATATACATTAGCGCAGACAAGTCCAATAGGATAATATCAAACTATTTTCTTTATTCCCCCTTCTAAATCTCTAAGTGTTATTTTTCTCTTGTCTCTTTTTTGTTTTAAAACTAAGCCTAATATATTTAGACAGTATCCAAAAACTAAATAGAAAAAACAACCTTACAGAAAGAAGTTCTAATTTACAAACAAATCACCACCATCAGACACCCCAAATTCGTATATCTTCCTTTCTTACACTATTCCTCCAAAATCGAATAAACTCCCTACGCTTTTTTAATAAATAACGAGAGAGTTTATTATAAACGGTACCCAAGTTTATTATAAACTATTTTTAGGAGTTTCCAGCAGCCTCAATAAAATTATTATAACAGAAATGGGCAAGAACCTTCACAGTTTCTTGCCCATTCGTTATCCTGGCTATGCAATTTTGCACATCCACCTATTGAGCTTATGTTATATTTTTTATATATTCTATCATTACTTTTCCTTTTTATATTCCTCCAAATATACGAAATAAAAACAAAAAAGTCAATAGCAAGACGATGTTTTCCGTGACATTTCTCCATTTGTCACGCAATACCTTATCATAAAAAAGGTTTTTTTCACTCACTACGTGGTTATCTGAAAATAAACACGTAAATTTGCTAGCTCAAATTGAAATAACAGTATAAATCACTATAAATAAAAACTTTATCACTATGGAGTACAATTTCAGGGAGATTGAAAAGAAGTGGCAGCAAAGGTGGGTGGAAGAGAAAACCTACCAGGTTACGGAAGACGAATCGAAGCAGAAATTCTATGTATTGAATATGTTCCCTTACCCGTCGGGAGCCGGATTGCACGTAGGGCATCCGCTGGGATACATCGCTTCGGACATTTACGCCCGTTACAAACGACTGCGTGGCTTCAATGTACTCAATCCGATGGGATACGACGCTTACGGTTTGCCGGCAGAGCAGTACGCCATCCAGACCGGACAGCATCCCGCTATCACAACCGTCAACAACATCGACCGTTATCGCGAGCAACTCGATAAAATAGGCTTCTCTTTCGACTGGAGCCGTGAAATCCGTACCTGCGAACCCGAATATTATCACTGGACTCAATGGGCTTTCCTCAAAATGTTCAACAGCTACTACTGCAACGACGAACAGCAGGCACGCCCTATCCAAGAACTGATCGACGCATTCGCAATCTACGGAAACAAAGGACTCAACGCTGCCTGCAGCGAAGAACTCAGCTTTACCGCCGAAGAATGGAAAGCGAAAAGCGAAAAGGAACAGCAGGAAATCCTGATGAACTACCGCATCGCTTACCTGGGTGAAACAATGGTGAACTGGTGTCAGGCACTGGGAACCGTATTAGCAAACGACGAAGTAATAGACGGCGTCAGCGAACGCGGCGGCTTCCCTGTAGTTCAGAAAAAGATGCGCCAGTGGTGTCTGCGTGTATCCGCTTACGCACAACGCCTGCTCGACGGACTGGATACCATCGACTGGACCGAATCACTGAAAGAAACTCAGAAGAACTGGATCGGACGCTCCGAAGGTGCTGAAGTGCAGTTTAAAGTAAAAGACAGCGATCTCGAATTTACCATCTTTACCACCCGTGCAGATACCATGTTCGGCGTGACCTTCATGGTACTGGCTCCGGAAAGTGAACTGGTAGCCCAGTTGACTACTCCTGAACAGAAAGCAGAAGTAGACGCCTATCTGGACCGCACCAAGAAGCGTACGGAACGCGAACGTATCGCCGACCGCAGCGTTACCGGTGTATTCAGCGGTTCGTATGCCATCAATCCGTTTACAGGTGAAGCAGTGCCCATCTGGATCAGCGATTACGTATTGGCAGGATACGGAACAGGAGCCATCATGGCCGTACCCGCCCACGATAGCCGCGACTATGCTTTTGCCAAGCATTTCGGACTGGAAATCCGCCCGTTGGTAGAAGGTTGTGACGTAAGTGAAGAAAGTTTCGACGCCAAAGAAGGAATCGTCTGCAACTCTCCCCGCCCGGATGTAACTCCTTACTGCAATCTTTCCCTGAACGGACTGACCATCAAAGAAGCCATCGAAAAGACCAAGCAATATGTGAAAGAGCATAACTTGGGACGTGTAAAGGTGAACTACCGTCTGCGTGATGCCATTTTCTCACGTCAACGTTACTGGGGAGAACCATTCCCGGTTTACTACAAAAACGGAATGCCTTACGTAATCGAAGAAGACTGTCTGCCACTGGAACTTCCGGAAGTAGACAAATTCCTGCCGACCGAAACAGGCGAGCCCCCATTGGGACATGCCACTAAGTGGGCATGGGACACGGTAAACAAGTGCACAGTAGAAAATGAGAAGATCGACAACATCACCATCTTCCCGTTGGAACTGAACACCATGCCGGGATTTGCCGGTTCCTCCGCATACTATCTGCGCTACATGGACCCGCACAACCACCAAGCATTAGTGGACCCGAAAGTGGACGAATACTGGAAGAACGTAGACCTCTATGTTGGAGGAACGGAACACGCTACCGGACACTTGATCTACTCTCGTTTCTGGAATAAGTTCCTGCACGATGTAGGCGCATCCGTAGTAGAAGAACCGTTCCAAAAGTTAGTAAATCAAGGAATGATCCAAGGCCGCAGTAACTTTGTATATCGTATCAAAAATACTCACACCTTCGTTTCACTGAACCTGAAAGACCAATACGAAGTTACTCCGCTTCATGTGGATGTAAACATCGTATCCAATGATATTCTCGATCTGGAAGCATTCAAGGCATGGCGTCCCGAATATGCGGAAGCTGAGTTCATCCTCGAAGACGGAAAATACATCTGCGGATGGGCAGTTGAGAAGATGAGCAAATCAATGTTCAACGTGGTCAACCCGGATATGATTGTAGATAAATACGGCGCGGATACACTTCGTATGTATGAAATGTTCCTCGGTCCGGTGGAGCAATCCAAGCCTTGGGATACGAACGGTATCGACGGTGTACACCGCTTTATCCGTAAGTTCTGGTCGTTGTTCTACAGTCGTACGGACGAGTATCTGGTGAAAGACGAACCTGCAACGAAAGAAGAATTGAAGAGTCTTCACAAGCTGATCAAGAAGGTAACGGGAGATATCGAACAGTTCTCATACAATACCTCTGTCAGCGCATTCATGATTTGTGTCAACGAACTCTCCAATCTGAAATGCAGCAAGAAAGAGATACTGGAACAGCTCATTATCGTTCTCGCTCCTTTCGCTCCGCATGTATGCGAAGAGTTGTGGGATACACTGGGACACGAAACTTCCGTATGCGATGCCGCATGGCCCGCATTCAACGAAGAATATCTGAAAGAAGATACGATCAACTATACCATCTCCTTCAACGGAAAAGCACGCTTCAACATGGAGTTTGACGCTGATGCCGCTTCGGACACCATTCAGGCTGCCGTATTAGCCGACGAACGTTCGCAGAAATGGATCGAAGGCAAAACACCGAAGAAGATCATCGTCGTGCCGAAAAAGATTGTAAACGTAGTAGTATAATAGATTTTAGGCACGGATTACGCGGATTTCACGGTTTTGAGTTATTGAAAAGGCCGCGTTAATCCGTGTAATCCGTGCCTGAAAATAGTATAAGAGAATCTTAATACAAGTTCGCACTATACAGATTTAACCAATAATAAACCAAAATGCGCAAACCAGCAAAGGCGGAAATAATGAGAGAGGTGAAAGATTATATCTACATTACTCTCGGATTGATAAGTTATGCTTTGGGATGGGCGGCGTTCTTGCTACCCTACCAGATAACGACAGGAGGTACTACCGGTATCGGGGCTATCATTTATTACGCAACAGGATTTCCTATCCAGTGGTCGTACTTTATTATCAATGCAGTTCTGATGACATTCGCTATCAAGATATTAGGTCCGCGATTCAGCATAAAGACTACTTACGCTATTTTCATGCTGACCTTCTTGCTGTGGATATTCCAAGTGCTGGTAAATAACTACATACAGACACCTGATATGTCTGCTGACGGGAAACCTCTGCTGCTTGGCAGCGGACAGGACTTTATGGCCTGTATCATCGGTGCGGCTATGTGCGGTGTAGGCCTGGGCATTACTTTCAATTATAACGGAAGTACCGGAGGAACGGATATTATCGCCGCTATTGTCAATAAATACAAAGACGTATCGCTGGGAAGAATGATCATGATTTGTGATGTATTCATCATCAGCTCCTGTTACTTTGTATTCCATGACTGGCGCCGGGTAATCTTCGGTTTCGTCACCCTGTTCATCATCGGTGTCGTGCTCGACTGGATTATCAACAGTGCCCGCCAATCCGTCCAGTTCTTTATCTTCTCCAAGAAGTATGACGAAATAGCCGACCGTATCATCAAAGATACAGACCGCGGAGTAACGGTACTCAACGGCACCGGATGGTATAGCAAAAACGACGTAAAAGTACTGGTCGTACTGGCCAAAAGGCGTCAGTCGCTGGATATCTTCCGACTGGTAAAACGTATCGACCCGAACGCTTTCATCTCACAGAGTTCTGTCATTGGTGTATATGGCGAAGGATTCGATCAGTTGAAAGTGAAATAAACAGGTGAATGAATCCGGATAATTCCGCTAAAACAAGAATAAGACAATGAAACGCAAGCTTGTATTTGCTACTAACAATGCTCATAAACTCGAAGAAGTAGCCGCTATCCTCGGGAATCAGATAGAACTGCTCAGCCTGAATGATATCGACTGTCACACGGACATTCCCGAAACAGCCGAAACACTGGAAGGAAATGCCTTACTGAAATCCTCTTTTATCTACAAAAACTATCATCTGGATTGCTTTGCCGATGACACCGGACTGGAAGTGGAAGCACTGAACGGGGCACCCGGGGTATACTCTGCCCGTTATGCCGAAGGCGAGGGACACGATGCTCAGGCGAATATGCGCAAGCTGCTTCACGAACTGGAAGGAAAAGAGAACCGGAAAGCACAATTCCGTACTGCCATTTCGCTGATTTTAGATGGAAAGGAATATCTCTTTGAAGGAGTGATAAAAGGAGAAATCATCCAAGAAAAACGTGGGGATTCCGGCTTTGGTTATGATCCGATATTCAAACCCGAAGGCTACCAACAGACTTTTGCCGAGCTGGGAAACGAAATAAAGAATAAGATCAGTCACCGTGCACTGGCTGTACAGAAACTTTGTGAGTTTCTGCAACGCTGATTTCCCTGCATTATCCGGGAGGCTGCATAACTTGGCATGAAGTAACTTTCAACAAGTAACAGCATCCAAAGTATTTCTTTACCATATGATACAGAGTTTAATAAAAGATTTTTTGTAATCTTCGCAAGAATATTATTTCTTTGCAAAAAAAATAAAGCGTCATGAAGAAAATTGCATTATTTGCTCTCCTTACCTTATTATTGTGTACTTCGTGTGTAACGAAAAAGAAGTTCATGATGACAGAAGCCGCACGTATGGCAAGTATCGATAGCTTGCAGAGCCTGCTGACCGATTGCCGTAATACAGGCGACCAGATGTCGGCACAGATCAAGAAGCTCCTGCGTGATACGACACAGATGGGAAACAGTATCCGCCAGTATCAGAGCATGCTCAGCACTAACATGACCGAACAGGAAAAACTGAATGCCTTGTTGAGTCAGAAGAAAAACGAACTCAGCGAAAGAGAACGCACCATCAACGAGCTACAAGACATGATTAATGCCCAGAACGAGAAAGTGAAGCAACTGCTGAGCAGTGTGAAAGACGCCTTACTGGGCTTTAGCACTGAAGAGCTGACCGTTCGCGAGAAAGACGGCAAAGTGTATGTAGCGATGTCGGATAAACTGCTGTTCCAGTCAGGAAGCGCCCGTTTGGACAAACGCGGTGAAGAAGCGCTCGGCAAGTTGGCGGAAGTACTGAATAAGCAAACCGACATTGATGTATTTATTGAAGGCCACACCGACAATAAGCCGATCAACACGGTACAGTTCAAAGATAACTGGGATTTAAGTGTAATCCGTGCTACTTCTGTAGTACGTATCCTGATTAAGAATTACGGTGTAAATCCTTTGCAGATACAGCCCAGTGGCCGTGGCGAATATATGCCTGTTGACGACAATGAAACAGCAGAAGGAAGAAGCAAGAACCGCCGTACGGAAATCATTATGGCTCCGAAGTTGGATAAGCTGTTCCAGATGTTACAGACTTCCGAAGAGGCAAAATAAATATTATTTAGGCACGGATTACACGGATGAACACGGTTTTAAGAGATTGAGTATCTAAAAACCGTGTTCATCCGTGTAATCCGTACCTATTTTTTTATAATTCGGTTCGTCCCGTGCGGACGAATACCTTTTTTACCTGTTAATCCACCTTTATCGTATTCAGACAATTGGCTTTCGTAAAGAACCGGAATGACGTGCCTTTCAGCTTTACCGTCACCGTCTTATCCTTGCCTTCCTTCTCCATATACAACAACACGGTACTTCCATCAGGATTTTCGAATGCCAGTATCTCTTTGGCAGAACCTTCCACCGGACGATAGACAGCACCCGGCAACACAAAATGACTGATATGTTTCATCAGATAATACTCATAAGTAAATCTGAACGTTCTTGATTCAGGGTTCACCACCACCAATGAGTTTTGCCTCCATCCCCAACGACTGATTCCTCCTTCTTCAAGGGAAACATTCCAATAATTGTATATCGAAATACCATTGTCCATATAGTGTTTAAGCAAATCCCATGAATGGAGCATGCCGTTCCAGTCGTTGTGTCCGTCACCACATTCCTGCTCAGTCTGCATCAGTTTCATCTTTGGATAATGCCTTCTCACTTCCTTCACCGCATCCTTTCCTGCCCACTGAAAACCGACTGCCTTGACGTACTTCTTCGCGTTAGAATCCTGCAATATGGTGTCTACCAACAGATAGTTTGCACGCTCCATGGTACCGAACATGACATCCACATTAAGCTTCTTCATCTCAGGTCCCAGATAATCGCCGACAAAGGAAGCTAATCCTTGTGCCGTCCAGCAGCAACTGGGAAAAATCTGTGCCGAGTTGAACTCATTCTGAGGCATTACACCAAAGATGTCAATCCCTGCCTTTCTGTAAGCCTTAATAAACTTCGAGAAATACAGCGCGTATGCTTTCAGATATTCGGGCTTCAGAATAAACATATCCATTCCTTCCCTTCCCGCACGGTCAGCCGGAAGTCCATTGTCAAACTTCGTATTCTTCAACGAAGGATCACACACGGCACTTGCATAATGTTTGTTATGCTTCATCCAGGAAGGAGGGCACCAGGGTGATGCCCAAACCTTTATATCAGCATTCTGAAGTTGTGCGCTCTTTATAAACGGTATCAGAGTCTCTGTATCGTTTTGTATCGAGAAATTCTTCATCTTAAAGTCACCGTCATTCTCATTGTACGAATACCAGTCACGGGAGAAATCGTTTGCTCCTATCGGCATCCGGCAAATAGTGAAATTGGCTCCATAATTCGGAAGAAAAAGCTCTTTCATTATTGACTCGCGGTCAGCGGAAGGCAACAATCCAAGTGACACCCAGCCCAGTTCATTAAAACATGCCCCGAATCCTTCGATTGTCTGCCCTTTGCCATTTGATACGCTTGCCTCCTCCTGAGTTTCGCCATTCATTGCCTTTGTCCGGTCTGTTACCTCTACCCAGCTGTCAATAGGCGAAGTCACAATTTGCCGGTACGTAACCTTCGGTTGTCCCCATGTACTCATTCCCCCCAGAGAGAGGGCAATGAGCACGAAGATATGTTTGTATTTTAACTCCATAAACAGCAACTATTTAACTACAATAGTATTCTTGAAATGAATCCTGTCCGACGAACTGCCGACCTGTATCTCAAACTCTCCCGGTTCTACCACTTTTCTCATATATGCATTGTAAAAAGCCAGTTCGGAAATAGGCAGTTCCAGTGAAACCATTGTTTTTTCTCCCGGTTTAAGGTTGATTTTCTTGAATGCCTTCAATTGCTGGATAGGAGTAGAAATAGAACTGACCATGTCGCGTACATATAGCTGAACGACTTCCTGACCTTCCCGTTTTCCGGTATTTTCCACTTCTACATTCACCATCAGTTTTCCTTTATCAGAGAAGATGGAATCACTCAATGTACAGGTGTTATATTTGAAATCGGTATAGCTCAGACCATATCCGAAGTTGTACAAGGCATACGGTTTCTCAAAGATATAGTGTCCCTTAGGATCATCCGGCGAACCACCCTGGTCAAACCATTGCTCACGGTCAGTGGGATAATAGTTATAATAACAAGGAGTATTACCTGTACTTCTGGGAAAGGATATATTTAAACGTCCCGAAGGATTTACTTTTCCCAGCAGAATCTCAGCCATTGAGTTACCTTGTTGCTCACCCGCGTAGAATTGCACCAATATAGCATCTGCATTTTCCTTTGCCCACGAAAGAACCAACGGTTTACCGGTAATCAGAACTACAATCATAGGTTTACCTGTTGCCTTCACAGCTTTCATCAGTTCCAGCTGCTTGCCCGGAAGCTCCAATGAAGATAAATCAAACCCTTCACCCGAAGTTACTTTATGATCCTTTGCATTACGCCCCAGCCAATAACTGCGCGTACCCACTGCCACAATTGCCAGATCACTCTTTTCCACCATCTTCACCGCATCGGCAATACCCTCTTCATTCTGGCTCCACCAGTCACAGCCGTCCACATGGTTGACCGTTACTTTCTTGCCGAATACATTTTTGATACCTTCATACAAAGATACACATTCGCGATCTTCCGGATTCACCCATGCATAATCTCCGGCAACTCCATGATCTCCGTTCGGTCCTACCACAGCGATCGATTTGTATTTGGACAAGTCCAACGGCAATATATTATTCTTGTTTTCTAACAATACGGCACTTTCATCCGCTACCTTCTTGGCCAGTTCCACATGTTGCTTGTTACGAACGACCTTGCTGACACTCTTCGGATCACCATAAGGATCGTCAAACAGGCCCAGTTTAAACTTAGCCGTCAAAATACGACGAACGGCACGGTCGATATACATCACATCCAGCTGACCTTTCTCCACCTGACCTTGCAAGGTTTCATACGCCGCGTCCCAAACGTCTATATCAATACCAGCCGTCAGAGCCATTTTAGCAGCAGCTTCGGTGCTGGGAGCTGCCATATGGAATGTTTTCAGACGGTCGACAGAACCCCAGTCAGAATATGCAAAACCTTTAAAGCCCAGTTCTCCACGCAGGATATCGGTCATAAAGTAGGAAGAACCCGTCACAGGGATTCCGTCATAAGCGCTATAGCAACTCATGACCGCAACCGGATCGGCTTCTTTGATGACACGAGCGAAAGGATACATATACAAATTACGCAATTCACGCTCACCACCGGCTACGAAAGCACTGTTCAGTCCGCCTGTAGGCGTACCGTGTGCAACGAAATGCTTGGGCATACATCCTACTCCATTCTTCTGGAAACCGCGAACGAAACCGATCCCCATTTCAGATATAAGGTAAGGATCTTCTCCGAAAGTCTCTTCCACACGTCCCCAGCGCAACTCGCGCGCAATGTCCAACACCGGAGACAAGACCTGACGAATCCCCATCACACGTGCTTCTGCCGCTTCGGCTTTCGTCATCTGGCAGATCAAGTCGGGATTCCATGTGCTCCCCTGTGCGATAGCTTGTGGGAATATAGTACATCCGTTCTGCAAAATACCATGAATACCTTCTGCCGAAGTCAGGATAGGAATACCCAGACGGGTCTCGTTTGCCATATATTCATGTATCTTCTGGTATAAATCGGCGGCTTGCTGAGCCGATATATTCATCTCGTGAGCAGTGCCGAAGCTTTCCCCATTATATGTACCTCCAATATTATTGATATCCCAAGTACAACGCTGCTGCAACTGCCCTACCTTCTCGCGCAAGGTCATCCGGCGCAATAAATCTTCAACACGATCTTCGATCGGAGCATTCTTATCTTTATAAATCGGTCGGTCATCGGCCCAAACTACCGAAACGCCCAGACACAAGGCTAAAACTGTCAATTTAATGATTCGCATGTTTATCTGAATTTATTTGAATACAAAAACGATTTCTTTTTATTCTTTGGTTACTTTCCCCAGCCGGACGGTTTCTTTCCCATCTTAAAGACCATCGTACCACCGTTCATTATATCCTGGTGAGTGATGAAGAAATCTTTGTGTTTCTTTCCATTCAAAGTTACCGACTGAATGTAGATATCTTCGGGAGACTTACGGATGGTCCGGATATGAAAATCCTTATTTCCTGCCAGTTTCAAAGTACACTCATCCAGAAGCGGAGAGCCGATGATATACCGACCGTCGGCAGGATTGACCGGATAGAATCCCATCGCACTGAATACGTACCATGCAGACATCTGACCGCAGTCATCATTTCCGGCATATCCCGAGGATGTATTGTTATACAACGTATTCAGAATATGGCTGACATACTTCTGAGTCTTCCACGGCTGACCTGCAAAGTTGTAGAGATAAGCTACGTGATGGCTGGGCTCATTGCCATGTGCATATTGTCCCACAAATCCCGAAGCGTTATGATTCATCTGTTCGCTCTTATAATTGGAAGTAAAGAACGTATCCAGCTTTTGCTCAAAGGCCTTCGTTCCGCCTGTCAGTTCCATCAAAGCCTGAATATTGTGCGGGACATACCAGAAATACTGCCATGCATTTCCTTCGGTGAACGGATGGCCGCCATTTCCACCGTACTGATAAGGATCGAAAGGTTCGATCCATTCTCCCTTGTCATTCTTGGACTGGAAGAACTTCGTTTTCGGATGGAAAAGGTTACGATAATACTCAGAACGTTTATGGAATCGCTCATAATCAGCATCCTTATTCAGTTTCTCAGCCAGTTGTGCGACACACCAGTCATCGAAAGCCTGTTCCAAAGTGATGGAAACCGATTGAGTCTGAATATTTTCAGGCATAAAGCCATACTTCTCCCACACTTCAAAAGGAGAGTTGGGATGTGAGGTTACCGAACTGTTATACACCGCTTCATAGGCTTTTTCCACATCAATCCCGGGAATGCCTTTTAGGATGGCATCAGTAATCACAGGGATGGAATGGTTGCCGATCATACAGTAATTATCCTGCCCCCATAATTGCCAGATAGGCAGGTAACCGTAGTATTCATACTGGCGTATCATGCTCTTCACGAAGTCAGTCACCCGTTCGGGTTCCAGCAGGGTATAGAGAGGATGGGAGGCACGGAAAGTATCCCACAGGGAGAATGTGGTATAATGAGTTTCATTGTCGCCCACTTTACGGGCTGTATAGTCAGCAGCCATGTATTCGCCATTCACGTCGGACATGGTGTTAGGCTGTATCATGGTGTGGTAAAGAGCCGTATAGA
>OGCM01000068.1_pt1 | contig 167015 bp, 154 predicted proteins | sample 1570151 | NCBI WGS metagenome assembly OGCM01 (sample SAMEA4370582, study PRJEB24528) | human gut metagenome
TGCATGTGTTAGGCACGCCGCCAGCGTTCATCCTGAGCCAGGATCAAACTCTCAATTAAAAAGTTTGTAGCTTGGATGCTACTAGCATTGTTTTTATAGTTGTTTTCTCAACTGTTCCTTATTGAAAAGGAATTTCTTGGGATTTGAGTATATTCATTAAGTAATTAAATTACTATAATGACTGTTGTCTTTGATTATTTAGTTTTCAATGTTCAATTCGTTTTCGCTGTCTCTCAACAGCTTATTCATTATATCATACATTTTGTTATTTGTCAAGTATTTTTTTAAGTTTTTTTAAAACTTTTTTTACTCAACCGAAAACCTCTTTAGAAGATTTTCATTTAGCAACTTTTGTATTATATCACATCGCTTAACTTTTGTCAAGAACTTTTTTCAACTTTTTTTTCGAAATTTTATTTCTTAAGTTGTTCGGTTCTGACCGTCAGCAACTTTTATATCTTATCACAGATTTAAGTGCTTGTCAAGAACTTTTTTAAGTTTTTTTGAAAAACTTTTTGAACTTCATTTTTCAGAAGTTCAGTTCTTTTTTGTCAGCAACTTTTACATCTTACCATAGATGAAGTTGTTTGTCAAGAACTTTTTTATTTTTCTTAAAAACTTTTTTAAGTTTTTGTCGTCTTCGTCAGCGACAAGTGATATAATACCATACCATTCCTCTATTGTCAACATTTTTTTACAAAAAAAATTAATTTTTTTATATTTTCTTTTTACAATGCAAACCCAAACCTTACAAAACCCTTTTATTTACTGGTATATCTCCCACTTTTATTATTTCAATTTATTTCTTTTTTATTCTCATTTCTACTATAAGAATAACATTTATAATAACATTTCCCATCACTTTACATTATCTTCCCCACATATAAATGTATTATCATTTCATTATTTACAATAAATTATCTATCCCTTTAAACACACTATAGTAAATTCTTTTTATCTATAACACTCTCATTTACAATTTTATCTTACTTATTCATATATCTAACCTATATTCCCACTATTTCACCTAAAATAGCCAAATACACACTAAACAAACATATCGCCAAACTAACTAACTCTGACTATATACATACATAATTAAGTTTTTAAACGCAAAAACACCCCAAATGTAAAAACATTCAGGGTGTAATAAATAGCAAAATATTAAAGAGCTGCCTTAGCCTGTTCAACTAAAGAAGTGAATGCAGCGAAATCATTTACTGCAAGTTCAGCAAGCATCTTTCTGTTGATGTTTACGTTAGCATTCTTTAAACCGTTCATAAACTTGCTGTAAGAAAGACCATTCATTCTTGCAGCTGCGTTAATTCTAACAATCCAAAGTCTTCTGTATGCTCTCTTAGTCTGCTTTCTACCTGCAAAGCTATGAGCCATAGCCTTCATTACAGACTGCTTAGCTACTCTATACTGCTTACTTCTAGCACCATAGTAGCCCTTTGCCATCTTTAAAACTTTTTTATGCTTTTTACGTGCGTTTAATGCGCCTTTAACTCTAGCCATTTTATATTCTTCCTCCTATTAGATGTATGGTAATTCTTTTCTCATAGCCTTCATGTTAGCAGAATCAACAGTTGTTGGCTTTCTGTAACCTCTCTTAACCTTAGTAGACTTCTTAGTTAAGATGTGCTGCTTACCAGACTTAGTTCTCTTAATCTTACCTGTACCTGTTACAGAAACACGCTTAGATACAGCTTTTCTTGTTTTTAATTTAGGCATTTTTGTTTTCCTCCTGTGAAATAATTATGCTTTTGGACCTACGAACATTGCCATAGTTCTGGCTTCCATCTTTGGCTGTTTTTCAACAACACCATATTCTGAAACCTGGTCAGCAAAGTCCTTCATAATATCAATTGCAACATCAGTACGTGACAATTCACGCCCTCTGAAACGGATACTAACCTTAACCTTGTTACCGTCTTTAAGGAACTTAATTGCGTTTTTAACCTTTACTTGAACATCGTGAGTATCAATATTCGGAGAAAGACGAACCTCTTTAACAGCAACAACCTTTTGCTTTTTACGAGCTTCTTTTTCTTTCTTTGCAAGGTCAAACTTATACTTGCTATAATTCATAATCTTGCAAACCGGTGGCTTAGCCTGAGGAGAAATCTTAACTAAATCAAGATTCTTTTCATCAGCCATCTTCTGAGCATCTCTAGCAGAAACAATTCCTATCTGCTCTCCGGTGTCACTAATCAAACGTACTTCCTTGTCCCTAATCTGTCCGTTAATCATTAAATCGGTAATGGTCGGCACCTCCTAAAAAATAGATAATGTTGCAGCTCCCATAAAAAAAGACAGAACCGAAGCCCTGCCACAAAAATCTCATACATCCAACACGGTATAAAACTGTGAAAAAATGATAACCTTAAAACTCGAAGTCGTAAGGTGAGAAGTGGAGCTTCTTCTTTACAAAACAGCATTATACCATTACCATATTAATTTGTCAATATATTTTTTAATTTTTCTAAAATTCAATATTATTAATAGCTTCTTTTAATTCAGCTGTTCTTTCATCTGTTGGATTTAAAGCTGTACCAACAGCTGTTGTGTACTTATCCCCTACTACTTCACTTCTACTTATTAATAAAGTTGTAGAATTGTCAGTAGTAATATTTGCTACATAATAAACGGCCTTCTTGTTGCCGCTGTCATTGTATGTGAATTCAAGTATCTTGCCACCTCCACCAACCTGAGCCTGTGCTTCCTCAGACGTAGTAGGTAAGTTAATACTTGAAGACTCTCCGGTCATACACATAATACTGTCATTATTTTTAGTTAAAATATAAGTACCCTCATCATTTTCTTGAACCTTCCAGCCAGATTCAGGTGTTTCTACTGTCATTCCATTTTTAGATGTCATCACCTTTGAGCCACAACCTGTAGCTATAACCATTGTCAAAAGCAATGCACCAATTACACTTAACTTCTTCATCTATAGCTTCTCTCCCCTGTTTTATTTTGAATAAATTTTAACATATATTATATTATCTTTCAACTATATTCAAAATCACTTCAACAGCCTTTTCCATAGACTCTGCACAAACAAATTCATAAGGTCCGTGGAAATTATGACCACCGGTAAATAAATTAGGACAAGGTAATCCCATAAAAGAGAGCCTTGCTCCGTCTGTGCCACCTCTTATTGGTTCAATAATAGGTTCAACTCCTGCATTTCTAATAGCCTTAACTGCTATATCTACTACATTCTTATTTTCATTAAGAACTTCAAGCATATTGTAATACTCATCATATAAATTGAGCTTTGCTACTTCACTTCCGTATTCAGCATTTACACTTTCTACTATAGAAGTAATGAAATCTTTTCTTTTTTCAAAGCTCATTTTATCAAAATCTCTTATTATATAATCAAGATGAGCATTTTCTACATTGCCTTCCATTTTTGTCAAGTGGTAGAATCCTTCATATCCTTCAGTATCTCTTGGAGTTTCATTCTTAGGGAGTAATTCATTTATACGGCATGCTATTAATGCAGCATTTATCATTACATTCCTGCTTGACCCTGGGTGAACACTCTTTCCTACTATATCAATCTTCGCTCTAGCAGCATTAAAGTTTTCATAGCTTATTTCACCTAACTCGCCACCGTCAACTGTATAGGCATAGTCGCATTTAAATTTTTCAACATCAAAATAGTCTACACCTGCACCTATTTCCTCGTCAGGAGTAAATGCAACCTTTACATTACAATGTTTAATATTAGGATTTTCTACTAAAAATTTAACAGCTGTCAAAATTTCAGTTACACCAGCCTTATCATCAGAACCTAAAAGTGTAGTTCCGTCAGAACATATAATTGTCTTTCCTATATAATTCTTTAAAGAAGGGAAATCTTCCGGTGAAAGCTTTTCACCTTTTCTCTCTATTATGTCACCATTGTAATTTTCAATTACCATAGGCTTTATATTCTTACCACTGCAATCTGGACTTGTATCCATGTGAGAAATAAAGCCAACTGTAGTTTCATCTCCACAATTAGTTGGTAATTCACCTGTTACATAACCATACTTGTCTACATTTACATTTTCAAGACCTATTTCCTTTAATTTAACTTCAAGAATTTTACCAAAAGAAATTTGTGTATCTGTAGACGGAAATTTTCCACTTTCACTGTCAGAAGTAGTTTCATAACTTATTAATTCACTAAATAAATCTATAATTTCTCTTTTCATAAAAAGTCCTCCAAGCCTAGTTTTTATCAGCTTTCAAAACTTATGATACCACATTTATTAAAAAAATTCCATTATTTTTTAAAAAAAGTGTTGACAAAACTTTGATTGTATTGTATCATATATCTTGTCGTTAGCGATAGCGACTAATTAAATATCTGTGGAGAGGTGTCCGAGCGGTTTAAGGAGCCGGTCTTGAAAACCGGTGATCCCGGAAGGGACCGTGGGTTCGAATCCCACCCTCTCCGTCTTTTAAAAAGGCTCTTGAAGATTTCGTATCTTTGGGAGTTTTTTTGTTGCTAAATTTACTTTCAGAACAATTAACGATAAAAATTGATGTGATTTTTCAACCACACCAATTTTCCAAATATATCACATTTAATATAAATCCAAATAAACTATCAATAATTCCATTTTACAACCAAACATACACCCCTATATTTCCTACTTAATTTTAATATATTAGAAATTTTTTCAAAAAATCAAAAAAAGTTCTTGCATTTTATTTGTTTATGGTGTATAATATATTTTGTTCTGCTGAGGCAGACAGTTATATATTGTGGAGAGGTGTCCGAGCGGTTTAAGGAGCCGGTCTTGAAAACCGGTGATCCCGGAAGGGACCGTGGGTTCGAATCCCACCCTCTCCGTTTTCTTAAAGAGGCTCTTGAAGATTTTATATCTTTGGGAGTTTTTTTGTATGTATATCTATTTTAATAGTATAAAAAATTCTTGCTTTTCATATAATTATATTGTATAATATCTTTTGTTCTGCAATTTTTGAGAGCATTTGGAGAAGTACCCAAGTGGTTGAAGGGGCTCGCCTGGAAAGTGAGTAGGTCGTGAATAGCGGCGCAAGAGTTCGAATCTCTCCTTCTCCGTTTAAGACAGCATTTTTGCTGTCTTTTTTTATATCATCTTATCGGATTTATCTTTCCGATGTATTATAAAAGACGGTACTTCCAAAAGGAAATACCGTCTTTTATTTTAATTTATTTAATTATATGTAGATTATTCGCAACTACCGTCTTCCTTACAGAATTCAACCTTCTTGCCGTCTAAAATCATATTAGTAGTTCTTACAGCACACATCTTACCACACATAGAACAGCTGTGTCTATCCTTTGGAGGAACACTTTCGAAGTATCTTCTAGCCTTTTCACCGTCAACAGCTACTTCAAACATTCTCTCCCAGTCAAGTTTATGTCTAGCCTTTGCCATTTCATTGTCTAAATCTCTTGCGTGAGGAATTTTCTTTGCAATATCAGCAGCGTGAGCAGCAATCTTACTTGCAATAATACCTTCCTTAACATCATCAACATCTGGAAGTCTTAAATGTTCAGCTGGTGTAACATAGCAAAGGAAGTCAGCACCACTAGCTGCAGCAATAGCACCACCAATAGCTGATGTAATATGGTCATAACCAGGGAAAATATCAGTTACTAAAGGTCCTAAAACATAGAAAGGTGCATTGTGACATAATCTCTTCTGCATCTTCATATTAGCAGCAATTTCATCCATAGCCATATGACCAGGACCTTCAACCATAACCTGAACGTCCTTAGCCCAAGCTCTTTCTGTTAAGTATCCTAATTCAATAAGTTCTGAAATCTGACCTGCATCTGTTGCATCATCAATACAGCCTGGTCTTAAAGCGTCACCTAAACTGATTGTACAGTCATAAGTTCTGAGAATATCAAGAACGTCATCATAGTATTCGAAGAATGGATTTTCATTACCTGTCATTTCCATCCAAGCAAAAAGGAGAGAACCACCTCTTGAAACAATGTTCATCATTCTCTTATCTCTCTTGAATGCTTCTACTGAACGTCTATTGATACCTGCGTGGATTGTCATAAAGTCAACACCCTCTTTTGCGTGAGCTTCTACAACCTTTAAGAAATCCTTTGCAGTAATGTTCATTAAGTCCTTTTCAAGATAGCCAATAGCATCGTACATAGGTACAGTACCAATCATAGCTGGTGAATAGTCAATAAGTTCCTTACGGAAAGTGTTAGTCTTACCGTAGTTACTTAAATCCATAATAGCCTCTGCACCATAGTCAATAGCCATTTTTACCTTGTTCATTTCCATTGTGTAATCCTTGCAGTCACCGGAAATACCAAGGTTTACATTGATTTTAGTTTTTAAACCGGAACCAATACCCTCTGGACTTAAAGACTTGTGATTAATATTTGCTGGAATACAAACTGTACCACAGGCAACAAGTTCTCTAATCTCCTCCGGTGTTTTAAATTCTTTCTTTGCAACGATTTCCATTTCCTTTGTAATGATGCCCTGTTTTGCAGCATCCATCTGAGTTGCATATGCCATATTTCTAACCCTCCATAATTTTATAACAATGATTTAATGGTCCATTTCCCTTGCCAATGTTTAAGTTGTACTTTAAAGCTCCAACAAGGTACTCCTTACTGTTTCTTATTGCATCAGGTAAGTCCAATCCCTTAGCTAAATTACAGGCAATAGCTGAACTAAGTGTACAGCCTGTGCCGTGTGTATTGTTGTTGTCAATTCTTTCGCCTTTAAATTCTGTTATTTTTCCATTACAACAAAGAATATCTGTAGCAGTATCATTCAGATGACCACCTTTTACAAGCACATTGCAACCATATTTTTCATAAAGTGCAATGGTTGTATCTTTCAAATCCTTTTCACATTCAATTTTGCAATTTCCTAAAACTTCTGCCTCAGGAATATTTGGAGTAATTACAGTAGCTAAAGGTATAAGTTCTTCTATAAGTGCATTAACACTGTCCGGCTTCAATAATGGACTTCCACTTGTAGCCACCATAACAGTATCAAGTACAATATTTTTAGGCTTGTACTCTTTTAATTTTTCGGCAATCACCTTAATAAGTTCTTTGTCTGAAACCATACCTATTTTTACAGCATCAGGAAAAATATCATTAAATATACAGTCTAGCTGTTTTCCCAATATTTCAGGAGTAGAGTCCATTACACCATATACTCCTGTTGTATTTTGTGCTGTAAGAGAAGTTATGGCACTCATTGCATACATTCCGTGGGCAGTTATTGTTTTAATATCTGCCTGTATACCGGCACCACCACTACAGTCACTTCCAGCAATAGTAAGAACTTTGTACATATTCATCACTCCATATTACAAGAATAAATTTTCATAACAAAAAAAGCTTTGGCCATAAAGACCAAAGCTAAAAATCAATCCTTGCTCCCTACGACAGTATTAACTGACAGGTTCAAAGGGTCGGATAAAAAATCCTCTCAACTGATAATAGTTCCCCTGCAACACAATATTCAAACAACTTCATTGTACTCTTATAATCGACAGTTGTCAACTACATTTTACAACCTTTTCCAAAATATAATCTACATACATTTCTACTATATCAATATCTGTATATGTGTAAACCATTCGAGAACCCACAACGTCCTCTATTTCATTAAAAACCATTTTGCCATTGTTAAATATAAAGTCTATGCCTACAAAATCAAAGTCAAACAGCCTTATAACCTTTTCCACCTTTTCTCTTTCCTCATCAGAAAGGTTATATACCTCTGCTCTGCCTCCCAAACAGAAGTTACTTCTGAAATCCTTGTCCGAAATTCTCAACATAGCAGTAATAATTTTACCACCTATAACGTATACCCTTACATCTCTGCCTAAGTTGTTGCAAGGCTTTTGTATAACATAGTTGTCCTTTAAAACATCTAATTTTTCCACAAGTTCTCTGTGGTTTTCCACCATAAACACTTCTGTACCACCGTGTCCATTTTTAGACTTTACAACAACTGGAAATTCTTCACAATCTCTATTCAAAACAGGCATTATTTCTATTCCCTTTTCAGACACATATTCATATGTCTTTAATTTGTCATTACAAATTTCAGAAACAAAGGAATTGTTAAAACATCTTACACCCTTTTCCTCTAACTTCTTTGTAACTTCCGGTGCAATAAATCTGCATACTGCAAAATCAGGTAAATTGTTATAGTCTATGTCCTCAACATATATAAGTTTAAAGTCTACGCCTTTTTTCGTAAATTTCTCAATATACCATTTTATATAGTTCTCATTACCCTTAACAGCCTCTTTAAAATAAATTATTGCTCCTGTCATTTCATCGCCTCGTTTATGTATTCAATAATATAATCAGCCACATTTTCACCTGTACAATCGTAAATATTTTTAAAATGTGCATTGGAATTTACCTCGCAAAGTATAGGTCCATTTTCTCCAAAGAGAATATCCACACCACCAAAGTCTAGGTTTAAAGCCTTGCAAGTATCAATAGCCATTTTTACTTCCTCTTGTGTTGGGTTGTATTTTTCCATACTTCCCCCATTTGTAATGTTTGCTCTAAAATCATTATCATTGTATCTTAACATTGACGCCACAACTTTATCTCCTACAACATTAAGTCTAATATCTCTGCCTACACAATTATCTATAAATTTTTGAAAAATCAAAGGTTCTTTTGTTTTGTTAAATATATTTTCTATGTCCTGTCTGTTTTTAGCCAAATATACCTGTTGACCAAAAGAACCACAACATTCCTTAACCACCATTGGATAACCAAGTCTTTCCTCTGCCATATTTACAAAGTCCATTTTGTTGTAACCAATATTTCTGTAGGTCATAGGGCATACTATAGTATCAGGCATTTCAATTTTTCCATTTAATTCAACATAGGTTAATGCCTTGTTGTCGCATATTTCAATAGCTCTGCTGTTGTTAAACAACTTTAACCCCATATTTTCAAGCTGTTTTGCCAGTACAATATCCTTGTCCCAAAATATAACATAGTCCGGCATTTTAGTTATGTCAGGGTTTAAAAATTTGCCATTACATATTAATAAATCGCTGTTTGTAAAAACATCTATTTTATTATTGTGTTTTATAGTAGCCTTTTCAAGCCATTTGTATATTTCATTAAATTTATTGCTGTTTAAAAACTCATTTATTACTAGCCAAGCATACATAATTACACCTCTTTTATTAACTGCAATTTTTTCAACTAAACTATAATATACAACATTGCCAAAATTTTATCAATTCATTTGTTACATTTTTCTTTCAATTACTATTTTCTATAGTATTTTTACATTTTTTTGTGTATTATAATAAGTATCATAAAATATTAACGGAGGAATATATGGTGACTAAATTTTTTAAAAACAATTATTATTTAAGAAAAAGTCTATATACTTTAGGTATAGTAATATTATCTATTGTGTTTTTTAGATATACTGAAAACGCAAAGCTGGTCAATTTTATTCCTTCGGTGTTAAAGGTAATGAAACCCTTCATAATAGGTGCTGTTTTAGCCTATGTTTTAAATTGTGGCACAAACTGTCTTGAAAAAAATATTTTAAGCAAACTGGAATATTTTAAATCAAGACCTCATAAATCAAGGGCAGTTTCAATTACAATAGCTTTTCTGTTATTAATAGGAGTTATCGTTGGTATAATAGCTTATATCATTCCTGAAATTGTATCCAGTATACAAAATGTAGTAAATTTCTTTGTAGGTATTGACTCTGAAACAGTACACGAGTACTTAAACTCTTTTCTTACAAAGCACAACATTGATATTAGCGTTTCTACATACCGTTCTCTTTTGAAAACAACTGACAATGCAATGAACAGCCTGACAAGTTCATTAAAGTATATGCCGGAAATGCTTACTTCCATAGCAACTCATACCATAAGCTTTGCATCTTCTCTTGTAAGTATAATTATGGGTATTATGATTGCCGTATATATGCTTTTAGATAAAGAAAAACTTCTCCATTTCTGCAAGAAAACTCTCTTTATTTTGTTTTCAAAAAAGCAGGTTGAAGGTATTGCAAATACAATTAAATACACAAACTCTGTATTTAACAGCTTTGTTGTAGGTAAGACTATTGACTCTCTTATTATAGCTATAATTTTCTTTATAGGTTCTATAATATTAAATTTGCCTTACCCAATGCTTTTTGCAATTATAATTGGTATAACAAATATGATTCCATACTTTGGTCCGTTTATTGGTGCTGTGCCGGTAGTTGCACTTACACTCCTTATTAATCCAATAAAGGGCTTATGGGTACTTATATTTATAGTTGTTTTACAACAGTTTGACGGAGTAATTTTAGGTCCTAGAATATTAGGCGATTCTATCGGCTTAAAACCTATAGGTGTAATATTTGCCATTATTGTTGGTGGAGCTATTGCCGGACCTTTAGGTATGTTCTTTGGTGTTCCTATTTTCTCTGTACTTTTCACAATATTCTCAAATTTTGTTGAAAAACTTTATAACAGCAAAAACACTGTTGAAAATAAATTAGAAAAGGAAACAAATAAAGATGATGACACCGAAAAAAGCGAATAAATTTACATTTTTTCTATTACTTTATATGGCTGTATTGCCCTTTGCCCTGTTTTTTGTAGTCAAGTTGCTAGGTTATAACGAAACACCAAAGTGGTTTACACAGGCTATTACACTTTTTCAGGATTTTATAGCCTTTGTTATTCCTGTATGTGTATTTTTGTTCTTCTCAAGACAGAAAATAACTGACTTAGTTCCTCACGAAAAAATAGATTTCAAAAATGTGATTTACATTATTGGTTTGGCACTACTTGTAATGCCTCTTATGAATATTTTAGGGGTTATTGCTTCTATTTTTGTAAATACAGCAGTTAGTAATGAAATTATCGCTGATATAAACGAATTATCATTTCCCCTTGGAGTAATTTCATTGGCCGTTCTTCCAGCTATATGCGAAGAAGTTGTATTTAGAGGTATAGTTATGACAGGCTATAAGAAAGTTTCTCCTTTCGTAGCCATAATGATTAGTAGCCTTTTCTTCGGATTTATGCACCAAAATCTTTATCAGTTCAGCTACGCAGCATTAACAGGTGTATTTTTAGGTTTCTTAGTATACTTTACTAATTCCATTTATGCCTCTGTACTTGCCCATTTTATTATAAATGGCTCACAGGTAGTAGCTACTAAATTGGCTCTTATGGATAACTCTCAAGCAATAATGGAAAGCCTAAAAGAGCCTTTATCAAAGTCTGATATTTTAGAACAGCTTGCCGGCAGTTTCTTTCTTGCCATTTTAACATTACCATTTTTTATATTGCTTTTTTATAAATTTGCTAAAAGAAATAAAGCTAGTTCTGCTAGATATGTTTTGTGTTCTGTATCTAAAGAATTGTACGTTGAATTAGATGAGGTTGAAAAGAAAGATAAAATTGTTGATATATATTTTATTGGTGTTGTAATAATAACTGTAGCACTGTTTATAGCTACATCTTTTCTAGCCTAAATCTTGACAAGTCCCCTTTTTCGTTGTATCATTGTATGGTGCTACAGCAAAAAACCACCTAGCAGGAAGGTAATATACACTTTCGTTGTATTATTGTATAGCATTTGCGGGTATGGCGGAATTGGCAGACGCGCAAGATTCAGATTCTTGTCCTCGTAAGAGTGGTGCAGGTTCAAGTCCTGTTATCCGCATTAAACTGTCATAATAAAAGCCTATGGATTTAATCGTCCATAGGCTTTTTTATTGTGTTTAGAACAAATTGACTTCGTCAATTTGTGGCTTGTATACAAGCCATCGGATTTATCTTTCCTCCTCACAAAAAAACAGCCTGAAATTAATCAGACTGTCTTCTTCTTACTTTTGTGAATTTTTCTTGTAAATGATATACATACCCTTTATAAGTAACTCTGGGTCATAGTCAAACTGTCTTTTACAAAGTGCAGCAATATTTTTGCCTAAACCACCTGTAACAACTACATTTGCCTTCTGACCAATTTCTTCTTCCATTCTTTCAATACAACCTTCAATCATAGCTGCATTACCATAAAGTACACCACTTCTCATACAATCTATTGTATTTTTACCAATGGCACTTTTAGGCTTTTCAAGGCTAATGTGTGGCAACTGTGCAGTCTTGTTTGAAATAGCTTCAAGGCTGACATTTACACCTGGCATAATACAACCACCTATGTAATTTCTGTTTTTATCTACAACAGAAATAGTTGTAGCTGTACCCATATCCACAATCATAACCGGTGGCTTGTACTGTTCTAAAGCAGCAACAGCACACACAATCATATCGCTACCAACTGTAGCCGGATTATCCATAAGTATATTAAGACCTGTTTTCACCCCCGGTCCAACAACCATAGGCTCTTTACCAATAAGACGAGTAATAGCCTTTTTAATACAGTTTAAAACAGGAGGTACTACAGAAGAAATAATACCACCCTCAAAATGATTTACGTCAATGTGATATAAGTTCATAATGCTCAAAATCTGAGCACCATATTCGTCCTCTGTTTTTAATTTATCTGTAGAAATTCTTGCCATAAAGTCTATGTTACCATCTGTAACAGCACCTAAGACAATATTTGTGTTTCCTATATCTATTGCTAATATCATAAATTTACCTCATAAGTAATATAAAATCTATCTTCTATTTCTTAAAGCTGCAAATAAAGCTGTACAAACTGCTGTAGAAATAATTGCTGCCACAATAGCTTCCGGTATACCATTTCCAACTACAATAGCAAGTATAGCACCCTTAACAGCTGTAATACTGATTTTAACAGCCTCAGCATATTCCTTTGCAAAGAATATATAAGCCATTCCCATAACTAAAATAGTGTGAATAATAGTAGTAAGAAAAGCCGAAATAACAGTTGATACACTTCTGTTCTTAATAACTTTCATTAAGCCTGTAAATACAAAATAAGCAATAACGCCTACAAGTATTCTAGGCACGAAACAAATTACTAAACTCCAGAAGTTACCACCTGGATAAAGTGGGCTAAATAAGAAACTTGTTATATTTGGTGCAATAAATGACGCCTTCAAAAAACTTGTTAAACCAAACACAAAACCGGCAAAAGCACCCTTTTTCCAACCTAAAATAATACCTGCAATAATAACTGGTATATGCACAGTTGTTGGTGTAATAACTCCTAGTGGTATATAACCTAAAGGCGTAAAAGCCAAAATAATAATAATGGCTGCAAATAGTGCCATTTCAACTAGGTCACGAGTTTTAACTCCTTGTTTTTCCATATTAATTTCCTCCTTGCTACTGTTCCCTAAAGAGATACAATGCTATAGTTACAGAGTGTATTATATTCTATTTTCCATAAAAAAGCAATGTATAATTAGTAATTGCTAAAAACTATTGATAAATACTGTTTTTATGATAAAATGTAATTATAAAAAAACAGGAGTTGAAAAAATGGAAAAGAAAAATATATTGCTAGGAGTTTGTAGCTCTATAGCAGCCTATAAATCAGCATCTTTGGCTCATTTACTTACTAAAAAAGGTTATAATGTAGATGTTATAATGACTGAAAATGCTACAAAAATTATTGCACCTATTACATTTGAAAGACTTACTGGCAATCGTTGTATAGTAGATACTTTTGAAAAAACTCTTTCCTATGATGTAAAGCACATTTCTCTTGCCAAAAAAGCAGATATGGTGCTTATTGCTCCAGCAACTGCCAACTGCATTGGCAAAATAGCAAACGGTATAGCTGATGATATGCTTACAACAACAGTTATGGCTTGTACATGCCCAATATATCTTTCTCCAGCTATGAATACTGCCATGTATCAAAATCCTATAACACAGGACAATATGGCAAAATTAAAAAGATTTGGCTATCATATTATAGGGGCAGCAAGTGGACTTCTTGCTTGTGGGGATACAGGCATAGGCAAAATGCCAGAGCCAGAAGTTTTGGCAAAGTATGCCGATAGGGAATTAAAGCGTAATAAAGACTTGGTGGGCAAAAAAATTCTCGTAACAGCTGGTGCAACTTGTGAGCCTATTGACCCTGTAAGATATATTACAAACCATTCCAGTGGAAAAATGGGCTGTGCCATAGCTAAAACAGCTATGGAAAGAGGTGCAGAAGTTACACTTGTGTGTGGAAGTATGACAGTTGAACCTCCAATGTTTGTAAATGTAGTAAAAATAAATACAGCCGAAGAAATGTTTAATGCTGTAAAAGAAAATTTTGATAATACAGATATTGTAATAAAGGCTGCCGCCGTAGCTGACTATACTCCAACAACAGTAGCTAATAATAAAATAAAAAAAGCTGACGGAGATATGTCAATTCCTTTAAAAAGAACAACTGATATTTTAAAATACTTAGGCGAAAATAAAACCCATCAGTTCTTATGTGGTTTTTCAATGGAAACAGAAAATATGCTTGAAAATTCCACTAAAAAATTATCTAAGAAAAACCTTGATATGGTAGTTGCAAATAACTTGAAGGATAAGGGTGCAGGCTTTGGTACAGATACAAACCTTATTACAATAATTACAAAAGATAATGTAAACCAACTTCCTTTAATGTCAAAAGAAGATGTAGCAAACAGTATATTAGACGAAATATTGAAAAATATGTAAAAAACAGGCTTTCTACGGTTTATCACCTAGAAAGCCTATTTTTTATTGATTTTATTCTTATTATAAAACTCTTTTAACTCTGCTTTTCTTTCATCAGATAGCAAAGTCTTTTTAACACCACAAATAGCACCCTCGAGAGCCAAAAGCCTATGAATACAAGCACTTTCATCTATTTTCTGTATTTCTAACCAAGCCCTTTCAGCTCCTAGTTCTTTTAACTTTTCCGCTGTGTCAATACCAACTTTATTCAACTGTTCCTCAACTGCTTTACCTATGTTGGGTAATTTTGATAATTCACCCATAAAATCTCCCCTTTCTAGTACAATAATTTTACACTATAAATTTTCTTACCGTCAAGAGGTGTAATACAAAGAATGTTCAAAAAACCTCAAAATATCTATCCAAATTAATTCCTTTTCCACTTCGTTTATAAGTTCGTGTCTTTTGTCATCATACAGCCTTGAATAAATATATTTATAGCCTACACTTTCCAAAAATTGTTTAAGCTCTGTAAACTTCTTCTCATTCTGAATAACAGGGTCATCTTTTCCACCAATAAGCAAAATAGGCAAATCCGGATTTTTACACAAATACCTTTCTTTTATAAACGCCTTTTTCATAAGACCATATAAATTCAAAAAGCCGTTGGTAGTAAAACTGTAATTGCACAAAGGGTCGCTGTTGTATTTGTTCACAATATCCTTATCAGAACATATCCAGTCATTTTCAACATTGTCAAATACCTTGTAACCTCTAAATGTCATACTTTGCAAAAACCTGCTCCTGTGATGACTGCCAAAAATCTTGCTATTCACCTTTGCCAAAATAATCCCTAAATCTACGTTTTTATTTTCTGTAGGAGGGCCACATAAAACCACTTTATCCACATTTTTATCATATTTTTGCAGAAATACTCTTGCAACTAAAGTTCCCATACTGTGGGAAAATAGATAAATAGGCATACTATTGTATTTCTTTCCTATCCACCTGTTTACCTGAACTAAATCTTCAACTATAGCCAGCTCATCGTCAGTATAAAAATATCCTAAATCCTTTTCATTATATATACTTCCACCATGTCCCCTGTGGTCGTGTATAACACAACTGTACCCCCTCTTTGCCAAAAATTCCATAAAAGGATAGTACCGTTCCTTGTGCTCCACCATTCCGTGAGAAAACTGTATAACACCCTTAACCTCAACAGCCTCACAAATGGCACAACTTAATACTAACCCATCAAACTCCGAAATTAACTCAAATTTCTTTAACAAATTACCACACTCCTATTTTGTAATATGATAACCTGAAATAGGAGGTTTATGCAATATAAATAACATATTTCCATACAAAAAACCTCGGAAACCATAAGATTTTCCGAGGTTTTAAAGTATTTTGTTAATTTGTTAATTATATTTATTATCTACATTCTCTATTTTCAACTTTTTATCTTCCAATATCCACCCTTATCAGCACCGACACGTTCTAAAACCCCTAATTTTTTTAGTTTATTAATGTGATAACGTACTCCATCAGCAGTAATATTACCAATAGTTTCAGATATGTCTTTTGTACTTATATACGGATTTTCTTTTATTATATCGTAAATTTTCTCGGTAGTTTTCTTGGTAGTTTTCTTGGTAGTTTTCTTGGTAGTTTTTTTATTTTCATGTTGGTTTTCAACCTGCACATCAACAGCTTCATCTACCCCATAGTTAATATTTTTCATAATCAATAAAAAACTATCATATTCAGAAATAAAAATGGGTTGTTTATCTTCAGAATAATTTGGAAGATTTTTGTAAGCAGAAAAAATTTTTTTAAATCCACTTCCAATATATAAAAACTTTTCTTTACATATATAAAATCAAATATCAAAAACAATATTTGTGTCCTACTGACAAAAATTTATACATTTTCACACATTCTGATATATTCAGAACAAATTAACTTTGTTAATTTGTGGCTTGACAAGCAAGCCATCGGATTTATCTTTCCGATTCACTATTCAGAACAAATTAACTTTATTAATTTGTGGCTTGACAAGCAAGCCATCGGATTTATCTTTCCGATTCCATACAAAAAACCTCGGAAACCATAAGATTTCCGAGGTTTTGGTATTCTTTTGAAATAAAGTAATTATCTCTTTGAGAACTGAGGAGCTCTTCTTGCTGCCTTTAAACCATACTTCTTTCTTTCCTTCATTCTAGGGTCTCTAGTGAGGAAACCGGCCTTCTTTAAAGCTGGTCTGAAATCTGAATCAGCTTCAAGTAAAGCTCTTGAAATACCGTGTCTGATAGCACCTGCCTGACCAGTAGTACCACCACCGCAAACATTGATGCTAATATCGAACTTACCAGTAGTGCCTGTTACTTCTAAAGGCTGTCTGATGATAAGCTTTAATGTTTCAAGACCGAAATATTCTTCGATGTCTCTCTTATTAACTGTAATCTTACCGCTACCAGGAACTAAGTAAACTCTAGCTACAGAGCTCTTTCTTCTACCTGTACCGTAATATCTAGCTGCTGCCATAATATCTTACCTCCTAATTAAAATCTAAGCTCTAAAGCTTCAGGCTTCTGTGCTTCGTGACCATGTTCTGCGTCAGCATAAACATATAACTTCTTAAGCATATCCTTACCAAGAGTGTTCTTAGGAAGCATACCCTTAACAGCGTGCTTAATAACTTCGCAAGGCTTCTTTTCCATCATTTCTCTGAGAGTAGTTTCCTTGAAACCACCAACGTAGTCAGAGTGACGTCTGTAAAGCTTCTGTTCCATCTTCTTACCTGTTACTTTAATCTTGTCAGCGTTTACAACGATAACATAATCACCTGTATCAATGTGAGGTGTATAAATAGGCTTGTTCTTACCACGAAGAACTGCTGCTACCTGAGATGCAAGACGACCTAAAGTTAAGTCAGTAGCATCAACAACATACCATTTTCTTTCTATTTCAGCTGTCTTAGCTATAAATGTTGTTCTCATTAGAAAATTCTCCTTCCAACCAATATACAATAAGTAATAAAACTTGTTGCACACTCCCAATGTCCGAAAGGAATATACAACCAACACAGTCAGCAAAAATCGGGGCTAACGATAAAAGCCAACATTCAAACATTGCTATTTTACTATAAATCAACAATGTTGTCAAGATTTTTTTACATAAAATCTCCATATTTTTCACTTTTATATTTTTAAGCAATGACCAATAAATATGCACTACTATTTTTGTGAATAATTTGACATAAACACCGTCATTTTTTATATTTCATTGTTAATTATGATTATTGTTACTCCAAAATGTTTGTGCTATAATCTAAATAATCAAAAGAAAAAAGGTGATAATATGAATTTACGAAGTAAAGACGTTCAGCCTTCAGAGTCAATGCCTTTAGGACTTATGCTTGCCATTGTAGGTGGTTTCCTCGATGCCTACACCTTTTCTACAAGAGGTGGAGTGTTCTCAAATGCCATTACAGGTAACATAGTTCTTTTAGGTCTTAATTTGGCAAATTTGGATTTTTTCCACGCATTTAGATACTTTCTATCTCTTTTTGCCTTTGCCTCTGGGGTACTTATTATAAGTCTTATACAAAAGCGTATCAAGTACATAACTCTAATACATTGGCGAGAAATTGTGTTGGCTACAGAAATTATTCTTATATTTGTAGTAGGTCTTATTCCTAATCAGTACGACACCATAGCAAATATAATTGTACCATTTACCTGTGCTATACAGATTTCTACATTCAGAAAAGTTAAGGGTTATGCCTGTGCAACAACAATGTGTACCGGTAATCTTAGAGTAGCTACTGAAAGCCTTTTTGGTTTCATAGCTTCTAAGGATAAAAACCAGCTCAAAAAATCACTTACATATTATGTTGTAATTACATTTTTCCTTATTGGTGCTATAATCGGTCTTGTGTCTTGTAAGTTTTTGGATATTCACGCTGTATGGCTCTGCTGTATAATGCTTCTTGTTCTTTTCCCTCTTATGCACAACTGGCACATAAAATATGGAAAAATTGAAAAATAAGTACAAAAAAATCGGCTGTCCTCTGACAACCGATTTTTCTTTTATTATGACGCCTGAAATTGGCTATTATACAATTTACTATAAAATCCACCTTTGGCAAGAAGTTCTTCATGACTTCCCTGCTCAATTATTTTACCCTCATTCATAACCAAAATAAGTGAGGCATTTCTTATAGTAGAAAGTCTGTGGGCTACAACGAAACTTGTTCTACCCTCCATCAACTTATCAAAGGCTTCCTGTATCTGTACTTCTGTACGGGTATCAATACTAGATGTTGCCTCATCAAGTATAAGCATTGGAGGTTTGCAAAGCATTACTCTTGTAATACACAAAAGCTGTTTCTGACCCTGACTGATACTGTCTTCACTTAAAACAGTATCAAGACCCTTTGGTAATCTCTCAATAAATTCCCAGCTATGAGCCTCTTTAGCAGCCTTTATAATCTCATGGTCTGTAGCATTAGGCTTACCAAAGGCTATGTTTTCTCTTACAGTACCCTGTTTTATCCAAGTGTCCTGCAACACCATACCATAGCAACTGCGAAGGGCGTGTCTTGAAAGGTCCTTTATGTTGTGACCGTCTACAAGAATATCTCCCTTATCCACGTTGTAGAAATTCATAAGCAAGTTAATAAATGTAGTTTTTCCACAACCTGTAGGACCAACTATGGCAACTCTCATACCCTCTTTAGCCTGTAAATTAAAGTCTTCAATAAGTTTTTTACTCTTATCGTAGCTAAAGCTGACATTCTGAATATCAACCTGACCCTTTACATTGTCAATAGTACCCTCTGCATCCTGACTTTCTTCTCTCTGCTCAAGAAATTCAAATATACCTGATGCACAAGCAAGGGCATTTTGCATTTCTGTAATAACTGAGCTTATGTCATTAAAAGGCTTCATATATTGGTTTGCATAGGCAAGCATTACAGAAAGTCCACCTACTGTAAGAAGTCCATTTGGTATAATAAAAGCACCAACTAAGGCTACGCCGGCATAAATAATATTGTTTACAAATCTAGTACAAGGGTTTGTAAGACTACTATAAAATACAGCTTGCTGGCTATACTTTTGGAGTTTATTGTTTATAACATCAAATCTTGATGATGCCTTTTCTTCGTAGCCAAAAGCCTTAACTACCTTTTGATTACCTATCATTTCCTCTATGAAAGCTGTCTGCTGACCTCTTGTCTTACTCTGTTTTTGGAACATAGTGTAAGAACGAGAAGAAATAAACTTAGCTACAAAAAAGCTCAAAGGTGTTAAAACAATAACCATAATTGTAATCCAAAAATTCTTAGAAAACATAAATATTAATGTAGCTATTATTGTTATAACCCCTGAAAAAAGCTGTGTAAAACCAAGTAAAAGACCGTCTGAAAGTATATCGGCATCAGCTATAATTCTACTTACAATATCACCTGTACTGTGGCTATCCAAGTAGGAAAGTGGCAATTTCTGAATATGTTTAATTGACTTAGAACGAATATCCTGAACAATTCTGAATGTCATTCTGTTGTTAAAAAGGTTCATTATCCAAGTAGCAAGAGCAGATACCACAGCAAACACAATAATTTGTTCCAAATAGTAAACCATTCTGCCAAAATTTACATTGTGTTCTGCTACAATTTCGTCTATAGCCTTACCAAAAAGAATAGGTACATAAAGCTGTAAAACAACTGAAATTCCGGCAAGTATTATACTTAAAGCAAGGAATATTTTATACTTTCCAATAAGTTTCAGAATTTTAATCAAAACTTCCATACTGTTTTTCTGTTTTCTGTTTTTCATACTCTCACACCACCTTCATAAAACTTGCGTTCTTCTGGAAATTGAGAGAAGTATATTTCTCTGTATACCTGACATTTTCCCATAAGCTCATTGTGAGTACCTTGTCCCACTAATTCGCCATTGTTAAGCACAAGAATATTGTCAGCCTGTCTGATACCAGCAATTCTCTGAGATACAATAAATGTTGTTGTTTTATTTTCCAATTTGTGAATAGCCTGTCTTAATTTTGCATCTGTAGCAAAGTCTAAGGCACTGGAACTGTCATCAAGTATAAGTATTTCAGGCTTTCTCACTAAGGCTCTGGCAATAGTAAGACGTTGTTTCTGACCACCGGATAAGTTTCTACCCATTTGCTCTAACTGGAAGTCCAACTGACCCTCTTTCTTTTCCACAACCTCTTTTGCCTGTGCTGTTTCAATGGCGTCATAAATTTCACTATCACTAGCCAATTCATTGCCCCATTTAAGGTTTTCTCTTATGCTACCCTTAAACAAAACAGCCTTTTGCTGAACAACAGCTATTTTTTCGCACAATTCCTTGTGAGTGTAGTTTTTAACATTTTGTCCGTCTATAAGTACATTGCCTTTTACAGCATCATAAAATCTAGGAATAAGGCTTATTAATGTACTCTTACCACTACCAGTACCACCTATAATACCAATAGTCTGACCCTTTTTAGCCTTAAAACTAATGTTTGAAAGACTAGATGCACCGGCTCCACTATAAGTGAAAGTAACATCTTTAAACTTAACAGCAGTATCAGAATTATCCACCTTTTTGCTTTCATTTTGTGGATATTCCATACTTGACTTTACATTAAGCACATTTGCAATTCTGTCAGCACAAGCCATTGATTTGTTAAGGGTAATTATCATTGATGCCATTTTTATTAACTCAACAATAATTTGTAACATATAGTTATAAAGGGCAACAACCTGTCCCTGTTGCATATTGCCTAAGTTGACCTGAACACCTGCTTTATACACAAGAACTACTGCACCAATGTTAATAAGTACGTAGGTTACAGGATTCATTAAAACAGAAATTCTACCTACAAACTCATTTAATCTTGTCAATTCTCTGTTGCTGTCCTCAAATTCAGCCACAGACTGTTCCTCTCTACAAAAAGCTCTTATTACTCTTACACCTGTGAGATTTTCCATTGTAAGTCTTGTAACTCTGTCAAGTCTGGATTGTACCTTTTTGAAAAGTGGAATACTTACAAGCATAATAGATAATATTACAACAAAAAGTATAGGAATTGTAACAACAAATACAATGGCACACTTTACATTAATAGTAAAAGCCATAACCATAGCACCGATTACAATAAATGGACTTCTAAGCATAAGTCGTAAAGCTATATTAAGACCATTTTGTACCAAGTTTACATCGTCTGTAAGTCTTGTAATTAATGTATCAGCACCTAAGGTATCAATTTCTGTAAAAGATAATGTCTGAACGTGTTCAAACATAGCCTTTCTTACCCTTGTAGCAAAACCAACACTGGCTTTGGCAGCAAAAAACTGAGCTGTAATACTGCAAGTAAGACCTACAGCAGCCATAATAAGTAACACACCAAATCTTTCTACTATATAAGTGTGGTTGTTGTTGGCAACACCTACATCAATAATCTGTGCCACAACTACCGGCACAAGTAAGTCAAACAATACTTCCAAAAATTTAAAAATAGGTGCAAGTATACTTTCTTTTATATATGGTTTCAAATATATACCAAGACTTTTCATATCTTCACTCCATTCTTACGGATATTATTTGTATTATTATTCGTAAAAAAACCGTCTGCTACACAAGCAAACGGTTAATTTTACTATATTCTGTTTATCTTTTCCAAAAATCTAATAATTTTGCCACCCATTGGCACCATTTGTAAATCTTCTCTTGCAAAGCCCTTTACACATATCATTGCTACTACGAAAACTACCATAGCCACAATAATAGCTAAAAGTGTACATACAAGATTACTAGGCATAAACTTATAGAACAGGTGGTAGCTAAGTAAACTGAATATACCCATTATAATTGAGGCAATAGACGGTTTTACAAGCATACCAACAAAGTCCGGTCTAACACCTGTTGCCTTTATTAAAGCTCTAAAATTCAAAAGACTGGCAATAATATAGCAAACAGTTGTACTAATTACAGCACCAATAATATTTATTTCAGGAATGGCAATAAGGAAATAGTTTACAGGAATTTTAGCAATACTACCCCAAAGGGCATTCCAAGCTGGGGCATTAACCTTGCCTACACCCTGTAAAACACCTGTTGAAATCTGACTTAATGCCAAGAAAACAACGCTTATTGAGCCGACTCTGATAAGCATACCACCGTCAGAATAATTAGGGAAAAGCATTTGCAAAATCTGTGGACCTAAAGCACCAAGACCAATAGCTGCCGGAATAGAAATAATCATTGTAAGGCGAAGTGTAGTATCAACCTTTGCCTGTACAAGTTCGTGTTCCTTTCTTACTACACTGCCTGCAATACTAGGTATAACGGCTGTAGCAAGGGCAGTAGAAATAGCAACAGGCATAGTAGAAAGTGTAACATACTTACCTGTAAGCTGACCATAGAGGGCATCTATTTCTTCAGCAGTATAAGTACCAATAGCTGCCAAACGAGAATTAACCATAACCATATCTATTAAATTTGTCATAGAGAAAATGGCTGTACCAGTAATAACCGGAATAGCAATTTTAAAAAGGTTTGATGTAATTTCTCTGCTTGTTTCCACTCTGTAATCTTTTTTATCCTCAGCGAAAAGCTCCATTCTGCCTTTTCTTGATGTAAAGAAAATAACTACTAATGTAACAAGTCCTGCCAAAGCACCAATACCGGTACCGGCAGTACCACCGGCTGCACCTAATTCAACACTTGTCTTAACAAGTATCCACGCAAGGTACACACTAAACACAGCATTTAAAATCTGTTCTACAATCTGAGAAATTGCAGTAGGCACTGTGCTGTTAAAGCCCTGAAAATAACCTCTGAAAACAGCCATAACAGAAACAATAAATACAGTAGGTGCTAAAGTCAATATACAATAATAGCTTCTTGGACTTCCTATAGCCTTACAGAAAGCATTTGCTCCCAAAAACATAGCTATAGTACAAATAAGACCCAATCCACCAGCAACAAAAAAGGAAGTTCTAAAAATCTTTTTAGCATTTGTATATTCGCCTAATGCCAACTTTTCAGATACCATTTTGCTTATGGCAACAGGAAGACCTGCCGAACTCATAATCAAAAACATATTGTAAAGATAATAGCCAGCACTATAAATACCGTTTCCCTCATCACCAATCATATTGGTGAGAGGTAAACGGTATAAAAATCCCAAAAGACGAACAAGTATGCCGGCTACTGCAAGTATTGCAGCCTGCTTTACAAAAGAACCCCCGTTCTTTTTCACTTTGTTCATTTATTTTTCTCCTCTAAAATCGGATAATTAGCAACGAGCTGCCTTTCTTCTTGCAACTGGGTCAAGGTATCTCTTTCTAATTCTAAGGTTTTCTGGAGTTACTTCTACTAATTCATCATCGCCGATGAAGTCGATACACTGTTCAAGACTCATTACAACGTGAGGAACAAGCTTTAAGGCATCATCAGAACCTGATGCTCTAGTGTTAGTAAGCTGTTTCTTCTTACAAACGTTTACTTCCATATCGCCTGAACGAGCATTTCTACCAACAACCATACCAGAGTAAACCTTTGTACCGGCACCGATGAAAAGTTCACCTCTGTCCTGAGCATTGAAAAGACCGTAACCAACAGCTTCGCCAGTTTCGAAAGCAACAAGTGAACCCTGACTTCTGCTCTGGATTTCGCCCTTGTATGGTTCATAACCATTGAATACAGTATTGATGATACCATTACCTCTTGTATCAGTTAAGAATTCGTTTCTGTAACCAATAAGACCTCTTGCAGGAATGTTGAACTCAATACGAGTATAACCACCGTTAGAAGGAGCCATATTTACCATTTCGCCCTTTCTAGTACCGAGCTTTTCAATAACTGTACCAACATATTCTTCCGGTACATCAATTGTAGCAAGTTCCATAGGTTCAAGTCTCTTGCCGTTTTCGTCATTCTTGTAAAGAACTTCAGGTCTTGAAACCTGGAATTCATAGCCTTCTCTTCTCATTGTTTCAATAAGGATAGAAAGGTGAAGTTCACCACGACCACTTACCTTGAATGCTTCTGCTCTGTCTGTATCTTCTACTCTAAGAGAAACGTCTGTGTTAAGTTCTCTCATAAGTCTTTCTCTTAAGTGACGGCTAGTAACGAACTTACCTTCCTGACCAGCAAATGGACTATCATTTACACTAAATGTCATAGAAAGTGTAGGTTCACTAATCTTGTTAACTTCCATAGCTACAGGATTGTCAACAACTGTGATTGTATCACCAATGTGAATATCAGGCATACCACTTACAGCAACGATTGCACCAATAGTAGCTTCCTTAACTTCAACTCTTTCAAGACCTTCATATTCATAGAGCTTAGTTACTCTAATCTTAGTGAGCTTGTCTGGGTCATGGTAGTTTACAATAGCAACTTCATCATTAACGTGAACTGTACCATTTTCAATCTTACCAATACCAATCTTACCAACGTATTCGTTGTAATCAATAGTAGTAACGAGCATACCAAAGTCTGCATCTGGGTCACCAGTAGGTGCAGGAATATGTTCGATAATTGTATCAAAAAGTGGCTTCATATCAGGTGCATCAAGGGCTTCTTCTGGAGTAAGAGCAGCCTTACCCATCTTAGCAGATGCAAATACGAATGGAGAATCAAGCTGTTCATCAGTTGCATCAAGTTCCATGAAAAGTTCAAGAATTTCATCAACAACTTCTTCAGCTCTGGCTTCTGGTCTATCAATCTTGTTTACACATACAACAACAGGAAGACCAAGGCTTAAAGCATTAGAAAGAACGAACTTAGTCTGAGGCATAGCACCTTCATAAGCATCAACTACAAGAACAACACCGTCAACCATTTTAAGTACACGTTCTACCTCGCCACCGAAGTCAGCATGTCCTGGAGTATCGACAATGTTAATTTTTGTATGTCCATAGTAAACAGAAGTATTCTTTGAAAGGATTGTAATACCTCTTTCTCTTTCAATATCACCACTGTCCATTACTCTTTCTCTAACAACCTGATTAGTACGGAAAGTACCACTCTGCTTTAAAAGTTCATCAACCAAAGTTGTTTTACCGTGGTCAACGTGGGCAATAATAGCAACATTTCTAATATCGTCTCTTGTAGTTTTCATTTTATTCACTCTCTTTTTTCAAATTTTTTGCCTATTAACGCATTGTCAACATTATAACTAATTTTCATTTATTTATCAAGTATTCATATTAACAATTTTTTTACGGTCTCGCAGTTGTGATATAGTAAATTTGCCAAAAGCCTAGGCTAACTCCTATCTATCTTATCCTTTTAAACTATACACTTTATTTTTGCCCCAACTTATGCTATACTATCTCATTATAAACGAACCTTTGTTCAGGCATAGATTAAGACGAAAGGAAGATACCTGTGGATTATACTGAAGTTTCTGGTATTGTGGAAAGCATTACCTTCTATAATAAGGAAAACGGTTACTGTGTTTTTACAATCGCAGGAACTGGAAATGATGAATATGATGAGCTTACTTGTGTCGGAACAGTTCCTAGTATTGCACAGGGAGAAAGCATAAGTCTAAAAGGCAGAATGGTAAATCATTCTACATACGGTATGCAACTTAATGTAGAAAGCTATGAAAAGACTGCACCCAAAACTGAAAAAGCTATGGAGCTTTATTTAGCCAGTGGGGTATTAAAGGGTATAGGTCCTAAAACTGCTGCCAAAATTGTCAAAAAATTTGGTATCAAGACTATGGATATTATTGAAAATGAGCCTGAAAGACTTGCTGAACTGAGAGGTATAACTCTTGAAAAAGCTATTTCCATAGGACAGACATTCAGAGAACAGGCACAGCTTAGAGCCTTAATAATGTTTTTAGGTCAATACGGCATAACTCCGACTTATGCTATAAAAGTACACCAAAAATACAAGGACAAAGCTATTGATGTTATAAGTCGAAATCCCTATTCCCTTGCTGATGACATCATTGGCATAGGTTTTAAAATAGCCGACAATATTGCTGCCAAAATAGGTATTGCCCCTGATTCAGCATTCAGAATAAAGGCAGGTATAAGATATTGCCTTAATGTAGCTGCAAACAACGGAAATGTGTATTTGCCTATGGAAATGTTGGTAAGAAAGGTTTCAGAGCTTTTAAACATATCTCCGGAGCCTATTTCCAACGAAATGACAGGTATGCACATTGAAAACTATATTTGGATTGACCGTACACCACAGTATGAAAACGTGTATCTAAACTATTTTTACTATGCCGAAAGCTATGTTGCCCGAAAGTTAATAGAGCTTGCCGATATGGAGCTTGACAATACTGGCTTATACGATGACAAAATAGACGCCCTTGCCTATAGTCAGGGTATAACATTTGCACAGGAGCAAAGACAGGCTATTATTGAAGCTATGAGCAACGGTGTACTTGTTATTACAGGTGGTCCAGGTACCGGTAAAACTACTATTATAAATGCCATTATTCAGCTTTCTGAAGCCGAAGGAATGGAAGTCACTCTTGCAGCTCCTACAGGTAGAGCAGCCAAAAGAATGGAAGAAGCCACAGGTCATAATGCCCAAACTATTCACAGACTTTTAGGCGTAACATTCCTTAACGAGGACAGCAACCGACAGACTTTTTGCAAAAACGAAGAAGAACCTATTGAAACAGACATTTTAATTATTGACGAAAGCTCAATGATAGATATTATGCTTATGCAAGCCCTTTTAAAGGCTGTCGCCATAGGCACAAGGGTTATAATAGTAGGCGATTCAAACCAGTTGCCATCTGTAGGTGCTGGTAATGTATTAAAGGACATTATTACTTCCGGAGAAATAAAGGTAGTACAGCTTACTGAAATTTTCAGACAGGCTCAAAAGTCCGATATTATTATAAATGCCCACAAAATAAACAAAGGTGAACACCCAAATTTAAGCAAAAACGGCAGTGACTTTTTCTTTATGAAAAGGTATAACCAGAATGAAATATGTTCCCTTTTAGTCAGCCTTGTTACAACACGCTTGCCAAAGTATTTAAACTGTAAACCTACAGATATACAGGTGCTTACTCCAATGAGAAAACAGGGCTTAGGTGTTGCTTCTGTAAATGCTATTTTGCAACAGGCTATTAACCCTCCGGCTCCTAATAAGGCTGAAAAAGTTATGAAAAATATGACTTTCCGTGAAGGTGACAAGGTAATGCAGATTAAAAACGACTATGAAATGGAATGGAAATTAATCAGAAATAACATTGTCACAGACAAAGGAACCGGTATATACAATGGTGATGAGGGCTTCATAACTTACATAGACAATGACAGCAAATTTATGGAAGTAGTTTTTGACGAAAACAAAGTAGTCCACTATGACTTTGCACAGCTTGATAAATTGGAACTAAGCTATGCCGTTACAATACACAAAAGTCAGGGTAGCGAATACAGAGCTGTTATACTTCCTCTTTTAAATGGTCCTGAAATGCTTATGACAAGAAATCTTCTCTATACAGGTCTTACAAGAGCTAAAAATCTAGCCGTTATAGTTGGTTCACCGGAAACTGTATATAATATGGTAGATAATAATAGAGAAATTGAAAGATTTACAACACTATCAAAGAAAATAAAAGAATTTGCAAAATTGTAGATATTCTAAAGAGGGGACATTTTCACCGGAATTGTGGGGCAACTATACACTTTACTGTAAGTAGCTTATTTACTGGGTTTAAGGATTGTTTTTGTATCTAGGGGCAAGTTTTTGTAATTTTTTTATCTCTTATATATTTTATATTTTTATTTTTTATTTTATTAACTTAAAAAAATATGCCCCTTTTGCCCCCTGCCCAGTATTTACTGATGTTTCAAGGAATTTAACTTTCCCCTACCTGCCCCCTTTTTGCTACTCTTAAAAATTTACTTTTCATAAATAAATTTCAATCTATAAAGTTTAATCTTTAAATATGTAATATTTCTTGAAAAATATATATTTAAAAGTTAGGGCAATTTCCTCTGAATTTTAGGGCAAGTTTGCATATTGCTGTAACCCTCTTATTTACTGGCTTTAACGGCTGTTTTTTAATTTTTAAGGCAAAATATTGCACTTTCTTCATCTACTATATATTTTATATTTTTATTTTTTATAATTTTATTTTAAAAAAATATGCCCTAATTGCCCTAAGCCTTTTATTTACTGAATTTTTCTTGCTCTAAACTTGCCCCAACTTGCCCTAAACTATATCTCCATATTTATATCATTTTCAACTCCATTTACAAAAATAACCAAATATTAAATTTAGGCAAAGTTACAGTATGCAATTCTATTGACGTTTTTGAAATAATTTGTTATTATAGAGCTAATATAATATTGGAGGTAACGTAAAATGAAAAAATTTGTAAAAGGTCTTGCTTTTGTACTTGTAGGCACAATGCTTTTAGGTATGGTAGGTTGTGGTAGTGCAAACAACAGTGCAGATTCTACAGATAGCACTGACGTAAAGACAGTTTCAGCCGGTAAGTTCACTTGGGCAACAAATGCTGAATTTGAACCATATGAATACAGAGATGGCGACAAGGTAGTAGGTATTGATGCTGAACTTGCTGATGCTATTTCTGAAAAGCTTGGTCTTACTGCAGAAGTTGAAGATATGGCTTTCGACTCAATCATTCCTGCTGTTACAAGTGGTAAGGCTGATGTAGGTCTTGCAGGTATGACAGCTAGTGAAGACAGAAAGGTAAGTGTTGATTTCTCAGATACTTATGTAGAAGCCGGTCAGGTTATTATCGTAAAGAAGGGTTCTGACATCAAGGACGCATCTGGTCTTACTGGTAAGACTGTAGGTGTTCAGCTTGGTACAACTGGTGACCTTTACGTTTCTGACCCTAAGAATGTAGAAAACGTAACAGTTCAGCAGTTCCCTAAGGGTGCTGATGCTGTAGAAGCATTAAAGACAGACAAGATTGATGCTGTTGTTATTGACAATCAGCCAGCAAAGAAGTTTGTCGAAAACAACTCTGACATCGAAATCTTAGCAACACCTTTAACTCAGGAAAGCTATGCTATTGCTGTAGCAAAGGACAACAAACAGCTCCTTGACGCAGTAAACAAGGCATTAGCTGAATTAAAGGAAAGTGGCGAATTAGACTCTATCCTTAACAAATATCTTGCAAGTGACGAATCTGCAGAAACTACAACTTCTGCTCAGTAATTTATTTGCAAAGGTTATGACTTACAAAGGTGTGGAACTTCCACACCTTTTTTAAAGGTAAGTACCTTATTTTCGGAGGAAATATTTTATGTCAGATTTTCAGACTAAATTTTATTTGAATTTTATAAAAGATGACAGATGGAAGTATATAACTTCAGGTTTGGGCAACACACTTAAAATCACAGTTTTTGCCCTTATCTTTGCTGTTATTATCGGTGTGCTTGTAGCCATCATAAGATATTCTTATGACAAAAACCACACAAATAAGGCTGGTAACTTTATTCAGTCTTTACTTCAATTCTTGCTTGCTGTTGCCAACGGTATTTGCCACGTTTATTTAACAATTATTCGTGGTGTTCCTGTTGTAGTACAGCTTATGATTATTTATTTCATAATCTTCGCTAGTCCTGATGTAAGTAAGATTTTCTGTGCTGTAGTTGCTTTCTCTCTTAATTCCGGTGCATACGTTGCCGAAATCGTAAGAGGTGGTCTTAACAGTGTAGACAAAGGTCAGTTCGAAGCAGGTAGAAGTCTTGGCTTTGGCTATATTGCCACAATGTGGTACATTATTCTTCCACAGGCTTTCAAGAACATTCTCCCAGCCCTTGGCAACGAAGCTATTATGCTTTTAAAGGATACTTCAATTTCCGGTTATGTTGCTATTCAGGACTTAACAAATGGTGGCGATATTATAAGAAGTCGTACTTACGACGCCTTTATGCCACTTATTGCAGTAGCTTTAATCTATTTAATTCTTGTTACAATATTGACATTACTTTTAAGACGTTTGGAAAGGAGGTTGCAGTCTAGTGAAAGATAATAATCCATTAATCAAGGTTGACCATTTGGTAAAACAATTTGGCGACACAAAGGCATTAAATGATGTATCTGCTGAAATTCGCCACGGCGAGGTTGTAGTTGTTGTTGGACCTTCCGGTTCCGGTAAATCCACTTTTCTTCGCTGTCTTAACCTTCTTGAAGAACCTACAGAAGGTCAGATATTTTTCGAAGGTACAGATATTACAGACCCTAGAACAAATATAAACACTCATAGACAGAAAATGGGTATGGTTTTCCAGCAGTTTAATCTCTTTCCACATATGACAATTATGGACAACCTTATTTTAGCACCTACAAAGATTTTGAAAAAATCTCCTGATGAAGCTAAAAAATATGCTATGGAACTTCTTGAAAAGGTTGGTCTTGCTGATAGAGCAGACTCTTATCCAAACCAGCTTTCAGGTGGTCAGAAACAGAGAATAGCTATTGTCAGAGCATTGTGTATGCAACCTGATGTTATGCTTTTTGACGAACCAACTTCTGCCCTTGACCCTGAAATGGTAGGGGAAGTGTTGGAAGTTATGAAGGACCTTGCAAAAGGTCATATGACAATGGTTGTTGTTACTCACGAAATGGGCTTTGCTCGTGAAGTAGGTACAAGAGTTATATTTATGGAAAAGGGTTCAATAATCGAAGAAAATGAACCAAATGAATTTTTTGAAAATCCAAAGAGTTCAAGATTAAAAGAATTTTTAAATAAGGTTTTATAATTTTTATCTCCGTAATTTTTTACGGAGATTTTTTATTTTCTTTTTTATTTGCTATGTTAAAATGAATAAATATTTGACTTATTCATCAACTATGGTATAATTTTTAGTAACAAAACAATTTTTCAGGAGGTAGATTATGGTTCCCATTACTATAAGAGATTTGGAAATCGGAACAGGTATGCCAAAGGTTTGTTTACCTATCGTTGGTCATACTCAGTACGAAATTGTATCTCAAACTATGACTATTGCATCTTTAAAGCCGGATATTGTTGAATGGCGTGTAGACTGGTATGATGATGTTCTTCAGTCAGAAAACTTAATTGAAATGCTTAAACAGGTTAGAAAACTTCTTGACAAAATACCACTTCTTTTAACTTTCAGACGAGTTGAAGAAGGTGGCGTTCAGGAATGTACTATTGAAGAATACACAAGAGTATACGAAACTGCTATTCAGAGTGGTCTTGTTGACCTTGTTGACTACGAGCTTGAGGTAGGCGACGATGCCCTTATTCCTCTTATTAAGCACGCAAAAGATGCCGGCATTACAGTTGTAGTTTCTAACCACGATTTTGAAAAGACTCCAGCAAAGAAAGAACTTATCAGAAGAATGGAAAAAATGATTGAAATTAATGCTGATATTCCTAAAATTGCCGTTATGCCAAACTCTAACAGAGATGTTTTAGAACTTCTTGATGTTACAGACACTATTCACCAAAAGTACCCTGATGTCCCTATTATTACAATGAGTATGGAGGGCAGAGGTATTGTAAGCCGTGTTTGTGGCGAAATCTTTGGTAGCTGTGTAACATTTGGTTGTGCAAGAAAGGCATCTGCCCCTGGACAGATTGAAGCTGACGACCTTGAAAGAGCAATAAAGATTATTCACGAAAACCTTTATCACAAAGACGAATTTGAAAATATGCAGTAATTTTTAAATAAATCTATACATATTGGGGGATTTTCTTTTAGATTATCCCCTATTTTGTTGCAAATTTGGATAATTTTTACTTATTGCATAATTATACAATAATTCTTTTATGTATACTGACCCTTACAGCTGTTATTTGCCTTTTAATTTTCTTATTTTTATTGACAATTAGGCTTATATACTTTAAAATATATAGTATACATTGTGCATTGTTTACAAAAAGGAGGATTCCATTATATGAAAAGATTTTTATCAACATTTATAGCACTTGCTTTATCAACAGTAATGCTTGCTGGTTGTGGCAGTGCATCTTCATCTACTGCATCTACAGACGGTGCAAAATCAGATAAGACCTACAACATCGGTGTAATTCAGTACACAGAGCACCCTGCCCTTGATGCAGCAAGAGAAGGATTTATTGAAGCCTTAAAAGAAGGTGGCTATGTAGACGGCGAAAACGTAAAGATTGACGTTCAGAATGCACAGGCTGACCAGTCTAATCTTAAGACTATTTCTCAGAAATTCGTTACTGACAGAAAGGACTTAGTTTTAGCTATTGCTACTCCTGCAGCTCAGTCTATGGCAGCTGAAACAAAGGATATTCCTATTCTTGTTACAGCAGTTACTGACCCTGCCGAATCTGACTTAGTAGAGTCTAACGAAGCACCTAACACAAATGTTTCAGGTACTTCAGATATTAACCCTGTTTCAGACCAGATAGCTCTTTTAAAACAGCTTGTTCCAGACGCTAAGAAGATTGCTATTATGTACTGCTCAGGTGAACAGAACTCAGTTATTCAGGCTAAAATGGCTAAGGAAGCAGCCGACAAACTTGGTATCGAATCAAAGGAAGAAACTGTTTCTAACACAAATGACGTTGCTCAGGTTGCAGAATCAATGATTGGTAGATATGACGCAGTTTATATTCCTACTGACAATGTTCTTGCATCTTCAATGCCTCTTTTAACAAGTATTACTAACCCTAAGGGTCTTCCGGTAATCGTTGGTGAAGAAGGTATGGTTGAGGGTGGTGGCCTTGCCTCAGTTGCTATTGACTATACAGAACTTGGTAAACTTACTGGTAAAATGGCTATTGACATTTTCGGTGGTAAGGACATTAAGACAATGCCAATTCAGTACACTCAGAACCCACAGCTTGTTGTAAACAAGAAGGTTGCTACTGAAATGGGTATTACTATTCCTGATGATGTTGCCTCAAAGGCTAAAATGATTGAAGAATAATGCAAAAATGCTTGCATTTTTAGCAGTTAGTCAAATTTTAATTTTGTAAAGGGGCGGAAATCTCTGCCCCTTTATATTTTATTTTTACTGTAAGGAGAATTAATATGATTTTAAGTTTATTGGGTCTTATGCCAGGTGCTTTTGCTCAAGGTTTATTATGGGCAGTAATGGCAATCGGCGTATATATTACATACAGAATACTTGATATTGCTGACTTAACAGCTGAAGGTTGTTTCACTTTAGGTGCAGCCGTAACTTGTAAACTTGTTACATTAGGTTGGGACCCTTTCACATCAACTATCGTTTCTTTTTTAGCCGGTCTTTTAGCCGGTCTTGTTACTGGTTTATTACATACTAAGCTCAAAATTCCTGCTTTGCTTTCTGGTATTCTTACAATGACAGCCCTTTGGTCTGTAAACCTTAGAGTTATGGGTCAGTCAAATATACCTCTTTTAAAGCAGACTACAATTATTTCACTTTTAGAAGATGTTGGTCTTACTAAGAACTTAGCAGCCATCGTTGCCGGTCTTGTTCTCACTGTTTTTGTAATCTTCATTTTATGGATATTCTTTAACACAGAGCTTGGTTTCTCACTTCGTGCTACAGGTGACAACAAAAATATGATTAGAGCACAGGGTGTAAATACTGACAATACTCTTATTTTCGGTATTATGCTTGGTAACGGTCTTATTGCCGTTTCATCTTCTCTTGTAGCTCAGTTCAATGGTTTTGCCGATATTAGTATGGGTACTGGTACAATCGTTATTGGTCTTGCATCAGTAATCATTGGTGAGGTTGTTTTTGGTCACAGAAACCTTTTACATTCCCTTATAGCTGTTGCTTTAGGTTCAATACTCTATAGAATTATTATAGCTTTAGTTTTATGGCTTGGTTTAAGCTCAAACGATTTAAAACTTATAAGTTCAGTTCTTCTTGCTATTGCATTGTGTTTCCCTGCAATCAGAAATATCTTTACAAAGAACCTTAAAAATTCTATTAAAAAGGGAGGCAGTGAAAATGCTTAAACTTGAAAAAATACATAAGTCCTTTGAAATAGGTACTGTAAACGAAAAACATATTTTAAAAGGTGTAAACCTTGAAGTAAATGACGGAGATTTTATAACAATCATTGGTGGCAACGGTGCCGGTAAGTCTACACTTTTAAACTCTGTAGCAGGTACATTCCCTGTTACTTCCGGTAAAATCTTTATTGACGGCGATGATGTAACTGCTGAACCTGAATTTAAAAGAGCAAAGTACATTGGTAGAGTTTTTCAGGACACAAGAATGGGTACAGCCTCTGATATGTCTATTGAACAAAACCTTGCTATTGCCTACAGACGTGGCAAAAAACGTACCCTCCGTTGGGGTATTACAGAAAGAGAAAGAGGTCTTTACAGAGAGCTTTTATCTCAGCTTGACTTAGGTCTTGAACACAGACTTAAGGACAAAACTCGTTTCCTTTCTGGTGGTCAAAGACAGGCTCTTACACTTCTTATGGCATCTTTCCACCAGCCTAAGCTTCTTCTTTTAGATGAACATACAGCTGCCCTTGACCCTAAAACAGCTGCAAAAGTCCTTGAATTGACAGTAAAAATCGTAGAAGAAGAAAAACTTACTGCTATGATGGTTACTCACAATATGAAAGACGCATTAAGAATCGGTAATCGTCTTATTATGTTGCACAACGGCAATATTATTTTAGACCTTTCTAAGGAAGAAAAGCAAAATATGGAAGTTTCTGACCTTCTCAAGATGTTCGAAAGAGCAAGTGGCGAGGAAATGGACAACGACAGAATGCTTTTAGGCTAAATATAAACAATCAGTATAAACATTATAAAAAGTCGTCACAAAATTGTGGCGATTTTTTGTTTTTCGTGGTATTATATTACTATATTTTTTTAGGAGGTTGTTTTTATGGAATTATTGTGGATTAATTGCTGTATCAGTGGCAAGGAAAATTCAAGGACTTACAAACTTTCAAAGGAGTTTTTGGAAAAATATAAACCCGAAGAAAATTTAGAAGTTGTAGAAATAGACCTCTCATTACAAAAACTACAGCCTTTGAAAAAGGAAGACATTGAAAAGAGAGATAGACTTTTAAAATCCGGCTCCCTCAATGACCCAATATTTGACTTTGCCGACAGATTTAGACGTGCAAACTACATTGTCATTTCTGCCCCTTATTGGGATTTAAGTTTTCCGTCACTTTTAAAGGTATTTTTTGAACATATTTGCGTATGTGGTATTACATTTGCCTATGACGAAAACGGTGTGGAAAAGGGTCTTTGTAGGTGCAAAGAATTGACATACATCACAACCTGTGGTGGATATTTGGGCAATTACAACTTAGGGTATAACTACATAAAGGGGCTTTGTGGTCTTTTTGGTATTGAAAATACAACTGAATACGCCCTTGAGGGTTTAGATATTGAGGAAAAGGAAGTATCCCTTAATAATTGCAGGGTTATAAAATAACTTTGTATAGTTGACAATGAATGACTTTAATATTACTATATATCTTTGGTAGGTGATAACGTGCATAGAAAATTATTTTTTGTTGCATTTATTGGTATTGTAGCTTTAGCACTGTGGCTTACATTTTTTACTTTGCCTGTGTTTAATATAAAAACAATAGAAATAAATGGCAACGAAAATTTATCAAAAGAACAAATTGAAAGTATGTTAAATACAAAGGTTGGGAATAATATTTTCGCCTTTAATAAAACAAAAGCATTAAAAAATATTAAATCCAACAACTACATTGAAGAAGTTAGTATTCACAGAAAACTTCCTTCAACAATAACTGTAGACATAAAGGAATATAAGCTAAGAGCCTATGTGCCTTATATGGGTTCATATCTTTATATTAATGACTACGGAAGAATACTGGACACACAAAAGACATTTAAGAAGCAGTTGCCTGTTGTAGAGGGTCTTAAATTTAACCAATTTACATTGGGAGAAGTTTTACAGGTAGACAACCCTAGTGCCTTTGATACAGTAGTTCAGCTTTCCAAACTTTTTGAAAAGGACCAGCTTTTAAATACTATTGTACGAGTCGACGTTTCTGATGAAAACGATATACATTTTTATGTAGGTAAAATTGATGTAGAGTTTGGTAGCTTTGACGATGCAAACAAAAAATTGCTTACATTAAATGAAGTTTTAAAGCAGTTAGATACTTCTTATGCCGGTGTACTTAATTTGACTGGTGGCAATCCAACTTGCACATATATTAACTAAAAGTTAATTTATTTTATTGACCATTAAGAATTTGCAAACAAAATATAACTAACAAAAAATATTTTTAACCGATTATACATTAATTTATGATATAAATTTGTATGGAAATATTAAGAAAATATGATAAATTAACCAAAATTTTATTTTTATAGAAAATATGCTTGCAATATTGCCTAAAAGCAATTAAAATAATAATAGGTAGGTTTATGACTGGGAGGTTGTAAACGGTTTATTATAATGAACGACTTGATGTTTATTCATATATAGGAGGATAATGTTGTGATTGAAATTGTAAACGAATTAAAAGATGTTGCAAAGATTGTTGTAATTGGTGTAGGTGGTGGCGGATGTAATGCCGTTGACAGAATGATTGCATCAAATACTGATGTAGAATACATTGCCGTAAATACAGATCAGGCAGCCTTAAACAAATCAAACGCAACAAAGAAAATCGCTATAGGTGCAAAACTTACTAGAGGTCTTGGTGCTGGTGCTCGTCCTGAAGTAGGTGCAAAGGCAGCTGAAGAAAATTCTGCTGATATTACTGACGCACTTGAAGGTGCTGATATGGTATTCATCACTGCTGGTATGGGTGGTGGTACAGGTACCGGTGCTTCTCCTGTTATTGCAAAAATGGCTAAGGAAATGGGTATCCTTACTGTAGCTGTTGTTACTAAGCCTTTCGACTTTGAAAGAAAGAAGAGAATGAACTTTGCCCTTGAAGGTATTGAAAAGTTAAGAGAACACGTTGATACAATCATCGTTATTCCTAACCAGAAGCTTTTACAGTCAGCTGACAAGAACATTTCTGTTCCACAGGCTTTCGAACTTGCTGATAGCGTTCTTTATCAGGGTGTTACTGGTATTTCTGACCTTATTACTAAGGCCGGTGATATTAACGTTGACTTTGCTGATATTTGTACAGTTATGCGTGACCAGGGTCTTGCTCACTTCGGTATTGGTCGTTCTACTGATGTTGAAGAAGCTGCTAGAACTGCTATTAACTCTCCATTAATCGAAACTTCTATTGATGGTGCTAAGGCTGTAATCGTTAACTTCACTGGTAGCAGAAACCTCGGTCTTTTTGATGTAAACAATGCTGCTAATATCATTGGTGAAGCTCTTGACCCAGATGCAGAACTTATCTTTGGTACAGTTTACGATGATACTCTTGAAGATGAAGTTATCGTTACTGTTATTGCAACTGGTCTTGACGAAAGCAATGCTGCTAACAAGATTGAACAGCCAGCTCCTGCAAAGGAAACAGCTAAGGAAGAAACTGTTAGACCTGCTACAAAAGCTCCTAATAGAGCCGTTCCAAGTAGTTTTACTCAGGTTTACACACCTGTATCAGATGACACAGATTCTGACCTTGCTATTCCAACTTTCTTAAGAAAGAGATAATTTAATATTTAAAACAAATTAACTTTGTTAATTTGTGGCTTGACAATTCACTATAAAGAAAAATCTGAGGATATATCATTGTCCTCAGATTTTTTTTATAATTTAACGAATTTAATTTGTTCTGGCTTATATGTTTTTAAGCTCATTTTCTATTATTTTAGGTACTTCCTCAATATTCACGCCAAAGGCAATAGCTATTTCTAAGTGAAGTTTCTCCTGTGCCTCTTTAAAAAATATATTTTCTATAGTTCCTTCCTTTTTGCCTTCCCTTTTTCTATCTAAATTCTTTTCATATATGGTCTTAATAAGCATCAACATATTTTCACTGTCACAATTTTTCAAAAACGTTTTGTAATAATCCGATTGCACTTTCATATTTTTACTTTGAATTTCTATAGTTTTAAGACTAGGAATTTTGCGTATAAGCTCCTTTATCTGTTCCTTTGTCATTATCTTTCTTATAAAAACATTGGTATCTGTCGGTGTGTATATTATTTCCTTTTCTCTGTAGGAATATAACTTGTAATACTTCTTTTCAGTATTCATACCTATTTCGTCTCCACCTAAAATGCCCTCAATACGACATACCCCAACATTTCCATACATTATATTTTCATCTACATTAAACATATTTAACCTCCAAAACAAACTATACTACTATACACTACTTATATTTTATCATCTTTTTGTACTATAATGTAAGTTACAATTTTGTTAAAATACTTGACGAAAATATTTATATAATATATAATTTAGGGAGTATGCTAATATAGCTCAGGAGGTAGAGCGCAACATTGGTAGTGTTGAGGTCACGGGTTCAACTCCCGTTATTAGCTTATAACAAAATCCCTGTAATCTAGGTGGTTACAGGGCTTTTTTATGTTTTGTAATATTGCACAAATTATTATATTTTCAATTTTAGGGGTTTATTAGGGGTTTATTTATTCAAAAATAAACTATATACCTTTACCTTTTTAGGATGCCAGAAATGACAGAATACTTTCCCTATTTATTTTTTTGAGTTATTATCTTTAAGCTATAATACTAATGTTTTTGATAGTACATATATTATATAAATGTTAGCATTTGTTAGTATTTAAAGGCTGTTATCCTGACTAGTCCCCCTATTATTATATTTTTGTAGTATTTTGTAGTATATTTTACTTTGGTAAGTTCTTGCCGGTAGTTTTCTTGGTAGTTGTTCAGGCTGATTATATCAAGGCATCTACCTTGGTAGGTTAGTTTTTTATTGGTAGCAGGGTTTATGCTTGACAAACACAAGCAACTAATCTATAATACTCTTTGAATTAACTATGTTCTGTAAATTTATCCTTTAGTTTATTTGCTGAGGGTTGCCCTCTGTGGTGTTGGTAGCACTATAGGGGGCTTTTTCATTTTGACTAAATAATTCCATAGCTTTTTTAAAGCCATAAATAAAACCCTGTTTTTCACTCGCACAATCACTTTGTCCTATAGCTGCGTCTAACTCGTGTCTAATATCTTCAAACTTAGGATTATCCCAGTATAAATTATATGTATTATCTCTTGCTTGTGTTGCCTCAGGTAAGTCTGAATAATCTCCTTTGCTTCTAAAATCATTATATATAGCCTCTATCATTGCGTTTATCATTTTATCCATAATCTCATTTCCTCCTAAATCAATTTTAATTATAATAACGGTTATTTTGTTGGGCTATGTAAGACTTATAAAATAATACCTACCTTACACCCTCTTATAGGTTTTCCCCAACAGCCTCCAACAACTTCTATAAACTGACCTTTTAGGCTGTTTATTTTATCAAATATTGGAGCTATATAATCAGCCACCCTCTTAGGTAAATATCCTAAATGGTACTCCTTTGAACCATTTACTGATACATTTACCTTTATTGCGTTGGTGTCATTTAAGTTGTTTACCTCTCTATCAAAGGCTACTTGTATATTTGCTCCGGTTTTAGCGTATTTTTCAATTCTTCTTAACGCCTCCTGTCTATTTTTAAATGAAGTTCCTGTAACTTTACAAACAAGCATTTTACATTTAACAATAGCCCAGGCTTTTCTAAAACTCATAGATAAATTATGAAATTTCCGGTTTATCCTGTTAGCCATTGTTGTCACTTCTCGTCTTACTGTTTTAATATCCATTGTTGTCACCTCCTATAAGTAAATCAGCTTAGGTTGTTTTTCCTTTGCTGTACTTACAGTATACTACACATTGCGTAATGTGTAAATAGTCAAGAATAACCAAACATTACATAATGGGTATAGTGTATATTTGTCTAATATGCACATTGCATAATGTGTGTTTATACGATATAATATAGTAAGTCTTAGAGGGGGTAACTCTTTTAGACTTATACAATGGAATATAGCAAGGCGGGTTATTTGCCCCCACCTATTTTATATATTGAAAGGGTGATTGCTTATGATTTGAGTAATTAACTTTGGAATATATGAAAGGGGGTAGGTATTATGGATAATGAAATATTATATTTGACTATATTATTTTTAATAATTTACATAATAAAAAAATAACCGCCCCTGTCTGCAAACTTAGGCGATTATTTTTATAAACAGCTTATTTGTGAGGGGCAATAAACCTACCTTGTTATATTCCCTCTTGTATCATTATATTATCACTTTAATATAAATTTGTCAAGGAGGCGGATAAACATTGGAGAACAAAAAATTTGACAAAATAGCCTATAATAATAAATTTATAAACAAAACTTATGATAGAATTAATTTAACTATGCCTAAAGGCAAAAAAGATATTGTAAAACAACACGCCCAAACTATGGGGGAGAGTGTAAACAGCTTTATTAATAGGGCTATTGATGAAACCATAAACAATGATAAATAAAAGATAATTGATGTGGGTTTAAGGCTGTTATTCCTTGTCTTTTTAGGGTGTCACCTTTGTAACCTATTTAACAGCCTCTGACCCATTTTTTTATTACTTATACTTCACTTCTATAATTTATACTTAATTCATAAAAACAATCAAATATGGCTATAAAACGCCTATAAATACACTACATTATTACCGTTTTTCTCTTTTGAACACTCACTACAATATATACTTGTGCCACAAAAATCAAAATCACTGTCATTTTTAACCAATTCTATAATATCAACAGTAAATTCTTTTCCACATATAGGGCAAGTAGTGTATACCTCATCACCATATATATCTACTTTTTTACCGTCATCACTTTTTACATAAAACATTTTTTCATTCCTCCATATCTAATATATAACAAAGACCTTAGCAATTCTTAGCAACCTGAAAAAACTTGAACTTGAAACTATATAGGTTCTAAACGGAAAACTTGACAAAACCTGACTTGAAAAAGTATATAGGTTCTAAACTTCCATATATGTATTTAACCTTAACATTTCTTAACAATTTATCAATTTTATCATTAATAAACTTATGACAAAGGGTGTATAAAACACTTTCATTACCCCGGGACTGTTTTGTTTTTCTCTTTATCAATATACAAAAGCCTTACATTTTTTCTCCCCTCGGCAGGGTTAGTTTCGATTAATTTTTCAACTTCTTCAAATGTTTTAAAAGGGCTTATCTCAACTATCATATATACACAATACCCCTTTTCTTTTAGGCCATTTATAAAATCACTAACTATTTCATTGGTAGTCAATTCGCCATTATTTAAAATAGTAATATTATCATAATAAGGGTTGTTATTTTTATCACAATAAGCTACTTGAAATTGTCGTAATTCTTTGCTCATTATAAATGTTTTCATTGTCATATTTAAACCTTTCTATTTTTTTATTTTCAACTATAATATTTAGAGTTTTTATTTATGAGATGTATAGATAATCTAAAACAATATATACTTTTATACATCTCATAGTCAAACACGCATAAATACTAATACTTCAAGAGATGTACAATTACATTTCATAGTGTATGTTATGTTCTATGAGATGTACGATTACATCTCTTGAACACCCAGTATTTTAGCCGTTTTTTTATGAGATGTATAAAAAAAAACATTGTTTTAGACAATTTCATTCATTTTCCAGTAATGCTTTTGGTTTTCTCCTTTTCCAAAATGCTCGGCCGTAATATAATTTGGTCTGTTTCTAGCAAATATCTGCCAGTCTATATCGTTATCCTCAGCTATTTGCTTTAACTCTGAAACCTCAATAGTATCTGTACCGGGTGGCAACTCATCAAAAGCCTTATTAATTAACTCAATAGCTTTATCCTTTTTGGTACCGGTTTTAGCTTTTCTTTGCTTTTGCCCTGTGCAATCCTCAGGTGTAAGTTCTGATACATCAGTTAAAGCGTCAGGCATCCAAACACCATTATTTATTCTATATGCCAGTGTATCCCCTGGTGGTGTACCATTTTGCTTGATATGAAACATAACCTTAATATCTTTATCTTTCGGATGTTTTCCTAAAAATAAAGCACTTCTAACGGCTCCCATAAAGTCAATACTACCTAAAAATCGGTAATACACATCTTGGGTTGTCATTTTATTCATATGTGATACAATAACAATGGCTGTATTGTGCCTCTCTGCTAGTGCCTGTAACTTTGCAAATAATGGCCTTGTTTCATTTGCTCTGTGCATATCAACGCCGGCACCTAAATAGGACTGAATCGGGTCAAAAAATGCTAAAACTGGTTTATATGTATCAAATAATATTTCTAACCTGTTGTCATCAAATGAATAAGGTATAAAATTAGGGTCTGATGTGTTCTCAGGTGCTATAATTTTACTTAAATCAGCACCCAACAGCCTTAACCTTGGCTTTAAAACTGTTGACGGACTATCTTCACTATTAAACATTAATATATTACCTGTTATAGGCCCAGTAAATGGGTTATTATCAATTTTACCTACTGATGTTAAATATGCTATGTAACAGCATAAAAAAGTTTTGCCTGTGCCGGGGTCTGCGCCTAAGGCTGTTAGCATTCCCCTAGGTATATATGGATACCACAACCAATCAACAGCCTTTTCCTCAATATCCGCAAATGTTCTGACCTTTGGGATAACTAGGTTATTGGTGTAGGTTTTCTCACCCTTTTTATATTTTAAAGCCGAATTAATTTTAATATTAACTTCTCTATCACTTAATGGGGGATTACATCTTTCATCATTTGCCTTATGAACTAGGTTATATATTTCATTATCAAAATAACCCTTTGCTTGTAATGAACAAGCATACTTGAATATTGTAATATCCCTTGTCCCTTTCTCAATTATAGAGGGTAAATCAAAAGTAATGGTATTAGCTCTACCCTCACAAAGTGCGTATACATTCTCATTAGCTGTCCTAGGTAGCATATCGGATATAACTTCATATTTTACACCGTCAATGGTACTCAAAGGAGCAACAACATATCCATTATTTCCTCTAATATCAATACCGCAACCCTTGAACAGTACATCAACTGCATTTTTCACAAAACGATTGTCTGTCATATAATAGTAATGATAACCCCCGGACGGAGTTTTTACCGTAAAAGTAGGGGGTATACTTCCATTGAGTAAACACCAATCACTTAAAGCTTGTGAACCGTCTTTACCGTCTTTGTTATCAACATCAATTACAACAAGGTTACCACCTGTCAATATCCCTATATTGGCATTAGGGTATATATCCCACCACTTTGACACTTGCTCCAAATTGTCAGTAGCTTTATTTTGCCATCCCTGAATATATGGTAATTTAGAATCAGGCTGTAATGGGTGGATTTTAAAATGTTTTTTGGCCAACTTTACGGCATCTTCTTTTGTTGCCACCTAATCACCTACCCTAACAAATTCAAATCTTTAAATTTACCATAATGAACTATTTTTTGAGGCTGTTTACTCTCTGTCAGTTGCTTCTGTCTTGCTTGATTTTCTTTTGCCTCTAACCTCAACGCCTCGTAAAACATCTCTTTATCTATTAGACATTTATTACCTATTGTAACAAACGGAACTACACCCGTTTTGACTAATTTTCTAATAGTATATAGTGACATATTTGCATCTTCGGCCATTTCTTTCATAGTTAAAAGTTTCACCATTTTTTTCAATCCTCCCCTTTTACAATTTCTTCCAACGGTACATTTAAAGCCTTTGCAAGTTTGGCTGCCGTTGAAAAACTACAGGACTTACCGTTAAATACGCTTGACAATGTATTTCTTGATATACCCGCTCTTTCGGTAAATTCTACAGTACTCAATCCCTTGTCGGCTATTAAACACTTTAATCTAAATACTTTAATTTTCATTATATCTCCTCCATAATCATACATTCGTGTGGTTATATTTATATAATATCACATAAATGTATGTGTTTCAACCAATTTTTTTGTGTTTTAACAAAAAAATTTACAAATGTGTGATATTATGTTATATTACTACTGAGGTGATAATTATGACAACGGGTGAAAAAATACGCGATATTAGAACCAAAAAAGGTATAAAACAATATGAACTAGCCGAAAAAGCTCAAATTTCGGTAAATGCTCTAATAAATTACGAAAAAAATAAAAGAACGCCATCCCTTGAGGTGGTATGCAAAATAGCATCAGCTTTAGAAATAAGACCCGCGGATTTACTTTCTGATAAAAAATATGAATACTATGACCGATATAACTTAGAACAGAAATTAAGGGAGATAGGCTATGTAATAGATGGTATTGGCTCAGAGGGTTATATGTGGATAGTATACCCTGACGGATTCCTGGAAGTTAATGACCAACAACTAGAGGCGCTTAACGATGCAACAAACGAATATTTAAAACTTAGATTAACCGAATTAAAAAAGAATAATTTAAAATATTTTACCCCTAAAAAATAAGGTGATTAAAATGGCAACTATAGAGAAAAAAAATACTAAAAATGGTATAAGCTATAAAATAACTGTATCCAATGGTTATGATATTACAGGAAAACAAATAAGGGAACGAACAACCTACACACCTACTCCCGGAATGACATCTAAACAGATTGAAAAAGAATTAAAACAGGTTGCTTTTGAGTTTGAACAAAAGGTCAAAAACGGTAGACTATTAAAAGGTGAAAAACTCTCATTTTATGAATTTACCTCAAAATGGTTAAAAGAGTATGCTATACACCACCTTGAAAAATCTACTTTATCAACCTATATTGATATGTTAGACCGCCACATTATGCCGTCTTTAGGACATTTAAAACTAACAGATATTAAACCGATACATCTAAATGAATTTTACAACAGCCTTGCTACCGGGTCTATAAACAATAAAAAGGGATACGCTCCCTCTACAATAAAAAAATACCACGCGGTTATATCTTCTATACTCTCAACAGCCTGTAAATGGGAACTTATAGAGTATAACCCCTGTAATAATGTTACCCCGCCCAGTAAAGAAGCCGTTGAAAAAATCAATTATTTTACACTTGAACAGGCTGAAATTTTCTTAAAAACATTAGATTTACAATATATAACCGACTACAAAGAACATCAACGAACAGCCTCAAACGGCACTATATACAATGTTAAATCATATAAAGAAACTAGAGGTATAAGCGAACAGTTAAGGCTGTTTTTCTATATGGCTCTATTTGGAGGATTTAGGCGTGGGGAACTAATAGCCTTAAAGTGGTCTGATATAGATTTTAACAAAGGCATTGTAAATGTAATAAAGGCTGTTGGCCTTGCCGGCAGTATAACCTATGAAAAAACAACCAAAAATCACACAACAAGGTCCGTATATCTACCCAACGGGGTTATGGAAATGCTCAAAACTTATAAAAGCAATCAAAATATACAAAGATTAAAATTAGGTGAAAAATGGGTTGGTAATGATAACATATTTATACAATGGAATGGTAAACAAATGGATATTTCAACTCCTACCCATACATTTAAAAGTATAATAAAAAAATATAATTTAACTGCTGATAATGAACACAAACTTCCGTCCATTACTTTACACGGGTTGAGGCATACAAACGCAACTTTACTAATTGCCTCTAATACAGATATAAGGACCGTATCTAGTAGGTTGGGTCACTCTAATACAAGTACAACATTAAATATATATGCTCATAGCCTAGAACAAAATAACATTGAGGCATCTAATACATTACAAGATTTATTCAATAAAAAACAAGTAAAAAAGGTATCAACACTTTAAGGGGTTTATTAGGGGTTTATTTTAAGGTTTATCCTAGTAAATCCACCCCCTTTTCTTTATAGTGCAAACATACTGTAACAGGCTTATTTAGTGGTATTTTAAATATATTCTTACACTACTTAAAACCTCTTAATTAAAATTGGTAGTGTTGAGGTCACGGGTTCAACTCCCGTTATTAGCTTATTCAGAACAAATTAACGACCTTAATTTGTGGCTTGCTTGCAAGCCATCGGATTTATCTTTCCGATTCACTATAACAAAAGCCCTGTAATCTATATGGTTACGGGGCTTTTTTTATGTTTTGTAATATTGCACATATTATTATATTTTCAATTTTAGGGGACTATTTGGGGACTATTCACCCAAAAATAAATTATATTCCTTTCCTTTTTAGGTACTCCGAAATCTCCGAATACTTATTTTGTTGATATTGTCTTTAAGCTATAATACCAATGCTTTTGATAGTATATATATTATATAAATGTTAGCACTTAAAGGCTGTTTATCCTGACTAATTCCCCTATTATTATATTTTTGTAGTATTTTGTAGTATATTTTACTTTGGCAATTTCTTGTCGGTAGTTTTTCTTGGTAGTTTTTCCTGTTAGTTTTTATGTATTATATCATTTTCTAGGTATTACCTTTTACCCTGTTGGTATCGGGGTTTATATACTTGACAAACACAAGCAACCTATTTATAATCTTTTTGTAATTGTTTAGTTTGATGAAAATACTACACCCTTAACTATTGACGATAATCTAAAAAAATAGATATTATCAGTTTTAGATACCACTAAAAATAAATTTGACATTGTAAAATATTTTTACATTATAAAAATATTGATTATTCCATTAATAACTATAATTCTCTTAGCGACATTGTAATAAACATTCGATTAAAAACAAAGGAATATTCTATCGACTTTAACGATATTGATTTAATCTTTAACAGGTTAAATAATTATTTTAAATTTCTCGCTAGAGTATAAAAAATATAAATCAAGGTGATTAAATGACGGTACAAGTAGGCACAATAACACAAGATATAATAAATATATTAGGTATAACCTATATCAAGCCTGATACTCCTATTCTACTTGGTGATACTAACATCAAACATATGCAAACATCACACCCTGCCGATTATCAAAAGTATGGTAGTCACATTGCAAATATACTGTGTTTCCCCGACTATGTTGGTATAAATAAAAAGGATAATTCCCTAGAATATGTAAAAGAGTTTGAAATTGACAATGAATTTGTAAAAGTTGCTGTTAGAATTTCTTTAAATGGTAATGTATTTGCTAGGTCAATGTATATACTAAATAACAATAGAGTAAAGAACTTTATAACAAAAGGAACTTTAAAAAAGGTTTGACAAAGGCTGTTAGGCTGTGTATAATAAAGATATAGAAAGTATATAGTTAGTTTTGTATAATATTTTTTTATTGTAATAAACTATATATAGGAATTAAAGGGCGGAACAGGCAGCCGTCACCCCTCGCAAGAGGTTAGGAGATGTGGGAATTGTCACCCCACTTAATTTCTGTATTCAGTTAGGCAGGTAGTCAATGATTACCTGCCTTATTTTTTTAAGGAGCTTCAGCGTAATAAAAAGTACCCTTGAATTAACTTTAAATATGTGCTTATATTGGTGGCCATTCTTTTAATTCTTTATTTTTTTCAAAAGCCTTCTTCAAATCGTCATCAATTTCTTCCTGTGTCCAGCCCTCATATTGATTCTCTCTAGGTCCTTCATAATATCCATTTTTTAATTCATTATCAGCCATTAGATTTCACTCCTCTCAATTCCATAACTTTTTTCAAATTATTTTAAATATTTTATTATTAATTTTCTTGAGTATATCCTTTGTTTATATGGCTGTCAACCTCTTTATCAAAAAATCACTTGTAAACAGTATATAACCAACATCGTATTTATATCCCCACTAAAATCAGACTTCTAACGGTTTATTTGCCCCACCTATTTTATATATTGAAAGGGTGATTGCTTATAATTTGAGTAATTAACTTTGGAATATATGAAAGGGGGTAGGTATTATGTATAATTAAATATGCTATTTGACTATATTATTTTTAATTATTTACATAATAAAAAAGATGCTAACTTCAGTAAAATTTGAAATTAGCACCTTTTCTTATTTTCTTAGTCTAAGTCTACATTTTCAGCTTTTTCATTACTATATGAAATTCCATTGTAATATCCTAAAAAGCTAAAAAATAAATCTGATTTAAGGAAAAAACAATCTCTATCACTATTTAATAAATCTGCACCAGAGCAATCCACATTATACCATTTGCCGTCGATTTGTACTATATTCCATTCGTGTTTCATTGATTTACTTATTACAACATCACAAGGGATATTTAATTTTGTTAATATATTTTTATAGGCAATAGCAAAGGCTCTACAAACACCTGTTCCACTTTCATATAACATTAAATCATCAGAATTTTTTAAAGTCCAATCGTAGTCATAATTATCAATTAAGTAATCGTAAATAAACTTTGCTTTTTCGTAGTCAGTTTTATATTCTTGAGCCTGTTCAACAATAGGTTCAACTACATTATCTATAAACTCTCTTTTTTCTTTTATTTGCTGTGGATTATATTTATATTCCACAATTATTTTATCTACCTTATTGCCATTCATTTTAAATTTAGCCGAATGTTTTACATACCAAGCATTTTCACTTCTACTGACTAAGTAAGTAAACTCATTTTGAACTTCTTCTTGAGAATACTTATATTTAGATATATCAATTTGTTTTGCGTAAGTTGATATACCATTTTCCAATTTATCTCCGAAAGGAGATGCAAACCCAACACAACAATTAGTTATAGCAGTGATAATTGTAATAATAACAGCACAAAATTTTTTCATAAAAAATCCCCCTTTTAAATCTAAAAATTTTCTTGAATTATGAAGAAATGAAAACAACCTCTACGGGAATGTATGTAGGTTATCTTGTATTATACAGGTTAACATATCCTAAGTCTATAGACAAATTTAATAAATTTATATATAATAAATTATATATATTTAACGAAAACTTCTAGGAGGGCGTAATTATGGCTGTAAATAAGGATACTAGAAAAATTAAAGAAGCCGGCGAATATACAACAAGTCCAGCAAGAAGAAAAGCTAATAATAGATTTGCAAAACAAAACTATGAAACCGTTGGTTACAAGTGTAAAAAAGGAATAAAATCTATACTGGAAATTATTGTTAAAAACACAGGGGAAAAATCTGTTTCTAAACTTGTTGAAAAAGCTGTTATAGAATATGTTAAAAATTTAGAACATGGAACAAATGTATTAGCTAGTGCTGAAGAAGATTTGTTATTATTAAAAGATATATTGAAATACGACAATGAAAACAGATGTCTTTATCCCCTAGACCATCTGGATTATCTCGAGGACTTATGTTATATGTATTATGAAAATCGTAAAGATAAAAAAGACTTTGAATTTAGCCCCATTCTTATAGACTTTTTAAAACCATATAATGATGAATATTGCTGTATAGAAGACCCTAAAAAACTTTATAAACTTGTTTATTATGCAAATTCGTCTTTTTATGATTACACTGACGATGATGACGATACAGAGGAAGAAGATGAAACAAAAAAGAAATAAAATATTATTAAATTATTCCTGAATATCTAGGATTATTGTACCCAGTCTATGACATTTTACTATTTCAAACTCTTGACTATATATAACTTTAATGTTAATATAAATGTACAAGAGGGAGCAACAAAGGTTGCTACCCCACCTATAAGTTAAAAATAACCGCTTAGTCTGGGGAGATTGGGGCGGTTATTTTAATATGTATAGCATTACAAGTAATGCAAGAATATTCTGAACAATAATCAAAAAGAACATCATTTTCAAATAATCTTTCATATCGCATATAAATCCCCCTTTCATATACTCCCGAAAATAAAATCACTTAAATCATAAGTAATCAACACCGATGTATATGGAATGGGTGGGAGTAACCGCCGTTATTCCCTCTTGTAAGCTGACTAAATCAGCCTGACAAATTATAACATAACACTACATTTAAAGCAATAATTTTTCCATTTAAATATGTTACAATGCCAGTATACAAAATCATATTGCAAGAAGTACACAAAAGAAAAATCCCTGTAATCTAACTATTTACAAGGATTTTCATAATATTATACAAAATCATATTTAATTATTTATATAAAAATATAACTGACTATCAATTGATACTAAAATCTATAATCATTTTCTTTCTATACAGTCACAGCATTTTCAAGGTCAATATCCTTGCCCATAACATTCGTTATAATAATAGCTACCTGCTTATGGTTATTGCAAACACTATAACCACACAACATAGGTCCTTTTCTGAAAAATAGCATTATTTCAGCATTTTCTTCTCCATATGTCTTTCCGTCATATTCCCAGCCATTTTCTTTTAATTTGTTAACATATTCTCTGTCAACATCATCTCCTGATGAAAACTTACTTTTGTCGTACTTAAAATCGTATATATACCCCTGTCCTACAAAACCATCTACATCTATTTTTTCATTTCCCAATAAAGTAGCACCACTGAAACTTCCGTAGTCAGGCAAGTCACTATAGTCCTTATAAAATTCTGTACTTCCAGTAATTTTAACTATTTTATTTTCACTATCCCATTGAACAGTATAGCCAAAAGTTTCTGCTACAAATCTGGCAGGTGCTAATGTTCTGCCATTTACTATTACTGCCGGTGCGTCTAACTGTACTTCCTTGCTATTTACAGTTGCTATCTTTGCTCCAACTGTCATATTCACTGTTGTATCGCCCTTTTTAGCTGTTATTGTCTTTGTTTCTGCATCAAAATCAATATTAGCACCAACAGCCTCAAATATTGCTCTTACAGGTACCATTGTTCTTCCATCTATAACAGTAGGTGGCACTTCTGCTGATATTTCGCTACCATTAATCTGTAATGAAATACTCTTTTCTCCACCATATACTGCTGAAACTCCACCTAATAACATTGTAGCTAAAAGCAAAACGCAAAATACATTTTTTATACTCTTTTTCATAAACTTTCCACCTTTTCTAATTGTATGTATTAAGTATAATAAAATTTATTTTCTATGTCAATAAAGTGTGCAAATGCCATTTTCTACAAAATAAATTAACTCCCAAATTTCAGACTTCATTGTCCAAAAATTGAGAGTTAATAAAAAATTATTTACTTTCTTCCATCATTTTCTTTAAAAGTTCTGTATTTTTTGAACTCTTAATAACTTCAACCATTATTTTCTTATCGTAAAAATTAGTGCCAAATGATAAAATTCTATCATCTTTAGTACAAAGCAATGTTAGTATACCAGCATCTTCAGCTTCAGCCATAGCTGTAATTTCCCAACCATTTTTTTCAGCTTGTTTAGCATAAGCTTCAACTACTTTATCTAAACCACTAAACTTTGATTTATCATACTTAAAATCATATATATAAGAACAGCTATTAAAATCTCTTAATTCTACGATCGTTTTATCTACAAGATTAGCACCACTAAAAACTCCATAGTCTAAAACGTCACTATATTCTTCATAGTACTTTGCACTTGATGAAGTTGCAGAACCTGTCGCTTTTGTAGTTGTTTCAGTTGTTGATTCTGTAGTAGTTTCTGTTGTAGTTTCTGTTGTAGTTTCTGTTGTTGTTACAGTAGTGGTTTCTGTTGTAGTTTCTGTACTACTTTCTTTGCCATTGATTTTTACTATTTTGTTTTCGGCGTCCCATTGAACAGTATAACCAAAAGTTTCTGCTACAAATCTGGCAGGTGCTAATGTTCTGCCATTTACTATTACTGCCGGTGCGTCTAACTGTACTTCCTTGCTATTTACAGTTGCTATCTTTGCTCCAACTGTCATATTCACTGTTGTATCGCCCTTTTTAGCTGTTATTGTCTTTGTTTCTGCATCAAAATCAATATTAGCACCAACAGCCTCAAATATTGCTCTTACAGGTACCATTGTTCTACCTTCCATAATAGTAGGTGGCACTTCTGCTGATATTTCACTACCATTAATCTGCAAAGAAATATTACTTTCTTCAGCATATGCAACAGTAACTCCACTAAATAACATACCTGTTGACATTAATACACATAATGCCTTTTTCAAGTTCTTTTTCATAAAAACACACCCTCTTTATAATTATTATATTTTCATTATAATAATCATAACTACCTGTGTCAATATTTTTATTTAACATTGTTTAAAAATCAATTTGCACTTTGGTATATTCTTTTCCATTTTCCTGTTTTATATTGACAAAATGAAACAAGCCAATTTACAAACCAACCTAAAGGCACAACATACCATATAACCTCGACACCAAATTTAGGAGAAAATACTACTGCCACAAAAACTCTTATAAAAAGGTTTGCCAAATTGGCAACAGTAAACATTACCATATCCCCTGCACCTCTTAAAAGACCGTCTACAGCCATTTTAAAGCCTATCATACTGTAGAAAAAGCCCATATATGCCATAAGATTATATCCTGTGTCAAATGCCACTTTTGTAGCATCTCCGCCCATAAACAATGACATAATCTGTCCATTAAACAATTCAATAACAGCCAAAATTACTATGCCGGATATAATAACCATAATGTTTGCACCTTTGTAGCCCTGAGGTACTCTCTCCATTTTACCAGCACCTATATTCTGAGCTGTATATGATGACAAGGCATTACCTATAGCTGCCATAGGCACGACACATACTGACTCTATTCTCATAGCTGCTGAAAAGCCAGCAAGCACTTCTGAACCAAAGTTATTTACTGATGACTGCACAAGCATAAGACCTATTGAAACTGTAGATTGCTGTAATATAGATGGAAAAGCTATTTTAGCCATTGTTACAAGCTCTGAAATATCAAATAGAGCTGTTTTACCTATCTTCAATTTTCTTAACTGCATCATAAACACTAAAAATGACAGTACAACAGAAATACCCTGTGCAATAAATGTTGCCCAAGCTACACCAACTACACCCATATTAAAACGGGTTACTAACAATATATCCAATATAATATTTAATACAGATGAGAATATAAGAAAATACAAAGGTATTTTGGATTTTCCAAGGGCATTAAACATTGATGAAACTACGTTATACATAAATAGAAATGGTAAGCCTAAAAAGTAGATATTCAGGTACTCCACAGCCATATCTATTACATTTGACGGTGTATTTAACAGTATAATTATCTTTTTACTAAACATTAAGCCAAATACACCTAAGAATATACTTACAGCCAAAAAGGCAATGAAAGCCGTAAAAACAGCTGTTTTCATTCTCTTGTACATTTTTGCACCAAAGTATCGACTTACTGTAACAGATGCCCCTATTCCTCCACCAATAGCAATACAGATAAAAACTGTAGTCAAGGAATAGGAAACACCAACTGCTGCCAAGGCTTCTTCCCCTACATATCTGCCAACAACAGCTGAGTCTGCCATAGTATACATTTGCTGAAAAAAGTTACCTATAATCATAGGCAAAGCAAAAATAAAAAGAGCCAATATAGGCTTTTTCTTTACTAAATAATCGTTTTCCATTTTTATTCCTCTTTTTCTCTATGTGTTCATACTTCAATTATACTATTATGTATTTGCCATTGTCAAATTAAATGTGGCTTGTTTACAAGCCATCGGATTTATCTTTCCGATTCATTAAAAAAGGAGTGCCTAAACACTCCCTTTAAAAATTCAATATTTTAGTGAACCTTGAGAACTTCTGAGTCCTTATGTATTTCTTCCAATTCGTCTGCAAGGTCATTAAGCTCTGTATTAAGTCTATCCATAATCTTATCATCAACCTTGTGATGTAAGAAGATATGCTCCATACGTTCATAAGCACTTCCCGTCTTTTCAGCAAGCTCAATATACTTATCAATATTGTTAAGCTGACTAGACATTTTAAAACGTGTAATATCGTCTTTTATAAATTCGATAATTTCTCTCTGGTCTGCATACTTACCCTTTACCATAGCATAAGGTCTCATACGCTGAAGGAAAAATTTATCCTTTCTTGTAATATTGAAAACGTAAGAAACAACCAAGCCATTACCTAAATCAAAATTTGCTATGTGCATACGGCTATCGAAAACCTTAATATCCGTTGCCCCAAGCTGTTTAAGGTTAAAAGCGATAATATCGCCACTTACAGTATTTTGATTCATAAAATCCCTCCTCTGATATTTTATTCATACATAATTACAAGATATGCAGTAGAAACAATAATAGACATAATCATAAGTGGGAAACCAATCTTAAAGTAGCTACCAAATGTGATTTCGTGTCCATCTCTCTTACTGATACCTGAAAGAACAACATTAGCTGATGCACCAACAAGTGTACCGTTACCACCAAGACAAGCACCAAGAGATAATGCCCACCAAAGAGGTGCAATATCCATACCACTCTTACCCATTGTAATAATAAGTGGAATAAGTGTTGCAACAAAAGGTATGTTATCTAAGAATGATGAAAGTATAGCAGAAACCCACAAAATAAGCAAGAGCATAAGTAAATCGTTGCCCTGTGTTACATTAATAAGGAATTTTGCCATCATATCAATAACACCTGTCTGCTGTAAACCACCTACAACACCGAAAAGACCAACAAAGAATACAATAGTAGGCCATTCAACTGTTGCAATAATTTCTTCTGGGTCTGCCTTTCCGTGGCTGAGGAATAATATAACTGCTGCAGCTGCAATAGCTATTGTAGCAGACTGTATACCTAAAGCATCGTGAAGCATAAAAGCAACAACAACGCAAATCATTACAACAACACTCTGAATAAGAAGTACCTTATCCTTAATAGCCTTGTTTTCGTCTAATTCCATAACTACCGCCATTTTTTCTGGTGTAACATGAAGCTTTCTACCGTAAATAAAGTAGAAACATAATATAGTAAGAATACCAATAATAACAGCTGGAACACCTGTATTTACAATAAAGTCATTGAAACTAAGACCTGCTGCACTACCAATCATAATGTTAGGTGGGTCACCAATAAGTGTAGCTGTACCACCAATATTAGATGCTAAAATCTGTGTAATCAAAAATGGTACTGGATTAAGTCCAAGCATTTCTGTAACAGCGATTGTCATTGGACCAACCAAAAGTACAGTTGTTACGTTATCAAGGAAAGCAGAAAGAACGGCTGTAATAATGAAGAATAAAATCATTATTATCCAAGGCTTACCTTTTGATAATTTGGCTGCTTTAATAGCTATGTATTCAAACAAGCCGGAAATTTTTACTACTGACACAAAAAGCATCATACCTATTAATATACCAACAGTGTTAAAGTCTATGTAAGATGCTAAACTCTCTACGTCAAGTATCTGACAGACCAATAACAAAGTTGCACCAGCAACAGCTGCCAAAGCACGATGAACTTTTTCTGTCATTATTGCTGCCATAGTGACAACAAAAATAATAATTGAAATAATCTGTTGTGCGTCCATAATTTCCTCCATTTATGTTTTTTTATTTTCAAAATCATTATACGGCAGTTTTTCTTACTATTCAATATTTATAAACATATTTTTTAGGCTATATTTAATATAAAATATATGTTATACTACAGTTTTTTAGGCATTTTGTCTAAAAAATAACAATATCTAACAATAAAATCACAATATATTATATTTTTAAATTTTTCCTAAAAAAAGTGGTTACCCATTAAGGTAGCCACTTTTTGCTATATAAATATTGCAAATACTATTAAAATAATCAACAAAGAAAAGCCATAAATACTAAAATCCTTTAAATACTTTTTAGTATCTGCTTCTTCCTCCTGACTATAAAATTTATAGGATATTAAACTTGCCATAGACCCTATAAGAGTGCCTAAACCACCAATATTTACACCATATAAAAGCTGTTTATAGTTTTCAGTAAACTTAGAAAGAAGTATTGTTGCCGGCACATTACTTATAAACTGGCTTAAAAATGCACCTATAAACAATTCCTTTCCGTCTATTATGCTTTCAAGAAAAGTTTTAACACTTTCCATATTGCTTAAATTACCTATAAATACAAAAAAGAACACAAAAGTCAAAAGCAGTATGTAATCTACTTTTAAAAACAGATTTCTATTGTAAATAGCCATTACAACACTAACTATTACAAAAAGGTATATGTAATTTAAAATATGGAGTACACAGCCTATACAAAGCAAAAACAGCACACAATACACTGCAACACCCTTTTTATCCACAACAATTTCATTGTTTTCTGTATTTTCAACTTCAAACTTTTTATTTTTAACAGTTATACACAAAATAAGAACTAAAACTAAACTAACTGTGGATAAAGGCAACATTGTGCCTATAAATTCTCCAACTGACATATTGGATATGGAGTAAATATATAAGTTTTGTGGATTACCTACAGGAGTAAGCATACTGCCCAAATTTGCTGAAATAGTTTCAAGTATTACAATTTTATCTATGCTCTTACATTCATTTACAGATTTGAGGAAGAATATTGTAAAAGGCACAAATGTTATAAGTGCCACATCATTTGTAATAAACATACTTGAGAAGAAGCAAAGTATAACCATAAAAAATGTAATTTTCCTGTTAGTATCAGCCCTTTTACTAAGTACATTTCCCAATGCCGTAAAAAGATTTATACTCCTGAAACCACATACAGTTATCATAAGACAGAATAGCAAACTCAATGTCTTAAAATCAATATAACCTACATAATCCTTGCTAGGGTGTACAAAAAAACAGCTTACAAAAGCCAGTATTGCCGAAACTGCAAAGACTATATCACTTTTCAAAAATTTCTTTATTTTTTCCATAATACTATCTTGTACAGAGAATACCAATTACTAATACAATTAAAAGTATTGTACCTAAAATTTCACTTATTGAATATGCTACTATACTTGCTACAATTAAAGCTACCACTATTAAACAGCCTGAATTATCTCCTGAAGAACCTCCTGATGAGCCACCACCTCTATAGCCATAGTTTTTCTCATCACAATCACAACTGCCATAACCAGTACAATCTGCACCATGTTCCCCGTCGTGAGGAAATGGATTTCCACCTTCTCCATACATAAAAACCCCTCCTAAAAAAATACCACATAAACTCAATTATTTATGTGGCTTAAAAACTATTTTTCTAATTCCTTGTACATTTGTATTGCTGACTTGTGGAAAATTGGGTGCATTGCATAAGGAGCAATATCACTTAAAGGTTTGAGAACAAAGTACCTGTTTTCCATATCAATATGAGGTACTGTCAATTCCTCTGTGTTTATGATTTCGTCTTCATAAAGCACAATATCCAAGTCAAGTGTACGAGGACCCCAATGAACCTTTCTCACTCTTTTTGCCTCTTGTTCAAGGGACTGTAAAAAGTGAAGTAACTGTTCTGGGAAATAAAGTGTTTCAATTTCCATACAACCATTTAAAAAGTCGTCCTGCTCTACTCCACCATAAGGCTTTGTAACAATAATATCTGACACCTTATTTACTCTTATATTTTCATTAGCCTTTATACTTTCAATGGCATTGGAAATATACTCTGACTTTTCCCCCATATTTGAACCAAAGGAAATGTAAGACTTGCTCCACTTTCTGTGTATTTCAACAGATGCACTATCTAAAGGTAAGCCTACAGGAGCCCAAGGCTTTTCCACCTTTACCGTTACTTCGTGGACATTAAAATTTTTCAGTATACCTTCAGCAATATTTTCTGCAAGAGTTTCTATAAGTTTAAAGACCTTATTTCTGACAATATTGTCTATAAATAAGCTAACCTCACCGTAGTTTACACTTGTAGCCAAATCGTCATTTGATGACCTAGATACAAGCATTTCTGCTGACACAACAAATTTCTGTCCTAGTACGTTTTCTTCTTTAAAAACACCGTGTTTTCCAAAACATTCTAGCTTGTTAATTATAACCTTATCCAACACTATAACTCCTTAATACTTGCCTAATATCTTTTCTGTCATTAGGATTGCTCTTTTGTTTTCCTTTACATTATGAACTCTGACAAAAAGTGAATTTTTAACAACAGCTAAAACACTTGTAGCTATAGTACCTTCAACTCTTTCATCAGATGGCAAATCAAGAGTAAGACCGATTACAGACTTTTTAGAAGTACCTAAAAGCACAGGATATCCAAGAGTATTAAGCATTTCCAATTTATTTATAATTTCAAGATTTTGTTCGTAAGTTTTAGCGAAGCCAACACCAGGGTCTGTACAAATTCTGTTATCATCAATACCAACAGCCTTTGCCATAGCAATAGACTCCTTCAAATCATTGAGAACATCATTCATATAGTCAGTATAGTCCATTTCTTTTCTGTTGTGCATAAGACAACAAGAAACATTACCGTCTTTAACTACCTGTGCCATATTTTCATCGTACTTAAATCCCCAAATATCGTTTATTAAGTCTGCACCAGCATCAATAGCAACCTTTGCAACACCGGATTTATAAGTATCCACAGAAATTGGAATATCAAATTCAGCCTTTATTTTTTCAACAACAGGCACAACTCTGCTTATTTCTTCTTCGTCAGAAATCATAGTGTAGCCGGGACGAGCAGACTCTCCACCTACATCTACAATATCCATACCGTCTTTTATCATTTCTTCTGTGTGCTTTAAAGCTCTGTCAAGGGTGTTATACTTACTTCCGTCAGAAAATGAGTCAGGAGTAACATTTAATATACCCATAACATATGTTCTGTCCTTAAATTCTCTATTACCTATTATCATCAGTATTCAATCTCCATATTTTTCTTGCTGTCGCTCCAATAACACTGGTCTATTGCCTTGCAACTATAGCATTGACGAGAAATCTTGTCTGCAACTGCCAAAATATCACTTAAATCTTTTAATTCCGAACTTTTTTCTCTGTGACTTTCAATAGCATTACAAATTATATCTATTTCATTTTCTGTATACTCACATTTTTTCAATATTTCTCTGGCAGTTTTAACACTTTCTATTTCGTGATTTTCCACAGAAATTGCCCTGCCTATATCATGGAGAAGTGCAGCCCCATACACTATGTCCTTGTCAATTTTAATACCATTTTCAAAAGCTAAAATATAAGATATTCTAGCTACATCAAGACAATGCTCAATATCGTGTATACAGAAAATTCTATCTTCTTCCTTTTTGGCTAAATCACTCATATATTTAGAATATTGGCTATTTTTCAATATTCTGTTGTATCTAGTCAACTGTTTCACCTCCAAGGAATTTGTATGCTTCACTTAAAAAGCTAAGAGAACCAAATATAATAATAGCTTCACAGCCGTCAGCAAGGGCGTTGTCTATTGCTCTTTCTATAGATGACATAGCCTGTACATTTTTGTTGTGTAATTTTACACATTCAGCTAATTTTTCAGCACTTAAACCTCTTTGGTTGTTAGGTGTTACAGTATAAATGGAAGTAGCAAGGCTTGCTGTAATCTCTACAAGACTTTCATAGTCTTTGTCTGCTAAAACACCCATTACAAAGGCTATTGTATGCTCTGTCAAATAATACTGTATATTTTCTCTTAAAGCCAATGCACCATGAGGATTGTGAGCACCATCTATAATAATAATAGGTTCTGTGCTTACAAGGTCAAAACGACAAGGCCACAAAGCCTTTTCCATACCCTCGTGAACATTATTAATTTCATAGCCCAACTCCTTGAGCTTGTCTATAACTTCAAGAGCTAATGAAGCATTTTCACATTGGAACTTTCCAAGCATTTTTATTTTTACGTTCTTATATTCTTTATAATCAAAAGTTGTTTCTTCAAAACTAAGTTTTGTATTTACAATTTTGCTTACATCTGCCAAAGTCAAATCGGAAATTTTATCTTTTAAAACAGCAAGTACTTCTGAACACTGTCCTGCACTTACTAAAGGAGAACCCTTTACAATACCTATTTTCTGTTCTGTAATTTTTTCGAGTGTGTCTCCCAAAAATTGTGTATGGTCAAGAGCAACTGATGTGAGAACAGAAAGTACCTTGTTGTCTGCCACATTTGTAGCATCTTCCTTTCCACCCATACCACATTCCACAACTGCAAAGTCACAGTCATTTTGTTCAAAAAAATAGTATGCTAAAGCTGTTTCAATTTCAAATGGTGTAGGTCTGTCTGGCATTTTATCTACAAATCTTGAAATAACATCTGTAAGAGAAGCAAATTCGTCTTCACTTATCCATTGACCATTAATGCTAAATTTATCTCTATAGTTCAAAACATCTGGAGAAGTGTATCTTCCTACCTTGTAGCCTGAGGCTGTAAGAACAGAGGCTATAAAAGTGCCTACTGAGCCTTTTCCATTTGTTCCTGAAATATGTATTAGTTTTACTTTGTCCTGAGGATTGCCCAAAAATTCGCAAAGCTTGCGTACTCTATCAAGACCTAAAACTATTTTTCCACTATTTCCGTTTGCAATATAATCTCTGGCTTGCAAATAATCCACTTTAATCACTTCGCTTTCAATTTTTCATTATATCCTATTTTCTGCAATTTAACAATATTTATTTACACTATACTTTAAATTATCCGTTATCAAATGAACAATATATTGTATAGATACTTCCTAAACGTTGACACAATAATAAAAAAGTGATATTATTATCTCAGTAATAAATATTGTTGGTATACATCTTCAATTTTTATTTATAATTTTGATAGTACATCATATACTATATTAATCGGGTGCAACTCCTGATTTCTCCGCTGCGGAGAGGTTAAATATGAGCAGAATAAAATTAGTTGCATAGAGGGATTCTGTTGCTTGCAGAATCCTTTCTTTATTTTGTGGAGGATTTATGTATACAGCTTTAGAGTTAAGAACTCTTAATATCAAACCAAGAATTAATGATATTTCTCTAAAAATACTAAGTGAATATTATCAAATGTTTTTAGCTCCTTTTATTTACAACTATCACATAGTTTCCAAAACAGAAGAAAAAGACATTAAATTAAATTTTGAATTAGAAAATTTTTGTCACCTTTTAGGTATAGAATCTACAGTCAAAATTTCTGTTCCCTTTAGGGAATTACATAATTACAGAGGTAAAGACGGTTGGAATAATGTATATAACCAAGTTATTGATATTCGTCACTTAAAGAGAATAAACAGAAGTAAATTCAACAACATAAAAGCTAAGTATGTATACTTTTACTTATTACCCAATTTAATAGAAAGTCCCCTATGTGTAAACTACGATATTAGAAATGTAAATAAATCTACCAATATAGATTGTGAAATTCTTTTCTATAGCAAAGTTGATAACGATAATGCTATTATCCATTTAGGTATACAAGAAGATAATTCAGGAAAATACTTTCCAAAGACATTTTTTATTGAAAAAGTATCTAATACTGGAGATGATGTTTTTGTAGCTAATCAGCAGAAAATTACTGTAACAATAGAAAATCGAATTATAATGTTATAATACATTTTATTTTTTAATATTTTTGATGTTTACTCTATTATAAAAATATATTGTGCTGAGGTGTAAAAATGAAAACATTAATTATAAACGGTTCTCCCCATAAAAATGGAAATACGTCTTTTTTAGCTAATCTTCTTTCAAAAAAATTAAAAGGCGAAACAGATATAGTTTTTCTAAATGATATAAATTTTAAAAGCTGTTGCGACTGTGAAAGCTGTAAAAAAAATAGTCTATGTGTACTTGATGACGATGCTCAGAATATTATAAATAGTCTTAATAATTACGATAATATAGTCCTTGCTACTCCCCTTTACTATAACCAACCTACAGGGGATATGATGTGCTTTTTATCCCGTTTCCAGTTGTGGTTCTTAAATCCAAGTTTAAAGGCAAATCCCAAAAAAGCCGGCATAATTGTAGTAGGTGGTGGAGATTGTGTTGTAAATTCAGCTGATGCAGAAAAAACAATGCGAATTGCCCTTAGAAGTATAAATACAGCCGTTGTAGCCTATGCCAGAAGCCTGCATACTTCCACTACACCGTCTAAAAATGATACTAATGCTATGTTGGAAATAGAAGAAATGGCAGAAAAATTGAATAATTTATAATATACCAAAACAGGTTCGGTTTATTCCGGACCTATTTTTTTGCAAAAAAACAAAGCCACAATAGTAGCTCTGTCTTTTTCAAGTCTATTAAATTCAAAAATAAACTTTAGTCTTCCGTCACCTTACAGGATTTTCTCTAATTATACTGAAGAATTATTCTGGTTTAATATTCATAAAACTATAAACTTTTATAAGGAAAAATCATTAAAAAAAACATAAAGAATCAGAAAAATAAAGAAAAGAGTAAGCATAGCTAAATACTTGATTAAAAGATTTGGTATACTAAAAGTAAATAAGTATGTTGAATATGCTATACATCCAGATATACTGTTGGTATATGTATACTATTTTGATGATTGGCATACTGTATCAAAAAATGATTTTGTGTTATAGTGAGTTATAGTTTATTGGAAGTGAAAAATAATAATATTTTATTTGAAATTTCTAAACATTTCACTAAGTCTACAAAAAAAACAAATTTTAATCTTGAAGACTGTACAATTCAGGATTCGAAGAAGGTGATATAAGTGAATTTTAATTCGTAAGATAAGATATTTCATTTAAGATTAATAAATAAATTTAGATAACTAAAAATTATACTATATACATTTACAAAACTAAAGATATGTGGTATAATCTTACTATAAGGAAGGTGATATAATGAATGTAAGTTATAGAAAATTATTTGAGATTTTAAAGAAAAAAGATATTAGTAAAAGTCAATTAAAAGAAGTGTTAGATTTATCATCTGCAACATTGGCAAAATTATCAAAAAACGAGCAGGTTTCTATGACTACGCTTATAGCGATATGTAATTATTTAAATTGTCAGCCCGGGGACATTATGGAATTAGAGCATAAGATAGATAAAGATACATTGCTTTATAGGTTAAAAGAAGAAAAGAAAGCGAAACTTAAAGGAAGTATATATCATCAAACACAAATTAAACTAGCATATAATTCAAACCATATCGAAGGTAGTCGTTTGACAGAAGACCAAACAAGATATATTTACGAAACAAACACTATTGGTTTAGAAAAAGAACCAGCAAGCATTGATGACATTATGGAAACAATTAATCACTTTCAATGTTTCGATTACATGATTGATTGTGCAAATAATACTTTAGATGAAGAATTTATTAAAACTACTCATAAAATATTAAAAACAAATACATCCGACAGTAGACTTCCATGGTTTAATGTTGGAGAATATAAATCAAGAAGAAATATGGTTGCTGACAGGCAGACCACTCCACCAGGAAAAGTAAAGAAAGAAATGGATAAGCTGCTTAATGAATACTTAGGAAAACAAAATATATCTTTCGATGATATATTAGATTTCCATGTGAAATTTGAGAGAATACATCCTTTTCAAGATGGAAATGGAAGAACAGGAAGAATTATTATGTTTAAAGAATGTTTAAAATATAATATTGTTCCATTTATTATTGAAGATAATCTTAAAATGTTTTACTATCGTGGGTTAAAAGAATGGGATAATGAAAAAGGTTATTTAAGGGATACATGCTTGACCGCACAAGATAGATATAAAAAGCTTTTAGATTATTTTGAGATAAAATATGAAAACTGATTAAATAATCATTTCAACGGAAATAAACTAATGAGAGAGGCGGGAATTCCTGCTTCTTTTTTTACAAAAAACAAGATAGTAAAAAATGTGTAGACATAGAAATAGAAAGAACAATTATATGCAATTAAAGACTCTGTTTGCGTAAAGTTCGGTGACGTAAAAGATTTTATCTAAATTATACCTAGTCCTTTATATTCCATTTATTTATACCCATTGTAAAGCACAAAAATAGACGCAGTAACCCTAGTCACTACGTCTATATATAAAAATTATGTGCCCACTAATTTAATCTTTCAACAGTAACCAAACCTGAAGATGCTGGAGCTACAACGCCCTCATTTACAAAGAATATAACACCATCATTATCAAAATAGTAGCCTACATCTTCTGGCTTTGCAGTTGCACCCTGTGTAAATGCACCTGTTTTATCATTTTTAACAGCTTCATTTATAAGGTTTGCACCTTCTTCTTTGTACTGTGCATTTGTTCCGTCATCAACTACTGAACCATCAACAGCACTAAGGAATAAAGCTGAAACATAAGTTGAGCCTTTCTTATCCCCAGAACGCACATTTTCTGTAAACAATACACAAACCTTACTATCGTCAGCATATGTAATAGTAGCATTAATTGTACCGGCATAAGCACTATTGGTTTCGTCTAAAGACTTGCCTTTATACTTTTCAACCATAGCACTAGCCTTATCCTGTGCCATTTTCTTAATGGTAGTATTTAATGTTGCATAATTACCGGAAACTACCGAAACATTTGTAGTAACTGAAATATTGCCCTTAGCATCAAACAACTTATCGTATTTTATCTTGCTAACATCAATAGCTGAAGGAGAAACTGTTTTGTCTGCCACAACATCAGTAGCACTTTCGTCTACTGTCAATGCTTCAACAGCCACATTTTTATCCATTGTTACAGTTACAAGACCAACAGCATAAGGTGCTACAACGCCCTCATTTATGAAAAATACAGTATTTTCATTTTTATCAACATACCAACCTATATTTTCAGCCTTTACATTATCAAGGGCATCTTCAAAATAGTTTTCCTTGTTGGCATTTATTAATTCTTTAAACTGTTCAATAGCTGTGTCCATATCACTTGACTTAATGTTAATAACATTTCCGTCCTCAATACAATATGTCTTAGCAGAAACAACTGTACTACCATGAGCACCACCAGTATATGATTCCTGTGTGTTTACAATAGATACAACACCATTGTTATTACACTTTACATCATAACTAGAAGTAAATGTACACTTTGATAAATCATCGCCCTCTGTAATATCAGCCTCAAAAGCCTTAATATCAGCCTTTGCCTGTGCAGAAATAGCAGTATTTACCTTTGAGCCAAAATTTCCTGTAAATACTGGATATTTAGCTGTAGACTTAGTCTTTCCACCTTCACTGGCTGTTTCAGCATATGTAAATGATACATTACCGGCTGTGTTTATTCTATTAAAATGAACATCACCGGTATTTATAACAGCTGTCTTTCTGTCTGAATCCCAACTTACGTTAGCTCCAAAACTTGTTGCTATAACTCTTATAGGAACCATAACTTTACTGTTTATAATATCAACGGGTACCTCAACGGCAATATTCTTTCCGTCTAATTTCATTACCTGTGAATGAGCAGTCATTGAAATTGTTGTTTCGCCATATGTGCAAGTTACTGTTTTTGTTTCAGCATCCCAGCTAGTTGTTGCACCAAATGTGTCTGCGAAGAACTTGAAAGGTACAAGTACACGACCATTTTCCATAACCGGTGTTTGGTCTAATTTTACTATTTCGCCATTAAATTCTACAGATATTTCCTGTGCAGCTGATACAGGAAAAACCAACATTGAAGCAGTAAGAACCACTCCTGCAAATAAAGCAATCATCTTTTTCATATTTGTTATTCCTCCTTTTAAAACGGAAGCATAGCATAAGCTAAAATTCCACAACGGACCAGAAAAAACACCCTTTTTCGTATTTTTTCCATAGAGTAATAAAGTGTGCATTTAAGAACTTTTCTCCAATGCACACTCCATAACTTAAAAATTATTCAGCAACTGTAGTTGTTTCAACAGTTGTTTCTTCTGTTGTACTTTCGTCAACTGTAGTTTCTTCTGTTGTGCTTTCGTCAACAGTTGTTTCTTCAGTTGTGCTTTCATCAGTTGTAGTTGTTTCTGTAGTTTCTTCAGTAGTTGTTTCTGTTACATCTACAGCAGAAGCAGATTCAACTTCGTCCTTAGCATCTTCCTTAACTGTGTTAATCTTTACAGTCTTGTTTTCAGCATCCCATTCTACATCTGCACCCATATTGTCAGCTACAAATCTTAATGGAACGAAAACTCTGCTGTTCATAATCTGAGCAGGTACATCAATTTCTAAAGACTGACCAGATACAACAACATCCTTTACATTAGCTGTAAGAGAAATCTTTACGCCGTCCTTTTCGCAAGTAACAGTCTTAGTTTCTGCATCCCAAGCTACTGTAGCACCAAGCTTTTCAGCAACAAATCTGAAAGGTACAAGAACTCTACCATTTTCAATAACTGGGTCCTGTTCAAACTGAACCTTTTCGCCATTAAATTCAACACCTGCGTAAGTTGTACCAAAAGCTGGTGTAAGAGCTGCTGATACTGCAACTATAGTAGCTGCAAACATTGTAATCATTTTCTTCATTTTCGTAATCTCCCAATATATAAAATTATTAAAAACTTAAAAAGGGTAGATTAAAAAATCCACCCTTAAATAAATCATAAACTCTGTAACGCCTTTTTAACAAGGTCACTTACTGTCTTATTATCGGCACGGCCTGCAGTTTTGCCCTTAACGGCACCCATAACCTTGCCCATATCTTTCATAGAAACAGCCCCTACCTCATTGATAACAGCTGATATAACCTCATTGAGTTCGTCCTCAGACATTTGCTCGGGAAGGTAAGCATCGAGAACTTCAACTTTTTTATTGACTTCATCAATTAAATCCTGTCTGCCAGCCTTTTCAAAGTCAGGCAAAACGTCCTTTAACTTCTTAATTTCCTTAGAAATTACAGTCAATACTCCGCTATCATCCAAGCTTTCTATTTTGTTATCCTTTTCAACCTGAAGAACACCTGCACGAACCATCTGGATAACTTCTTTCTTGATAGCATCCTTTTCCTTCATAGCAGTCTTCAAATCGTCAAAAAGTCTTTCTTTTAAAGACATAGAATCAATCCTTCTTTTCCGTCACATTAGTTAAACTTACGTTTTCTAGCTGCTTCAGACTTCTTCTTACGTCTTACGCTTGGCTTGTCGTAGTGTTCTCTCTTACGAACCTCGCCCATGATACCGGCCTTTGCACAGTTTCTCTTAAAACGACGAAGTGCGCTATCTAAAGATTCGTTTTCTTTTACTCTAACCTCAGACACTAAATTTCCCTCCCTCCGGTTACCATATCAAATGCACTCTTAAATTGCATACTACCAAATTATACACAATTTTCGCCATATAGTCAACCATAAAATTAAATTTTTTTATATTTTTGTCGGTTAAACAAAATGTTAGTGCCTTATTGAGATTTTATTCTTCATTACTCTTGCATTGATAAATTGTAACAGACAGTGGAGCAAGTCTTAAACCTATGTTATATTCTCTGTGGTCACATTCTCCTTCTTCGGCTACGCAAGGCTTTGTATTAACAACGCCACTGCCACCAAATGTTGAGCTGTCGCTGTTAAATACTTCTTCCCACTCACCTGCAAAAGGTACACCAACTCTGAAATCTTCGTAAGCAACAGGAGTAAAGTTACAAATTACAAGTAATGTATCTTCTTTCTTTTCTCCTCGTCTTACAAAAGAGTAGATACTTCTTTCCTTATCGTCTGCATTTATCCATTCAAAGCCAAAGGCATCAAAATCCATTTTCCAAAGGGCATTATGCTCTAAGTAAAAATGATTGAGGGCTTTAACATAGCCCAACATATTCTTATGATGGTCATATTCAAGTAAGAACCAGTCTAAAGGACGCTTTTCGTCCCATTCAATAAACTGACCAAATTCGCCACCCATAAAGAGAAGTTTCTTGCCTGGATGAGCCATAGCAAAACCATAGGCAACTCTAAGGTTAGCAAACTTCTGCCATAAATCTCCCGGCATTTTGTCAAGCATTGACTTCTTGCCATGAACAACCTCATCGTGACTTAATACTAAAACATATTTTTCACTGTAGGCATATGTAGAGGCAAATGTCATATTGTAATGATGATACTTTCTATAAATAGGCTCTTTTTCAACATATTCAAGGAAATCGTTCATCCAACCCATATTCCACTTAAGTGTAAAGCCAAGACCGTCATCATCAGCTGGCTTTGTAACATTTGGCCATGATGTAGACTCCTCTGCAATCATATGAGCATAAGGGTTTCTGTGAGCCATAACACTATTAAGGTGCTTTATAAACTCAACAGCCTCAAGGTTTTCATTTCCACCGTACTTATTAGGTACCCATTCGCCGTCATTCTTACAATAATTTAAGTAAAGCATAGATGCAACAGCATCAACTCTTAAACCGTCAATATGGAATTTTTCTACCCAGTATAAAGCATTGGCAATAAGGAAGTTTTTAACTTCATTTCTGCCATAGTTGAAAATAAGTGTACCCCATTCTGGGTGTTCACCCTGTCTAGGGTCAGCATGTTCATAAAGTGCTGAACCGTCAAACTTAGCAAGACCATGAGCATCTTTAGGGAAATGAGCAGGTACCCAGTCTAAAATTACACCAATTCCAGCCTGATGACATCTGTCTACAAATTCCATAAATTCAGTTGGATTGCCATAACGACTTGTAGGTGCATAGTAACCTGTTACCTGATAGCCCCAAGAGCCGTCAAAAGGATGTTCCTCTATTGGCAACATTTCAATGTGAGTATATCCCATTTTCTTAACGTATGGAATAAGTTCGTCAGCTAATTCAAGATAGCTTAAAAATCTGTCTTCTTCGTCTTCTACACGTTTCCAAGAACCTAAATGAACTTCATAAATGTTCATAGGTACATTAAACTTGTCTGTTTCCTCTAACTGGTGGTACCAAGGCTTATCCTTCCACTTGTACTGGTCAATATCGTAAACCAAAGATGCTGTACTAGGTCTAAGTTCTGCAAATTTTGCATAAGGGTCTGACTTTTCGATTACACTGCCGTCAGTGGTCTTGATTTCAAACTTGTACTTGTCACAAGACTGTAAATCAGGAACAAAAATTTCCCATATGCCAGACTCTCCTAAAAGACGCATCTGATGTCTACGTCCGTCCCAAGAGTTAAAATCACCTATTACGCTTACTCTCTTAGCATTTGGAGCCCATACGCCAAAAAGTACACCCTTAACACCATTCATTTCAATTAAGTTTGCACCTAATTTATTGTAAATTTCATAGTTTGTACCCTGATTGAATAAATAAATATCCATATCAGTAATACCCGGCTGGAAAGAATATGGGTCATAGCTTGTCCATTTTTCATCATTAAACCAAGTAAACTCTAACTGATATTTGAAATATCTCTTGCGAGTTTTGATTACACATTCAAAAAATCCATATTCGTGGATTTTCTCCATATTATATGTAGTACCTTTTTTGTCGTCAATAACCTTTACAGCTTTAGCCTCCGGATTAAATACTCTGACAACTACACAGTCCTTACCACCTATATTTTCTTCGTGCATACCCAAAATTCTGTGTGGGTCACCACAATTTGAATTGACAATAAGTTGCAAATCACTCATAGAAGTTGCAAAATACATATTAACACTCCCCTTCTCTTTTTGGAAAACTTCCCAAATATAATACAAATACTCTTTAGGTTATTATATAACATTTACCAAAATAATGCTAGTATAAAACTTTAGTTTGATGTAAAATATTAATAGTAATTTATTTCGGAGGTAAAATAAATCATGAATACAAATTGGAATCTTGACAATATATACCCATCTGTAGACAGTACAGAATTTAAAACTGACATAGAAAATTACAGAAAAGCTGTAGATAATTTAAACAAGTGGTGTAGTGAAAACTTCACAAACACAAATAACCCTCAGGAAAAGCTGGAAAAATATATTGAATTAAAAAATTCAGTTCTTTCCTATGAAAAATTAGGTATGTATATTAATCTTGCCCTTGCTGTAGATACAACAAATTCTGAACTTGCTAAGGCTTTAGATACTGTAGAAAATATTGAGTCAAATACTGCCTATGAAAATACTATGCTTATTGAGTTCTTAAAGCAAGTAAAAGACATCGACAAATTAGTAGAAAATAGTCCGGTTTTAAAGGAACATAGCTTTTTTATAACAGAAAAAGTCAATATGTCTTCTCATACTCTTTCTCCTCAGCAAGAAGAAATAATCGCAAAAATGAAAACTACTGGCTCAAATATGTGGGAAAAGCTTTGGGACCAGATTTCTTCTACATTGGAAGTTGATTACAATGGCAAAAAAGAACCACTTTCTGTTGTAAGAAATTTAGCCTACAGCGATGACCCAGATGTAAGAAAAAACGCTTACAAGGCTGAACTAGAGGCATATAAAAAAATAGATATGTCCTCAGCTTTTTGCCTTAATGGTATAAAAGGACAGGTTATTACTACAAGTAAATTACACAACTATTCTTCTCCTTTGGAACAGACTTTAGCAGACTCTCGTATTGACTCTACAATTTTAAATGCTATGTTTTCTGCCATTGACAAAAAACTTCCTGCTTTAAGAAAATACTTTATTAAAAAATCTCAATATTTAGGTGGCAATGGTTCTTTAGCTTTCTACGACCTTTTTGCTCCTGTTGGCAAAAAAGATTTAAAATATACTTTAGAGGAAGCAAAAGCCTTTGTATTAAAGTGTTTCTATAAGTTTAGCAAGGATTTAGGCGATTTCGCAACTTACGCCTTTGACAACCAGTGGATTGACCTTATGCCTAAAAAGGGTAAAGTAGGTGGTGCTTTCTGTGAAACTATCCATTCTATAAAGGAAAGCCGTATTCTTACAAACTTTGGTGGCACATTTAATGATGTTGTAACAATAGCTCACGAGCTTGGTCACGCATTCCACAACACAAGGCTTTTCCACCTTTCACAGATTAACAGTTTTTATCCTATGCCTATAGCTGAAACAGCCTCTAATTTCTGTGAAACAATAGTAGTAAATGAGGCTCTCAAAGAAGCCGATGAAAATTCTGCACTTATTATTAGGGAAAATGACTTACAGGGTGCTACACAATGTATTATTGATATTTATAGTAGATTTTTGTTTGAAGATAGTGTGTTTAAAGCTCGTGAAAATGTTTCACTTTCTCCGGAAGAATGTTGCGAATTTATGATAGATGCTCAGAAAAAAGCCTACGGTGAAGGTCTTGACGAAAATTACCTCCATCCTTATATGTGGGTTTGTAAACCTCATTATTACGATGCTGACTTTAATTACTACAACTTCCCTTATGCCTTTGGTCTACTTCTTGCAAAGGGTCTTTACAGCCTTTATTTAGAGGATAAAGAGAAATTTATACCTTTATATGATAAATTCCTTTCTGCCTCAAGTACAATGGAATTAAAAGACGTTGCTAAAATTGCCGGCTTTGATTTAACTACAGAGGATTTTTGGCTTAAAGGTCTTGAACAGATAGAAAAGGAAATAGAAGAATTTTAATGAAAATATTTTTTAATTAATAATTATTGTCATCATTTGACTATTTTTAATAAATACACTATAATATTACGGATTAAAAATAATATGAAAGAAGATACATTATGTTAGATTTTAAACCAGTAACCCTTGAACACAAGGATTTAATAGAAAAATATTATACACAAAAGAATAGGTTTATTTGTGATTATTCCCCTGTGGATATTATCATATGGGCACATAACTACAGAACAAAAATTTGTGAAGAAGACGGTTTTCTCTTTACAGTAGCTGGTGATGGCAATATTGAATATTTTATGCCACCTATTTCTATTGGAGATAAAGGAGATTTTAAAGGTGCTGTTGAAAAACTTATTGCCCACGCTGAAGCAAAGGGAGATAAGTGCGTAATCATAAACTTAGACGAAGAATTAAGAGAAAAATTGGAAACAGCCTTTCCTAATCGTTTTAAGTACGATGAAATGCGTGACAACGGCGATTATATTTACGATGCCCAAAGTCTTATTACTCTTAAAGGTAAAAAACTTCATGGCAAGAGAAACCATATAAACAAATTTTTAAAGGAATATGACGGTAGATGGGAATACGAAGAACTTACAGAAAATAATATCCACGATTTCTTTGATTACCAAATAGGTTGGAGCGAAAACGATAACCAATTTTTCGGTGAGCTTTGTGCCTCATCTACAGCATTGAGAAACTTTAAGTATTTAGGTATAAAAGGTGGACTTATTAGACTTGACGGCAAGATTATAGCTATAACATTAGGTAGTCAACCTTTTGATGATATGTACATTATACATATTGAAAAAGCTGACTATGACGTTCCCGGTTCATATCAGATGATAAACCAGCAGTTTGCTATGAGAAATTGTCAGAATGTTAAATATATAGACAGAGAAGAAGATTTGGGTATTGAAGGTCTTAGAAAATCTAAACTTTCATACTACCCAGAATTTATAACAAAGATTTATTCAGGTACATTAATATGATAAGATTTGCAGAAAAAAAAGATATTCCATATATTAAAGAACTTTGGGACATAGCCTTTGGTGAAGAACCGGATTTTAACAAGTATTTTTTTGATAACTTTTTCAAATATGAAGATACACTTCTCTATATAGAAGAAAAGCCTGTAGCTATGTTGCAAATGATGCCTTATACATTAAAGGGTATTGGTGCTGTTACTTACATATACGGTGCCACTACCCACCCTGATTATAGAAAAAATGGCTTAATGGGCGAATTGTTGAAAAAATCCTTTGAAATTGATAAATCAAGAGGAATAAAAGGCTCTGTGCTTATTCCGGCAAACCAAGGACTTTTTAATTACTATAGTAAATTTGGCTATGAAACTCTATCTTATGTAGATACAAAGGTAATGAAATCTACAAGTGAACTTAAATATACTATTGAAAAACCTAAAACAGAAGATTTAAAATCTATGGCAGAAATATATAATAGCTGTTCTGAATTTCTTATAGAAAGAAATGAAGACTATTTTAAGAACCAAATTGAAATGTTTAACGCCCTCGGTGGGGAAGTTTATGTCTTAAAAGATAAAAATATTATTCAATCTTATGCTTTTATTTCTGAACTTCATCCATTAAAAATTCAAGAAATTATTTCAAAAGACAAAAAATACGACCAATTTTTTATAAATTTTTTAATAAATTTGCATTGTGAAAAATCAGCAGAGGTTTCCTCTGTAAACGGCTTAAACCCTATAGGTATGGGACTTTTTTATGGTCATAAAAAGCCTCAATTTTATATGAATTTAATGCTAAATTAAAAAAAATTGAAAAAAATTAAAAAAAATGCTTGACAAAACGGTAAAGTGTGATTATAATATTATTTGTTCGCTGGTGATTACAGCAAACGAAAACAACCAAATATGCAGTCGTGGCGGAATTGGCATACGCGCTAGACTAAGGATCTAGTCTGGGTTTACTGGGTACGGGTTCAAGTCCCGTCGACTGCATTGTGCGCGAGTGGCTCAGTGGTAGAGCATCGCCTTGCCAAGGCGAGGGCCGCGGGTTCGAATCCCGTCTCGCGCTCTTTTCTTTTAAATAGTGTGGTGACCCCGCACGGTGATATAGGGTTGTCGCCAAGCGGTAAGGCACAGGGTTTTGATCCCTGCATTCGCAGGTTCGAATCCTGCCAGCCCTGCTTTTTGGTCTCTCTTATATCATTAATAATTTAATAATGGGCTATCGCCAAGTGGTAAGGCAACGGATTCTGATTCCGTCATCCGCAGGTTCGAATCCTGCTAGCCTAGCTAAGTTGAGAAGGTTTTTACCTTCTCTTTTTTTGTTTATTATATATTTTTATGTAAACCACAAATGAGGATTGTTTATCACAATTTTTATTTGTTACTCCTCATTTGTTTTACGGACTTCCAATTAAACCAAATTACAACCTTAACTTGCAACTTAACAAATTAAGTCGTCCGATTTATCTTTCGGTTCATTAAAAAAAGCCCTTGCAAAAACAAGGACTCAATTTTTATCTTTTCACTATTCTATTCACTAAAAATGCTACAACATTTAATACTATAGCAACAATCCCCATAGTCATTACATCAGCTTTTGCAAAGTATGTTACAGTATAAATGTATTGCAAAGGCTCAAGTATTTTTAAATACTTACTTACATCTATAAATATAGGACTAAGAACTACAGAAGTTACTGCCAATACAGGCAATATACCAAACAAAATTTCCTCTTTAGGCAAGGCACTTAATAAATAAGCAAAGCCACTTAATACAAACAAATATATGCCATACCTTAAAACAGCCTCATTTGTCAATTCTCCGGCTATTTTTGATGAAATAATAGAGAACACAGTAAACAGCAAACAGCCTGCAAAAATGCCAAAATAGCCGTTAATTCTAATACCTTTTTTCCTATCTCTCACAGCATTTACAGATAAAAGTACAACACCAAGCATAGTATACAGAGCTACCACATTTGACACACTAAAAAGTTTCTTAGACGCAATCTGTGGAGAGTCTACATATTCAGTATCAACAGTAAATAGCCTATCACTGTCCATATACTTTTCATAATCCTCATCTACTGTAACAGGTATATTTTTATCCTTTAAATAGTTGTTTGCTATTTCAGGAGCTTGTTTTGTTATAATTGAAGAATAGACAACTTCATTTATCATTTTGTGAAGTACAGAGGAATTAGATGTTATACAACCTATAGACCTTGTCAAATCCCCTTTTTTATATCCTTCTTCAAAAGCATCTTCAAAGACATAGCCACACTCTATTGTCTTAAATTCTACATCTTCTTTCATTTTTTCTATGCTGTCATATTTTTCAAATTTAACAACATAGTCCTTCCCCAACAAATCTTCACAAACGGCCTTTCCAACTTCTCCTGTAGCATAAATGCCTACTGTTATACCCTTATTTTCAAGAGTAGTAAAGTTCTTTATTCCGTAAGCTATTACTGGCATCAACAAAAGAGCAATAACAAAGGCTGGCATTTTACACAGTCTTTTTATATAAATCAGTATTCGCCAAAAGACACTCATCTTTTTATCGCCCCTTTCAATGCTGTAACAACATAGAGAAATACAGCAAATACAATTCCGTATTTTAAGGAAGCATAGTCATAGGCAGAAAACATACCCATAATTTGGCTACCTACAATATTTACGGGAGAATATGGGCTTATTGCCTTTATGGTATCGGGAAGAAGTGAAACCGGTACAAAAGCACCACCTAAAAAGCCAAAGACCATACTAAAAGCAAATATTAAAAGTCCTCCATAACTTCTGTCACCACACAATGTATAAACAGCAGTTGTAAAAATAGAGCCAATAAAACAAGGCATAACAAAGGATAAAATATTAAACTGTATATCCAATCTCAAAATCCAAAACAGCCCTAAAATTATTAAATATATAATTGCATATATCAAAAATACTATTATATTTACTACAAGAGAATTAAGTAAAAAGCCAACACCTGACATTTTTAACTTGTTGTAAAAAGCCATATTGTGTCCACTTACAACCGGTGCCATTGCCATACCTGCAAGAAGTATAACCATAGCCAAAGCCATTGCTAAATAGTATTCCTTTACTGTTAAATCACTTTCACTATTTACCATATTTGTATCAAAATATGTAGCTCTTGGCAAAACTGTGTCTACATATTCCATATCCAGTTCAGCCAATTTAAGTATAGAAACCTCTTTGCCAGTTTTAGCTAACAAGGCATCTTGCACAGAATATACACCTGCCTGAACAGCTGCAAAAATACCACAGCCACCCTCTGCAAGGTTTTCAAAAAGTTTATTGTTTAAGTCTGTACCATTTGGCAGTATAAGTGTTGGGTGGAGATTTTCTCCCTTTAAAATGCTGTGAATGTAGTCACTAGGCAAAATGACTCCGCCTAAAGCAGAGCCATTTTCAACCATATTTTTCACTTTATCTTTACTGTCAACTACTTCAAATTTACACAATGTGCCTACACTTTCCATATTTTCCACAATAGAAAGTGCCATATCTTCTGTTGCACCACCGTCAGGAATGTACATAGCTACAACTGACTTTTTTATTTCAGCTGAACTTTTATCCATAGCAGAAATTCCAACAAAAGACACTACACCCATAGCCAAAACAAGAATTTCTGCACCTATTAAAATTTTAGGCAAAAGGTACAATGACCTTTTTAATTCCATAAATAAATATCGTAAAAACATTTTTATTTTAATCCTTTAAATTTTGACATTATCTCTGTAAATTTATCTTTTGCAGAGTTCATTGCATTTTCAACAGTTTCCTTGTCAACCTTAAATACTTCCATAGCCTCACTGTCAGGAGCAGCTATATCTTCACTTAAAGGTCTAACATCTAAAAGACCATTACCTGAACAAGTTACACCCATCATATCTACATTAAATTCGCTTATATCAGCATTTAATGTATCTTTAGCTGGAACAACCTTAGCTTTAAGGCTTATACCCTGTGTATCTCTACCGGAATTACTCTTGTCAATGCTTGCCAAAAGCTGATTATTCTTTGTATCGTATCTGCCATTTGCCACAAGTTTAATATTGTTTCCAAGAGCATCATCAACATTTAATTCCTTTGAAACATCTATAGAATTTTCCTTATTTTCTGCTCTGTCACTAAGAGAGAATTTAAGTACACTACCGTCACTATTAAAAGCAACTTCGCTATTTATTAAGTCTATAGGATTTTCACTTCCGTTAAGTGCCATATTAGCATTAATGTCCATTACAGAATTGTCTACTGTTACATTCATACTGCTTTCGCACTTTATGAGCATACCACCATTTATGTAGAAATTAATAGCTAAATCGCCAAACTTCGCATTTTTCTCTATATTTGAAATTGACTCTTGTACACTATCCTTTATATATTTTTCTAAATCTGCTTCATTTTCGAAGAAATACTGATACATAGGCTGTGAAGTGTACATATATGTAGCATATTCAGTTAAGAAATTGTCGAAACCTGAGCCCTTACTTGTATCTCTCACAACACCTATTATAAATTTATTTACATCTTCATAAGGCACTGTAAGTGTATAACTTTTACACTTTAATTCCTTTTCGCCAACAGTAATATCCTTATTTTCATTTTTCTTCAAAGTAGCATTCTTAGTAGCTTCATTCCAATGAAGATTAGTATAATACTGTAACTGGCTTGTAAAATCGCTATAAATGTTAAAATATTTGTCAGCCTTTTCTGTTACCTTGTTGTCGTCAAAAAGTTTAACTGAAAAGTCCTTGTCCTTATTGTATTCAGCACTTGAGCCTGCCATTAAAGGCGAATCAAAATACTGTTTCAAAATATTGTCACAGCTAAATTTAATAGCCTTTTCATAAAGAGCAGGAGCATAAACTACAATATCCTTATTGTCTGTGTAAGAATATAAGTCCATAAGGGCAGTATTTTTATACAAAGCTGAAATCTTGCTTTGTGCAAGTTTCTTGTCTACATCTTTGTCAAAACTAAAGCTGATACCACCACCATTTATGCTAGGCATATATGAATTGTCATTTACATTTAATTCAGCATCAACAGAAACTGACTTTGTATCTATCATATTTACTATATCTTTTAAGCCTATAGTATTTGTTATAGATGTTCTGTTTACATACTGGTTAAGAGTCTTTGTAGTAGCTCTTTTTATAATATTTACTGGGTTTAAAACTGCATAAGCTGTAGTTGCAACCATTGCTACAGCAACAACAGAAATAACTATTTTACCAAGATTTTTTATTGGCTTTCTTTCCTTAGTATCAAATTCAGATTCTGTATTTTTTGTTTCTTCCAAAGAAATTTCACTATTTTCTGTTACCTCATCAGCATTTTCCTCTGAAGTATCTTCATTTGCAACATCTTCTGTTGTTTCCTCTATATTTTCATTAGATACATTTTCAACATTTTCTGTTACTTCATTATTAACTTCCTCTACACTATTTTCAGGGTTTTGCCCCGAAGGCTTGTTTTCCATATCCTCCATATTTTTAATATTATCGTCCACTTTTTATCCCTCACATTCCTTTAAAATTCCGTCTTCTATTTTGTATAGTTTAGTACATAAATCTATTTCATCTCTGTCGTGGGTACTCATTACTACAGTCCCACCATTTTTGACATAGTTTAAAATATAAGAATTTACTTCCTGTTTGCCATAAATATCTAAAGCTGAACCCGGTTCGTCTAGTAGCATTATTGGTGCATTATTTGAAAGTGAAATACCTATACTTAACCTTCTTTTCATACCACCTGAAAGCTCATTAACTTGCTTGTTCAAAAATTCGTCAATACCCAAGTCCTTTAAGACACCATTTTCAAATCCGTCTTTTATTTTCTTATTACTTCCAAGCCACAAAAGTAAATTGTCCTTTGTAGTAAGTTCATCAATAAGTGGATTTTCCTGTGGTACATAAGCAATATACTTTTTGAAAACGCTTTTCCTGTCTGCAAGTTCATTGTTGTAATATATTTTTCCTGACTGTGCCTTGTTTACACCGGCCATAATAGAAAGTAATGTTGTTTTTCCACAGCCATTTGCTCCTATTATGCCTATACATTGACCTTTTTCAGCAGTAAAACTTATATCGTCCAAAACAGTATTCCTATATCTTTTGGAAATATTTTTTACTTCTATCATAGAATATTTCTCCTATAATTTATTCGCTTCTTCCTTGCCTTCTTTTATAGCTCTTGCTTCTTCTTCTTTAGCCTGTTTCTTAGCTAAAGCTCTGGCCTCTCTGGCCTCTTTTTCTTCAGCAAGTTGCTCACAATAAGCATATTCATCAAACTCTACATTGTTGTCATAAGGCTTTAAATTTCTGTATAACATAGCACAAACAAAGCAAGTGAAAGGTATTGTAAACAATATACCTATACTACCTACAAGTGCCTGTAAAATTTCAACAACTATTCTTTCCTTGTTAAGAAGTTCTGTCATTGAACTATTGTAAATTACAATAAGTACAGTAACTGTAAGACTACTACCAATATATGCAAGTACAAGTGTATTAGCCATTGTACCCATCATATCTCTACCAATAACCATACCACTTTTGAAAAGCTCTTTAGGAGATATACTCATAACCTTTAACTTTAATTCGTGAAGTGATGAAGAAAGTGACATAGCAACGTCCATTACAGCACCCATAGCACCAATTATAATAGCTGCAAATATAATAGCAAGCAAATCAATAGGGTGGTCTGGATTTACTGTTGTAAGGGAATATGATGACTCATCTACAACACCAGTAAGAGCAAGTACCTTTGTCATAATAAATGTGAGAATACCGGCTAATACAACACCACCAAAACAACCTATACAAGATGTAAGAGTTTTTGTATTAGGACCATTTACAATAAGTAATGTCATAATTATTGTATATGCACATATGCCTACTGACCATAAATAAATATTTTGCCCACTTATAACAGCAGGAATAAATACGGCAAAAATTGCAATACAAGTAAAACCTAATGAAATAATTGTATTAAGACCTTTAGTTCTGCCGAAGAATAAAAGTGCAATCAAGAATATAGCACCTAATACTATAAGAGCGTCAGTTCTTATATACTCTGTAAACTGCCATCCATTGGTGTCATCATAGTCCAAAAGTATTTTATCTCCTTTTGTAACCTTTCTGTAAGGAACAGGGTCATAGTCATCAACAACCTGTGTACCTTCTATTTCCTCTCCCGTATCTTTCAACGTACACTTAAAGGAAATTTTACTGCCACCAAGACCATTTTGGTAAGTGTAGTCCTGTTCATTAGTTATTTCCGTAATAACCCCAGGGTGAGTAGCATCTACACCTTGATTATTTAATAACTTATAATTTGCCATAGTGTACTTGTTGCCAAAATAACAAAATAGTATACTGAATATAACAACAGCAATATACACTATAATATTTTTTGTTTTATAACTCAAAACAAACACCTCTTTCTTATTCCTAGTTATTGTATCACAAATGCCGAAAATTGTCATAAAAACTTTGATTTGTAATATTTTTATAATAATACTATAAATTATTCAGACAATAAAAAAAGCCCCTTTCGGAGCTTTTTCTATATTTTATTATTTCATTTTAAGCATACTTTCGTTTGCTTCTTTGCCTGATTTATTTACACTCTTACCTAAAGCAAGTTCCCAATAGTTAGAATCGCTAATAAGTGGAGTCTGGCTATTATTCTTGTATTCCTTGTTATAGTTTTCAGTAGGAATTCTATCAGCCGCACCACCATTGTATGAAACAGCACCAGTTACAGTGTAGTTATACTGGTCAGCCTTATCTGTAAAGAAGTTAAAGTTGCTTTCAGCATTGTTGTAAGCCTTAACGTCAATAAGAGTAAGACTAGGGTTGAAGTTAGTTGTAACACCACAAGCTAAGTTATCGTAAGCAACACAGTTCTTAAGAACGTGGTTTACAGCAATATTTTCGCCACCCATTTTGAAACCGTTGTGACCACCAGCACCGTAAGGAGTTTCTGTACCATCTTCATTTAATCTAAGACCCATCTTGTAAGCCTGACAATTTTCAAGAGTTACAGCACCAATAGCACCTGTATTTACCTTTGTATAGCAATCCCAACCGTCATCAAGGTTGTGGTGTGATTTACAATTTCTGTAAACATTACCGTCACCAGAAGTAAGTTTAGTACCAAAACCATCAGCATTAATCATAGCTGGGTCACAGTTGTTGAAAGATTCGCAATTTTCAACAAGGTTGTAACCTGGCCAAAATTCTCTAGTCTGGTTATCGTCAATTCTACTAATCTGGAAACCTGTGTCTCTGTTATCGTAGAAACGGCAATTTCTAACTACACAGTGAGAACCACCTAAGTTAAATGCCTTTAAGTTATTACCGGAATTTCTAACGTCCATATTTTCGAATACCCAGTAATTGCCACCTGTATAGAAACCTGCACAAGTAGCACCTAAGTCGATTATAGCTCTATCATTTTCATCAGCTCTAATTGTCTTTGGCTTTTCTGCTGTACCATCATCACCTATAGAAATATCAATTCTTGATGTTCTGTTGTATACACCACCTGCAAGCTGAACTGTCTGACCAGCCTTGCAAAGACCGATTGCTGTATCAATATCGAAAGGATTTTCCTTTGTACCGTCACCATTGAAACTACCCTGTGGAGAAACATAAAGTGTAGTAGCATTTGCAGGAGTTTCCTTGCAATATACAGTCTTTCTTACAACAATAGGTTCATAACTACTGAGGTTAAGAGATTTATCTGGAGTATAAACAGCTACAATCTTGTTTGCTGTATTATTCTTAAGTTTAGCTGTAAAGTGCTGAGTATCAGCCATATCTACATTCTGAGCAACAACAGCATCGTTTACCTTGATTGTTACTTTACCCTTGCTGTCAGATGCAGCTAAATCAAAGCCATAGTTTTCGCTTGTTGAATAGCCCTTTGTCTTAAAGCTAAGACCTGCTGTAGCTGGTTCTTCTTCCTTTTCTGCAACCTTCTGGTCTGTACTTCTGTCAGAAGTTCTAAATTCTACATTTGATACGTCAATGTCAGCCCATCTTGAAGTAAAGAAACCAACATAAACCTTGTCACTCTGAACTGTAAGGAAACTATCATCATTGTAAACTGTAGTCTGAGTTTTGCCTGTCTGATAGTCATAGCACTTAGCATAAAGACCACCATTCATTCTTTCAAGAGTAACTCTGTATGTATTACCTTCCTTAGGGAATTCACTATTAATAGCATAAGGTCCAATTCTCTTACCACCACCGTCAGTAGCAGTAACACCTTCTCTGACAATAAGGTTAATTCTGTTCATATTAATAATATTGTCGTAATTACTAATACTTTTATCTGCTGGATAGCCTGTACCAGAATAACCACCACAGATTACCATATTAGATGCAAAAACAGCACCGTTATCAAGAGGCTGTGAAATACCTTCGCTATCTTTCTTTGCACTGTTTTCATCAGTAACAATCTTACCGTCTTCGCCAGTCAAAGGAATAACATCTCTTGCCATAATACCAAAGGCTTCCTGACCACTTCTCTTAGTATCGTTGTTATCGTGTTCAAGGTACTTGTTTACCTTAATATCGGCAGTAACTCTGAAATCCTCATTGCCGTCTACAGTTGTATAGTAGTAGCTGATACCATCGTGGTCCTGAGTAATCTTACCTGAGCCATTCCAAGACCTTACATTAATCTTGCCATTAGCTGTACCATATTCATCAGCTGTAACACCACTAATGCCTTCGTCCTGCTTGTCGTAATTAGAACTCTGACCGAATACAACTTTTCTCCACTTAGCATCCTTAGCTTCAACTACTGTACAAGGTAATTCTACACTACCTTCCTTACTGCTAACAGTAACAGAAGTCTTGCCAACTTTAGAAGTATCAAATTTATCTGTATTTACAGTATAATCTGTTAATTCGTCTTCATCGCCGTTATCATACTTAACAACAACAGCCATATCTTCCTTATCGAAACTTTCGCCTACATTGTATGTAGTCTTAGGATATTTTGTAAGTTCAATACCTGTAACCTGCTTTTCCTTTACAGTAACAGTATTAGAAACTTCTAAACCACCGGCTGAAATCTTAACTTCCTTTTCACCAGCTGTTTTAGAATCAAAACCTGTTAAAGTATAAGAACCTGCTGGAACAATTTCAGAAACAACCTTGCCACTATCATTTGTATAGCTTGCAGTTACTTCTATAGTGTTTGTATCAAACTGGTCATTTAAGTAATAAGCTGTATCAAAACCACTACCCTTAGCCTCAAGAGAAGAATAAACATTCTTGTTTATGTAAATGTTGTAACTACCTACAGCTGTAGTGTTGATACCCTTCTGTGGCTTTACATTTACTTTAACAATCTGATGACCTACTCCTGTTACAGCATCACCGTCTTTAATTGTCTTGCCGTTAAGAGAGAATGTATACTGGTCGCTGTCAAGTTTCTTTGTAGTGCCGTCTGAGTAAACAGCCTCTACTGAAATACCTGTACTACTGAAAGGACCATTTAAGCTATAATCTGTCTTTACTGGAGTAAAACCAATCTTAACATCAGTTAATGCAACATTTGCAACACTAACATCAATGTTTGCCTTTGCCTCGCCATAAGAAAGAGTAATTGTCTGCTTACCTGTCTTAGTTGCATCATAACCAGAAGCAAGGAAACCTGTTACATCTTCCTTTGTACCGTCATCATATGTAACAGTACCGGTAAGACCTGATAAATCAAGCTTTTCACCATATGAATAAGCTGTCTTGCACTTACCCTTTAAAGTAAGAGAAGTAGCCTTTCTTGTTTCAGTTGTAAGTGAAACATTTGTAAATGTAGCCTTTGCATTTCTTGCAATATAAAGGCAAGGATAAATTTCATCTTCCATTGCAGTCATTTCAACAGTTGTTGACTTGTCCCCACAAGTAAGAGTATAAGCATTACCTACTTTTTTAATAGATAAATCAAATGTACCTAAATTTTCACCTGTATTTGCAAAAGTATCTGATAAAGCATCACCAACAGTTTTCTTACTGCTGTTTGCTCTCACAAGAGAATGAATTGCCATAGGGCTATCCTTCTGAGATGCGTAAGAACCTAAGAAAACACCGTCATCATATGTCTTATCATCAGTTTTGTTATAAAGAGAGTCAAGCACACCAATACCAACAGAACCCTGCTGAGGATTGCTACCGTCTTTTGCTGTATTATAAGAATCAATGTTTACTGTAGCCTTTAATTCAAAGTTTTCATCAGCCTTTAATTCATTAGCATAGTAAACAATACTATCTTCGCCGTCTGTAAATTTACCATTATTAACATTATCATTTGACATTGTAACAGTTGAGCCGTTTGCATTTACTGTATATGCAGCAGCATCAGCTTTACCAGTCCAGCCTTTTTTCCAAGAGCCTTCTGCAAATGAAATTGCACTAAAACTACTTAAAGAAAATGCTAAGGCAAGACCAAAACATACTAATCTCTTTTTCATATATTAGAGAACCTCCTATAAAAAGTGCATAAATTTAACACCAAATCATACAGTATAATTATACAAGTCTTATGGTTAAAATGCAATTCTTTTTTTCATTGATTTATGTAAAATTTTATCTTCTATGTAAAACTCTCCATATTCTTCAAAACCTAGAGAGCCATAAAAGCCTAAGGCGTGAGTTTGTGCGTGTACAATAATTTCCTTGTATCCACACTCTTTAGCCTTTTCCAGAAGAGAATTCATAAGTAATTTACCGGTTCCAGTACCTCTGTACTCCTTTAAAACTGCTACTCTGCCTATTCTCATTTCATTTTCCACTTTTATAAGCCTACCAGTAGCAACAGGGCTGTTGTTATTATAAACAACAGCCTGTATTACACCTATATCACTACCGTCAAATTCATCACATTCAGGAATATTCTGTTCTTCCACAAATACCTTTCTTCTTACGTAAAAGGCATCTGCATTTTCGTCTTTATAAAACTTTACTTCCATAAATATACTCCTATAAAGGACTTGAAGAAATTTTCTTTGCTCGTCTTGGGTATTTTTCGTCAGTTGATTTTATCTTTGTAATTTCAACTATTGTGTGTGTAATATCAGTTTGTGGAAGTGTAACTTCCTTTACAGAAGTTATTTCGCCACCTAATATTTCAACAGCCTTTTCCCCTTCTTTTATTTCATCATAAGCTGTAGGTCCTTTAAGGGCTATAAACTTTCCACCCACCTTAACATAAGGCAAGTCATATTCACTTAAAACATTAAGAGAAGCAACAGCTCTTGAAACAGCTATGTCATACTGTTCCCTATGCTCAGGCATACGACTGCCTTCCTCTGCTCTTGCGTGAATGTAGTGAACATTTTCAAGTTCCAAATCCTGACCAACAGTTTCAAGAAAGCCAATTCTCTTTTGCAAAGCATCTAAAAGAGTAAGTTCAATAGTTGGTTCAGCAATTTTTAAAGGTAATCCTGGAAAACCTGCACCTGTACCTACATCAATGACACTTTTCCCCTTAAAATCAAAGTACATAAGAGGAGTTAAACTGTCGGCAAAATGCTTTATGAAAACCTGTTCCCTTTCTGTAATAGCAGTAAGGTTCATTTTTTCATTCCATTCCACCAACAAATTCATATATTGAACAAACTGTTCTTCTTGTCTGTCATTAATTTCTATATTTAACTTTTCTAAATATTCTTTTAAGCTATTCATAAGCACCTCACATATTTAAGTGAACTAAAAGCATATTTACATCAGCTGGTGATACACCACTTATTCTGCTTGCCTGTCCAATATTTACAGGGCGAACAGCCTCTAACTTCTGTCTAGCCTCAAGTCTAAGACCCATTACCTGTTCGTAGTCAATATTGTCAGGTATTTTTCTAGCCTCTAACTTCTTAAACTGCTGTACCTGATGTTGCTGTCTTGTAATATAACCTTCGTACTTAATCTGTATATTAACCTGTTCTCTAACATCGTCTGGCAATTCAGGTCTGTTAAAGTCTATTGGAGCAAGTTTGTCATAATCCATTTCAGGACGTTTAATAACATCAGCCATTTTAATACCATTGTTTAAAGGTGTTGAGCCATAGCTTTCCAAAAGTGAATTTACTTCTTCTGTAGGTCCTAAATTAATTTTCATTACTCTTGCAATTTCGTCTTCAATAGCCTTTTTCTTTTCACAGAACTTAGCATATCTTTCATCAGTAATAAGACCGTATTCGTGACCCTTTTCAGTTAATCTTAAATCTGCATTATCCTGTCTTAAAAGCAATCTGTATTCAGCTCTTGAAGTCATCATTCTATATGGTTCGTGGCTTTCCTTAGTTATAATATCGTCTATCAATACGCCAATATAACCCTCTGACCTGTCAAGTATTAAAGGTTCTAAACCCTTACAGTATGCACCGGCATTTATACCACCCATAATACCCTGTGCTGCTGCTTCTTCGTAACCACTTGTACCATTAAACTGACCAGCACTAAAAAGACCTGAAATATTTTTAAATTCAAGAGAAAGTTTAAGCTGATTTGCGTCAATGCAATCGTACTCAATGGCATAAGCTGTTCTCATAAAACGTACATCTTCAAGACCTGGGAGAGTTCTGTACATAGCAATCTGAACATCTTCAGGAAGTGATGAACTCATACCCTGAACATACATTTCGTTAGTGTCTTCGCCCTCTGGCTCAATAAATATCTGATGTCTGTCCTTATCAGCAAAACGAACTACTTTATCCTCAATAGATGGGCAGTATCTAGGACCAGTACCAGTTATTACACCTGAATAAAGAGGAGAACGGTCTAAGTTCTGTCTAATAATTTCGTGAGTTTTTTCGTTTGTGTATGTCAAATAACAGCTAACCTGTTCTCTGGCAATATCCTCTGGCTTATTTTCAAAAGAGAATGGAACAATCTTTTCATCACCCGGCTGTTCTTTCATTTTTGAAAAATCAATAGTTCTCTTATCAACTCTGGCAGGTGTACCTGTCTTGTATCTTCTTAATTCAACACCTAACTTTTTAAGACTGTCACTAAGGTGGTTAGCACGTCTTAAACCATTAGGACCACTTTCAATAATTGTATCACCATAAAGACAACGAGCCTTTAAGTAAGTACCGGTACAAATTACTGCTGCCTTACACTTGTAAAGGGCATTACTTTCAGTAATAACACCTGTTACCTTGCCGTCTTCAACAACTATTTCATTTACTTCACCTTGACGTACAAGTAAGTTTTCTGTATTTTCAAGGGTCTTTTTCATTTCATTGTGGTACTTAGCCTTGTCAGCCTGTGCTCTTAAAGAGTAAACAGCTGGACCTTTACCTGTGTTTAACATTCTAGTCTGAATATAGGTTTTATCAATGTTTTTACCCATTTCGCCACCTAAGGCATCAATTTCTCTTACCAAGTGACCCTTAGAGCTACCACCTACATTTGGATTACAAGGCATCATTGCAATACTATCCAAATTAATGGCAAACATTATAGTATTAAGTCCCATACGAGCAGATGCAAGAGCAGCCTCACAACCTGCGTGACCGCCACCAATAACTATTACATCAACTTCATCAGCAATATATGGCTTTTCCATTTGTTTTTCACCTCAAATAATTTTAAAAATTTTATTTACCTAAACAGAATTCGCTGAATATTCTGTCAATAATATCTTCTTCAAGTGTTTCGCCAGAAATTTCGCCTAACGCCTCATAGGCATCTGTTAAATCCATAATCATAAAATCTTCTGGCATACCGTTAGCTATAGTTTCAATAACATTTTCAAGAGAGTTTTTAGCCTTTACCAAACTAGCCTTGTTTCTTTCTCCTGAAATAAGAACTTGGTTATCCACATTTATATCGCCTTTTATAAACATAGACTTTATGGCATCATACAATTTTTCAACGCCCTTGTCAGCTTTTACTGAAATGTTTATAAATCCACCGGTAAGTTTTTCAAGCTCGTCAGTATCTATTTTCTGTTCCAAATCCAACTTATTAACAAGTACAATAGACTTTTTATTTTCTGTCAACTTTATAAGTTCTCTGTCCTCGTCTGTTAATTCTCTTGAGCCGTCAAACATAAGAAGTACCAAGTCAGCCTCCATAGCAAGAGTTTTTGACTTTTCAACACCTATTTGTTCAATAACATTGTCTGTATCTCTTATACCGGCTGTATCAATAATGTTAAGAGGAATACCACCTACATTTATCATTTCTTCAAGTACATCTCTTGTAGTGCCGGCAATATCTGTTACAATGGCTCTGTCCTCGTCTAAGAGAGTATTTAAAAGTGATGACTTACCTACATTCGGTCTGCCTAAAATTACAGTCTTAATACCCTCTTTGTATATTTTTCCAGTATCTGCTGTAGCAATAAGTTTGTTTACTTCCACTAACATTTCGTTAGCACCCTTGTCTACAGCCTCATAGTTCATTGTTTCTTCTTCGTGTTCAGGATAGTCAATAGACACATCAATATTTGCTATCATTGTAAGAAGTCTATCTCTAAGACCCTTTATCTTTTCTGAAAGTTTACCTTCAAGTCTTAAAACTGCTGCATCTTTTGCCTTGTCTGTCTTAGCATTAATAATATCAATAACAGCCTCTGCCTGTGTCAAATCTATTCTGCCATTTAAGAATGCTCTTTTTGTAAATTCTCCAGGCTCTGCCATTCTACAGCCAGCCTTTATTGTTGCATTTAAAACAGCTGTTACTGCTCTATATCCACCATGGGTATTTATTTCTACTACATCTTCCCTTGTGTAAGTATTCGGAGCTTTCATAACTGACACAAGAACTTCATCAACTACTTTTCCGTCTACTTCTATTGTACCAAAATGTATAGTATGGCTTTTCTGTTCACTTAACTTCTTACCCTTTGGGGATACAAAAAGTTTATCAGCTATTTCAATAGCCTCTTTTCCACTCATACGAACAATACCTATGCCACCGTTGCCGGTAGCCGTAGAAATAGCTGAAATTGTATCCTCAAGATTAACCTTTAACATTCTTCACACCTCCTGTAAAATTTTCCTATATATAAAAATATAGGCATAGGCTAAAAGCAAGCCTACGCCTATTAATTCTTATTCCTCAGTTGTTTCTGTTGTATTATTGCGTTCCTGTGGTCTGTTGTTATATCTCTTTCTGCTAGAATAGTTATTCTTTAAAGCAATAACAACATATCTGAAAGGTTCAACACCCTCACTGTAAGTAGTAACATATCTGTCGTTCTGGAGTGTTGCGTGTATAATACGTCTTTCGTAAGGATTCATAGGCTCTAAAGTAACATTTCTTCTGTTATGTTTAGCCTTTTTAGCAAGGTTAAATGCTAAATGTTCAAGTGTTTCCTTACGTCTTACTCTGTAGTTTTCAGTATCTATTGTTACATTCATATAAGCATATTCGCCCTTGTTTACTACAAGGTTAGTAAGATACTGAAGTGAATCAAGAGTTTGTCCTCTCTTACCAATAATAGCACCCATTTCTTCACCTTCAAGGTTAATGAGTATCTGCTTATTATCTTCAAAAGAAGTATTAATTTTAACTTCCATACCCATAGTATCGAAAATGCTCTTTAAAAAGTCAGTAGCTGTACCAAGGATAATTTTCTTGTCTTCTTCTGTAAGGCTTGCTCTTGAACTTTCAACCGGAGCTTCAACCTTTTCAGTTTCAACAGTTTCCTTTACAACAACTTCTGTAACTTCTTCTGTTGCCTTTTCTACAACTGTTGTTTCTTTCTTGAAGAATTTGCGAGGCTCTTTTATTTCCTCTGCTACTTCTTCAATCTTTACTTCTTCAAGAATTTCCTCTGCCTCATCTTCACCAGTAACAGTAACAAGTACCTTAGCCGGTTTAGCACCAAGACCTAAGAAACCTCTTGAGCCTTCACTAAGAACCTTGTATTCTATATCACTAAGCTCAACACCAAGTTTTTTAACAGCAGCCTCAACAGCTTCGCTGATAGTTTTGCCTGTCTGTTCAATCTGTCTTGCCATATTATTTTCCTCCCTTAGCCTTTGAACCCTTTGCATTAACTGTTACAATAGGGTGCTTTGAAAGTCTTTTGTTAATAAAGAACTGCTGAATAATCATACATAAGTTAGATGTAATCCAGTATACACCAATACCACCTGGAAGACTTGTAGTAATCCAAGCCATCATAAGAGGCATTGTAATGCTCATAATTCTCTGCTGAGTTACCATAGCTGGGTCAGTAGGCTTGTTCTTTCTTGACATAAGCCAACTAGAAAGCCAAGTAGTACCACCAGAAAGAATAGGAATAATAAGTCTAGGACTAAGTGAAAGACCTACAGTTTCTGTAAGGTTAAGACCCATAAAGTATTCAATAGCATTCTTCTTGTCGTAAAGAGAAGTAAAGTCAGCTGATGAAATAGCTGTACCAAGACTCTTCATTTGGTCCGGACCAAGAATATTCATAATTCTGCTGAATACATTAGCATCAATCTGTGTACCGGCTGGAACATTACCTAATTTACCAAATTCAACTACAAGGTTCATAACTGTGTCATTAGTCTGAGCAGCATTAAGAACAATGTCTGAAATCTGGCTATAAACAGTGTTTATAATATCTATATACTTAAACGGATTCTGCATTACGTGGTAAAGACCAAGGAAAATAGGAAGCTGAATAAGCATTGGTAAACAACCTGCAAGCTGGTTGTAGTTGTTATCTGCATATAACTTCTGCATTTCCATATTCATTTTTCTCTGAAGTTCAGGGTCAGACATAGCACCCTTGTACTTTTCCTGAATTTTCTTCATTTCAGGCTGAAGTGCCTGCATTTTAAACATAGACTTCTGCTGATGATAAGCAATAGGTGTCATAAGAAGTCTAACGAAAACAGTTAAAATAATGATTGAAATACCCAAAGAATTTGTATGTATTCCAAGTACATTATAAACCAAGTTGAAAATCACGTTAATTATCGCACCTAAAATAAAGGCAATAGGTCCTACAATAATACCTGGATCCTTTAATACATTACGACCGGCAAGCATAGTAACGCCTTTGAACAAAATAAAATCCCCCTTTACGGAACAGGGTCATACCCACCCTTGTGGAATGGATGACACTTTAAAATTCTTCTAATACTTAAATACAAACCCTTACAAAAGCCATACTTTTCAAATGCCTCATAGGCATAGGCTGAACAAGTTGGCACAAACCTACAGCAGGCCGGTTTGTAGGGTGAAATACAATTTCTGTACACCCTTATTAAAAATAATGCTGCTTTTTTCAGCATAAAACTCAGTCCTCTATTCTGACTTAATAAGTTTCTGTTTATTTAACAAGTGCATCAAAGCACTTTCTACTTCCCTGTATGTAGCCTCTTTAGCAGAAGCTCTGGCAATAACAACAATGTCATAACCTGCCAAAAACTTACTTTCTGACAAACGGTAGCTTTCTCTTAATAATCTTGTAATACGGCTACGAACAACGCTGTTGCCTACTTTTTTACTAACTGAAATACCAAAACGATTGCCATCTGTGCCATTACGCACCACATACATAACCAACAATCTGTTGGCAATAGACTTGCCACGATTGTAGACAAATCTAAACTGATAATTCTTTTTAAGGGACTCTGTAAATTCCATATTCTTTCCCTTTCCTAAAACAAATAATGCCGTATACCAATTAAAGCCCACTTAAAACTAAGCGGGCTTTAATTGATTTGGACCTAAAGTCCAAACCGAAACAAATTTAGCATAAGCCTTTGTAGTAAAAGCAAATTAAGCAGTTAATGCCTTTCTGCCCTTTCTACGTCTTGCAAGGAGTACCTTTCTGCCGTTGGCAGTACTCATTCTCTTTCTGAAACCGTGAACCTTAGCTCTCTGTCTCTTCTTAGGCTGGAATGTCATCTTCATTGTAAACGCACCTCCTTCTCATATACATATATTTACTTAAAGTCAAATCAAGCACTTCCCCTATTATATTAGATATATTGCTTTTAGTCAAGAATTATTTGAAATTTTTCATTAAAATTTTTTTAAATGTATTATTTTTGTAACATTACAAAAACTAAAGGAAAAAAGTAGGTGAAACTATGAAAAAATACATTTATATTACACTGGGTTCTTTGCTCCTTTCCATAGGCATAAACGGCTTTTTATCTCCCTTTAATATGGTCATGGGTGGAGCCGGTGGTATAGGCATTATTTTACAAAAACTTTTTTCTGTTCCTCTGTGGGCCAGTAACCTAGCTTTGAACATTCCTCTCTTGTTTTTTGCCACATTTCAAAAAGGCGTAAAATACACAAAAGACATAATGGTTGCAACATTTATTTACTCCCTTTCTCTCGGCTTTACAGAAGATTTTGTATTTGTAGACAATGACATTTTTCTTGCCACAGTTTTTGGTGGTATATTGACAGGTGCCGGTTTAGGCCTTGTGTTAAAAGCCAATACTACTACTGGAGGTAGCGAACTTTTGGCTGTTTTGTTGCACAACAAATTTAAGCACATTACCATTTCAAGACTTTTACTCTATATTGATGCCATTATAATAATCGGGGGTATGTTTATACTAGGTTTTGAGCCTACAATGTACGCAATTATAACCCTCTATATTTCCATAAAAGTCATAGACCTAATGGTGGAAGAAATAGATTTTGCCAAAGCTGCCTTTATAATTTGCAAAGACCCTGAACCGGTATTAAATGCTATTTTTAAAAATCTCCAAAGAGGTGCAACAATAATAAATACAATAGGCTCTTATACTCAAAAGCCTAACTACATTGTACTTGCCGTAGTTTCCAAAAGAGAAATTGGCATATTAAAAACATCAATTTCAGAAAGTGACAAAAACGCTTTTGTCATAGTTACTGACGTAAGAGAAATTATGGGTGAATTTAACAGGAGATAGTTGCAAAAATTTTATACTGTAGTATATATTTTCCTTTTATTTTTCCTAAAAGTATGTTATAATCATTTGTAAAATCTTAAGGAAGAGGGATTATATAAATGAAGAAATTTTTATCTATAATTACATCAGCTGTACTTGTTGCCTCTCTTGCCGGCTGTGGTGGAGCAACAAATTCAGCAGACGGAAGTAATACTGCAAGCAAAGATAACATTACTATTGGTATTGCCCAGTTTGCAGAGCATCCATCTCTTGAAAACTGTCGTGAAGGCTTTATTCAGGGTCTTGCTGAAGCAGGCTATAAGGAAGGCGAAAACCTTACTATTGACTACAAAAATGCTGAAGCCGATATGAGTATTGCCAATCAGGTTGCACAGTCTATGGCTAGTGGCAAAAACGATTTAATTTGTGCTATTGCAACTCCTATGGCTCAGGCAGCATACAACGCAGCACAGCCAAAGAATATTCCTGTTGTATACACAGCTGTTACTGACCCAGTGGCTGCACAGCTTGCAAAGGAAGACGGTACAGGCGTAGGCAAAATTACCGGTACAAGTGATAAACTTGCTGTTGATGCACAGCTCAAGATGATAAGAGAATTCTTACCGGATGCTAAGAAAATCGGTATTTTATATTCTACAAGCGAAACTAATTCAGTAAGTGCTATTGCTGAATACAAAGAACTTGCTCCAAATTATAATTTCGAAATTGTAGATAAAGGTATCAGCCAGCCATCTGATATTCCTATGGCAGCCAGTGATTTAGCATCAAAAGTAGACTGTATAAGCAACTTAACAGACAATACTGTTGTTTCAAGTCTTCCTACTTTGTTAGATGCTGCTAAAAAGGCAGGTATCCCTGTTTTCGGTAGCGAAATTGAACAGGTTAAGAACGGTTGTGTAGCTACTGAAGGTCTTGACTATGTTGCTTTAGGTAAGCAGACTGGTGAAATGGCAGCAAAGGTTCTTGCTGGCGAAGACCCACAGAACATACCTTTCGAAACTATTTCTGAATACAGCCTTTACATTAACTCTGCTGCTCTTAAAGACCTTAATATGGAGTGTCCAGCAGACCTTGCTTCTTCAGCTGTTGAAGCAAAATAATCAAAAGAAAAAATTGTTAGGAGAGTTTTTATGTCATTAATTTTAAGTATTTTAGAACAGGGTCTTATATACGCTGTTCTCTCTTTAGGCATATACATTACATACAAAATACTTGACTTTCCCGACTTGACAGTTGACAGCAGTTTCCCATTGGGAGCTGCTGTATCTGCTATTATGATTTCCAGTGGAATAAATCCTTTTGTTACTTTGCCTGTTTCTTTTATATGTGGTGCTTTAGCCGGTTTGGTTACAGGCTTAATACACGTTAAGTGCAAAGTAAGGGACCTTCTTTCAGGTATTATCACTATGACAATACTCTATTCTATTAACCTTCATATAGCAGACGGAAAAGCAAATATTCCTTTATTTAATAACGACAGTATTTTCTCATTATCCCCAATAAAGGATATTGCAGGTCAGTTTAATACTGTAATTGTCGTTCTTGTAATTTCACTTATTGCAAAATTCCTTTTAGACCTTTATATGAAAACTAAATCCGGTTATCTTTTAAGAGCCGTAGGCGATAACCCTACTCTTGTTACTTCTCTTGCTAAAGATAGTGGCACAGTAAAGATTCTTGGTCTTATGGTTTCTAATGCTCTTGTTTCCCTTGCCGGTTGTATTATGTGTCAGCAACAGAGATTTTTCGATATTTCTATGGGTACAGGTACAATGGTAATCGGTCTTGCATCTGTTATAATCGGTACAAACCTTTTCAAAAAGATAACAATTATAAAGGCTACAACAGCCGTTTTTGTAGGCTCTATTATTTACAAGGCTTGTGTAGGTACTGCTATTAGTCTTGGTCTTAGTGCCATTGATATGAAACTTATTACAGGTTTACTTTTCCTTGTTATTCTTATCTGTGGTAATTTCAAAAGGAGGGGAAAATTATGATAAAGCTTATAGATATTTGTAAAACATATAACCCTCACACAGTAAACGAAACAAAACTTTTTGAAAACTTTAATTTAAACATAAACCCTGGTGACTTTGTAAGTGTTATAGGTAGTAACGGTTCTGGTAAAACAACTATGCTTAACCTTATTTGTGGCTCTGTTCCTCTTGATAAGGGTACAATACTTATAAATAACCAGAAAATAAACACTTTAAAAGAATTTGAGCGTTATAAAACTATTGGTCGAGTTTATCAGGACCCTTCAAAGGGTACTTGCCCTACAATGACAATACTTGAAAATATGTCATTGGCTGATAACAAAAACAGAAGTTTCAACCTCAGTTGGGGTACAAACAAAAAGAGAATTGACTACTACAAAGAACTCTTAAGTCAATTAAACTTAGGTCTTGAAGATAAATTAGGTGTAAAGGTTGGTCTGCTTTCAGGTGGTCAGCGTCAGGCTATGGCACTTTTAATGACTACTATGTCACCTATTGAAATCCTTATATTAGACGAACATACAGCTGCTCTTGACCCTAAGACAGCAGAGATTATTATGGAACTTACAAATGATATTGTTAAGAAGAAAAAGATTACAACTCTTATGGTAACTCATAATCTTATGCACGCCCTTCACTATGGCAACAGACTTATTATGATGCACGAAGGCAATGCTATTATGGACTTAAATGAACAGGATAAGAAATCTACTTCTGTTGATAATATTTTAAATGTATTTAATAAAATAAGCCTTGAAAGAGGTAACTAAATACAATAAAAGCCCCGATGACAAACGGGGCTTTTATTGTTTGATGTGCTATTAATTTTAGGTGAGGAAAGGATATAGACGACACACTCCCGTCTATTCCATGAAAAATACGGAACGGTAAATAGAAAAATCATTCACTCCCTGTAAACCGGTTTTTAACGTAGCCGTTCTTCCTTTTTTTACTTAACATCGTACCGATTTTTGAATTTTCCCTATTTCCGTCAACACAGTCATTATAATCTATGACATTAGTTGAAGGTCAATAGTTTTTTCCAAAAAATTGAAAAAAATTTTTCTTTGTGATATAATGTTGAAAATGAATTTTAGCATACGAAAAGAGATGTTTATGTATAAAATAAATGAATTAAGCTCCCTTTTCGATGTATCTACAAACACCATAAGAAGATATGAAGATTATGGATATATCAATCCTAGCAGAGATGACGAAAATAACTATCGTCACTATAGTGAAGAAGATATAGATAAACTTGTATATGTAAGCAAAAGTCGAGGTTTTGGCTTTTCACATACTGACATATCCGATATGACAAAGGCAAGTATATACAACCTTGTAGATATATACGAAAAGAGAAATTTAGAATTTGACGAAGAAATAAAACTCCTTCAAGAAAAGAAAACCCGTCTTAAAAACGATTTAAAATTGCTTATTAATTGTCGTGATAATGTTGGTCGCTTTATTGTATATCCCAATGTAGATTACACCTTTATGGTCTATAAAAAAGACGGCAAAACTTTTATGGATAAAGAACACGTTGCTTTGCTGAAAAAGTTTATACAGCACCAGCCCTTTGTTCAGCAAATTTACTACTATGATGAAACTTGTCCCGACTCTATTTTTATAGGTCTTGGCATAAAAACTATGTATATAAAAGACGAAAGTATTTTCTCAAATCCTTATACAAAGAGATTTTTGCGAAATAAAAAATCCCTCTTTTACTACGGAAAATGCCCTTATGATGCCAATTACTTCATTGATGAGAAAAAACCTCTTAAAGAAACTAAGCTGTACAAAACAATTTTTGACTATATGCAAAAATATGATTATAAGCAAAACGGCGAAATATATATGTTTACAACAGCCTCATCAATAGAAGACGGTAAGCTTTATAGATATTTCATAACAGTAGTACCAATAGAGTAATCTCAAAACCCTGACCCTATGTCAGGGTTTTAATTTTATTATGCTAAAACTTTTTTATCCCCAACTTCGTCTATATAGTGTAAATCAAAAAGAAAAGCTTTTCAAAAAATAAATAAGGAGCTAAATATGAAACGGAAATTAATAGAAAATTACACAATAGAAAACAAAGAAAAATTATACCGTATAGCCTTTTCATATACCAAAAATAAAGAAGATGCCCTAGACATAGTTCAGGAGTCAGTATTAAAAGCATTAAAATCTGCAAACACACTTAAAAACCCACAGTATATTAAAACTTGGTACTATAAAATACTGACTAGAACTGCTATAGACTATATAAGAAAAAATAGCAAATATATTCCACTTGATACAGAGTATAGTGCTGAAACAGAGGGAAAATATGACGTTTATGAAGATATAGACTTAAAAAGAGCATTGGATTTACTTACATATGACCAAAGAGTAATAATAACATTGAGATTTTTTGAGGATATGAAAATAAAAGATATTGCCGAAATAACAGGCGAAAATATTAATACCGTTAAAACTAGGCTATACAAAGCCCTTGAAGTATTAAGAATAAACATAGAGGAGGCTTAAAAATGAAAAATATAGAAAATTTAAGAAAACAGTACAACAATATTGAAATTCCTACAGAGCTTGATAACATAATAAATACAGCTATTGATAAAAAGCCAAATATTTTTTCTGCTTACTTTAGAAAAGCTGGCATTGTAGCTGCTTCAATAATAGTAATATTTACATCAGCTGTAAACATAAGTCCTGCTTTTGCACAAAGTATGTCAAACATTCCTGTTGTAAGCTCTATGGTAAAGTTGGTAAACTTTAAAACTTACACAGCCGAAAACGGCAATATGGAAGCTAATATAAATGTAGCTAAGGTAGAAGGTCTTTCAAATAAAGAACTTGAAAATGAGCTTAACTCAAAATTTATAGAAGAAGGTCAAAAAGAATACAGCAATTTCCTAAAAGAAATGAAAGAATTAAAAGGAGATGCTCATAAGTCTGTAGGAACATCTTATGAAGTAAAAACAGATAATGACAGCATTTACTCCATTGTTTATTCAAAATATGAAACTGCAGGTTCTTCAGATATTCAGTACAAGGCTTATACTATAGATAAGAAAAATCAAGCTGTTGTAACATTGAATAGCCTTTTCAAAGATAATTCATATATTGATATTATAAGTAACAACATTAAAGAACAGATGCGTGAACAAATGAAAACTGATAATAGTAAGGTATACTTTATTGACAGTTCCGATGATACTGATGATAATTTTGATAAAATAAAGGCTGACCAAACATTCTATATTAATAGCGATGGAAATATTGTTATTCTCTTTAATAAATATGACGTTGCCCCTGGATATATGGGTGCTCCGGAATTTGTAATACCTACTGATGTTGTAAGCAATATTTTACTTAACAGAGGTCTTGTAAAGTAAAAATAAAGGCTGTGTTTATTTAGAACACAGCCTTTATTCTAGTATAACTTACATTCATACTTTGGACAACCAGCCCCTGCTGAAGTTTTCAAATTATTTTTTGCAAGACAGACATTTTTCTGCATTGTATCTTTAACTTTCCAACTAACAGGTGAGCTTGTAGGCTCTATAGCTGAATTTGTAGGGTCATACCAATTTTTACAAAAGGCACATAATCTAGTATGCTTTGGGTCTGCTCTTTTTTCCATAAATAATCACTCCTCTTTAGTAATTCTGCTTTCTATAATATCATTATACACGCACATAACAACATATTCTGTCTATTTAGTAAAATATTTTCAGAAAAGCAAAATTTTTGATTAAAATAAATATATACTTTATTAGTTCATTTTCAAAGAGCAAATAAACTGCTCGTAGGTATCTGCCCAATCATCAATAGGATATGTAGCTCCACCGTTGGTACTTTTAAGGAGGTTACTGCAAAATGTTTCATTAAGTGCCAGTAGTTCTCCCATAGCTATAGGACAGCCTACTTCTGTAGCAATATTGCAAAACTCCTCCACAGGCTCTTTGTGGTTTTCAGTAGCAATAAGTCTTGCCTTTAAATCACTATCTGCCTTTGCCTTTCTCATAAGCTGTTCAAGGCTTATATTAATATCCATACAATCAACCTCCCTAAAATTTATTTACTATAATAATACTACTAAAAAAATAGAATAAAAGGCTTGACTTAAATTTGTAAATATGTTAATATAGTCATTGTATGACGTAAAAGCGTTGTACATCCTTGCTCTTGCATAAGTGCAAGGGCCAAAGTCCAAAAGGAGGTGTAAGATATGAAAAAGTATGAACTTGCATTAGTTATTGCCCCTACATTAGATGAGGAAGCTTTAGCAGCAGAAAAGGCCAGCGTAAACGCTCTTATTGAAAGATTCGGTGGTACTGTTGATAAGGTAGACGATTGGGGTAAGCGTAGACTTGCTTACGAAATTAACAAGGTAAACGAAGGTTTCTACAGCTTCATCAGCTTCACTGCAGATACTACTGCTCCAGCTGAAATCGAATCTCGTATGCGTATCAAGGAAAACGTGCTTCGTTACTTAATCATTGCTGAGGAAGAATAATTCTTTAGGAGGTATGCTTTATGAATAAAGTTATATTATTGGGTCGTATGGCTCGTGATCCTGAAGTTCGTTTCACTCAAGGTAATGAACCAATGGCAGTTTGCAGATTTGCTGTAGCTGTCGACAGACCATATTCTTCTCGTCGTACTGAAGGCGATGCAACAGCTGATTTTATCAACTGTGTATGTTTCGGTAAGCGTGGCGAAAGTATAGGTCAGTATTTCCGTAAAGGAAATAGAATTGCTATTACTGGTAGATTACAGGTTAGCAATTGGCAGGATAATAACGGTCAAAAGAGATATTCTACTGATGTTATCGTTGAAGATTTTGAATTCTGTGAAAACAAGGGTTCAAATAGTGGTAGCGTAAATAATGCTACTATGGATAGTGCTCCGGCACCTGCTCCAAATCCTGCACAACCAAGTAACAACGGCAATGATTTCTTCCCTATCGATGATAGTGCAGATGATGATATTTTACCGTTTTAATTAAAATTTTGTAAGGAGGGTCTTTTATTATGATGAACAAAAAGCGTGGTCGTAGAAAAAAGCGTGTTTGTAACTTCTGTGTTGAAAAGGTAAACACTTGTGATTACAAGGACGTAGCTAAGTTACGTAGATTTATCTCTGAAAGAGGTAAGATTCTTCCTAGAAGAATTACTGGTAACTGTGCTAAGCACCAGAGAGTTTTAACTACAGCTATCAAGAGAGCTAGACATCTTGCTCTTTTACCATACATTCAGGAATAATCCTAAAAAATATGACCGTTCGGCAACGAACGGTCTTTTTTTGTATCATTTTATCAATATAAGCTACTTATCAAACATATTTACGATAAATATATTTATGGAATTTTTCAATAATATCAACCACCTAAAGTAACATCTTGCTTACTGTACCAATCAAGGGCATTGTAAATATGCTCATCTTTATAATCCGGCCACAACTCATCTACTACATAGAAGTCGGCATAGACACTTTGTACAGGCAAAAATCCTGATAATCTCCTCATTCCACCCCAACGAATAACCAAATCCACTCTTGAAATATCTGAGGTATTATAATAATTTACTTTGCCCTTTAAGTCCCATTCCCAGCTATAATTTACAAGGAAATTAACCTTTGTACCACCTTTACCAAATTTAGTTCTTTTGGTCAAGGGTTTCAATTCTTCCGGAAACATCTTTGACTCTGAATTGCCTACTACTAGAAGTTCAGCGTCTTCCTTTTCAAGCATTTTAACAGCCTCAACGCAAGCCTTTGTAAAAGCAATAGTCTGTTCTCTAGGTCTTTTAGTATTATCCACAGTAAAACCATAGAAAGTCACTTCTTCTATACCTAATTTTTGACAGCACTTAAAAGCTTCTACCCCCGGTAGTAATCCCTTGGCATAGCCTTCTTCTTTTCTCAAATTCTGACCTCTTGCCCATCTTCTGTTGCCGTCCGGTATAATTCCAATATGTCTTGGTAATTTCATTTTATCAGCTCCTTTGGTTAAATTATTGCCTGACAAAATGAAATTTATCCACATTTTTACAAAACTTTTTATAGATTATGTGTAAAAATTAAAATTCATAAGGTGGATTGCCTGAAAAGTCTGCAATTACACCATGAGGATTTTCAATGTAGAACACTTCAAAAATTGGATTATCTGCTGTTTTGTACTGACCTTTTACAATAGGATTTTCTATACAAATTTTCTTTACTTCCATATTGTTTTCAAAAACAGCCTTACCTGATAATCTTATCCATTCATACTTTGGAGAAGAAACAGAAATCTGAATTTCCGGATTTTCCAATATATCTTTGTAAACATCTTTTTGATTATTAGTGCAAAACCATAATTTGCCCCCTACTTCAGCCGAAAACATAAATGGTCTACACTTTGCCTTGCCGTCTCTACCTACAGTTGCAAGATATTGAACAGGGTTTGCCTGTAAAAATTCAACTACTTTTTTCATAATATAAGCACCTCCAAAATTTTATGTAACTATCTTTGTTACAATGGAATAATATCACATTTGCATTGTAATGTCAATAGTTACAATAAAATAAATTTTAAGGCTGTATCCTTTTGAATACAGCCTTATATACTAATCTTCATTTTTAATAAGTTGGGAGGTTTCGTTAATTACATCTGCTAAAGTAGATTTTTTCATTTCATTTTCCATAGCCTGCTGTATAGCATCTAATCTCTTATCAAGGACATTGTGTATATTCCTACCTACAGGACAAAGAGGGTTTGGATTTTCGTGAAAATGGAAAAGTCCTTCATCATCTACACAATCTACAGCCTTATACACGTCATAAAATGTAATATCCTTTAAATCCTTGTTTATCTCCATACTTCCCACATTTCCTCTGGCAACTGTAATAATACCAGCTGACTTAAGTTTTTGGAGTATTCGCCTTATAACAACAGGATTTACATTAATACTACTTGAAAGAAAATCACTTGTTATTTTATAATCATTTTTAAATTCTTCAATACAAGTCAAAATATGAAGTGCTATTGTAAATCGACTTGAAATTTGCATACTAATACCTCCTACACAAAAAACTGCCTACAAGTAAAACCCATAGGCAGTATAAAATCAAAGACTATTATTAGTTTTCGTTATAGTCATCGAAAGTAATCATATTATCATAGCCCTTACCAGCTGGAATCATAGGGAATACCTTTTCATCTCTACCGATTTCACAGTTGATAATACAAGGCTTATTGCTTGCAATAGCATCTTTTAATGCTACGTCAAATTCTTCTGGCTTTGTTACATTATAGCCATTAGCATGATATGCTTCAGCAAGTTTCATAAAGTCAGTTGCCTTGCCGTCAAGTGTAGTGCTAGAGTATCTAGCATCGTAGAATAAATCCTGCCACTGTCTAACCATACCTAAAACGTGGTTATTAATAACAATTTCAATAATAGGTACATCATTTGCAATAGCAGTTGCCATTTCAATATGGTTCATATAGAAACAGCCGTCACCAGCAATGTTAATAACTACATTATCCGGCTTACCAACCTTAGCACCAATAGCAGCACCAAGACCATAACCCATAGTACCTAAACCACCTGAAGTAAGGAAATGGCGAGGGTATTTATTCTTAATAAACTGACAAGCCCACATCTGATGCTGACCAACTTCTGTTACAATAATAGCATCGCCCTTTGTAATTTCGTTAATCTTTTCCATAATGTACTGTGGCTTTAATGAACCATCGTGGTCATACTTTAATGGATTTTCTTTCTTACATTCTTCCATATAAGCCATCCATTCTGGTCTTTCTTCCTTATCAAGCATATTGTTAAGACGAACCACAACTTCGTTTACATCGCCGATTACAGAGCCTGTAACAGCAATGTTCTTATTAATTTCAGCTGGGTCAATATCAATATGTAAAACCTTTGCATTAGGAGCAAAAGTCTTGAAGTTTGTAGCAACTCTATCACTAAATCTTGCACCAAGAGCAATAAATAAATCACATTCATTTGCAAGTTTATTAGATGTTACAGTACCGTGCATACCAATCATACCTGTATAGTTAGGTAAATCAGCTGGAACTACACCAAGTGCCATAGCTGTACAACAAACCGGCATATCAGTCTTTTCTACAAACTTTATAATTTCTTCACTAGCACTAGAGGCAATACAGCCACCACCACAGTATAAAAATGGCTTCTTAGCATTCTTAATAAGCTCAACAGCCTTTTCAAGGTCTTCCTTTGTAATTGTGCTTGTTCTCTTTTCAATACGATAAGGCTTTTCTGCTGTGTATTCACACATAGCAGCAGTTACGTCCTTAGTAATATCTACAAGTACAGGACCTGGTCTACCCTTCTGTGCAATGTAGAAAGCCTTTCTAATTGTATCAGCAAGTTTTGTAACGTCCTTTACAATAAAGTTGTGCTTTGTAATAGGCATTGTTACGCCTGTAATATCTACTTCCTGAAAACTATCCTTACCTAAGTATGGAAGACCTACATTACCAGTAATGGCAACCATAGGAACAGAGTCCATATAAGCTGTAGCAATACCTGTAACAAGGTTACAAGCACCTGGACCACTTGTAGCAAGACAAACACCAACCTTGCCAGTTGCTCTGGCATAGCCGTCTGCTGCGTGAGCTGCACCCTGTTCGTGAGATGTAAGATAATGCTTTATTTCATCTCTGTGCTTAAAAAGTGCATCATATATATTAAGAACAGCACCACCTGGATAACCAAAGATAGTGTCAACGCCCTGTTCTCTTAAACATTGTACCAATATTTCAGAACCGTTAAGTAACATACCGTTCTCCCTTCTGCTAATTAACCTAAAATTGCACCCTTATCAGCAGAGCTTACAAGCTTAGCATACTTAGCTAAGTAGCCAGTCTTAATCTTAGGTTCTGGAATTACCCAGTTCTTTCTTCTTTCTTCTAATTCTTCATCGCTAACTTTAACATTAATGTTACCTGCGTTAATGTCGATTTCAATAATATCGCCTTCCTGTACAAGACCAATATTACCACCAGCAGCAGCCTCAGGAGAAACGTGACCAATACTAGCACCTCTTGATGCACCACTGAAACGACCGTCAGTAATAAGAGCAACATCCTTATCAAGCTTCATACCTGCAAGAGCTGATGTAGGAGAAAGCATTTCTCTCATACCAGGGCCACCCTTAGGACCTTCGTATGTAATAACAACAACATCACCCTTAACAATTTCGCCACCGAAAATAGCCTTGATTGCAGCTTCTTCACTTGTAAATACTCTTGCTGGACCAGTGTGCTTAAGCATTTCTGGAGCAACAGCACTTCTCTTAACTACGCAACCGTTCTTTGCAATATTACCCTTTAATACAGCAATACCACCTGTCTTTGAATATGGGTCAGTAACAGGTCTGATAATTTCGCCGTCAGCACCTTCAAAGCCTTCAATATTTTCGCCAACTGTCTTTAATGTAACAGTAAGGTTATCAAGCTCTAAAAGACCTAACTTATTGATTTCAGCCATAACAGCTCTGATACCACCCTGTGCATTTAATTCTTCAATATAGTGAGAACCTGCTGGAGCAAGGTGGCAAAGGTTAGGAGTCTTTGCACTGATTTCGTTAGCCATTTCAAGGTTTAATTCAACGCCTGCTTCATGAGCAATAGCTGGAAGGTGGAGCATTGAGTTTGTAGAACAACCTAAAGCCATATCCATTGTTAAAGCATTTCTAAATGCCTTTTCGTTCATAATATCTCTTGGCTTAATATCCTTTTCTACTAACTTCATAATCTGCATACCAGCGTGCTTAGCAAGAGAAATTCTATCACCGTAAACAGCAGGAATTGTACCATTACCTGGAAGTGCCATACCAATAACTTCTGAAAGGCAGTTCATAGAGTTAGCAGTGTACATACCTGAACATGAACCACAGCTTGGGCAAGACTTGTTTTCGTATTCCTTTAACTTAGCATCGTCAATAAGACCGGCTTCGTAAGCACCAACAGCTTCGAAAGTCTTAGAAAGAGAAAGCTTTTCACAACCCATATGACCAGCAAGCATAGGACCACCACTACATACAATAGCTGGGATATTAAGTCTTGCAGCAGCCATAAGCATACCAGGAACAATCTTATCACAGTTAGGAATAAGAACTAAACCGTCAAATGCGTGAGCCATAGCCTGACATTCTACTGAGTCAGCAATTAATTCTCTTGTTGGGAGAGAATAGTGCATACCAATGTGACCCATTGCAATACCGTCACATACACCGATTGCAGGTACTTCAATAGGAGTACCACCAGCTGCAAGAATACCTGCCTTAACAGCCTTTGCAATATTATCAAGATGAATATGACCAGGAATAATTTCATTCTGTGCATTTACTACACCAATGAGTGGTCTTGAAAGTTCTTCGTCAGTATAACCCATTGCCTTAAATAAAGAACGATGAGGTGTTTTATCTGGTCCTTTTTTTACTCTGTCACTTATCATTTATTTTTTCCTCCTCACTTTTGTTTAAAACAAATTCACTTCTTCCCCTGTAGGTGTGTAATACTTTACAGACTCTTTTCCGTTGTTAGTAATATTCACGAGAAGTAAACCATTAATAAACTTAAAGTCTTTTATTGTACCATTTCCACTTATATTGCCTATGTCCTTGCCATAAGAATCATAAGTAGTAATACTATTATTATAGAGATATGCTGTTATACCATTTTCACCAACTTTTCTGTCGAAAGTAGGAACATTTTGTCGTATAACATTACCATTACTATCTATTATATCATAAGGAGCTATTTTACTCCAGTTATTTTTATTAAATTTATATACTTCATAGCAACCAGTATTCTGAATTTCTGAAATACTGTCATAACCTTTTTTATAAGCGTCAAAAAATAATTGACCACTCATACCTAAAAGATAATTTTTGCCATTTGTACTAGCCAAAATACATCCGTTACTGGTAAAACTCATTGTGCCGTAACCGGTTACATACTTTTGGCTGTAAGCTCTGTATAATACAGCTTGACCTGTCTTATTATCCTTTAAAATCATATTTGTGCCGTCTATAGCATCTACAGTATATTGGCTCAAATCCAATTTAAAACTTTTCAAAATCTGACCTGATGTATTTACGATTATAAAAGAATTATCCTGTTTCTGAAGAACAGTAAGATTGTTTTCAAATTTACCTGAAACATCTTTATAGACACAAGGAATAACTTCCTTAAAGTTAGAATTAAAGTAGCCTACATAATCTGCATCTGAATTTTTGAATTTATACATTCCTGAACCAGCATTGACTACATAGTTGTAAGGACCATTGTTTTCCCCTGTATTGCTATTGTATATGTATGTACTATGGTCATTGTTAGAAATATAAACTACATTATCCCCGTTTATATCTTCTACATCATAGACATCAGAAATAGCCTCATCGCCCTGTTTATTCAAAACAACACTTTGTGCTACTCCAACTCCTGAAGAAGTAAGAACCTGTAAATATTTAGCATTTACCGGATAGACATAGCCCTTTTGGCTTGAAGTATATGTGTTGCCAAAACCGTCATAATACTTAGGGTCATAGTTATACTCCCCTGTATTCCAGACATAAGACGCATCAAGGTAATATCTGCTAGTATTATAACTTGGACTTAACTTACCTGCTGTATCCAAATCAGGATAAAGTTCAGCATCTGGCTTGCTGACATTTTCAGGACTTTTGTATGTATTATACAATCTTAAAAACGTACAGACAGCCTGTTCTCTAGTATATGAACCTAAAGGACTAAAGTTTTCACTATCTGTACCGAGCATAACGCCTAAGTGATACATAGCATATATTTCATTTCTAGCCCAGTTATGTATCTTAGCTCCGTCGCTAAAAACGTGAGGCAAAAATACACCATTTACACCGGTTTTGTTATCTTTTTTGTAATCACTAATGACAGGTGTTGCCTTATCAATAGTGTTGTAAAGCATTTTTCCTGCCTGTTCCCTTGTTATAGGACTATTAGGCTCAAACTTGCCATTACCTACACCACTTACAATGCCTAGTTCTGCACATTTTATAACATTGCTGTCACTTGTATCTGTAAACTTAACGGTATTAGAAGTCCCACTTGTATTAGACTCCCATTTATCAAGAGTTTTCACTACAAGAGAACAAAATTCAGCTCTTGTAATAGGCTTTTGGAAATTGTCCTCAAAAGCTGAATTGTAAATACCTAAACCTTTGGCTGTATTAACATCATTTAAAGCCCAATTTGAGGGACTTGCAAAAGAAAATGTGCATAAACTACTAGCCATAACTACTGTCAAAAATAGAGAAACTAGCTTTTTCAAAATAACACTTCCCCAAAAATCAAATTAATTTCCATTATGTCGCATAAGGGTGGAGAAAATCCCCACCCTTAACAAAAACATTTATAAAGTATAAATATTAAAGATTTTCAATAATGAGTCTGCCCATTTCCTTACAGCCGACCTTCTTCATACCTTCACTCATAATGTCGCCTGTTCTGTAACCCTGAGCAAGAACCTTAGTTACAGCATCTTCAATAGCCTTAGCTTCTTCCTGTAAACCAAAGCTGTATTTAAGCATCATAGCACCAGAAAGGATAGTAGCAATAGGGTTTGCAATATCCTGACCAGCAATATCAGGTGCAGAACCGTGAACTGGTTCGTACATACCAAGAGAGCCTTTACCTAAACTAGCAGATGGGAGCATACCAATAGAACCTGTCAACTGAGATGCTTCATCAGAAAGAATATCACCAAAGATATTACCAGTTACAATAACGTCAAAAGTAGTAGGTCGCATAATTAACTGCATTGTAGCATTATCAATGTATAAGTGGTCAAGAGTTACTTCTGGGTAATCCTTAGCAACTTCAAGAACAACACTTCTCCAAAGTCTTGAAGATTCAAGAACGTTCTGCTTATCTACGTTAGTAACGTGCTTATTTCTCTTCATAGCGATTTCGAAAGCAGTTCTTGCAATTCTTTCTACTTCCTTTACAGAGTACTGCTCAACGTCATAAGCTGCTTCGCCCATATCAGTCTGCTTTCTACCCTTTTCGCCAAAGTACATACCACCTGTTAATTCACGAACAACCATAACATCTACGCCGTCTTTAACAAGTTCAGGCTTTAAAGGACAAGCATCTTTTAAAGCATCGTGTAATGTAGCTGGTCTTAAATTAGCATATAAGCCTAAAGCACCTCTTAAACCAAGTAATGCTCTTTCTGGACGCTTGTCGCCAGGGAGAGTATCCCACTGCCAACCACCAACTGCACCAAGAAGTACAGAGTCGCTTGCCTTACAAACGTCAATAGTGTGCTGTGGTAATGGTTCGCCGTACTTATCAATGGCACAACCACCACCTAAAACATATTCGTAATTAAATGTATGACCAAACTTTTCGCCAATAGCATTTAATACATTAATATTCTGTTCCATTACTTCTGGGCCGATACCGTCACCGGCTACAACTGCTAAATTAAAATTCATTGTAACATTTCTCCTTTAATATTCTATATTGTGTATATCTATACTATCTGCAAATTCAACACCATATTTTTTCACTATGGAACTGAATTTATCAGCATCTTCACTATTTAATTCTAAATCCAGCACCGGCATATTGTCAATGCCTTCTACTTTTAAAATACTGTCACCACAAAGGGCAGAACATAAATAATAAGTTTTATTATTTTCGCTATTCACAATTTTCAAAGAGTATGTATTGCGTTCCCAATCCCCTGCATCAACTTCAAATTCATCATCAGGGTTAAGGTCTAAAAGTTTTTGCAAAGGTTCTTGTAGAATTTTACATAATTCAATAAAATCAGCTTGACTAACTTCTGTAGTCTTCCCTTTGCTTATAGCATACATCTTGTCACAACCTGCGAGAGTAACTTTTTCATTGTTCACGCTCTCTGTTAATTCGATATTTAAACCGTTACTTTTATACTTATTCAAAAGGGACAAGCCAAGTACAGAAATAATAACGCCAAGTACAACACCTACAATTATTTTCCTCATACTAAGCCCCCTTATTTAGTACAAATTACTTTAATCCTAATTTTACCTTAGTCTGCTCTACAAGACCACCAACCTTGAACATTTCCTGCATAAATTCAGGGAATGGTTCAGCCTGATAAGTCTTATTCTTAGTGTGATTAGTGATAACGCCAGTTGTGAAATCTACTTCTACCTTATCGCCCATATCAATGTCGTTGGCAGCTTCTTCACATTCAAGAATAGGTAAACCAATGTTAATAGCATTTCTGTAGAAAATTCTTGCAAAAGTCTTTGCAATTACACAAGAAATACCACTTGCCTTAATAGCAATAGGTGCGTGTTCTCTTGAAGAACCACAACCAAAGTTCTTTTCAGCTACAATAATGTCGCCGTCTTTAACATTTTCAGCAAACTTAACTGTTGAATGAATAGCATCTTCCATACAATGCTGTGCAAGTTCCTTAGGGTCAGATGAATTAAGGTATCTAGCAGGAATAATTACATCTGTATCAATATTATCACCATATTTAAAAACTGTTCCACAAGCCTTCATTATTTATTTCCTCCTTATACTTCCTCTGGGTCAGTAATCTTACCTGTAATTGCAGATGCAGCAGCTACTGCTGGGCTTGCAAGGTAAACTTCTGATTCTGGGTGACCCATACGACCGATAAAGTTTCTGTTAGTAGTAGATAAAGCTCTTTCGCCCTTAGCTAAGATACCCATATGACCACCTAAGCAAGGTCCACAAGTTGGAGTTGAGAATACACAGCCAGCTTCAACGAAAATCTTAGCAAGACCTTCTTCAACACACTGTAACCAAACTTTCTGAGTACCTGGAAGAATGATAGCTCTGATGTTAGGATTAATCTTCTTACCCTTTAATACCTGAGCAGCAATTCTCATATCGCTAATTCTACCATTTGTACATGAACCAATAACAACCTGGTCCATTTCAAGGCCCTTAGCTTCATCAACTGTCTTAGTATTTTCTGGAAGATGAGGGAATGCAATAGTTGGTCTTAACTTAGAAAGGTCAATTTCATAAACTGCATCGTATTCAGCATCTTCATCAGCTTCAAACTTAGTCCATTCCTTGTTAGAATGTTCCTTAACATATTCAATAGTCTTATCATCAACAGGGAAGATACCGTTCTTACCACCTGCTTCAATAGCCATATTTGCAATAGTAAATCTATCGTCCATTGTAAGGTACTGTAAGCCGTCGCCAGCAAATTCCATAGACTTGTATAATGCACCGTCTACACCAATCATACCAATAATGTGAAGGATAATATCCTTACCACTTACCCACTTAGCTGGCTTGTTCTTCAAAACAAACTTTAATGCACTAGGAACTTTGAACCAAGCAACACCTCTTGCCATACCAACAGCCATATCAGTTGAACCAACACCTGTTGAGAAAGCACCTAAAGCACCGTATGTACAAGTATGAGAGTCAGCACCAATAACAACATCACCAGGTACTACAAGACCTTTTTCTGGAAGAAGGCAATGTTCAATACCCATCTGACCTACTTCAAAATAGTTTGTAACATCTTTGCAATGAGCAAATTCTCTAACGAGCTTGCAGTGTTCAGCAGACTTAATATCCTTGTTTGGTGTAAAGTGGTCAGGTACAATAGCTACCTTATCCTTATCAAAAACCTTATCAACACCAATCTTATTAAATTCCTTAATAGCAACTGGAGTTGTTACGTCATTACCAAGTACAAGGTCAAGCTTTGCTTCAATAAGCTGACCTGCCTTAACAGACTCAAGACCTGCATGAGCTGCTAAAATTTTCTGAGTCATTGTCATACCCATAGTTGTTTTCCTCCTATAAATAATCTCTAAATTTTGTTTCAATATCTTTTATTAATTTATATTCAATTGAGTCCACCAGAGCAATCCAGCTTGCCTCAATAATATCTTTCGATACACCCACTGTAGTCCAGCTGTCGACACCGTCAGAAGATTCAATAAGAACTCTTACCTTAGATGCTGTAGCTGAATTGGAGTCTAAAACTCTAACTTTGTAATCTGTCAAATGAACCTTTGCCAGGTCTGGATAAAAGACCTCCAAAGCCTTTCTAAGTGCCTTATCAAGGGCGTTTACAGGACCTTGTCCCTCGGCTGCTGTAATTTCGTAAGCATCGCCTACTTTTATTTTAATAGCAGCTGTGGCTGTTGGTACACTGGCATCAACAGAATGTTCACCAATGATTTTAAAGTTTTCAAGTTCAAAAAGTGGTTTATACTTACCAAGGATTTTTCTAATAAGAAGTTCAAAAGCACCGTCAGCACCTTCAAACTGATAACCTTGATATTCAAGTTCTTTGAGTTTTTCAATTACCTTGCCAGTTTCCGGAGAATGTTTTTCAATTCTAGGGTCAATCTTCTGCATTACAGAAAGGACAGTAGTTCTGCCGGCAACCTCAGAAGTAAGGAATTTTCTTTCATTACCTACAATTTCCGGGTTAATGTGTTCAAAACTTCTGCTATCCTTGCTTACACCATCAATGTGCATACCACCTTTATGGGCAAAAGCACATTTTCCAACAAAAGGCTCTCTTATAGAAAGCTGGAAGTTAGCAATTTCACAGACTTCCCTTGCTGTATGGGTCAACATTTTAATATTTTCATCAGGTATACATTTATAGTCCAATTTCACCTGTAAATTAGGTATAATTGTGGAAAGACAGGCATTACCACATCTTTCACCAAAACCTGTAAATGTACCTTGAACGTGGTCTGCTCCTGCCTGTACTGCCATAACAGAATTGGCAACAGCCATACCACAGTCATTGTGAGCATGAATACCCACACTTACCGGAAAAGTATCTTTTACTTTCTTAGTAATTTCAAAAACTTCATTAGGGAATGTGCCCCCATTTGTATCACATAGACAAATACAGTCAGCACCGGCTTGTACTGCACTATCCAATGTTTTCATAGCATATTCGGCATTATTTTTGTAGCCGTCAAAGAAATGTTCGGCATCAAAAACAACCTCTTTGCCATTTTCTTTCAAATAGGCAATAGTGTCATAAATCATTTCCAGATTTTCTTGCAACGTAGCATTAATTATATCTGTAACATGGAAGTCCCATGATTTGCCAAAAATAGCAACAGTCTTTGTATCAGCACTTAAAAGTGCCTGCAAATTTCCGTCTTCTGAAGGTGAAATACCACGTCGTCTTGTACTTCCGAAGGCAGCAATAATAGTATTTTTAAGGTCAACAGACTTAATTCTTTCAAAAAAATCTAAGTCCTTAGGATTAGAACCGGGGTTACCGGCCTCAATATAGCCTACACCCAATTCGTCCAAAGCCTTAACAATCTTTATTTTGTCCTCTACACTAAAGGATACACCTTCAGCTTGAGCTCCATCCCTTAATGTAGAGTCAAAAATAGTTACCTTTTTCACTATAACCCTCTCCCAAGTATTAAAAAAATATGCCAACAGAAAAGATGAGTTATGAACAGCTCATCCATAACTGTTGGCATTAAACAAATTACATAAATAAATTAATCAAATAGGAAAAACCTATCTTCTTTTAAAAGTTCAACAAATATATTAGTTGTTGATTAACTTATCTTCGTCACTCCAGCTGTAAAGCTTTCTGATTTCAGCACCTACAGTTTCAGACTGATGTTCAGAAGCAAGCTTTCTCATAGCCTTGAAGTGAGCCTGACCACCTGCTGCAGACATATCTAATAAGAAGTCCTTAGCAAATGTACCGTCCTGAATGTCAGAAAGAACTTTCTTCATAGCCTTCTTAGTATCTTCAGTGATAATCTTAGGACCAGTGATGTAGTCACCATATTCAGCAGTGTTAGAAATAGAGTATCTCATACCTGCAAAACCACTCTGGTAGATTAAGTCAACGATAAGCTTCATTTCGTGGATACATTCGAAGTAAGCATTTCTTGGGTCATAGCCAGCTTCTACAAGTGTTTCAAAACCAGCCTGCATTAATGCACAAACACCACCACAAAGAACAGCCTGTTCACCGAATAAGTCAGTTTCAGTTTCAGTTCTGAAAGTAGTTTCAAGAACACCAGCTCTTGCACCACCAATAGCTAAAGCGTAAGCAAGTGCAATATCCTTAGCCTGACCAGTAGCATCCTGTTCTACAGCGATTAAGCAAGGAGTACCCTTACCAGCCTGATATTCGCTTCTTACAGTATGACCTGGAGCCTTTGGTGCAATCATTGTTACATCAACATCCTTAGGTGGTACAATCTGGTTGAAGTGAATGTTGAAACCGTGAGCAAACATTAACATGTTACCTGGTTCAAGGTTTGGTTCAATACTTTCCTTGTAAAGTTTAGCCTGTAATTCATCATTGATAAGAATCATAATGATGTCAGCCTTCTTAGCAGCTTCTGCAGAAGTGTAAACCTTGAAGCCCTGTTCTTCAGCTCTCTTCCAAGACTTGCTACCTTCGTATAAACCGATGATAACATCACAACCTGATTCCTTTGCATTTAACGCATGAGCATGACCCTGGCTACCGTAACCGATAATAGCTATAGTCTTACCATTTAATAAGTTTAAATCGCAATCTTCCTGATGATATAATTTTGCCATTTTAAAATTCCTCCTATTGAAAGTAAATATATGTAAATTAAAATTCACATCGTAATTAATTAATCTTCGGTCTTAACTTTTTTAATTGGTCTGCCACCACGGCAAAGACCAGTAAGACCAGTTCTAACAACCTCTCTGATGCCATAAGGTTTCATAAGTTCCTGAAAAGCCTCAATCTTTGACTTTTCGCCTGTCAATTCAATAGTAACTGATTCAGAAGAAACATCAATAATGTTAGCTCTAAATATATCAGCAATACTAATAATTTCGGAACGCATTTCGCCTAGGCAGCTGACCTTAATCAAAGCAAGTTCTCGGAACACGCCTCTTTCCTGACTTAATTCCACAACTCTGATAACGTCAATCAACTTTTCTACTTGCTTAGTAATCTGTTCGCAGTCTGCATCGTCACAAAAAACAACAACTGTAATACGAGATACTTCTTCATTTTCTGTTACGCCTACGCTAAGACTTGCTATGTTGTAACCACGTCTTGAAAAAAGACCTGTCACTCGGCTTAAAACACCCGGCTGATTATCTACAAGTATTGATAAAACATGTCTATTCATGGCATTCCTTCCTTCTTTCCCGACTAACCAAATATAGAAAGTCGTAAAATAACCTGCGACATTATTATATAATATCTGAGAGGTTTTTTCAATACAATAATTACATTGCAAAAAAGATAAAAAAAAGCCCCTGACTATAACAAGTCAGGGACGAAATATCGTGCTACCACCCTTTTTTAAGTTTGCATCACTACAAACTCCTCATCAGGTTCCATCAAACCTCTGCCTATAACGGGGCATTACCGTTCCACTCATACTAATAAAAATATCGTTCCGAGGGAAAGCTCCTGAGTGATAAATACTCTAAGTAATCTATTGTCTTTCAGCAAACGACAACTCTCTGGGAGGTTACGAATAAGAATATCTTTATCTCAATCATTGCTTAATGTAATCTTGAATTACCTAGTATAATATCAAACTAAAATATTATTGTCAATAGTTTTTATGCAAAAAACTTTTAATATTTCCACTTTTAACCTTTAAAGGCAATCTACCCATATATTTCACTTTTTTCTCCTAATAAAATTAAGTCATTATACATTTTTCAGCTTTTTTAATAAATAATTATTCAGCCATTTGTATATTTTTTCAGTAATTAAAGTCCTATCAAGTTGTAAAAAGCTATAAAACACACAATATTTGCATTATTTTCCTTTTAATATAGGTAATTTTATGCTATAATTTTAGTATATCTAAAAAAGGAAAGGAGATATTTTATGAAGAAAAGATTTTTAGCTTTACTTCTTGCGATGACTATGGCAATGAGCGTTACAGCTTTTGCTCGTTTTGATAACAAAGAATTTAATTATCGCAAAACAACTAATGTAGAAGCTGAAGCCTTTGGCGAACAGATTTTAGTTACTTGGCCAGCCGTTGATAAAAGTGGTAACTTAATTAATGCCAATCCACTTGCTTCAACTTCAACTTACGGCAATCCTACAGGAGGTTGGACAAATCCAACAAAGGGTATGATTATTCAGTATCCTAACTGGAATATTGCCGGCAATACTACTAATCCAACACAGGTAGCAACTGGTGAGGCAAAAGTTCTCTTTGGTCTTACTCAGGAAAAGACTACTGATTACCCTGTAGTTGTTAAAGATGCTAAAACAAATGAAGTTGTTGAGCAGGCTTATTTATCTGATGAAGTTGTAGCACAGAACTTTGCCACTCAGTACAACATCTACTATTCTAAAGACGGTTCTAACTGGACTTTAGACCACGAAACAAAAACTATTAACCATGGTAAGAAAATTTGCAGACCACAGGCAGACGGTACTTACAAAGACGATTCAAAGGTTACTTTCTTCCTTGAAGACCAAATGGTTGACCCATTAACTGCAACTCTTGACCCTGGCACAAAATACTATATCAAGGTTGTAGCTACAAATGCTGCAAACACTAAGGAAAACTTTAAGGAATTTACAACTGACATAATAACTCCGGCAGCTGCTGAAAAGACACCTGCCTTCCCTACAGTTGAGGGTGGTGGTACTTATTCTCAGGGTGGTAGAGGTACTGACTCTAAGCCTGGTGATGTATACGTTGTAACAAGTCTTGATGACAGCGTTTCAAATCCACAACCTGGTACTCTCCGTTACGGTCTTTTAAGAAAAGACAGAAAAGACGGTAACATCTCTTACCCTAGAACTATTGTATTTGCTGTAGGTGGTACAATCAACATTGACCCAACAGCATCAAAGAGTAACAGAAGATTAACTATTGCTGACAACACTACTGTTCTTGGTCAGACAGCTCCTGGCGAAGGTATTACTATTGCCGGTGCATCTACTAAGTTTAATGGCGAAAATATTATCGTTCGTTACCTTCGTGTTCGTTTAGGTGACGGCTATGACCAGGATGCTGCAACAGCAACTGGTAAGAATATTGTAATTGACCATTGTACATTTAACTGGGGTGTTGACGAAACATTTACAGCTAAGGAACTTATTAACACAAGTATTCAGTACAACATCATTGCAAACAGCCTTTCTATTGTAAATAAGAACGGCGACAACAACACAGACCCAGAACTTAACTCAGGCGAAAGTGAAGCTAAGCACGGTATGGGTTCTATATTAAATGGTTTTGATACATCATTTACTCACAACCTTTGGGCTAACCACGGTACAAGAAACCCTCGTTTTGAAGGTGCTTTCACTTACGGTGGTATTACATATCAGAACAAAGTAGATTTCCAGAACAACGTTGTATTTAACTGGGGTCACAATTCTGGTTACGGTGGTGACAGAGGTAGTGGTAACACTAACTTAATTAATAACTACTACAAGCCAGGTCCTAATACACTTGAAAAAACTAAGACAAGAATTTTCGATTGTGACGGTAGTGGCACAAGTAGCTGGTATGTAACAGGTAACTATATGTACGGTAGTGATGAAGTTACTGCTGACAATGCTCTTGGTGTAAAGGACTTTGGTACAGCCGGTAAGAAACTTTCTTCTCCTGTTGAACTTACTATTCCTTATAGTGCTGAAAGTGCTACAGACGCCTACAACAGTGTTGTAAACGGTGTTGGTGCATCTTGTTTCAGAGATTCTGTAGACGCAAAACTTGTAAATGCTGTTAAGTCTGGCGAAAGTGCATTTATTAACACTCAGACTGAAGAAGGTGGTTGGCAGACTCCTACTGTAGTTTCAACATTAGTTGATACAGATAAAGACGGTATGCCTGATACTTGGGAAGATGCAATGGGTCTTAACAAGAATGACGCCTCTGATGCTGGTCTTATTGTAAATGACCCTACAAAGAGCTACAACGGTTATTCTAATATTGAAGTATATGCTAACAGTCTTCTTGGAGAATGGGCAGAATTTTCAACAAAGCCTACTGTTACAAATACTGAAATTTCTATTGACTCTATTAACAACGGTACTGACAACGTATATGTAAAGTCTAACGATGTACAGGCTACTCTTGAAGCCGGTAAGACTTACAATGTTGAATATTCTTACACTTCTGATGCTAAGGATTACAACGGTCAGTTCGAATTATGGATTAACGACCAGAAAGTAAGCGATAACCAAAAGTCATTTACAGTTCCTAATACTGTAGGTAATTACAAGCTTGCTATTAAGGCAACAGGTACTGGAAATACTCTTTCTCAGCCTGTAAATATTATTATTGTACCTGCAAATACAACAGGTCAGAACATTGAAGGCTTTACTTCAACAGACATCGGTCCAGTAAGAACAGCTGGTGCTGATTACTATGATGCACAGACAGGTACTCTTGTTACTACAGGTGCCGGTCGTGTTGGTATATTAAATACTACTTCAACTGAAGAACCTGATGCTTTCCACTTTAACTATGTTAAGGCTAAGGGAAACATTGACTTTACTGCAAAGGTTGATAACCTTGCTAAGATTGATTACAACCAGAACTCAGGATTAATGATAAGAAAGAGCCTTGATACATCAAGTCCTTTCTATATGACTGCTATTTCATTCTTAAAGGGCGAAGATTACGAGGATTCAAATGACGCCTCTGGTGGTGCTGTAAGAGCTAAAAATATTAAAGCTGTTTACAGAAATCAGGCTGGCGATTTAGTTGGTTACGGCAATATGTTAAGTATTCCACAAAAGAGAGTTTCTGAAGAACCAAATCATGGTTATATGCACATTAATGTAAATAACGGTGTTGTTACTTTATCAGCATCTTACGATAATGTAAACTGGTATACACTTAACACATTTAACATTGATTGGTCAGATGATTACTATGTAGGTTTTGCAACTGATGCTGCACAGGATTATATGGACCTTACTAGATTTAACGCAACTAAGTTTGCTGACATAAATCTTTCAACAGCATCTTCTGCAGTTGTTGGTGATGCCGATATGAACGGTAGTATCACAGCTGATGATGCAGCTGCTACATTACAGTACGTATTAACAGCTACCGGTCTTTCTCCACAGGGTGTAGCTAATGTTAAGGCAGTTCTTCCTAAGGAAGACGAAATTACTTCTGTTCACGCAGCATTAATTTTACAAAATGCTTTAGATAGTACATTCATATTGCCACAGGCATAATAATTAACTATTCACTAAAAAAGAGGTATTCCATTTCGGAATACCTCTTTTTTTATAGTGAATCGGAAAGATAAATCCGATGGCTTGCTTGTCAAGCCACAAATTAACAAAGTTAATTTGTTCTGAATACCTATATTTATTTAAAGTAAAATGGCAAGTCACTTCCACCATTTCCAAAAATGTCATTCTGCTGACTATACAAATAATCAATACTGTGTAAAGTATTTACTAATGCTGAAAAAGCAACAACAGCTACAATAGAAATTACAAGAGTCGCAAAAATAACTATCCAAATCTTTTTATTTTCACTTGCACCCTTAATGTTAGAAACTGCCATAGTTGTAAGTGCAACTGTAGGCAAAATAGTAAACATAAGAACATAAACACTTGCGTCTACATTGATAAATGCCACAAAAGCTGCAACTATCATAAATGCCATATTTACAGGTATTGCTACTGTAGCAAGCTGTAAACAAGCCTTAAATCTTAAATAGCAATGTGCTAATCTACTAGCAAAACTTATGGCAATTCCATAAATTAAATCTCCAAAAATACTTATACCAAAGGCAAATAAGCCTAATTCAAATTTTGACTTTGTAATGTATGTAAGCACAGTATTAGATGACATTAATGTTTCAAATACAGCAAATACAAGTACAAAAGCCACAACAGCCTTTAAAAGTATAAGTTTAATAGCCATTTTCCCGTAGTCAAGGGAAAAATAACTTTTAATAGTTTCTGACGGATTTACAAATAAATCCCTTGCAAAATGAACTGTACTCATTACAGTATCACTAAATTTAATAGTAGGTTTTTCAACATTAGTTGTACAGTTGCAAACCTCTCCGTCTTTTAATTCTCTACCACATTTAGAACAGTACATAATTAACTCTCCCTTACTATTTTACTAGCTTTTTCTTTCATTATTTTTGCTGATTTTTCTATATCTTCACTTTTGAAAATAGCAGATACTACAGCCACACCGTCAATACCATATCCTTCTAAAGACATAATATTTTCACTGTTTATGCCACCTATTCCTACAACGGGAATATCAGCATATGATGTTATTTTGTTTGAAAGCTCCTTTGTCATATGGGTTGTACCGGACTTTGTCGATGTGTCAAACATAGCACCTATACCCAAATAATCAGCACCCTGACTTACAGCAGTAACAGCTCTTTCATAAGTTCTGGCTGTTGCCCCTATAATTTTATTATTACCTAATATTTTTCTGGCATTAGCTACAGACATATCATCTCCACCAACATGTACACCGTCTGCATCTATATCCTTTGCCAATTCAACATTATCATTTATTATCATAGGCACATTATATTTGTCAGTTACCTTTTTTACATCAAGAGCAATTCTCTTAAATTCATCATAGGATGCTTCTTTTTCCCTTATTTGAACAAAGGTAACACCACCTTTTATAGCCTCCTCAACAGCCTGTGCAAGAGTTTTATTTCCAAGCCAACGGCTATCAGTTACAGCATATAATAAAAGCTGATTTCTATTTACGAGCAATATTATCATCTCCATATTAAAATTCAAATTACGGTTAGAGTATAGCATAAAAGCAAAAAATCTTCAATGTATTTGCCATTTATGAAGTTAAACTTCATTTTTAGGCAAAAAAAGTCCCTCGAAATTTCGAGGGACTAAAAATATTATATTTTTACTGTTCAACAGGCATAAGGAATGTTGAATCAAGAGCTTTCTGAAGGATATATGCTGCATCCTTAGCAGTAATACCGTCTTCCTTGTCAACATTTGCATTCTTGATACCCTGTTCTGTAATTTCTGTGCTTTCCGGAGCAAGGCAATAAGAAAGTGCAAGAGCTGCATCATCAGCTGTTACTACTTTATCACCATTTGCATCACCAACAACAGGCTTTTCAACTGGAGGAGTAACACTACCACCCTTTAATTTTGCAATAGAATTATTTACAAAATCAGTCCAGTAAGTATCAACATAGCTTTCGTCATATACACCAGCCGGATTCTTGTCGTAACCAGTAAATGTACCATTAGACATTACCATAAATTCTGTGTAACCCTTATCATCGGCAGCTGTTACCTTTGATGGAGCAACAACACCAGAAGCAAGACCAAGGCTAGAGCCCTTAATCTGTTCAGCTAATTTACAAGCAACAGCAAAACCACCAAGTTTGCTGTGGTGAGTCTTTTCGCCTGGAGCAAAAAGTCTGCTTGCAAGGTTTGATACTTCGCCACTAGCTGTAGAATCTGCCTTGTAAGCATCTTCGTACATAGCCTTTGTAACACTAAACATATCAATACATTCAATACCATTTTCCTGTGCAAGCTGTTTAACAGCTGTTACATAAGCATCATTTGATGATGTATTATCATCGTGATGAGCCTTAATTGTACCGTCTGCATTAAAGTATAATCTTGAAACAGGAGTTACAAGAACAGGAGTTGCACCCTTGTCCTTAGCTGCATCAATATACTTCTGTAAGTAATACTTGTAAGTTCCTTCAGTTGTTGGATATACACCGTTTGCATCAGGAGTACCAATAGGTACATATCTGTCAGCATAAGTGTAAGCACAGTCATTATGACCAAACTGAATGAATAAGTAATCACCAGCATACATCTGGTTTGTAATCTTATCTAAGAAACCATCATCAAGGAAAGTCTTTGAACTTCTACCACCTTCGGCATAGTCCATTACAGCATACTTACCAGAGTCTAATAAGTTACCGAGGAATTCACCCCAAGAACCTTCAACTCTATTAGCACCAGAGTTGTTAATAGCACCTGCTGAATAATCCTTTACAGTAGAGTCGCCAGCAAGGAATACAGCAATCTTACCACTTGGTCTGTCTGTATCTACACTACCTGAGCCCTTAACAACAGGTTTAGCACTTGTAATTGAAACTGGAGCAATACTCTTGCCGTCAGCTGTCATACCTACAACAGTTGCTCTAATATAGTAGCCAATATCATCAGCAACCATATTGTAGCCAGTATTTGTCTTTGCATTGTCAACCTTAACAACAGTTGCGTTGCCACTTTCGTCTACTCTTTCCCAAATAATTCTTGAAGCATCTGCATCTGTACCTAAGTCATACTTACATTCCATAATATAACCACTTTCCGGAAGAAGTACATCACACTTAGAGCTGAAATATGGAGCAGTTGTAAACTTGAGTTCTGCTGGAGATGCAGTATAGTATGTTGGAGTCCAACCATTGAAATAAGCTGCAGCATCGGCATTTACATCAGTTGAAACTGTGCCTGCTATTCTGCTTGTTGTATCAACTGGAGTATTGCCATATACTGTACCAATTTCCTTATACTTAGCAGCTTCTGGGTTAACACCACTCATTGATGTCCAACCAGTTGGGTCAATAGTATCGCTGTTCTGTAATACTGTATTAAACATTGTTACTGCAGCATCTGCATCCCAAGGTCTACCAAAGAATTCAGGAGCATGCTTCTTACCGTCTTTCTGAGTTACAATACAACCTCTGAAAAGGTAACCCTTGTAACCATTCATACTGTTTGCTCTTGCAGCAGTAAGGTAACCACTCTGTCCCTTATCTGAGTAACCACAGAATCTAAGTTCGCAGTTATCAAATACAACGTTACCTGAACCGAAGATATAGTCTGTGTTACCTTCAATCATACAATCTTTGAAGTAACCGTGAATAGCACCTGTGTAAAGTGTATCCTGACTACCTACAAAGTTACAATTCTTAAATTCTGAATTGTCTGCATCAACTATAATAGCTGTTGCTCTTTCTGTTGCATCGTAGCTGGTTGGGTCAGAGTTAATCTTTCTTACGAAAGCCTTTGAACCGTCACTTTCAACACCGTCTACGATTTCTTCATCAGTAATGTACTTACTAAATGAAGTTTCAAATGTAATATTTTCAGCCTTAAAGCCAGTTGCTGTGTTCTTTACATATGTAGCAACACCCCACTTCTGAGGAAGTTTCTTGTCAAACTTATCAAAAGCATTTTCCTCATTGTAGTAGCCTGTGCCGTCAATACTGTAATACTTGTAACCAATACCATAGTACCAAGTGAGAACAACTTCGCCTTCGCCCTCTTTTGCAAGAGTAATGTAAGGAGTTTCGATTGAAACCTGTTCTCTATATGTACCTGGAGCAATATGTATTGTAATTCTCTGTTCTTCGCTTGTAGGGTTCATAACCTTAGCAGCTGCAACAGCTTCGCCAAGAGTATCAAAGTTATTAGCCTTACCAGCACAACCTACATAAATATCAGAAGAATATTTAACGTCAGGTGTTGGCTTAACAGCAGGAACAAAAAGAATATTCTTTGATGTTGCTCTGCCGTCTACAACAACGTGACCAGAAGTCTTATAGCCATCTACAGATGCAACAACACTGTATGAACCATCTCTAAGATTTACAGAATACTTTGAACCATTTACTGTACCTACATAGTTGTAGTCATCAGCCAAATTAGTAAATGATAATACCTTTACATCTGCACCACTTGGAAGACCTTCTAAAGTACCAGTAACTGCATATGTAGCCTTTAAAGAAACTGTAACATCCTGTTCAACATTTGAGCTTGAATTAACAGTACCATTTGCTGTTACTTCATAGTCATTAATACCCTCAAACTGAGCTGTGTATTCAACATCAGGTTCAAGAGTAGCTGAGTATGTTAATGTTGCTGTATCTAACTTAGCAACAACTGTATCTGAATTAGATGAAGCCTCTGGAACGAAGTTCATAACCATTTTAGATACATCATATGCACTATCAATACCTAAAACCTTACCAGATACAACATATGTATTTTTAGCTTCAACATCAAGATTTACATTTGAAAGTCCAGTCTTTACATCTTCAAGCTTAACTGTAACATTTCTGCTTGCATTTGTGAAACCAAAACCTACGGCATTTTTAAGAATTGCCTTATAAGTATATCCTGGAGTAAGATATGCTGTATAAGTACCGTCATTATTTACCTGTGCGTTAAGCTGAACGCCGTTTGTCTGATTTTCAAATAAAACACTGTAGCCTGAAACACCAGTATCCTTAATGTCTACCTTACCAGTAACTGCTACTGCGTTATACTTAACAATTCTGTTGATTACTGGCTTACCTGCATTAGTAGCAGCGTCAAACCAAACCTTGTAAGAACCGTTGTACTTAGCAATAAAATCAACCTTTTCCTGTGTACCACCGGCTACAATATGTTCGTCATTCTGTTCGCCTTCAGTACCAAGATACTTAAATTCAACGCCTGAATTAGCTGCATTTGATGGACCAGTATAAACAGAAATACCATCACCAGCAGTTACATTGTTTAAAACAACACAACGTCTAGCTTCGCCACCTGAACCATTAGAATAGAACATACCGTCAGCAGTATATCCATCAGCATAAGCATTTGAACCCTTTCCGTTAGTACCATAACCTCTTGTACCATAATTGCCACTTGCAATATCATAGTATAAACGGTCTTTTGCTACAACATTTAAAGTTAAACCATCATCAATAACAATATCGCCGGCAGTTTCAAACTGACCTTTTGACGCCTTGTAAGATGATGAACCGTCACTTACTTGTGTCATATTATCAAGAGTAGTCTTTGTAATATGATTTGTGTAAAGTGATGTGTCTGATTCTTCTACTCCACCGAAGTCCCAAACATCAATAGTGTTTCCACTTGCAAAAACACTAGAAACATTAGCCATTGCAAAACTGCTTACCATCATAGTAAGAGCAAGTAATGAACTAATAAATCTTTTAGCTTTTTTTGCCATTTTCTTCTCCTCCTTTTATTTATTGTTGCCTAAGCAACATACTTATATTATATACATTTGATATAAAAATGTCAATTAAACAACACTATTTTATACAAAATATTTAAAATCTTTTTATGTTTGATTGTTCAAAAATAACCATTTGCATTAACTTAGGATTTTACTATATAAATTTTTGACACTCAGAACAAATTAATTTTGTTAATTTGTAGCTTGACAGGCAAGCCATCAGATTTATCTTTCCGATTCACTGTCAGAACATTTTGCTTTGCAAAATGTGGCTTGCAAGCAAGCCATCGGATTTATCTTTCCGGTTCACTGGTCAGAACTTTCAACTTCGTTGAAAGCCACACTTCATGTGTCCGATTTATCTTTCGGTTCACTGTCAGAACATTTTGCTTTGCAAAATGCGGCTTGTAAACAAGCCATCGGATTTATCTTTCCGATTCACTAAAAAAAGAAAAACGAGCCCACCAAACCCGTTTTTCTTTCGTAATACTAAAGGCGTTGAAACCGTTTTGTTCGAACACATAAGCACTAAATGCGTAACACAACACATAAATAAAAGCACAGAGGAAGGAGTCTTTATTTATAAAACTTTTTCAGTTACTTAAGGGGTATAAACTGCAAAAAAGTCAATAGAACAAAACGAGGCGTTGAAGCCTATAGCCTCAACGCCTTTGTACTGTCTGAATTATATAACACCAAAACAAAATTGTCAAGTGTTTTATACTCAAAAAATATTTAAAATAAAATTAAGCAATCTTGTTTACAAGCTTAGCAAGTCTTGACTTCTTTCTTGAAGCAGTATTCTTGTGGAATACACCCTTAGTAGTAGCCATATCAATAACCTTAGTAGCAGTGCTAAGAGCAGCTACAGCAGCAGCCTTGTCGCCAGCCTGAGCAGCTACAGCAACCTTCTTGATAGCAGTCTTTACAGCAGACTTAACCATTTTATTTCTTAAAGTTTTCTTGTTAATAACTAAAATTCTTTTCTTTGCAGACTTAATATTTGCCACAATCGTTTCCTCCTAAAAATAACTAACTAAATATTTCTTGTATAAAATTTCATTGACCTGCATTATCTTGCACTAGAGGGGTTTAAGACCGTGGCACGACCAGGTCCAACAAAACAATGCGTTTAATATTATACATTACATTACTCAAAAAGTCAATGTATATTTTCCACTTTTTTTCTAAAAATAAAAATATAGCAAATTGAACATAAATGGAGGAAAAATCCTATGAAAAATTTCTCACCGTATACTGATTTAGCCCTTGAAGTAGCTGAATCTTTGACCAATAACGCCGACAACGACTTAGAGGGGCTTAAAATATTTACAGAAGACTGTGAAATGGAAAAAACATCTGTCACATCTGTAGAGATAACATCTCCCATTGGGGAAGAAAAAATGGGTCGTCCAATGGGTACTTATATAACATTGGAAAGTGTTTTCATAAAAGAAAACAACCCTGAAGCTCACGAAAAATTAATTGCCATTTTAAGCAAACATTTAAACCAACTTTGCCCTCTTAACAACGAAAAGCCTATTCTTGTTGTTGGACTAGGTAATTCTCAAGTAACCCCTGACTCTCTTGGTCCTAAAACCATAGACAAAATACTTGTCACAAGACATCTAAAAGAAAATTTACCTGACAGCATTTCCGATACAGTTCGTTCCGTTGCAGCCCTTTCCCCTGGTGTAATGGGTGTAACAGGCATAGAAACCCTTGAGGTAATAAAAGGCATTGTAGAGAGAATACAACCACAGCTTGTAATTGCTATAGATGCCTTAGCTGCCAGAAAAGTAAGCCGTATAAACACTACCATTCAGATTTGCGACACCGGTGTTGCCCCTGGTGGTGGTGTTGGCAACAAAAGGAGCAAATTAGATAAAGAATCCCTTGGTGTACCTGTAATAGCCATAGGTGTACCAACTGTCGTTGATGCCGCAACCCTAGCCAATGACACTATAGACCGTATTTTGGATACCATAGACTCTCTCGGGCATACAGTACTGGATAGAATAAGCTCTCAGGATAGATATGATATGATACAACAAATTCTTGACCCCTATACAGAAAATATGTTTGTAACACCAAAGGAAGTTGATGAAGTTACAGATAACTTGGCAAATATTATTGCCAACGGTATAAATATAGCTATTCAGCCACCTATTGAGAACGATGACATAAACAAGTATAAATAGAAAAAAGGCTTTTCCAATGTTTTTGGAAAAGCCTTAGTTTCTTATTTTCTACGTTTTGTAAGCTCTATAGCCTCTTTGCCTGTCATATGTTCAATATCCATTTCAATTACGGCAAGAGCCTGCAAACACAGTTTTTTCCTCCTTACCAATCCTCTTTCACAAGAACCTTGTCAAACACCTCTAAAATATCTGACGGCAAAAAGCCACGTCTTGCCAAATAGTCAAAGTGTTTCTTCTTTTCCTTAAAGTCAATATTTGTATTTCCTTTAAGTCGCTTTGTTAAGAGTTTTTCTATTAATTCCAACTGTTCTGTATTTTCTTTAGGCAATGAATTTTCAATAATATTTTTATCTATGCCTCTTTTAGTAAGCTCAAGGGATATTCGCTTTTGCCCCCAGCCTTTTAAGTTAAGGCAATCTCTTACGTAGGCTCTTGCGTATTCCTCGTCATTGACATAGCCATATTTTTCAAGCATAGAAATAACCTTATTTGTTATATCTTCATCATAGTCCTTAATAAGTTTATCTCTTAATTCTTTCTTACTTCTGGCCCTATAGCCTAAAAATTTTACAGCCGTATTTTTCGCCTTTTCATATATTACATTATCCAATATTTCATCATATTTTTCCTGTGAAATTTCATTGCCAATTTTAAGCCTGTAGTATAGCACATCAACTCCACTTAGTCCAAATACAAATTTATTATCAATGTAAATAGAATATCTTTCAGTATCCTTAACCTGTTTTTTTATGTCAGTGATTATCATAATTTCTATTTCTGTGGTACTTGATTATTTACCTTTTTAATATTCTTTTCTACTTTTACTCGTGGCAACATTACAATATGTTCGCAACCACAACATTTTAATTTAAAATCTGCACCTATTCTCAAAACTTCCCATTCCTTTGAGCCACAAGGGTGCTGTTTTTTCATTGTCAATATATCTCCAATATTAATGTTCATCTTTTTCCTCCTTTATATGAATAACTCTTTGAGGGAACGGTATTTCAATGCCCTCTTTTTCAAGTCGTTTTTTAATTATTCTTCTTAATTCTCTTTCTAACTGCCAATTTTCGCCTATTTCGCAGTCTGTAGATATTCTGATAACGACAGAACTATCTCCTAATTCCTCTACACCTAAAACATTAGGCTCTGCTATCATTCCAGTTAATCTTTCATTTTTGTATACTAACTTCATTTCATCACGCAATACTGCCAAAACTCTGTCAATATCTTCGTCATATGTAACACCTACGTCCACAATAGCTCTATTAAAGCCCTTGCTCATATTTGTTACAACACTTATTCTACCATTGGGAATAATGTGTACATTGCCGTCTAGGCTTCGTATTCTTGTAGTACGCATACCAATAGCCTCAACTTTGCCTGTATAACCATCTATAGTAACAACATCACCTATTACGTACTGGTTTTCACTTAATATAAAAAAGCCACTTAACATATCTTTTATTACATCTTGAGCACCAACACCAATAGCAAGAGATGCAGCACCACCAATAGCCACAATAGAACTTGCACTTATGCCCCAAACCGGCAACACATTACAAATAACAAAAAATATAATAAGATATGATACTATACTGGCTGTTACTGATGCCATAGTCTTTGGATTGCTTGAAAATCTGTTGTGTTTTACAACTATTTTAGTTACAAACTTCTTGGCAATTCTGGATATAACTATTCCTATGGAAACAGCCACCATTGTGACAACTAATTTTGCTATTATATCTGCTACATCATTTATATCATAGGAACTAAGATTTTTTAAAAGAACTTCAAAAGCCTCCATTACTTCACTCCTGTACTATACAAAAACTCCATTATTTTTAAACATTATACAATATTTTGTTTCACTTATCAACAGAATACAATTTTCTATTTACAACATCTCCTTTTTATATTATTATACAATTAAATTTATAATATTGAGGTTAAATTTATATGAAAAAATCCAAAACAATTCTGAAAATTACATCTATTGTTATTTTAATATTAAGCATCTGCTGTGTGTTAGTTGCCCTTAGTTCTTTATTTTTTGGTGTTACAACTGCCACAAGTTCTTCAACTGAGAATTCTGTAAGCATTACACAACAAACCATTGAAAGTACCCAGACTTCATCTGAACTACCGATTACTGTTGCCAACAATTATCTAGGTATAACTATGCTTGTTTTTGCTGTTATAGGTTTTATTCTCTTTGCTTTTGGCATAAAGTGTGTCAAAGGAGGTTCTTATAAACCAGCCTTTGCATTAGGAACTACTTGTTTGCTGTTGTCCTGTTTTTATTGTGCATACTCCTTTGAGAATATTAACATTTTCAATGTAATATCTATAATAATATTAGGGCTTTATACTCGCTGTGCATATGGTGTTAAACTTTCCTACAACAGCGAAAAATGGGGTAAAATTTAGGATTTTTTTAATATTTTTATAATGTAATTAAACTTTACACCTTCCTACATTTGGAGTATACTGTACTTGTAAAATATATAATTAATGTATGAGGGGGATTTATATGGAAAAAAATCAAAAAATATTAAAGTTTCTTTCTTACTTTACAATTATTTGGAACTCTGTAGCTTTAGCTTTTAAGATTGTGTTCCTCACTTTGTTATTACTTTTAACTTTTGTATGTGCTAAGAACATAAGTCTTTCAAATGAAGTTGCTGATGCTATAAATAATGCAGTTGTTGAAAATGTAACCCCAGATACATATAACAATACTTTTTCTGAGAATAGCAATCAGAATAGTAAGGGTTTTAAACCTATACCTGATTCAAAACACATAGAAAAAGGCATACACTTCAGCTACAATGGAACCGACTTTAACGTAAATAAAGACTTTTCAATGAGCAAGGTTTCCGGCTCTGACATACAGAATTTAAGTGTAGTATTTGCCGTAATTCTTATAATAGCTATTGTGTGGACTATATTTACAAAATTCCTTGTTATATTTACTGGTGCTTTAGGACTTCGTGCCAGCAAAAAGCCTGAAAAATCAAAAGTACCTTTTGTTTTGGCTTGTGTTATAAGTGTATTTTCTGCTATTAAAATAATATTGTATGTGTTATTCAGTGGCATAGGCTTTGTATGTACAGTAAGTTCTATTGTATTTATTATCTTCACTGTATACCTTGGTATTATAAAAAAGGACTACGAAAACACTTTAAAAGAAAGTTCTCCACAGTCAGACAATAACAATACAGAGGTTATTAACAATACTACAGAAGAAACTGTGGAAAATGGGGATTTAGAAAACAAAGAGAGTGAATAACTTCTTATTTTGGGCTGTCATTTTGGCAGTCCAATTTTTTATTTTATACTTTACAGAATTTTTTATTTGAATTATAATTAACGTAAAGAGAAAAGTGTAAACAAGAGGGGGGATTTTTATGAAAGAGAAACAGAAAATTCTCAACATTTTATCTATTGTAATTATAATATGGCAAATCATTAGTGGTGTTATTAAGGTTGGTATATGCTCTATTTTGCTTCTATGTTGTATAATAACCTGTTCTTCTACAGAAATTACTACTTCTATTGCAGAACATATTAACAACAACATTCTTTATTCTGACCAGTTACATAATGCTCACTCTGGCAATCCAGCAATTAATGAAATAATAAGCAATTATATTTCCGGAACAATTTCAGGAAATGATGTTCGCACAATAGCCGGTGTTGTGGGGGTTATTGTTGCCATAGTAGTTATTGAAATTATTGCAATAAAGATATATTTTATAACTTCCGGTTTCTTCGGACTTCGCTGTTCTAAAAACCCTGAAAAAGGCAAACCAGCTTTCATATTAGGCTGTATTGGTGTTGTTATATCATTCTCTCAGGCCTTTTTAACACATTTAGGCAATATGTTTGTAATGGCTGTTATAGCCTTTGCTACATCAACAACTGACAGCCAAAGTATCACTATTTCACTTAAGCCTACAAATGCACTTCTGTTTCCTATTGTGTTTTTAGCATACACAGTATTGGTTGGTGTTATAAGGCACAAATATAACGAGAATACTAAAGCATTTAAGAATATTGACGATTAAGAAAAAGCACAGACTTCAAGGGTGAAGTTTGTGCTTTTTTACACACTTTTTACATAAACTATATATAAACTGACTTTACAATATTGCCAAAATATTCGACAATATTGTTATCTATTAGATATGGAGTGAAAATCTTATGAAAAAACAAATTGCTGTTATTGAACTTGCGTCAAATGAATTACGGCTTAAAATCGGCGAAAAGTCCGATATGAAAGTTAAAACCGTAGACTCTCTTTCTTATCCTGTTACATTAGGCAGAGAATCCTTCCACAACGGAAAAATATCTTTTGAAACCATTGAAAAAATATGTCAGGTAATAAAAGGCTTTTTAAATACTGCCAGTGAATATGGTGTATCTGAAATCAGAGCCATAGCTACTACTGCCCTTCGTGAGGCAAAAAACAAAGATTACATACTTGACCAGATTAAGGTAAAAACAGGCGTTGATATTGAAGTTTTAGACGAAAATTCCGAAAAAACTGCTGTAAATAGACACATTATGTCCGTTTTACCTGCCGAAAAGCGAAATTCTGCCCTTTTTGTTCAGCTTGGTTCCGGTAACATAAACATTTATGTTATGGAAAACAGCAAAATGGTAGATACATATAGCTTAAAAATAGGTGGTTTGAGAATAAATGAACTATTTGAGGAATCTTTAGATAGTCCAAAGGATTACGTTCAGGTAATAAGAGAATACTTGACACCTTTCTTTGAAACATTATCTGACGCTATTCCTGAAAAGCTTAGCCAGTGCATAGTTTCCGGTAACGAAATACAGACTATTGCATCTATGTGTAATGCTACAAACAGTTTAGACTTTAGTATTATGGAAAGAACAGCCTTTACTAAAATGTACAAAAAGGCAAAAGAAAAAGGTACAGAAGCAATATCTATGGAATATGATATTCCTCAAGAGGAAGTTGAAGTTCTTCTTCCATCACTTATTGTCCTTAATCGACTTTTAAAGTACACAGTAAATGACAGCATTTTGCTTTCAAATGTTCTTTTAAGTGATGCCGTAATGTTTGAAATGCTCTTTCCTAAGGAAGCCAGTTTTGTTGTTAAAGCCTATGAAGAATTTACTTTACAATCAGCCACAAGTATAGCCGAAAGATTTGGCAGAGACCTTGACCACATTTCAAGAGTTTCTTCTGTTGCCCTTGAAATATATGACAAAATGAAAAAACTCCATGGTTATAAATTAAGAGAACGTACTCTTTTACAGGTTTCTGCAATATTACAGGATATAGGCAAATATGTAAATGTTAAAAACCACGCACTCCTTTCCTATAACACTATAACAAATTTGGATATTGTAGGAATAAATGACCACGAAAGATTGATAATTGCTACAGTCTGCTACTACCATAACGGAAATATTCCAAGTATGGACAGCCCTATTTACAATCAGCTTAGTCAGGAAGACAGAGTAATGGTTTCAAAATTAGCAGCAATTTTGCAAATTTCAAACGCCATAAATACCAGTCATTCACCAAAGTTCGAGCAAGTAAATGTAAATATGAAAAATGGTAAGTTAAATATATACTTAACAACCCTAAAAAACATTAATCTTGAGAAATGGGCATTTATTGCAAAATCAAAACTGTTCAGAGAAGTATATGGCTTAAATGCCACAATAATTAAAAGAGGTGTATTATAATGAACACTATAAATTTAGATAATCCTGAGCTTTACAACAATAGAGAATTAAGCTGGTTGGAATTTAATGAAAGAGTTTTAGAAGAAGCCTTTGACAAGACAAACCCTATTATAGAAAGATTTAAGTTTCTTGCCATTACATCATCTAACTTAGATGAGTTCTTTATGGTTAGAGTTTCAAGTCTTATAGATAGAAAAATTGCTGGTTCAGTTTCTAAAGACCCTGCCGGTTTAAGTGTAAAGCAACAGCTTTCAGCAATAAGTGCCAGAGTACACGAAATGGCACAAAAGCAGTATAACTGTCTTAACAGAAGTCTTTTACCTTTCTTAGACAGTGAAAAAATAAATATTTTAACATATAAAGAACTTTCAAAGGCACAAAAAACCTTTGTAAAGGACTACTATGACACAACGGTATTCCCTATCCTTACACCAATGGCTATTGACCAAAGTAGACCATTCCCTCTTTTGGCTAATAAGAGTCTTAACATCATTGTGGAAACAACTGAAAAGAACAAAAACTTTGCCTTAGTTCAAGTTCCTAATGTTATTCCTAGACTTGTTAAATTGCCATCAGAAGACGGTACTACACAGATTATTATGCTTGAAGATATTGTTAAGGAATACATTAAAACTTTATTTGTAGACTTCCCAATTTCAAACGCTTATTGCTTTAGAATAACTAGAAACAGTGACCTTGATATTGACGAAGACGATAGCCACGATTTACTTGAAGAAATAGAAGAATCTATAAAGCAGAGAATTTGGGGCGAGCCTGTAAGACTTGAAGTTGAAAAAGGAATAAACGAAAAATGCTATAAATTCCTTAAAAATCAGCTTAAACTTGATGAAGAATATATTTACAAAGCCAACGGCATACTTGATTTAACAGTATTTTTTGCCTTAGGTGGCGTTGTTGATAGACCGGAATTATGTGATGCTCCTATGCCTCCACTTCCTGTACCGGAATTTGTAGATAAGGATATGTACGAAGTTATCAAGCAAGGTGATGTTTTAGTTCATCATCCATACCAATCCTTTGACTGTGTAGTAAACTTTGTTAAAAATTCTGCTGTTGACCCTAAAGTTCTTGCTATAAAGCAGACACTTTACAGAGTTTCCGGTAATTCTCCTATTATTAAAGCTCTTATTGATGCTGCTGAAAATGGTAAACAGGTTACAGTATTAGTAGAGTTAAAGGCTAGATTTGATGAAGAAAACAACATCAACTGGGCAAAGAAGTTAGAAAAGGCCGGCTGTCACGTTATATATGGTTTGGTAGGCTTAAAAACTCATTGTAAGTTATGTCTTGTAGTAAGACAAGAAGAAGTTGGCATTGTTAGATATGTTCATTTAGGAACTGGTAACTACAATGACAAAACAGCTAAGTTATATACTGATATGGGTATGTTTACTTGCAGAGAAAGTATTGCCAGTGATGTATCATCACTTTTCAACGTATTGACAGGCTATTCAAAAGCAAGAAACTGGAATAAAATTGCTGTTGCTCCAACAGATTTACGTTCAATGTTCTTACAGAGAATAGAAAGAGAAACGGAAAATGCCCTTGCCGGTAAGCCTTCTAAAATTACTGCAAAGGTAAACTCTCTTGTAGATAAAGATATTATTAAGGCTCTTTACAGAGCATCTCAAGCTGGTGTAAAGATTGACCTTATTGTAAGAGGTATTTGCTGTCTCAAGCCTAATATTGCCGGTATAAGCGACAACATAAACGTAATAAGTATTGTAGGCAGATTTTTGGAACATAGTAGAATATACTACTTCCAAAATGATGACTCTCCAAAGATTTATCTTGCCAGTGCAGACTGGATGCCTAGAAACCTTGATAGACGAGTTGAAGTTGCTTTCCCTGTAGATAATCCGGATTTAAAGAAACGTATTGTTAAAATTCTTGACATTACTCTTAATGACACAATTAAGGCAAGAGTAGCTCAAAATGACGGTACATACAGAAGAAAAGATAAGCGAGGAAAAGAGCTTATTTCTTCACAAATGGAATTTTATAAAATGGAAAAAATGAGAAATGATTCTTTCTTTGCTGAAAGCAAAAAAGATGTGTTTATACCAAATAAAGGCGAATAACAACGAAAGCCCCGTAACTAACTGTACGGGGCTTTTCGCTTTTATTTAAAACTCATATAATATAAGTATGTACTAGTGGTATCTTTAGAAACTGTAACTGTTCCTGCTTTTACAGGAACTTCTAAAGCACCGTCTGATACAATAGTATATGAAACATTATTTACTTTTATCTTTTTACCACTACCACCATTAGCTACAAGTGTAAGTGTACCGTCTTTTGGAGCCGTAAAGGATATTGCTGTGCCACTTTCCATTTTGACAGCCTTTGTAAGTGTCAATCCATTATATGTAATAGTTGTGGCATCTTTATAATTCTTAGCATTTACACTATAGAAATCATCTGTATTTTCTCCTGTAGTGTAATTCCAAACCTTAGCAGAACTTTCAGCTAAGTACCACAAAGCATCTAGCAAGTCTATTTTACCGTCATTGTTTAAATCAGTGGCAACAATATCTGTTTTCAATCCCTGTACCAACTTTAACATAATGGCACAATCTTTTTTATCTACATTTCCATCTTTGTTTAAATCGGCCTTATCATATGTTGTAGTTTCTGTTGTTGCCTCTGTAGTTGTTGTTGTTGTAGAAACTGTTGTAACTGTAGGCTTGCTACCATCTTGATACTCAAAAGCACCTACATCTACAGTTCCAATAGCTCTGTAATTGTTGCCTAAATCAACCATGCTACCCATATCATTTAAAACACCATTGTCACCTAAATCAATACCGTAAGAGCCGTTGGCAAGGCTATAATCGCTATTAAAACTAGGTTTACCACTATAGTTTGTACCACCTACAAAAGTGTTAAAGGCATCTATACCTTCAAATGATTTATCTTGATATTCAAAATAAACACCATCAGAGCCATTTGTGTCATAAAACACATTGTTGTTAAATGTAACATTTAAGGTATATTGTGCCGGCAAATCTTTACCAATTAATGGGTACTTGTTAGAAGATTTATACACCATATTGTTTCTAACATCTACACCATTACATTTTACAAAACAGAATTCACCATTCCAACCACCTTCGCCTTCACCATTATCTACAAGGGTATTATTATATATCTTTGTTTCTGTCACATAGCCGGTTTTTTTCTTATCATAACCACCAACTCTTATACCACCACAAGAGTTTTTGTATACAAGATTATTTCTGACTATAACATTTTTAACAGGATAATCTGCCTGCAATTCTTCTGAACCAATTTCAATACCATACATACTGCCATAAATAATATTGTTTTCAAATATAGTATCTCTTGCACCGTCTAAGTAAAGACCTGCACACTCTGCATATGAGCATATAGAATTGTAAACAGTATTACCGGCAGCAACACAGTATCTAGGCTGGTCATAAGCTGGAACAGTACAATATTTTGCATTACCATAGAAGTCGATACCAATGTTAGTATTGTCGTGTACAGTATTGTTGATTACGTTTACATACTTGCAATTACCAGAAGTTGAAAGAGTTTCACTCCAGCCTGTTGTATTGTTGTGTATGTTATTGTTTTCAATGCAAATGTTATTTATAGAAGTTTCGTCTGTCTTACCTTCACCAAAAAGCAAAATACCATTTGCTTCGCCATTTTCATGTTCTCCTGGCTTTGTAGTAAGTAAATTGTGAATATGGTTATTGCTTATAACAATGTGATTTTCGCAATCATCAAGAAGAATACCATAGGCCTTTCCAGCTGAATGTCCACCTATTTCAAGTCCATAAATCTTAATGTAATTACAGCCATTCAAGTGCAAAATAGCACCGTCTGTACCAGTTGTACAAGTCAAAAATGGTGTTTCATTAGGGTAGTTTCTCAATGTAATATACTTACCCTCACTACCTGATGTCTTAAATGTATTAAGAGCATTATAAGTACCACCTCTGACATATATTGTCTGACCTGCCTTTACTGTATCTAAGGCTTTTTGAACAGTAGCAAAAGGCTTGTCTATTGTACCTGTGTTACTGTCGCTACCTGTAGTGGCAACGTAGAGGGCATTGTCCTCAATAGTGTCACTAAATTCATTAAACATTTCAGCCTTAAAGCTGTCCTCTCCCTGTAGTGCTATTTTGTCCTTTGGCATTTGGGCATAAGCTCCCACCGTCATTAGCATAATGACACCAAGTGCCAAAATAGCTGTGCATAATAGTTTTTTCAATAAAAACACCTTCCTTTTTTAGTCATAAGTACAAGTATACGACTAAAGAAAATTAAAGTCAATAAACTTCAGTCCGAAATATTGTACAAAAAGGAAGGTGAAATTCTACATTATGGCTATTTTAATTTTTCAGCCCATTGAGGTTCTTTAAAACCTATTAAAACAAAGTCATCGCCTATAACTAGAGGACGTTTAACAAGCATACCGTCTGTTCCTAGAAGATTAAGCTGTTCTTCTTCTGTCATATTAGGCAATTTATCCTTTAATCCAAGTTCCTTGTACTTTAAGCCACTTGTGTTAAAGAACTTTTTAAGTGGTAAACCACTTTTTTCATACCAAACCTTTAATTCTTCGGCTGTTGGATTGTTTTCCACAATATGTCTGTCCTCAAACTCAACTCCATTACTTTCAAGCCAATTTTTAGCCTTTTTACAAGTTGAGCATTTTGGGTATTCTAAAAATAACATTTTTATTCCTCCTGTTCAAAACCTCGGATTTATCTTTCCGATTCATTGTCAGAACAAATTAACTTTGTTAATTTGTGGCTTGCAAGCAAGCCATCGGATTTATCTTTCCGATTCATTATACACAAAAAGGCTGTCGAAAACTCGACAGCCTTAATATTAGTTTTCACTATTTTCAGCATTAAAATGTTCGCTGTCAATAACAACAGTTTCCTGTGGTTCTTCTACAGTTTCATTGTTTAATACTTCTCTAAATTCATCACCACTAACCTTTTCCTTTTTAAGGAGAAGCTGAGCAGTTCTCTCAAGTCCATCTCTATTTTCTTCAAGAACTTCCTTAGCCTTGTTGTAAGCCTCGTCAATAATTCTTCTGATTTCACTATCAATCTGACCTGCAACATTTTCGCCATAGTTTCTGCTATGTCCAATATCTCTGCCAAGGAATACTTCGTGGTCTTCTTCACCATAGAGAATAGGACCCATTTTTTCACTCATACCAAAACGAGTTACCATATTTCTAGCAAGGTTTGTGGCCTGTTCAATATCCTTGCTTGCACCCTGTGTATAGTCGCCAAAAATCATTTCTTCAGCTACTCTACCACCAAATGTAGCAACTATTTCCTGTTCCATAGACCTTTTAAATCTAAAGCTCTTTTCAGTAGGAACTGGCATTGTGTAACCACCAGCCATACCAATAGGAATAATAGAAACTGTATGAACCGGACTTAAATCTGGCATCTTTTCAAAAAGAATTGCGTGTCCAGCTTCGTGATAAGCTGTAATCTTTCTTTCAAGTTCAGTTTTAATATGACTCTTTTTCTCTGTACCTAAAGCAACTCGGATAAATGAGTCCTTTATATCCTGCATAGAGATTTCTTTCTTATTCTTTCTTGCTGCGTGAAGTGCTGCCTCATTTAAGAGATTTTCCAAATCTGCACCAGTAAAGCCCTGTGTAGTATTTGCAATATCCTTAAGGTCAACGTCTGGAGCAAGTTTCTTTCCTCTTGCGTGAACCTGAAGAATTTCTTCTCTGCCCTTTGCGTCAGGAGCACCAACAACAACCTGTCTATCAAAACGACCCGGTCTTAAAAGTGCTGGGTCAAGAATGTCTGGTCTGTTTGTAGCAGCCATAACAATAACACCCTGATTTACACCAAAACCGTCCATTTCTACAAGAAGCTGATTAAGTGTCTGTTCTCTTTCATCGTGGCCACCACCTAAACCGGCACCACGTCTACGACCTACAGCATCAATTTCATCAATAAATACAAGACAAGGAGCATTTTTCTTTGCCTGTTCAAAAAGGTCACGAACTCTTGATGCACCAACACCAACGAACATTTCTACAAAGTCTGAACCGGAAATAGAGAAAAATGGAACATTTGCCTCACCTGAAATAGCCTTTGCAAGTAATGTTTTACCTGTACCAGGAGGGCCTACCATAAGTATACCCTTTGGTATTCTAGCACCTAAGTCTACGAATTTCTTTGGCTGTTTAAGGAAATCTACTATTTCCTCAATTTCTGCCTTTTCTTCCTCAAGACCTGCCACATCTTTAAATGTAACTTTCTTATCCCCAGGATTTTGCATCTTAGCTTTTGACTTGCCAAAGTTCATCACTTTGCCACCGCCTCCACCACCTTGCATCTGCTGGAATAAGAAGAAGAAAAGTGCAATAACAACAACTATACTAACAATAGTTGCAATAATAGAAAACATATTACCGGCTTTTGATGGAGCCTGTGTAGTAAGTTTTAATCCCTTTTCAACTGCTGGATTTACAGTATCCACAAATGATGACACACTGCTTATTGTTACCTTATAAGACTTGCCGTCTTTTAAATTAACAACTGCTGTACCGGAGTCAGAAACATCTGCATCACGTTGCAAAGTGATAGACTCGACTTTATCACCATTAATCTGGGAAATCATATCGCTGTAAACATAATCTGTAGTCTGTGGTGTAGAACTTGAAAAGTTCTTGTTTACTAAAATCATTCCTATAATGAAAAGGAAAATAACTAGATACATACCAAGATTACGTAAAAAATTGTTTTTCATCTCTCTCCCCCTAATAATAAATTTTATATATCGGAAAATAGCTAATACCCATCTACCGTTATCGTTTTATAATACCATATTTTACAAATTTATTCAAGGAAATTTTGTCGAAGAAACAGCTGTTATAAGCTATTAATTTTCATTTTCATCCTCTACAAACGCAAGCTCTGCAATGTATGGTAAATTTCTGTATCTCTGGGCATAATCAAGACCATAACCTACAATAAATTTATTAGGAATATCAAAGCCTACCCAATCAACAGGAACTTCTTTTTCTCGTCTTTCAGGCTTGTCAAAAAGTGTACAAAGTTTTACTGACTTTGGATTGTCCTTCTGGAGATATTCAATCAAGTGATACAATGTATTACCAGTATCAATAATATCTTCAACAATAAGCACATTTCTGCCTTCAATACTTTCACTTAAATCTTTTTTAATGTTTATTTTACCACTAGATACTGTACTTGAACCGTAGCTTGAAACAGCCATAAAGTCAATCTGAACATCATCAATTTCAAGTTTTTTAAGAAGGTCTACCATAAACATTATAGCTCCTCTTAAAATACCAACAACAAGTAAACTTTCTCCTTTGTAGCTTTCGGAAATTTCTGCGGCTAACTTTTCAACTCTTGATTGAATTTCTTTTTCTCCTATAAGTACCGTAAGTTTTTCCTTCATTAGTTTTCTTTCTCCTTTAAATACATATATACTATATTTTTTGTATCCTCATTAGCCTTGTACATATCAGAAGTTTTGTAATTGGGAATCCACAAAACATCATTATCTACAGCCAATAAAGTGATACTATCTTTATCATCTTTTGATAGTTTAAGCTCAGAAAAAATCTTCTTCAAACTCTTTCTTCCACCTACACCATTTAGATAAATTTTGTCTCCGGCTTTTCTATTTCTAAAATAAAAATCACCTTTTATTTTATCATAATCAAAAGAAATAGTATATAGTATTTTTGGATTTGTTAAATTTTTTTTAGAAATTAACAAAGTTTTTCCTATTTCAGGAATATATTTTGGTTCTTCTGGCTCTAACTTATATAAAACCTCTTTATGTTCTATATGTTTTGAGAAAATTATACAGTTGTTAATTCTTGATGCTCTTAAATTATGAGGTAGCTGTACCACCTTTCCATTTTTCTTATATAAAAGACTTTCCACAGATTTTATATGTTCATAGGAAACATCGTGTAAATCAGCTGAAAAATCTATAAAACCCAGTCTTAAAACTCTCTTTAAAATAACCTTGTCTAAGTCCAAAAGTTTTTCAACAGAAAGAACCTTGTCCCCAACAGCACAATAGCTGTATGCCATTCTTGCCTGTCTGTCCATATATTCTTCTTCTCCAGCCATAATTTCTGCTGTTTTATACATAGCGTCAACTATAGACGGATTAAACTCTTTTTCAATTAAAGGTATAATATTATGTCTTATTTTGTTTCTTGTATATTCTGTATCATTGTTTGTTGAATCAGTACAATAATTCAAACTATTTTCGTCACAATATTCTTCAATAGCATTTCTATCTACTGAAATCAAAGGTCTTATAATATTCCCTCTTACGGGAGAAATACCACCTAGCCCCTTTACACCGGTACCTCTAAAAAATCTCATAAGCATTGTTTCACAATTATCATTTTTATTGTGGGCAACTGCTATCTTTCCCTTTTCGCCGGCTACTTTTCTAAAGGAATAGTATCTTAAATTTCTACCCATTTCCTCAACAGTTGTACCATTTTCTTCTGCCATTTTTTCTACAGGATAAGAAAAAGCCTTATAGTCATTGCCATACTTCTCAGCAAGGGATTTTACAAAGGCCTCATCTCTGTCAGCTTCCTTACCCCTTATGCAGTGATTTATATGCACAACTGTAATTTTCAGATTGTATTTATCCTTTAATTTATTCAATACATCTAAAAGGCATACAGAATCTGCTCCACCAGATACTCCCACAACTATACTGTCGCCTTTTTTCAGCATTTTATTTCTTTCTATAGTTTTTGTTACTAAAGCTAACATTTGTCCACACTCCTAATAAAAAGAGTATAAACTGTTTTTATATAAAACTCAAGTATTTAATATATATTAGCAACCAATACTGTCATATCATCAGTTATTTTATTTTTGCCCATTTCCAGAGCAGTTTCCATAATTTTTTTAGCTGTTTTTTCAGCCGTTGTTTTCTCCCTTTTTTCTAACATTTCTATAAATTTATATTCATTTTCGCCACTCTTTCCTGCTTCGAATATGCCGTCTGTCATCATTACGATTACGTCGCCTTTTTCAACCCTCTTTTCATATATTTTAGTATCTACATTTTCCAATATACCAACCGGCAAAGTATTTGATTTTAATATTTCTACGCCCTTTCTCTTTAATATAAATGTGGATACAGCACCTATTTTTATAAATTCGGCTTTACCTGTATATTTATCCACAGTACATATATCCAATGTTGAAAAACTCTCGTTTTTGCCTGAAATAAGAGAGTTTATAAGCTCCAAAGCATCATCTCTAAAAAATCCTGCCTGTGTAAAATCCTCATACATTTCAACAGCTGCTGCACTTTCTGTTCCGGCCGATTTACCACTCCCCATACCGTCAGCAAGTGCCAATAAATATCTGCCATTTTCCAAGTCTGTAAATATAAAGCTATCACCACATATATTTTCACTATTTTTAGGCTTAGAGCAACAATAAGCTGAAATCTTCAATTTAGGTTCTTCAACCAGTGTAATGCTCCAAGTATTATCATCAACCAACCTTTCCTCTGTCTTCACAATATTAACACCAACAAATTCTTTTAACAAAGGCAAAAGCCTACCTTCACAAAGCTCCCAACTATTATCCTTTGGCAATAAAATTCTTAATATACACCCCTTTTCTCCCTTTGAAACTGTAACACCCTTTATTCCCATATATGCTGTTTTTCTATAAATTTTTTCCGATAATTCTATGTCTATATCCGTCTCCATTTCTATTTCTGATACTATGCTTTCTGCTCTTTGTGCCACATTTCTTATGTAAACAGACAGTAATTGTCTATATTCTTCCTTTTGGGCTACACAAAGATTTTTAAACTTGTTTTCATCTATTGAATTTTTTGCCCACAACAACCACTCCCTGTACTTTGCACAAGATGCAATAAAGTAGTTGGGCAAATTTTTAAAATCCACATTTCCTTTATCCACCCACTGACTTACAAGTCCATATAAATTTTCATAGGTTGTTTTATAGTTTCCCTCCCAGCAAGTTCCCTGTCGGTTACATCTTCCACAAACATTGGAAGTACATTTATCAAATATTTCAAATTTCATATCTTCGGTTTCCTGAGAAACCGATGCCATTTGTATGTAGGAGTCCAAATCTGAGAAACATTGGGCAAACTTTTTAAGTTTTCCACACACCATATTTTTAATTTCATAATTATACAGATTACTCTGACTTTTCCCCGTATTAATAATATTTGAAAAATTTAGATATAATCTCTCCGGAACGTACATATTAATAATACCAGCCAACAATATTGCCACAAAAGCTCCAACAGAAAGTAAATCCAGCCTGTAATATACCACCATTGGGGCAAAAGAAAGTACAAAGCCTATAGGCATAAAAATTTTACGAAATCGTCCTGCCATAGCTGATGTTAAACCACCTATTGCCAATGTAGACACTATGCCAACCGGATAAATATTTGCAAAGGACAACATCATACCCATAGTTGCACCACTAGCTATTGCTAGCATACAGCCACCTTTTACAGCAGATATAAAAATTACCGTCACCACTGCAACTAAGGCTGGTGGTACGCCTAAAATGACCAAATTCCCACTACCACAGATTACTGCTACCCCTAGTATAAAAAGACTTAATATTTCCTCTCCGTCTATGTACTCTTTCTTACCGTCACTTCTTAAAACGCCTATGCCCCTATCCAGAACATAGGCTATCACCACAGTAAAAATAGCCTCCAAAGTTCCTATGATACAGTAGTACACAAAGTTTCCCGTAAAACTTGCTATAATCAAAGCTCCCGATAACAGTGACAAACCACCAATAAAATATTTCTTATTTTCCTGTATCCGACCACTTCCCAAAAAATTGAATAAACACATCAAAACTATGGCTATGACATATTCACCTACGTCCATTGTTTTTCTTACTGTCATAAGTCCTGTAAAAATAGTTACAGCAACAGCATAAAAAATATTTTTATTAAACAAAAAGCAAGTTAAATAACCTATGGCACAGCCATTTATACCACCAAAAAGCACAACCCTGCCCATTAATAGCCCTACAATTACAAACACAATACTTGCCAATTTTTCCTTGTTCCAATATTGTAAATTTAATTTATACATATCTATGCCTCCCCTATTACAAAATAGTATAATTCTATACCCATATAAAATTTGTCGAAAGACCCTAGACCTGAAACAAAATTTAATGCGTTTTTGCAACAAAAAAACCACATCTTCAAAATGAAAATGTGGTTTTCAAAAAAGAAAAATTTATTTATGAAAAAAGTTTATTTTTTTATTACCTTTTCTGTAAGATAGCCTTCTCGAACACTACTCTTTATAGCAACTATACCCTTTGCCCCTGTATACTGACAAATGGCTTTAATAGCAATAAGACCTGGAATAATAGTGTACACTCTTTCCGGAATAACGTGACAAAGGAGCTTAATACCGTCCTTGCCCATATCATATATAGTATCTATCATTTCGTCAATCTGTTCAACAGTAAGAGCATAATTATTTTTAACCTTTGGGCTACTACCGGCTAAAACTCTATGAAGTTTAATAGCAGCTCTCGCTGTACCACCCATAGCATATATATCTGTAAAGCCCAATTTTTTAAGTTCCGGACTTTTCTCCAATTCTGCCAAAACATAGTTCTTAATTGCTTTCTTTTCTCTTTCCTTTGGAAAAAGACTAGAAACAAAGGTTTTGTATAACAAAAGTGAACCAATACGGAAAGAATTGCTTTTTTCAACATCATCACCGTCAAAAGCAAAGACCTGACAACTACCACCACCTAAATCAATACCAAGACCGGTTTTAGTTATCTTTGAATTTTTAAGGCTGACATAGTCAAAATAGGCTTCTTCTTCCCCAGTAATAATATCTATATCAATATCAAGTTCTTTTTTAATATAAGTAAGCAAATCAATACTATTGCTAAGTCCTCTAAGAGAAGCAGTTGCAAAATAGAACACCTTGTCACAACGCACAAGATAAGTAAGTTCCTTAATATTGCTAAGAGTCTTTACCAACTTATCCATACCTGTCTGAGAAAGGCGGTCATCATCAACATATTCAATAAGTCCTGCAAAACTACGCTGATTAAGTATCTCCTTGTAGGTCATATCAATTACATCATACACAACAAGCCTAATAGTATTTGAACCAATATCTACAATACCTACCTTCATAAAAAATCCCCCTTACGGATTAAATTATTCTCTCATCTTTGTATTCACCAGTTTTGCTAAACTCAACCCATTCACAGATATTTTCAGCGTGGTCACCGATACGTTCAAAATACTTAGCAATCATTAAGAAGTTTAATATAACGTCAACTGAACCTGTTTTTTCTCTCAAAAGGTCAGCAACTTCATTTTTTACTTTGTCAAAATAGTCGTCAACAATATCATCTTTATTAATGATTTCTTTTGCCTTCTGAACATCACCCTCAACAAAGGCATTTATTGCTCCGTGTACCATTTCAAGAGCTACCTGTGCCATAGCCGGAATGTGTGAGCAGGCATCGTACGTATCGCCCTCTCCTAAGTGAGGAATAAGTTCTGCAATATCAGAAGCCTGGTCACCTATTCTTTCCATATCTGTAACCATTTTAAGGGCAGTAGAAACAACTCTTAAATCACCGGCAACCGGCTGTTGTCTCAAAATAAGTGAAAGACACTGAGCCTCGATATTTTTTTCCATATCGTCAACAATTCTATCTTTCGCTACAATATCCTTAGCCAATTTTTCATCGTGATTTTTAAAAGCCTCAACTGCGTCCATAATTGACTTTTCCACAGTAGCACCCATTTTTATAAGTTCTACATTAAGTTGTGTTAAAGCCTCCTCAAAAGTTGGTCTAGCACTACTCATATTATACATCTCCTTCTCTAAAATATCAACCAAATCTACCAGTAATATAATCTTCTGTTCTCTTATCCATAGGACGAGAGAACAATTCTTCTGTCTTATTCATTTCCACCATTTCACCTACAAGGAAAAATGCTGTATTATCTGAAATTCTTGTAGCCTGTTGCATATTATGAGTAACTATTGCAACAGTGTAATTCTTTTTAAGTTCTGCCATAAGTTCCTCAACCTTTAAAGTAGAAATAGGGTCAAGGGCAGATGTAGGTTCGTCCATAAGTAATACTTCCGGCTTTACAGCTAAAGCTCTGGCAATACAAAGTCTCTGTTGCTGACCACCTGAAAGACCTAAAGCAGATTTTTTAAGTCTGTCCTTAATTTCGTCCCAAATAGCTGCACCCTTTAAAGATGTTTCAACTATTTCATCAAGTTTTGCCTTGTTCTTAATACCATGTATTCTAGGACCATAGGCAATATTGTCATAAATACTCATTGGGAAGGGATTTGGTTGCTGGAATACCATACCTACCTTTTTTCTCAAAAGTGTAGTATCTACTGTTGGAGAGTAAATATCTTCTCCGTCAAGAACAACTTTACCCTCAATCCTTACGCCCTCAACAAGGTCATTCATTCTGTTAAGAGTTTTTAAAAAAGTAGATTTACCACAACCTGATGGTCCAATAAAGGCTGTAATTTCATTTTCTGGTATTTCCATATTTACAGATTTTAATGCGTGGTTCTGACCATAATATAAGTTTAAATTGCTAACGCTTATTTTTGAATTCATACTATAACTCCTAACTTAATTTCTTTGTTGCTACCTTTGTCAATGCGTTTATTGCCAATACTACTACTATAAGTACAAGAGCAATAGCAAAGGCGTTGCCATAATCAGCCTTAGACATACTCAAGTACATCTGTATTGTAAGTGTACCACCTGATGTTAAAACGTGTGAGAACAAGTTCTTTGGTAAAAGATAGGCACTACCTGCTGTAAAGAGAAGTGCAGCAGATTCGCCGACAATACGACCTACACTTAATATAACTGCTGTTACAATACCTGGCATAGCACTAGGTAAGATAATTGTTCTAATCATATACCACTTTGTAGCACCAATGCCTAAAGCACCAGTTCTATATCCAAGAGGAACTGTCTTAAGTGCCTCCTGTGTTGTTCTTATGATAATGGGAAGTACCATTAATGTAAGAGTAAGTGAGCCACAAAGTATTGAATATCCTAAGTGAAGTGATATACCAAAGAATACCATACCGAACAAACCATAAATAATAGATGGAATACCTGCAAGAGTTTCTGTTGTAAACTCAATAAGACTTACAATCTTGCCCGGCTTTGCATACTCTGTTAAGTATACTGCTGCACCAATACCAATAGGTGTAGCAATAATAAGTGTGATTACTATAATGTATAATGTGTTTACTATGTTACCTAAAATACCAAATGTACCTTCAAGAGTAGATGGTATAGTAGATAAGAACTGCCAGCTTATTGAAGAAACACCTCTAAAAGCTACATAGCAAATGATACCTACTAAAAGACCTACGGCTATGAAAGCAGAAAGGTATATAAGCCCCATAAAAAAGTTATCCTTAATTCTTGTCTGCTTTACGCATATACTATTTTCCACTTTCTTCACCTGCCTTTATAATTTTACTAATTGTAATATTGATTATCATAATGAATACAAACAACACAAGACCGATTGTAAATAATGCCTGTCTGTGAAGACCTGAAGAATAAGACATTTCAGATACAATACCTGTTGTAAGGAAACGTACTGAGTTAAATGGTAATGGCATATTTACAGCATTACCAGAAACAAGTACAATGGCCATTGCTTCACCTATTGCTCTACCTACACCAAGTACAATGGCTGTAATAATACCAGACTTAGCTGCTGGAATTGTTACCTTGAAAATTGTCTGTACCTCTGTTGCACCAAGGGCAAGAGAAGCCTGACGCATTTTTACCGGAACAGCCTGTAATGATGTGTAAGACACATTTATAACTGTTGGCAAAATCATAATTGCCAATACAAGAACTGCTGAAATAAGGTTTGCTCCACCGGTAAACTGATGATTTGGATTGTCCTTAAATATTGCTAATTCCAACTTATACATAAGAGGATTTATAATTAAAAGACCTAATAAACCATATACAATAGATGGAATACCAGCTAAAAGCTCAACTGCCGGCTTTACAACTGCTGCTACCTTTTTGTGGGCAACTTCTGAAATAAATACAGCTGTAAGAAGACCAACTGGAACACCAAGGACTATAGCAAAAGCTGTACCAATAATAGATGTAAGTACAATGTATGCTATACCAAATGAAGGTTCAGCTGCTGTTGGTTGCCATACTGTATTAAAAAGCATATCCACTATACCGACTTTCATTAAAGCCGGTGCACCGGATATTATCATATATATTGTAATTGCAGCAACAGCTATTACTGCAAATATGGCACAAACGAAGAATATAATTTCCATTATTGTTTCAATAAGAGCTTTTGAACCCTTACTTCCGTTTATTGAAAAGCCACTATTTCCTGTCTTTATGCCGGTTACATTTGTTTTTTTATTTACAGGCATAACTGCTTCCGTATCTTGCATTGTTTTGCACTCCTTACTTTATTTTGCTGATATTAAACCAACCTTGCTAACAATCTGCTGACCTTCGTCACTGTTAATGTAGTTGAAAAGTTCCTGTACTGCTTCAGACTGTTCACTAATTTCGCCCTTAGTTGCCATTACGAATGGTCTCTGTAATGTGTAGCTACCAGCCTTAATATTTTCTTCTGTTGGTTCAACGCCGTCAATCTTTAATGTATGTACTGTATCGTCAATTACGTCAAGTGAAACATAACCAATAGCACCAGGAGTTGCAGCAACCTTTGCCATTACAGCACCTGTTGAATCAATTTCCTGTGCGTACTTGCACTTGTCTTCAAGTTTAAGTAATTCTTCAAATGCACCTCTTGTACCAGAAGATGCTTCTCTACCGATTACTACAATCTGCTGGTCGCTACCACCAAGGTCTTTCCAGTTTGTAATCTGACCACTGTAAACCTGAGCAAGCTGGTCCTTTGTAATATCTTCTACTGCATTAGCCTTGTCTACAACAACTGCAATACCATCAATAGCTACAACATTTTCTACAAGACCCTTTGCCTTTTCTTCGTCTTTTAACGCTCTTGATGAGTTACCAATATCAACTGTACCATTTGCTACAGCTTCAATACCTGCACCTGAACCAGTAAACTGAACAGTAGCCTGAATACCTGGGTACTTAGCCATAAAAGCTTCGTCTAAAGCATTAGCAAACTTTTCCATTGAAGTAGAACCGTTCATTGTAACAGTACCAGTAATGTTACTGCTGTCTGCTGATGCTGTAGCACCTTCACCCTGTGATGAGCTATCTGCTGTACCACCACAACCTACAAGAGTAGTTGCTAATAAAACTGCTGTTAATAAACCTGAAACAAATTTTTTCATTTTGATTTCTCCTTTTTAATAATCTCTGTGAGTTAATTCTTAGTTATTATATTTTAAAGAAGATTTATCAACTATCATATTTATGTTTAGGTTTTGTAAAATTTAGATAAAGTGGCATATTCATTGGTCAAAACAATGCTTTTTTACATATTTAACATAGAAATGTAAAATAAAAACACTCCCCATTAATGCAAAAAAACTGTATTTTTTACATTGGGAAGTGCTTTTCACTATAAATTAATTAATATATCTATTTCTGTACCCTCTCCTAATTTACTTCTAAGGGTAACAGTACCTTTATAATAATTTACAATATGTTTTACAATGGCAAGACCAAGACCTGTGCCACCGATTTTCTTACTTCGACCCTTGTCAACTCTGTAAAATCTTTCAAAAACTCTTTGTTGACTGACATCAGGAATACCAATACCTGTATCCTTTACATTAAAGTGCAATTTTTTACCGGCACTATTTACATTTATAAGTACAGAACCCTCCGGCTTATTGTATTTAACAGCATTTATAATTACATTGTTAAATAACTCATATATCCTTTTATATTCTGCATTAATAATAATAGACGGACAATTACATACAACATTTAATTTCTGTTCATCAATCATAGGTTTAGCTGACAACAAAATTTCGTCTAACATAAGTGAAATATCAAACTCATTTTTACTCTGAACAGTAGTTCCTGCCTCAAGGCGAGAAATCATAAGAATATCATTTATAAGAGTAGTCATATTTTGAGCCTCTTTCTTTATTCTTAATAAAAACTCTTTTTTCTGTTCAGGTGGATATTCCATACCACTTGTAAGAAGTTCTGAATATCCCTGTATTGATGTAATAGGCGTTTTAAGTTCGTGAGAGGCATTGGAAAAGAACTCTTGCCTTAATTTTTGAGTTTCTCTGTCAGTAGTTACATCAATAAGAACTATAATAACACCTATGTCTGAATTTTCAGTAGCCCTTGTAATATTAGCTGATATAACTCTGCCGTCTGGTGCATCAAAGTCAAAGGTAACAGTTTTGCCCTTGTTATAGGCATCTGCAACACCATTTATAACATCTACATTTCTAGTATAGTTTACAATGTGCTTTCCTATAGGAACATTTCCACAGCCAAGCACAACATTAGCCACCTTATTCATAGAGCTTACATAACCATTTTTATCACAAAGCACAAGACCCTCACTCATATTGTTAAGAACATACTGTGCCTTGTTTCTTTCTGCAACTATTTCTTCCATAGTCAACTTTATTTTTTGTGCAAGGTTATGGGCAGCTGATGCAATTTCTGTAATTTCATCATATTCGTAAACTTTAAGTGGAGAGGAGTAATCTCCATCTTGAATTTTTCTTATTTCGTCAGTAACCTGCTGTAAAGGCTTAGAAACTGTATTTGTAAAATGTCTTGCAAATAAAACTGAAACAATAAAAGCAAAAATACTGCTTAACACTACTGCTGGCAACATCCATAAAGCAAGATAAACCTTGCCATTATATGGAACAGAAACCCTCAATATATGCTCATTGTCGCTACAAACCTGAGCCACATAGAGCATACGGTCATTTGTTGTATCAGACATTCTGACATCTATTCCCCTACCATTTTTAAGTGCCTCTAAAACCTCCGGTCTTTGTAAATGGTTATCCTCGTAATTTATTCCTTTATATGTATCTCCCAAAACTACGCCATTTTTGTCAATAACAGTAATACGGCTAGATGAGTCAACAATCAATGGATTTATTTTATTTATCTGTTCATTAATATCCTCGTTGTAATCCAAGCTGTAGTCAATAAGTTTTACAGCATCTATCATACTTGCCTTAGTCTGGTTAAGGTTGTAATCACCTACAAGCCATAAACAAACCAGCGTACTAACTACAAGAGTTATAAGTGTTATAAAAACAAATCTTTTTAATACTGCATTTTTCATAGACCTACTCCTTAACTGCTCTATAGCCCATACCTCTGATGGTCTTAATATAATCTCCGGCAGTTCCAAGCTTTTGTCTTAATGTTTTAATATGAATATCAATAGTTCTTGTTTCCCCTGTGTATTCATATCCCCAAATTTTGTTTAAAAGTTCGTCTCTTGATACAACCTTGTTGCCATTTTCAATAAGGAAAACAAGAAGTTCATATTCCTTAAAAGTAAGTTTTACTTCTTCGCCATTTACAAATACTTCTCTTGTATCTGTGTTTATACTTATAGTACCTAAAGAAATTTTATTACTTACAGGTTGTTCATATCTTCTAAGCTGTGCTCTTACTCTTGCCATAAGTTCCATTACAGAAAACGGCTTTGTAACGTAATCATCAGCACCACTATCAAGACCTATAATTTTTTCAACTTCGCTATCCTTTGCAGTAAGCATAATAATAGCCATATGTCCATTAGTTTCTGTACTTCTGTACTCCTTAACAGCCTCTACGCCGTCCATACCGGGAAGCATAATATCAAAAATTCCCAAGTCAGCCTTTGTATGCTTTAATTCTTCAAGAGCATCTTCTGCACATTCAAAATCAAAAACTTCGTGTCCATAGCCCTGTAAAGCTACTTTCACTAATTCTCTGATACTTTCATCGTCTTCTATTACAAAAATCTTTGCCATTTATTTCACCTCATATTTATACCACTATCGTCTTCATTTTACATCATTTACAATAAGCTAAAAAGATATAACAAGTATTTTTTATGTAAAGTTTATGTAAAATACCCCTTAAAACTTAATTATACAGCCTATTACAGCAGAAAACGCAATATACATAATAGGGTGTTTTTTATACTTTACCATTAAAATATAGAGTATAACAGCAAATATAATTGACTTGATTTCAAATAAATCAGTTATATTTCCTGTCTGTTTAAATAAGTCTACATTTATTAAAGCCTCTTTCATTACTAAAACTGCAGCACCTGCTATAAGTCCCATTGATGCTGGTCTAATACCATATATAACCTTTTGTACTGTGGGATTATCCTTTGCTTTATCAAGTATTTTTGCCACAATAAGTATTACAATTATGGAAGGTATTACAAGACCTACGGTAGCACAAATACCACCAAATACACCACCGGTTGTAAAACCGACATAAGTTGACATATTTACACCCATTGGTCCGGGAGTTGACTCAGAAACAGCCACCATATCCATAAGCTGTGATGTACTAAACCAATCTGGGTGCGTACCTGCCAAATTATATAGGAAAGGTAATGTTGCCATACCTCCACCAATAGCAAAAAGTCCTATTTTGAAAAATTCGTAAAACAATTTAACTATCAGCATTTCTTTTTACCTCCCAACGTCTTAAATAAAAAGCCTAAAAAACCTGAGCCTAATACAAAGAATATAGGAGATATATTTAAAAAGCTGGAAAGCACAAGAACTATAACAAACATTACAAGACCAAATTTATCTGTAATAGCTGTTTTCCAAAGATTTACAGTTGCATTTATAATAAGAACGCACACACAAATCCTTATGCCGGAAAAAGCATTTTGCACAATTTCAATATGGGCAAAATTTTCAAGTAAAGTTCCTATAATGGTTATAATTACAATAGATGGTGTTATAAAGCCCAGAGTAGCTATAATTCCACCAAAATTTCCAGCCAATTTATTGCCTACAAATGTAGAAGTATTTACAGCTATAACCCCAGGTGTACACTGACCTAAAGCATAATAATCTATAATTTCCTCTTTTGTTACCCAACCTCTTTTTAGAACTAATTCTCTTTCAAGTATGGGGAGCATAGCATATCCTCCACCAAAGCATACAGCTCCCATTTTTACAAATATCCAGTATAAATTAAGTAATTTTTTCCACATAATTTTCTCCCCAATTAACGCAAAAAACTGCTGTATTAACATAACACAGCAGTTTTTAAAGTCTATATTATTTTGTCAAAGCAAAGATGTCATTAAACCAAACAATACCTGGAATTTTATTTTCTCTAATAGACTGCTGAAGTGAATCACTAAGAGCAGTTGTAGCATTTCTCACTGCGTCCTGTGTACTAGCATCCGGAGTAATAACTGTCTTGCCTTCTGGTAAGAAGTCATCAATAGCACCATTGAAACCAAAGCAATTCTCAAACTGCTGAATGTTCATAAGTTCCATACGGTAGTTAGAGTTACCACTCTGACCCTTCTTGCCCTTGAAACCGTTGTCAAATGCTATTGTATTTTCCATATCAATAGTAGCCTTTGAGTTATTTTCATCAAAGCCCTTCTGACCATTGTTGAAAGCTATACAATTCTTAACAGTTCTTGTACTAGCTGATGTTGTATACTTACTACCAAACTTGAAACCATTTGGATTACCGTCCCAGTTTTCATAGCTAATATCTGAACCCTTAATAGACTTACCAAACTTAGTAAGTGTAATATTTGGCCAATTGTTTACATCAAGCTGTCTGTTATTATACTTAGCTTCAAAATCTGGGTCAGCCTTAATCATAGCCTGAACATAAAGTAAATCCTTATCAAGTGGTAAGTTGTTTTCATAATCCCACTTACCGTTGTAAATATCGTAGTCACCATTGTGGTAGCAAAGACATTCAATGTAATCAAGGTGATATGGAGAATCGCCTGAGTAGTTATAACTATCCCAACCGTCATCACCGTTTTCCCAAGCTCTACAAGCAAAGAACTTGTTATTCTTGCCGGCATTAAGCTTTACAGAGAAACCATCAGCGTCACTACCTAATTTCTGAACTAAGTCACAGTTTCTGTAAGAGTCTACACCAATAAATGTATTGTCGTGACCACCGGCAGTTACTGAAATACCTGAGTTATTATTATACTTAAATACACAGTTCTGAACAATACAGTTGCCTGAATTTGAGTTCTTAATTCTCATACCACAGTCCGGTGCATTTTTAACAATAAGGTTTTTAAAGTTATAGTAAGAACCCTTGCTTACATAAATACCTGTACCATTTTCACCTGTACTATTCTTTGAATCTCTAAACTTAGCAAAATCAATAGCTGGATAAGAACCGTCAGCCTTTTCAACACCAATTAATGAAATATTTGCATTTGATGTAGCAAGCTTAATCTGTTCTGTAGCATTAATATCGTCAGTAATGTAAATTGCCTTCTGACCACTCTTTTTAGCACAATCAGAAAGAGCTGACTTTAATTCGCTGAAATTACTTACATTTACTGTATAGTCAAAGTTTTCAGGAACTGTATTAAATCCATCTGGAATTGTTGTTTCTTCAGTAGTTCCTTCTGTTGTTACCTGAGTAGTAGTTTCTGTTGTAGTAACAGTTGTTGTTTCTGTTGTTGTAGCAGTAGTAGTTTCTGTTGTTGTTTCTGTACTGCCACCAATAGGAGCAAATTTAACACTATCATTTAATACTTTCTGCAAAATAAGGCTTGCATCATCTGCATTAACTACCTTATCCCCATTTACATCACAGTAAACACTGTATTCTTCATCAGCCATTGGCACTTTGAAAGTAGAATCAAGGGTTTTCTGTAAAACATAAGCACTGTCTTTAGCAGTAAGTATTCCGTCTGAATCTGCATCACCCTGTACACTGTTGCTTGCAAAAGCTGAAGTACAACCTAAAATAGTCAATGCCGAAACAGCAAATATTCCTAACAATTTTTTCATATTTTTCTCTCCTTTAGAGTAATATTTGCCCCATTAGTATTTTTTAACAATTTGTAAACATCTTAAACATTATAATTCCTTTTTATTCCTCTGTCAACAAATTTTCCATTTCATCTAAAAGATTGGCAAATACTTCCATAGCCTTTTCTACAGGTTCAGCAGTTGTCATATCTACACCGGCACCCTTTAAAAGGTCAATAGAGTATTTAGAAGAACCACCCTTTAAGAAATTAATATAATCATCCTTGCCATTTTCCTTCAATATTCTCTGTGAAAGAGCAATAGCTGCTGAATATCCTGTAGCATACTGATAAACATAGAAAGCAGTATAGAAATGAGGTATTCTAGCCCATTCCCAAGATATTTTTTCATCAATATTTATTTCATCACCGTAGTACTTCTTGTTAAGGTTGTAGTAAATTTCATTTAATTCTTCCTTTGTAAGAGCTTCTCCGGCTTCATCACGTCTATGAACTTCAAGCTCAAATTCAGCAAACATAGTCTGACGGAAAAGAGTACCTCTAAACTGTTCAAGATAGTAGTTAATAAGGTATTTTCTCTGGTTCTTGTCTTCAGTAGTCTTTAATAAATGTTCCATTAAGAGGGCTTCATTTACTGTTGATGCAACTTCTGCAACAAATATAGTGTAATCTCCGTAAACTACAGGCTGAGTTGACCAAGTATAGTGAGAGTGCATAGAGTGACCCATTTCGTGAATAAGTGTAAACATAGAGTCTACAGTGCCATTATAGTTCATAGAAACAAATGGGTGGCAACCGTAAGCACCCCAAGAATATGCACCACTTCTCTTACCCTTGTTTTCGTACTTATCTACCCATCTGTCAGTATCAAGAGCCTTATTAAATACCTTGCAATAGTCTTCGCCTAAAGGTTTAACAGCTTCCTTAACAGTTTCAACAGCTTCTTCATAAGTCTTTTTAGTGTCAATATCCTTTACAATAGGAGTATAAAGGTCATACATATTCAAATCATCAAGACCTAAAGCCTTTTTACGAATAGAAATGTATCTGTGCATTAAGTTAAGGTTTTTATTTACAGTATCAATAAGCTGTGTATAAACTTCTGTAGGAATGTTGTTAGGCTCTAAATGTGCTTCAAGAGATGAACCATACTTTCTCACCTTTGCCCCAAAGCTATCTACCTTTACCGAACCACTGTAAGATGCTGTAATTGTATTAAGCTGTTTTTTGTATGTGTCATAAAGAGCATTAAAAGCTGATTTTCTAAGAACTCTGTCACTGCTTTCAAGATAAGAAATAAATGTGCCATGAGTTAATTTATGGCTTTCGCCATTACTGTCTACAACATCAGGGAAAGTCATATCTGCATTATTGAGCATATAGAAAACATTAGAAGGCACACCTGCTACTTCCTGCATCTGTGCAAGTATTTCTTCCTTGTCCTGTGTCAAAATATGTTCCTTACTACGAAGAATATCCTTCAAGTAGTGAGCATATAATTTAAGAGGCTCTGTTTCAACAGCCTTTAAGATTTCATCTTCCGGCAAAAGTGCAATAGATGAATCAATAAAAGCTGAGGCAGCCTGAACAAGTGAAGAAAGTCTTGCAGCCTTGCTGTCCATTGCCTGATAGAAACTATTGTCACTATCTTCATTTGCTCTAAGCCCTGCGTATACATATACTCTTTCAGTATTTAAGTATACTTCATCTCTGAAGTTAAGGCATTCATAGAGGTTAGCCATTGTAAGAGGTTTAAATTTATCAAAGCCACTAAGGCTATTTTCTATATCGTCATAAAGTTTTTGCCATGCTTCGTCACTTGAGAATAAATCTTCAACACTCCATTTATCCTCAGGTAAAATCTGATTTCTATTTTTTAATTCTGACATTTAAAATTTTCTCCTTTTTTTCTTGATAAATGAATTATAACATAGTATAATTATAATATAAATATGTAAAAAATAAACAAAAAAATTCAAATAATGATTATCATTCTAAGCAATTTGTAAATAACGACATTATTTCTCAATTTTCGGTTTATTCAGACAGGAGGTTTTTTGTATGGGTCTTAAAGTATTATTTGTTGCTTCTGAAGTTGCACCATATGCCAAGAGTGGTGGACTGGGTGATGTTGCCGGTTCTTTACCAAGAGCATTAAGAAATGCCGGTGTTGATGCAAGAGTTGTTTTTCCTAAGTACAGAACCATTAAGGACGAGTGCCTTACTAGCTGTGAATATATAAAGTCTTTTGATGTAACCCTTGATTGGCGTACTCAAAAGGCAGATATTTTTACAATGCACACAGACGTACCTACTTACCTTATAGGTAATGACTACTACTTTGGTCGTTCCGGCTACTACGGCTATGGCGATGATGATGAAAGATTTGCTTTCTTCTGTAAAGCTGCTATTGAGTTTTTAAGCTATATAGACGATGATTTTATGCCTGACATTATTCACTGTAATGACTGGCAGACTGGTCCAATGTGCGTTTACTTAAAAGACAAGTACTCACTTATTAAGGACTACAAAAATATTCGTACATTATATACTGTTCATAATCTCCAGTATCAGGGTATGTTCCCTAAACACGCTCTTAGTATGATGGAATTAGACGAAAATTATTACTTCACAAATGATAAATTGGAATTTTATAATATGACAAGTTTTATGAAAGCCGGTCTTTTATATGCTGATGCTATCAGTACAGTAAGTAAAACATATGCTTATGAAGTTCAGACAGAACAGTATGGCTATGGTCTTGACGGTGTTTTAAGAGCTAGAAAAGATGACCTTTACGGTATCGTAAATGGTATTGACTATGATGCCAACAACCCTGAAACCAGCAAAAAGATTTATGCTAACTTCTCTGCTGACGATTTAACTGGAAAGGCTGAAAATAAGGCTCAGCTTCAGAAAGATTTAGGACTTCCTGTTCGCCCTGATGTTCCGGTATTCAGTATTATTTCAAGACTTGTAGAACAAAAAGGTATTAACCTTGTTTTACAGGCAGCAGGAGAACTTCTTTCAAAGGACGTTCAGCTTGTTATTCTCGGTACTGGCGACTATACTTACGAGAATATGTTTAAGGATTTAGCTTATAGATACCCTGACAAGGTAAGTGCAAATATTCTCTTTGATGATGCACTTTCTCAGAAGATTTATGCAGCCAGTGATTTCTTCCTTATGCCTAGTCTTTTCGAACCTTGTGGCTTAGGTCAGCTTTTTGCTATGAGCTATGGTACTATTCCTGTTACTAGAACTACCGGTGGTTTAGTTGATACAGTAAAGGTTTATAACCCTGAAACTGGCGAAGGCAATGGATTCCAGTTCCAGGACTATGATGCTAATGGCTTAATATGGGCTATTAACGAAGGTCTTAAGGTTTATGCTGATAAAACTCAATGGAATAAGGTAGTTCATAATGCTATTGAAACAAGATTTTCTTGGGACAGAAGTGCTAAGGAATACATTGATGTTTACAACAAGATTTTAGAGGAACACCCTCAGGAAAAAGAAGAAGAAGAAAATTAATTATTTTTAGGAGATTGCTTTTTGAAAATTAATATAATATTGGATATTGTTTGCTAATCGGGAGGTTAGCAAAACAATATCGGCTTTCCTCCCAAAAGGAAAAATAGAAATTATTTGACTTTTATGGAGGAATAAAAATGAATAGAGAAAATAAACGCAAAAAATATGAAAATGGATATTATAAAAATCATCCTTGTAATAATACTTTTACTTGTAAGGTTTGTGGTCGCCCTGTAATTCCAAATGGTGCAGGCAGTGACCATAGAAATCATTGTCCTAACTGTCTTTCCAGTCTTCACGTTGATGAAGAACCCGGAGATAGAGCATCTGACTGTGGTGGAATTATGGAACCTGTATCTGTTTGGGTAAGAAAAAATGACGAATGGGCGATTATACACCGTTGCAAAAGATGTGGTAAACTTTCATCAAATAGAGTAGCTGCTGATGATAACCCGATGAAACTTATGAGTATAGCAATGAAACCCCTTTGCGAACCACCTTTTCCACTAGAACGTATTGAGGAATTAACAGCCTTAATGGGTGGAGATGGTAGTCTGAAATAAGTATTTTTTGATCAATAAAGTTATCGGATTTATCTTTCCGATTCATTGTCAGAACTTTCAACTTCGTTGAAAGCCACACTTTGTGTGTCCGATTTATCTTTCGGTTCACTATCAGAACAAATTAACGACTTAATTTGTGGCTTGGCAAGCAAGCCATCGGATTTATCTTTCCGATTCATAAAAAGAAAAGGAGTGCATACCTTGTGTTTGCACTCCTTTTCTTTTTTCTATGTTATTTTTTAACACTTATTTATAATTTAAAGATTCTTTTAAATACATATTTTCTCCTAAAAAGTAAAAAAGCTGGGTAAATCACCCAGCCTGGTCCCCAATGTTAAAAATCACTTAATAACTTCGGGCAACTCTATTGTTATTATTATACTCCAAAATATATTTTTTTGCAACTATAAATTTTATACATTTTTTACTCTATACCATACAATATACCATTACAAATTGCCGCAGCCAAATTACTACCACCTTTTCTTCCTCTTGCTACTATAACCGGCACATTACATTTACTTATAATTTCCTTTGCCTCAACTACATTTACAAAACCTACAGGCACAGCAATTATAAGTACAGGTTTTATTTTATTTTCTTCTATTAATTCCTTTAGCTTTATAAGGGCAGTTGGTGCATTACCAACAGCTATAATATATTCACCCTCTAATTCTGATGCTTTCTCCATAGATGCAACAGCTCTTGTAGTGCCGTTTTCCTTTGCTCTTTTTGCAATATCTTCATCAGCCATAAAACATAAAACTTCTCCACCATATTTGCCTAAAACTCTCTTATTGATACCGGCTTTAGCCATATTGGTGTCAGTTATTATAGACGCCCCTCTTTTTATAGCCTCTCTAGCCTGTTCAACACAATTTGGAGAAAAATATAAACTTGTTTCATAGTCAAAATCGGCTGTAGTGTGTATAGCTCTTTTTACAATAGGCTTATACTCCTCTGGCACTTCTGTAATCATTTCACTTTCTATAATTTCCATACTTCGTGCCTCAATATCCTTTGGAAGTACAAATTGTGGAGTATAGTCAGTTTCCTTATTCTCTAATATTTCATATATTTTGTCCATATCCATATTTTCACGAATAAGGTCTGCCAATTTATCGTATTGACTATTTTTATATTCTTCTATATCTATTGTTTTCACATCAAAAGAAATGCCTTTTTTATCAAATATTTTCTTTATATAACTTTCTCTAAAGCCTGTTTCATCAAAGACACCATGAACATAAGTACCAACACAGTTATTTAAAACACAGCCTTCTTTTCTGCCCTCAATTTCAGAAAAAGCCTGTCCACCCTTTACTACACTTTGACCTTGATGTATTTCATAGCCTGTTATTTTTTTCCCATTATAGGCTACACCTGTAATCTGTCTTGTAGTCTTTTCCATATAGAAATCAGTTTCTACAGGCAATAGACCAAGACCCTCTATAGTATCAATGCCGTTTTCAACACCCTCATTATCAGTTATTTTTTCACCCATAAGCTGATAGCCACCACAAATGCCAAAAATATCTGTACCATTTTCAGCCAATTTTTGTATAGCTGACTTTAAGCCTGTTTCATTAAGCCATTTCATATCGGCAATAGTATTTTTAGTTCCCCCAAGTACAATCAAGTCTGGCTTTCCCAGTTCCTTTACACTTGAAACATATCTCATACCATATTGTTCAAGGGGAGAAAAATCAGTAAAGTTAGATAACTTAGGCAATCTTATAACAGCAATATCTATTGCTCCTACAGTTTTATTTTCAAGTCTTGTAGACAAGCTGTCCTCGTCATCAATATCTATATTTCCATAAGGCACAACACCAACAACAGGAGTATGACATTTCTTTTCAAGCATAGTAATGCCATTTTCAAGTATAGCCTTGTCCCCTCTGAATTTATTTATAACTATACCTTTTATTCTCTTTTTTTCATTGTAAGGCAAGAGTTCCACAGTGCCATAAAGCTGTGCAAAAACTCCACCTCTGTCAATATCTCCTACAAGTATAACTGGTGCATCTACCATTTCAGCCATACCCATATTTACAATATCATCAGATTTCAAATTAATTTCAGCCGGAGAACCAGCACCCTCTATTACAATAATGTCATACTTTTCAGCTAATTTATTATAGGCTTCTTTTATTGTAGGAATAAGCTGTTTTTTGTATTTAAAATACTCTTTAGCTTTCATATTTCCTATAGGCTTACCCATAACTATAACCTGTGAACCCGTGTCAGAATTTGGTTTTAAAAGTATTGGGTTCATTAATACGTCAGGTTCAACACCGGCAGCTTCAGCCTGCACAACCTGTGCTCTGCCCATTTCCAAACCGTCTTTTGTAATAAAAGAATTCAATGCCATATTTTGAGATTTAAAAGGTGCTACCTTGTATCCGTCTTGTGCAAAAACTCTCAAAAGTCCGGCAGTTATAATACTCTTACCAGCATTTGACATTGTTCCCTGTACCATTATTACTTTAGCCACATTATCACACTCCTTATTACAAGACCTACTATAAGACAAATGATTGTCATTGTATACATTATATCATTTGCTCTCTTTATGTCTTCGTTTTCAATTTCTCTGTTTTTATCCCCTATGTAAGGCTTTTTATGAACAACACCAAAATATGTCGCATCTCCGGCAAGCTGTACTCCTAAAGCTCCTGCCATTGCTGACTCTGTCTGAGCTGAATTTGGACTTGCGTGTTTTCTTCTGTCTCTCTTAAAAATCCTAAAGGCATTTTTGTAGTCATATCTCAATACAAAAGCCGATATAATGACCAATATTCCAGATACTCTAGCCGGTATATAATTTAACACATCATCTAATTTGGCAGCAAATTTGCCTATATAAAAATACTTTTCCTCTACATAACCTATCATAGAGTCCATTGTATTTACAGCCTTATAAACTACTCCACCAACAGGTCCGAAAATAAGCATATATATCAAAGGAGCTATAACTCCGTCTGATGCATTTTCTGCCACAGTTTCCACTGCTGCTTTTATAATACCCTCTTTTGTCAAAGACTGAGTATCTCTGCCAACTATCATTGAAACAGCCTTTCTTGCACCTTCTGTGTCGTTGTTTTCAAAGGCCTTGTAGACTTTCATACTTTCTGTTTTAAGTGACTTTCCGGCAAGCATATAGTAACAAATAACAGCAGAAACTGTTGTATAAGCATACTTATTGAAAGATGACAATTTAAGCACCAATAACGTAATGCCACCGGAAACAGAAATAACCACAATAGCCAATATTGCTCCCAGTATCATAAGCATAGTATTTTTTCTTGCAATTTTTCTACACAGTTTTTCAAGTATACTAATAAAACTGCCAATCCATCTAATAGGATGTGGCAGTTTATAAGGGTCGCCAATTATTGTATCCAGTATAAATCCCAAAAGAATATCCATAATTACACCAAAGTTTTTAAATCCTTTACTTCATTATTTTCCCAGTTAATAACAAAACCTAAGCCATTTTTAGGTACAGTTGTGTAAAAGTTCTCTCCTGTAAGAGCTGTAAGTAATGCCATCATAGTTCCACCATGAATTACAAAGGCTGAATTTAAATTATTTTTAGATATATCCACAGCTTCTTTAAAACCCTTTACGCACCTGTCTGTAAAAGCGTTAAAGCTCTCTCCGTTAGGAATATCACTTGTGCCATTAGATTCTATCCAACGTATGTAGTCGGGGTTATTTTCAAGCTGTAAATGAGTCTTGTTCTCAAAATCCCCAAAATCAATTTCTCTCAAATTATCCACAACTATAGGCTTATGCTGGGGATAAATCAAGTTAGAAGTCTGCAAGCATCTTTTTAATGGACTTGAAACAACTATGCCTACTTCAGGATAAATTCCCTTTTCCACATACTCCTTTATTATTTCCACACCTTCATCACAAAGGGGGTCATTTGTTACTCCATTAAAACAGCCTTTTACATTTCCTATTGTTCTGCCATGTCTTATTAAAGTAATTTTCATTTAATAATCACTCCAATTCCACAAACCACACGAGTAACTCTCTTTGCTCTTTCTGCCAATATACAGCAACTTCTGCCTACAGCTTCTCTATACAAAATCTGCTTTTTGTCCATAGGCACAACACCACAGCCAACTTCATCACAGGCAATAGCCTTTGCATTAATATTTTCAGAAAATTCCAAAGGGTCTTTTCCCATTTCAATCAATTTTCTGACAAACTCGTGATAATTAATAATAATGTCTGCATTTTCTATACTTTCAATGCTATGTTCTTTTCCATCAGCTATTATACCATTATATGCTTTCATTGCCAAGTCATTATGCCCTTGACAATTTCCACCTACAAACAGTTCTAACAAATAAAATCACCTAAACCCATAATTACAAAGCATATAAACTCAACTACACAGATAAAAAAGCCCATTAAATCTCCACTAATACCACCAAAATTTTTTCTATTCATATTTTGGAAAAGCATTACAAATATAAATACAACACCAAGGGTAATAATAGAACGAACAGGAGCTAAAATCTCCATTACAGAAATACTAGCAATAAGCCATACAACACAAATAACGGCTGTAACAAACTTGTTTGCACTAGAAACAAAAGTATATAACATACCACTTTCTTTAGAAAGGTCCTCACTCATAGCTACGATACCTACTAAGGCTCTTGCAAACACAAAGACAATGGCCATATAAACAGCCTCAGCTAAGTTATCAACAGTACCTAAAATATAAGCAATAATAAGAACATAAAAAATAGCGTATATAATTGCAAATGCTCCAGTATGAGGGTCATCTAATATTCTAATTTTATCATCTCTTGATTTATGAGAACTAAGAGCATCTATAGTATCCATAAAGCCGTCCATATGTATACCACCATTTACAAGCAACATAGCAACAGCAAAGGATATAATACCAAAAGCAGTTTCTGGCACATTAAATCGTTGTGCTAATAAATGTAAGCCTATAAACAAAGCCCCCATTACAGCACCTACTAAAGGCAAAAAGCAAAAAATATACTTCATATCTTTCTTTTCCCAATCTATATAAGGCATAGGTATTTTACTGAACACTGCAAAACAGATTATAAGACTTCTTAAAGCACCCAATTTTATTCCTCCTTTAAAAGCATATCTATTCCACAAACAACTTCGTAAACCCTGTCTGCCTTTTTTGCAACAGCATTATTTATGTCTGCCAAGATTTCAATATACTTATTAGTCAGGCTATCATATTTTTCTCCATCTGAGAAAACATCACCTGTTATTATTATCATATCTTCTACTTTATTATACAACTGTACTATGCCATTTACAATAAACATATTTATATCTTTTTGTGGATTTTTTGTAAACATATTATTTGCCACTAAGTTTGTCAAGTCTTCTAGTAAAACACAGGATTTATAATGTATATCAATACTTCCAATATCCATATATTCTTCAATAGTTTCAAAGCCTTTGCCTTTTCTAAGTTTCAAATGTCTTTCAACTCGTCTTTTTCCCTCATCTCCATAGGGAATCATTGTAGCAAGGTAGTACAGTTTAGAATTACTTTCCTGTGCCAGTTTTTCTCCAAAACTGCTTTTTCCAGAGCCACTTCCTCCTATAACAAGCGTAAGCATTATATCAACCTTTCATAGGGCTTCATTTCTATTTGTTCAAAAGTTACATTGTTATAAAGTGCCATAGCCATATCAAGCAAAGGAAAAAGCATTACAGCACCACTGCCTTCCCCTAAAGCCATATTACCGTATATTACAGGCTTTAAATTCATTTTTTCAAGCAAAATACTTGCCACAGGTTCTCTGCCCATATGTGACGGCAAAATATAATCCACAGTATTTGGATTTATAAGGCAGGCAATATACGCACTAAGACAGGCAATTACGCCGTCTATCACTATAGGTATTTTATACATTCCACCACCTAAAAATGCACCTGTCATAGCACAAATATCGTAACCACCTAATTTCATAAGCACGTCAAGAGGGTCATTAGGGTTTGGTTCATTAACTTCTATTGCTTTTTTTATTACGTTTACTTTTCTTTCTAATCCGGCACTTGTAAGCCCAGCACCTTTGCCTGTAGCTTTTTCTACTGGAATACCAAGAAGTACAGATGCTACAGCTGAAGTGGTAGTGGTATTACCAATACCCATTTCTCCAAGTCCAATAATGTCTGTTTTGTCCTTTAAATTTTTAACTACATCAATACCGGCATTTATAGCCTGCATCATTTGTTCTTTTGTCATTGCCGGTCCATTTGCAATATTGTTAGTTCCTTTTGAAACCTTGTAGTCTAAAACGCCCTCCGGAGTATCTCCATTAATACCTACATCAACAGCTATTGCCTTTGCTCCACAAGCACCTGACAATTTACTAATAGTAGCTACCCCCTTAGGAATATTATTTGCCACAATAGTCGTAACAGAGCTGTCAGTCTGCGTAACACCCTCGGCTACTACACCATTGTCACTACAAAATACAACCATTGTTTTATTCTTAATGGTAAAATCAACATTTCCCTTTATAGCTGCTATTTTTATAAATAAATTTTCAAATTCACCTAAAGAGTCAATAGGTTTTGCAATAGAGTCCCATTTCTTCTTTGCAAGTTTTTTTATATTGTCGTCTGTTCTTTCAAAATTATACATAGTTTCTCCTAAACAAAAAGGCTGTGATGTAACTCACAGCCCCAATTCTATTTTACTTAATAAACTTAACTCCTACCATTTTATCCGGTTCAGCAAAAGTACCTTGACTGATACCTTTGTTTGTTACACAGTAGAGTTTACCCTTTTTCTTAAATATAGTTTCTATATTTCCTTCTGTAGAGAAAGCTCCAAGTCTTTCAAAACCTTCGTCCATATAGATACTATAAATATATGCCCCATTAAATGTTATATTGCCATCTTCTTCAGATTTAATAGTAACCGGTAATACAAATATATTCTTTTCTGTATCAAACATAAACGCCTGTGGATTTTCAAATACAGAAGAAGAAATATTGCTACCACCTAATTCCTGACTATAGAGAAGTTTAGGATTATCCTTACTAGAAATATCAAAGGCATTAATCTTTAACTTATCTCCACCATTATCAACAGTTACGATTTGGTCTTCTCCATAAGGATAAAGCATAATATTGCCTTCTGACAATTTCAATATACCATTACCTGATGGGTTAAGTGGATTAGACATATCAACTGTATAAATTGGCTCGCCCTTTTCCTTTGGTGTTAAATAAATTTTATCTTCTGTTAATATAACAGAACTAATATTTGCATTGTTTGCTACCTTTGTAGCCTCGCCACTTATTTCCATATTGTTGTTTAAAACATAAACACTATTTACAATCTTCTTGTCTTTACCCTCAACGTTACTTGTTACAACCCTTACATAACCATTATTTTCGTCTATAGAGTGGTTATCAACAGGGTGTCCCTTTACCTCGCCATAAGCATTTCTTGTAAATTCTCCATTAGCAAGTGAAAATCTGTAAATTCTTGTATTTTCTGTCTTATCTGAACTATCAAAAGCTGTATATCTGTTTTTAGCAACATACAAGTTACTGCCGAACAATGAAACATTATCTCCGGCACAAAGGAAAGACTTTGCTGAAGTATCCTGTTTATTATCTGCTATATTAATAGCCATAACAACTGTATAGCTATCCCCACCCATTTCAGGGAAATACTGCATATTGCTAAAGTCCATTATAGTAACAGCATCGCCATTAGCAGTATCTGTATAAGAAGGTGCAACAAAATGACCATTTTTGTAATTGTCAAACACTGATGAATTAGCAACTAAATACACATAATTTCCTTCAAATGATGTGTCTACAGCATATCCATCTACAGCAACCTTTCTTTTCTGAACAGGTGCATTAACATTTGTTACGTCATAAACATAAACAACAGTCTTTTCTGTGTCAGGGTCTCTCTGAGAATCTTCTCCTGTTTCCTGTTCACTATTGTTTTCCTTCAAATTACCTACAATAACAAGTGTGTTGTTTTCTAATTCCATCTTCTGTGGCTTAAATTCGTCATCTAACTTAATAGCAGAAACATGTTTTAAACCATTAGTGTAATTTAATATATTTACACTTTCCTCTGTAGCACAATACATATAAGTATCATCGCTTTTAATAAGGTCTTCTCTGTCCTTTTGTAAAAGTCCTGCTACATTGATGTTATCGTTATTCTGACTACCGTTACCAACAGCCTGTCCGATTTTATTAATAAGTTCGTCTTTGTCACTTGTGTTAGTGATTTCCCTTAAATTTTCCTCTGTAGCAACATAAGGTAAATCATTAACCTGTGTTCTTAAATTCTGTATAAATTCTGTGCTTTCTTCATTTGTAAAAGCATTTTCCTGACTAGACACAATAACCATACCATTATAATAATAGAGATATTTATTAAAGGCATTAGCAAAAACAGTTATTGGAACGTAGTCAACACCCTTATCAGCAAAAATCTTTGTATTATAATCTAACTTCTTTTCTCTTGTGTTATCAACAAGACTGGCATTTTCGCTGTCCATAACAAGGGCTTTGTTATTCATTCTTATTGTTACACTTGGAGCATTTGTATCTCCTGTTACACTAGCACCATATGCTGTCTTAAAGAAACTTAAAGGCACGTAAACATCTTCACCCTTAACAACAGGTACTTGTGATGAGTCAGTCTTTTCTAAAAGGGTCTGCTTTTTATTTACTAAAATTACAGGACTTCCTAAATTGAAAACAACTGCGTTATCAAGTCTGTCTTCTGATGTAACCTGATTTGAAGTAGTAGGTGCTGAAATATTGTCCTTTTTCTTTGAAATCTGGAATACAAGCACTATACTTAAAATAACAAAGTATACAATTACTATATTCAGTATAAGTTTATTGTTCATAAAAAAACTCCTCTTAATTTTTGTTACTAAGGCACAAAAACTCGTCAAATATAAATTTACACACACTTTTAATTAAAATATATTATAGTACAATTTTTCAATATTTACAAGTAAAAACATTAAATACCAGTTAAATTTAAGTTTTCTATAAATTTTTATAACAGAAAAAAGGACACAAGGCATTTGCCCTGTGTCCCTCAGAGTGTCAAAAAAACTAATTTTAGAAAATAATTTGAATTTTTGATAAATGTATTTACATATTTTTCAGATTATCAAAGGAAAGTTGTTAAGAAAACCTTGGTTTT